>Ga0247835_1001046_pt1 | contig 35910 bp, 26 predicted proteins | sample LaCtaG_3_FD_189912 | JGI IMG/M metagenome (GOLD analysis project Ga0247835, IMG submission 189912) | Freshwater microbial communities from meromictic Lake La Cruz, Castile-La Mancha, Spain - LaCruzMarch2015_13.5m | ecosystem: Environmental > Aquatic > Freshwater > Lake | place: Spain: Castile-La...
TTCGCCGTCGCGGACAACGATGCGCTGCCGGAGCGTCCCGCCGTTGCGAAGCGGGTCCTGGTCGTCGGCGGCGGTCTGGCCGGTATCGCCGCGGCGTATGAACTGCTGAAGCGCGGATTCGCTGTGATCTTGGTCGAGCGGGCGAGCCAACTCGGCGGTCGGCTGACCGGGTGGGAGGTGCAGGTCGAGGGCGAGACGATGGCCATGGAGCACGGCTTTCACGGCTTTTTCAACCAATATTATAACCTAAAAGGACTGCTCGCCGAGGCCGGACTGCTGAAACACCTGAAGCCGGTTCGCGATTACCCGATCCTCTTCAAGGACAAACCGATGGAGAGCTTCACCAATACTACGACCCTGTTTCCGTTCAACCTGCTCGCGGTCGTCGGCCAGGCCAAGTCCGTCTCCCTGCTGGATTTCTACCCGCCCTCCGACGCGCTGTATGAATTGATGCGCTACCAGCCGGAACGGACATTTCGTGAGTTCGACGGCGTCGACTTCAAGAGCTTTTGCCAAAATATCAACCGGCCCATGGTCGATACGATCATCGAACCCTTCGCGCATACCTCCTTCAATCAGTTCCATCAGTATTCGACCGCTGAAGGTATTCGTTTTTTTCATTTCTTCTACCTCGGCAACCCCGACGGCATGGGCTACGACCAAACCATCGACGACGCCATGACCTCGGTAGTCACACCCCTGAAAGACATACTGATCGCGTTGGGCGGCAAGGTGTTGACCGGCATGGAAGCTGAGCGCCTGGTGGAGACGGATGGGCGCATCACCAAGCTGGTCTTGCGGTCGGCGGGGAATAGTCCGAGTGAAGCTCACCAGGTCCCGGCCAATGCGGTGGGGGACGACTGGCAACCGACCCGCTCCAGCTCCGGGGAGCTCTACTTCGTCAAGCGGGACGAGCGCGGCGAGTACGCAGCGCTGTCGAGCCGCTGCACGCACATGGGCTGTCCAGTTGCGCTCGACCCAGCCACCGGCGGTTTCGCCTGTCCTTGCCATGGTGCCACATATGATCGGCACGGCGTGCCGACCGCGGGCCCGGCCATCCTGCCCCTGCCTGCGGTGGCGGCAGAGTTGCGGGGAGATACCGTGCACCTGACGGCGCCGCCGCTCCAGTCTGCTACCGAATATGCCGCGGATTATTTCGTACTGGCCTGCGATGTGCCTGGACTCAAGAATATCCTGGCCCACTCTGAGATCTCCGATCAGGCGCTGGTCAGCAGCGTCGCGCACTTGGGCGTTGCCGACCCCTACATCGTCTGGCGCATCTGGCTCGACCGGGAGCTGCGCCCACAATATGTTCCTTTCTATACCGTCAGCGGCTACCGTTACGTCGACTCTATCGCCATCTACTCGCAGTTGCAGCCGGCGTACGAGGACTGGGCGAGGCGTCGGCGCGGCGCCGTCGTCGAGTTACACGCCTATGCCGTGGAAGCACATAACGTCCTGCCGGAAGCCGAGATCAAGCGGCTGATGCGGGCGGAATTGGACGAACTGATCCCGGAACTGCAAGGGGCCGGAGTCATTCACGACATTTTCATGATGCAGCAAAATTTCCCACGCTGGGCACCGGGCGACCATGCGGGGCGGCCGGGCGTCGCTACGCCGTTCGACAACCTGTTTCTTGCCGGGGACTTCGTCAGACTCGAGGTGCCGGCCAATCTGATGGAGGCGGCCACCATGACCGGCAGGATGGCGGCAAATCGTGTCCTGGCGGCGGAGCACCTGCGTGAGAACCCAATCCCGGCCGTGGCGCTGGTCGGTCCGTTGACGGCGGGCGCCTGACCCCGGCGGCGCCTATCGGGGTATACCTAACCCATTGTGATAACGGATCTTGCTGCGATTATCCCGGCTCGCCTCGAGCCGCCCACCCCCCCTTTGGTCGGGGACGCGATGCGTCTGGCGTGCGGATCGCGAGGCTAGGCTTACTGTAAGCCAACCCTGACACAAATAGATGTCAGTTGGCCTTGACACAGGCGGCTGCCGGGTTACAATAGCGCCTAGATCGCCGGGCTTGTTCCAAGACACTTCCCGTCTGGAGCAAAAAAAGTCAGGATGCGGGGCGCCAGGGCGTTGCGATCTGGATCGATGGTGGGTGTCTCTGCCGCCATAGGCTGATGGGGACGGTTTTTTCACAACGTCTTTGAGGTTATGAAGATGAATTCTGGCAATATCTCGGGTCTGACCAACGAGCAGGCAAAGGAATTTCATGAGCATTGGAAGCATGGTGTGTGGAGCTGGGTGATGATCGCATCCGCTGTCCACTTGGTGACCTGGGCTTACCAGCCCTGGTTCTGATCAGACTTCGTCCAAACTTCACAAACCAAGGTAATTTAAATGAAAGTCCCTTATTTGCTGGCCGATGAGAAAATCGTCAAGATCGAGCATCCGGAAGATGACTGGAAGATCTGGACCGTGATCAACCCGGCCAACTGGATGGTTCCGTGGTTCATCGTCCTGATGGTCCAAATGTGGATGATTCACACCTATGCCCTGGCCCTGCCCGGCTATGGCTGGAAGGATGCCGCCGCCGAAGCGTACGCCGCGAAGCAGCCCGTCGTGATGGTCGCCCCGGCTCCCGTCGCTCAGTAAGAACAAAGCGCCGCAGGGTCTCTGTGGCGCTGGGTCGCGGGTTCAAGTACCCCGCTATTGAAGAGCGGACTTCACCCGTAGCGGTGAACTCGCTCTTCTCACGAATGTCACAAATGAGGTTTTTAAAATGAATTCTGGCAACATCTCGGGTCTGACCAACGAGCAGGCGAAGGAGTTTCATGAGCACTGGAAGCATGGCGTGTGGAGTTGGGTGATGATTGCATCCGCTGTCCACCTGGTGACCTGGGCTTATCAACCCTGGTTCTGATCTGATTCGACTGGTCTATCCAAGTCTAACGTCTGAAGGTAACGCAAATGAAAGTTCCGTATCTGCTGGCCGATGAAAAGATCGTCAAGATTGAGCATCCGGAAGAAGACTGGAAGGTCTGGACCGTGATCAATCCGGCCAACTGGATGGTTCCGTGGTTCATCGTGCTGATGGTCCAGATGTGGCTGGTTCACAGCTATGCCCTCTCCCTGCCCGGCTATGGCTTCAAGGATTCCGCCGCGAAGAAGCAACCGGTCGCCGTGGTTGCCATGGCTTCTGTCGCCAAGTATAGCTGAACAGATAACGCGAAGCGACCGCAGGCCGCACGTCTCCCTGCGGTAATGACTGGTACTGTGCCGTATTAGTCTTTGATCGGTGCCAGCATTTACGCAGATACCACGGCTCGGATATCCGAGCCGTGGTTTTATTTTTGAACGAAAAAGAATGCGGTCGCAGCAGAGCCTGTTCGTACCATCTCCGTCGTGCTCAGTATCGTAGGCGAGGGGGCTAAACGATTACCCTGCATTTCGCCAAAACCTCGGGACTGACGTACTGAGTGAGTGGACAAGCGACGGCTCATCCACCTAACGCGGCCGGACTAAGCTCGATCAAACTACTCGATTTCAGGCGGCTGCTTCCCTAGCCGTCAGGCCTCCGCTTGAGGGTCTCAAGCTGTTACAGCGGCGATGGGGTGCGGGGCTGGCGCGAGCCCCAGGCGCTTTATCTCGGCCTGCACCCGGGTGGCGATGCCGGCGGGGTCGAGCCCGCACATCGCGAGTTGGGCCGGCTGTTCGGCGTGCTCCACATAGCTGTCCGGCAGCCCCAGGTGGATGCAGCGGACCAGGACGCCGCGCTCGGCCAGGAATTCGGAGACGGCGCTGCCGGCACCGCCGGCGATGGCGTTCTCCTCCAGCGTCACCAGCAGGTCGTGACTCTGCGCCAGCTTGAGGATCAGGTCCTCGTCCAGCGGTTTGACGAAGCGCATATCGGCCACCGTGGCATCGAGCCCGTCCGCGGCGGCGAGCGCCGGGGCGACCAGGCTGCCGAAGGCGAGCAGGGCGCAGTGCGGGCCCTGGCGCAGCAGGCGCCCGCGCCCGATCGGCAGCGCCGGGGCGAGCGGGTCGATGGCCGCGCCGCACCCGCTGCCGCGCGGGTAGCGCACCAGGGCGGGCCCCGGATACTCATAGGCGGTGCGCAGCATGGCCCGGCACTCGTTTTCGTCGGACGGGGCCAGGATCAGCAGGTTGGGGATGGGGCGCGCGAAGCTCAGATCGAAGCTGCCGGCGTGGGTGGCACCGTCCGCCCCGACCAGACCGCCGCGGTCCACCGCGAAGGTCACGTCCAGGTCCTGCAGGCAGACGTCGTGGATGAGCTGGTCATAGGCGCGCTGCAGGAAGCTGGAATAGATGGCCACCACGGGCTTGAGGCCATCGCAGGCCATCCCGGCGGCGAGGGTGACGGCGTGCTGCTCGGCGATGCCCACGTCATAAAAACGCTCGGGGTAGCGCTTGGCGAAGGCGGTGAGCCCGGAGCCCTCGCACATGGCGGGGGTGATGCCGACCAGGCGGGGGTCGAGTTCCGCGGTGTCGCACAGCCATTGGCCGAAGATCTGGGTGTAGCTCGGGCTGCCGGGCGCGCCCTTGTGCAGGCGGCCGGTGTGGCGGTCGAAGGGGGTCACGCCGTGGTAGGTGACGGGCTCGCCCTCGGCCGGCTCATAGCCGTGGCCCTTCTGGGTCACCACGTGCAGCAGGCGCGGGCCCGGGATGCCGCGCATGTTGCGCAGGGTGCGGAGGAGGCTCGGAATGTCGTGGCCGTCGATGGGGCCGATGTAATTGAAACCCAACTCCTCGAACAGGGTGCCGCCCATCACCATGCCCTTCATGTGCTCTTCCCAGCGGCCGACGAACTCGCGCAGTTGGGGCATGGCCTTGAGCGCGCTCTTGCCGCCCTCGCGCACCGTGGTGTAGAGCTTGCCGGAGAGCAGGCGCGACAGATGGTTGCTGATGGCCCCTACCGGCGGGGAGATGGACATCTTGTTGTCGTTCAGGACCACCATCAGGTCCACGTCCAGCGCCCCGGCGTGGTTCAGGGCCTCGAAGGCCATGCCGCCGCTCAAGGCCCCGTCACCGATCACCGCCACCACCTGGCGACGCTCGCCATGGTGCCGGGCGGCGAGCGCCATGCCGACGGCGGCGCTGATGGAGGTGCTGGAGTGGCCGACGCCGAAGCAGTCGTAGGGGCTTTCGCTGCGTTTGGGGAAGCCGGAGAGCCCGCCCTCCTGGCGCAGCGACGTCATGCGCGCGCGCCGGCCGGTGAGGATCTTGTGCGGGTAGGCCTGGTGGCCGACGTCCCACACGAGGCGGTCCTTGGGCGTGTCGAAGCAATAGTGCAGCGCGATGGTGAGTTCCACCACGCCGAGCCCGGCCGCCAGGTGGCCGCCGGTCTGTGACACACAGTCGATCAGGAAGCTGCGCAGTTCGCCGGCGAGTTGCGGTAACTGGCTCTCGGCCAGCGCGCGCAGGTCGGGGGGGCCATCGATGGAATGGAGCAGCGGGTGCCGGTGGGGCATGGTCGTGGATTTCCTGCGCGTCCTGGTCAGGCGCGGGCGACCAGGAGACGCATCAACAGGGGCCGCCGCGTGGAAACTTCGCGCACTGTGGTGAAGCCGGCTTGGTGCAGCATGGCGGTGAGTTCCTTACTGGTACGCGGACGTCCGCTGCCCATGGCCCACAGATAAAAACCGAAGTAGGCCTCGCCAATCGGCTCCGCCCCCGGCGTCCCGGCCATCGGCTCGGCCAAGAGCAGGGTCCCATCGTCCGGCAATGCCTGGCGCGCGGCGCGCAGGAGCCCCATGACTGGACCATCGTCGTGGTCATGGACCACCCGCACCAGGGTGATCAAGTCGGCGCCTGGCGGCAGGGTATCGCGAAACAGGTCGCCGCCGATGGCTTGGGTGCGGCCCGCCAACCCCTCGCGCGCCAGGCGCTCCCTGGCCTGCTCAACCACCGCGGGCAGGTCGAAGAGTCGCAAGTCCAAGTGCGGCCAGCGGGCCGCGACCGCCGCGAGAAAGGTCCCATTCCCGCCCCCCAGGTCCAGCAGCCGACGGTGCTTCCCCATGGAATAGCTGTCCAGGATATCAGTGCTGACCAGCCCCTGAGAGTCACTCATCAGGGCGGTGTAGTCGCGCGTACTCCCAGTCTCCAGACGCTCTGGCGCCGCGCTGTCGGCGTAGGCCCAATAGGCCCCAAGATGGGTCGTGCGCCGGTCACGCAGCAGACCCACGGGATCCGCTAAATCGCGGTAGAGCATGGCATGGTGACGCACCATCTCCACGATCCCCGGATTGCCGCGCAGGGCCGCCCCAAGCTCACCCAGGGCATAGTGATCCGCGGCAGTGCGCTCAACAAGTTCCAGGGACTCGGCCGATTTGAGCAGGCGCCGGGTCGCGGGCTCCGGGAGACCCAGACGCCCGGCCAAATCGCGCACGCTCAAGGGACCTTCGGCAAGCAGGTCGAAGAGGTCCAACTCGATACAGGCAAAGAGGATCTGCGAGTAGACGAACCCCGCGCACAGGTCGAACAGGTGGCGCGCCCGGCGCCGGGCGAGTGGCCGCGTCAGCGGGAACCCGGCCACCCAGCGCTGGAAGCGCGAGGACGCCAGGAGCCGATTGCGCAGGTCGAGCCAGCGGCGATGCCACCCCGCGACCCACCCGCCGGGGACCACGGCCGGTTCGATATACTGCATCGGGTCCATACTAATCCCTCTGGTGTACAGTTTGCGCGTCGGCATGTCGTAGACGACTGACGCTCGAGTTAATCGCTAAAAATAGACGCTTTCCCATGCCCAGTCAATCAATTTTGATTCGGAGCCAGTTGCGCCGAGCCCCCAGGTGGGGGTCAACAGGTCAACCGCGACCATGCAGAGAGCGGTTGCTGGCGGTTTGCTTAACAGTGCAAATGCCTCGCTGTCAATCCTCCTTGACACGAAGCTATGTCAAGCTACACTAGCCACGGCTACTCGGTGACCAACCAGCGTCGCCTTGGGCGACTCTCCGGATCGCTGCTGTGCGGCACCAATACCCGGGGTGCGCCTTGGAAATGTGGCTTCGTTCTAAACCCTAGATAGAGGTAGTAATTTAAATGGCTGTGTGGAAAACGCCCAAATCTCCGGGCCTCGCTGGCGGACCAGCGAAGCCCGCTGAACAGAAAACCGCGAACCAGGCGGCCCCGGTCGGCGGGCTATCAAAGCCCGCTGAGCAGAAAACCGCGAACCAGGCGGGCCTCGTTGGCGGATCAGCGAAGTCCACGGGGCAGAAGACCGGGAACCTGTCGGGCCTCACCGACGCGCAGGCGAGAGAATTTCACGAGCACTGGAAGCATGGCGTCTGGAGCTGGGTGATGATCGCTGCGGCCGTTCATCTGGTGACCTGGGCGTATCAACCCTGGTTCTAGGTGAGCCGCTTCCCCCGCGACCCGGTTGCTCTACGACGCACGCGTGCCCGGGGCGCAATCGCGTGTTCGTTCACGCGTCGGCGACTCGTCGGCCGTCGCTCGGTCCGCAGTCTCCGCCGGACCGCGGACCGTCCCGCGCCCCCGACCCTGACAGGCCCCAAGGGGTTCCTCAGCCCTGCCCGGCTCGAGGTCGGCCGTCACCCGTCCGCCTGGTCGTGTCCGCGGCGACACTGTTTTGCAGTCCGCAAGCCCGCCTTATGTAAGCTGACCCTGACACAAATATATGTCAGTTAGTCTTGACACGGTCGACCGGCGGTTTAAACTAGTGACGAGATCGCCGGGGCACTAAGCTGAAACGAGACAAGGCGAAGCGTCTAGCGATTATGCAGCGTGTCCCCGCCACCGGCGAAGGGACACTGGTTTTCACAGCACGAATGTGAGGTTACGAGAATGAATTCTGGCAACATCTCGGGTCTGACCAACGAGCAGGCGAAGGAATTTCACGAGCACTGGAAGCATGGTGTGTGGAGCTGGGTGATGATTGCATCAGCGGTCCACCTGGTAACCTGGGCTTACCAGCCCTGGTTCTGATTCGGCCTCGCCCAAGCCTAACGTAAACAAAGGTAATTTAAATGAAAGTCCCCTATCTGATGGCCGATGAAAGCGTCAAGATCGAGCACCCGGAAGACGACTGGAAGATCTGGACTGTGATCAACCCGGCCAACTGGATGGTGCCGTGGTTCATCGTGCTGATGGTCCAGATGTGGCTCGTCCACAGCTATGCCCTTTCCCTGCCCGGCTATGGCTTCAAGGATCACGCCGCGAAGCTTCATGCACCCGTCGCGGTAGTTGCACCGGCGCCTGTCGCTCAGTAAAGCTCGGTCCCGGTTCGAGACCGCGGGGCCAAGCTCCGCGGTCGAGTCTGCGATTCGTCCCCTCACGGGCGGAATCGCTCTTCATCCAAGCGCTCTTAAAGAGGTTACGAAAATGAATTCTGGCAACATCTCGGGTCTGACCAACGAGCAGGCGAAGGAGTTTCATGAGCATTGGAAGCATGGTGTGTGGAGCTGGGTGATGATTGCATCCGCTGTCCACTTGGTGACTTGGGCCTATCAGCCCTGGTTCTGATCCGCTCTGCTCTGACCAAAATTTTACACTAACGGGGTATTTAAATGAAAGTTCCGTATCTGCTGGCCGATGAAAGCATCGTCAAGATCGAGCATCCGGAAGAAGACTGGAAGATCTGGACCGTGATCAATCCGGCCAATTGGATGGTGCCGTGGTTTATCGTGCTGATGGTCCAGATGTGGCTGGTCCACAGCTATGCCCTCTCCCTGCCCGGCTATGGGTTCAAGGATTCCGTCGCGAAGCTTCAAGCTCCCGTCGCCGTGGTTGCCCCGGCGCCTGTCGCCAAGTAACAGGCGGCCTTTAGCGGTCAGTCGCCACGGCTCAGGTTTCTGAGTTGTGGCGATTGTGTCCCCCGTACCATGGGCTGAACGATCACAACTACCTGACTAATAGAATGGCCCATTGTTGCTGCTCTTGTAGTGGAAGACAAGAGGTACTTAACCAGCCGCACACGCGACGGTTCATTCGCACAGCATCCGCCATAAGTTCATCCGCCCGGATTGTCCTCGTCATTTGCGCCCGCACACCGCACTCTCGTTCGGTAACCGTTCCCGCGGCCCATCGACAATGGGGCCGAAGCCACGCTAGATCATTTGGTGATCGCCCGCCGCATCGGTTACGGCACCCGCACCGCCAAGGGCTTCTGCATCGCTACCCTGTTAAGCCCTGTCTAAAACTGCCCCCGACGCGGTGCCTGACTGCGGCCACACCGCGCGCCCGCGCGGCCTCCGCCCGCATTCTAGAACCACCGGCACATCGTCAGGGTCTCCGTTCATTCGGCCAATCCGAACAGTGAAATCTTCCGTGACGCTCGAATTGATCATCTAAAATAGACGTTCCCCCGCGACCCAAGTCAATGCATTTCCATTCATGCCAGGTGCCAGGTCATGCAAGCTGGTGTATTTCGGTGGCAAGTGCCCCGACGTCGTCAGCGGCGGTCCCGTGGGCGCACTGGCGGATGGAGTCGCTCAGCGGGCCGGGGGCACGCGGCGGGCTCGCCGGCCTTTATCTGGGAACGGGGGTGTTGATGGCACATTGATCGCCACGGACGCATCGCGCCGTTCACCGCCCCGCATCACCCTGCCGCGTAGCCCAATCTGCCGCATCGAGCGCGGTACCCGGCGCGAGCCGGAATACGGGGCGCACCTCGACCGCATCCTGGGAGACACGCCATTCTATGCACGCTCCGTTATCCGGACACGGTTGCTCGCACGCAAGGTGCACTTGATCCATGAGAGCCTGAGCCTGGATTGTTTCTCCTCGGGGTGGGTCCGGGCCATGCTGCTGTTTCGCATGCCTCGAGTCATCTGGTAACCGCTGCGACGCGGCCGTTGGCCGCACCCGAACCTTAAAGAGTGCGACATCACCGCCATGAAAATCGGCCATACCGACCCTCCTGAAGACGACGACGCACGGGAGACCGATCGCTGGACGGTCGCTGACCTCATCGACCTGGAATATTTCCTGGGCGCCGACGAGCAACTGCTGCACGAAGGGACCGCGGCCCGCAACGCACTGACGGAACGCGACCGCACCCTTTATCTGGACCGGATCGCCCCGGCGATCGCCACCACCCTGCCCCATACGACCCTGCACCGGCGCCTGAGCCTGCGGGGGTGGCTGCGCGAGCGCCGCGCCGCTGAACGCCCGGAACGGCGTCTGGTGCTGCCCGGGCACACCTTCGCCCAGGCGCAGCGACTCACGGCGCTGGGGCTGGCGGTGCTCGGATTCCTGATCGGCGTCGGCGCGGCCTCCGCCCTGCTGAGCTATGACGGTCATCGCCCGATCAATGTTGCCCTCTATATCTTTCTGTTGGTTTTCATCCAATTTCTGTTGGTGGGGGGGGCCACGGTCGCCTGGCTGGCGCGCCGCGCACGGCCGGTGGGCCAAGTGGTCCGGGATCTGAGCCTGCTCGGACGGCTGATCCGACCCCTAGTGACCCGGGTAAGCCACTGGCTGCTTCGCCAGCACCTCGCCTCCACTCGCCAGGAGGTCAACGACCGCACCGCGACCCAGGTCGGGCGCCTGCGCTCCCAATTTGCACTCTACGGACCCGTCTCCTTCCTGCCGATGCTGATCCCGGCGCAGGTCTTCGGCGTCGCCTTCAACCTGGGCGTGATCCTGACGACGATCGGGCTGGAGTGGTTCACGGACCTGGCCTTCGGCTGGCAAACCGCGCTGGACCTGAGCCCCCAGTTCATCCATGACTTGGCCCGCTTCGTTGCCACGCCCTGGGGCTGGCTGTTCGGTGAGGGGGTCGGCTATCCGTCACTGGAGCAGGTCGCGGGCTCCCGCATCCTGCTCAAAGACCCGCTGTCCCTGCTCGACGCCGGCCATCTGCGCTCCTGGCGCTGGTTCCTGGTCCTCGCGGTCCTCACCTACGGACTCCTGCCGCGACTGCTGCTGCTCGGCGCCTCGCTCCTGACCCAGCGACACCTGCTGGAGCGGCTGCCCTTCACCCAGGGCCGCACCCAGGCCCTCTATGCCCGCCTGCTGACCCCCACGGTCGAGGCGGCCACCCACGGCAGCGGGCATGGCACCGCGATGCCGATCCCGGCACCGGTCACGCACCAGGGTCCACTGGCACGACCGATCACCGTCCCCGCAACCCGCCCCCCGACGCCCCCACGCCCGACCGACCAGGTGGCGGTGCCGGGGCCCAAGGCTGCGGCACCGCAGAGCACCCCCGCGCCGGTTACGGACCGCCCAAGGCCGGTACCCGAGCGTCCGGACACCGAGCCGACGCCGCCCCCCGCAACGACGCCCGTCGCTGCGTTCGCCCCACGGCTCGCCGCACCCGGGCCCGCACCAGCAGCCGCGACCGAACAGCGACGCCCGGCACACGAGGTGCGGCCCGAGCCCGCGGCCGGACTGGAAACCAAGGTCGAAGCCAAAGGTCCGCCGGGTCCGCAAACCACGTCCGCTGCCGACAGCGCACCAGGTCCAGCGCCGCTTCCGAGGTCGGCACCGCCCCCGGAGCCTGAACCGGCGGTTGAGCCCGCACCCGCGCCTACGGCAGCACCGTTAGAACCCCGTGGGACCGAGGTGCCGGACGGCATCGACGCCGACGCCTGCCTGGTTCTGGTCCAACTCGATGTGGACGAACTGATTGAAGAGGCACAACGCCCCCGCATGGCGGAACTGGTCGGGACACTCACCGGCTGGCGGGTCGCCGCGTCCGCGTCCTTTGGCTCGGGCAGCGCCATGACTGCCGGGGTGGTGAACTGGGTCGAGGGCCAACGCTGGCAGGCCCCGCCGGCACGGCTCACGGTCATCATGGACGGCTCCCAGCCGCCGATCACCGAGAATCTGCGCTTCCTGCGCGAATTGCGCGCCGCCGCCGGCACCCAGGCGCAGGTGCTGCTGGCCCTGGTCGGTGACCCCCAGGACGAGGACCCTCTGCCACCGGTGCGCGCCTTCGACTTCACCGATTGGCAGCGCAAGATCGCCCAGTTGGGCGACCCCTACCTGCGGCTGGACATGCTGGCCCCCGGGGGCGGTGATGGAGATGCATGATGGCGCTTGAGATCCCACGCTTGGCGATTATGGGGCACCCCAACGCGGGTAAGTCCTCCGTGGTCGCGACCCTTACCGAAAACGACCGCATCGCCATCGACCAACGGGCCGGGACCACCACCGAATCGGATGTCTATCCGGTCATCATCGACGGCCAAACGGTCATCGAGTTCATCGACACGCCGGGCTTCCAGAACCCCAGCGCGATCCTGGAGTGGTTCCAGGCCCACGGCGCCCAGTCGGACCTCGCCGGGGCCTTTGTCCTGGCCCATCGCGCCGATCCGCTGTTTGCCCACGACTGCGCCCTGCTGGAACCGGTCGGAGCCGGGGCCGGGGCCGGGGCCGGCATCATCCTGGTCGTAGACGGCTCCAAGCGCATCAAGGAGAAGGACCGCATCGAGATCGAACTCCTGCGCCTGACCGCCCGCCCGCGCATGGCGATCCTGAACAACCTGACCAAGCAACCCCGTTACATAGAACAGTGGCAGGACGCACTGAGTAAGGCCTTCAACTCGGTGCGTGAGTTCAATGCCCATCGCGCCACCTATGCCGAGCGCATCAAGCTCTTGAGCGCACTCAAGAGCATCGACCAGCGCTGGGAGCCCCGCCTGGAGCAGACCATCGACGCCTTCGCGCGGGACTGGGAGCGGCGCATCGACCAGGCCGCCGCCACCATCTTGGACCTCTTGCGTGACAGCCTCTCCTTTCGCTACAGCGAGAGCTTCAAGAACAACAAACTGGTCTTCAAGAGCGGCCAGGATCGGGCCAAGGATGCCGTGATGGCCGCCTTTGGGGATGGCCTGCGGGCCCTGGAGGCCAGGGCCCAGGAACAGATCCGCGCCAACTTCCACCACAACGTGTGGAACCTGGCCCCGGGCTCGATCCTAGACCAGGACCTGCTATCCGAGGAGGTCAGCAGGTCACTGGGGATCTCCCGCGGCCAACTCGCCCTGGCCGGGATCGCGGCGGGGGCGGCCTCCGGGGCTACCATCGATCTGGCCACCGCCGGGAGTTCCCTGGGTGCGGCGGCCTTTCTCGGGGCCGCCGCCGGGGGCCTGTTGGGGTACATGGGGGGTAATGCCCTGGCCAAACTCGATATCGAACAGACCGCCGGTACCCAGCGCTTCACCGTGGGTCCGGTCACCAATCCCAAGTTCCCCTTCATTCTGCTGGATCGCATCATTCTCTACAGCGCCCGCGCCATGAACTGGGCGCACGGCCGACAGGCCGCCGATGAAGAGGCACCTGACCGGGTTCCGGACAAGGAAATTCCGTCCAAGGGCTTTACCGAGTCTCTGAGCACACAACAGCAGCGTGACTTGGCGCGGTTTTTCAGCGCCGCCCGCCGTGGTAAAGCATCTGATCGCGAAGACGCCTGCCGCGACCTCATCAAAGCGATTCTGCGCGATGTGGCAGAGGGCCGCATCGACAGCCGGGCCAATCTGTAGTCAATATCCTAAGGCGCCCTTGACGCCAACCTGTATTCAGAGGAGTTAGCTTTGCGAAATTGAAAGGGATCGAACTGACCACATCGGCCCCGCCGGATCACGGCAACCCGGTTTGCGCTCAGGCGTCGGCGAGGGCGTGGGCCGATGGGGGCGGGCGATGCAGAGGCCGGCGTTAAGTCTCGTTGAAACGAGGGAGCCGCTGACTCATGCAGCGTCTCCCAAGGCGGACCGTGAAGGCCTGCCGCTTCGCGTGGGTCCGGCCGGACCCCTTACAGCAGGCTCATCCGGGAGTTGATGTTGTCGTGCGCAACCTTGCCATGCACGAAGACGCCCAAGAGGTGGATACCAACCAGCGCCAAGAGCACCAAACCCACCTGGCTGTGATAGTGGAACAGGGTCGCAGCCAACTGCTTGTTCTCGCCGATGATACCCGGCAGGGTCCAGTCGAAGAACTGCACCGGCTTGCCGGCGGCCGCCGTAGCGAGCCAGCCGAGGATCGGCATGGCAATCAGGCCGATGATCATGAGCCAATGGACGAGTTTGCTCGGCCACCGCAACAGGAAGGTCAGTTGCGGCTCGTAGGCCGGGACACCGCTGCTCTTGCGCAGGAAAAAGATCAACAACGCCGCGAACAGGACGACGATGCCGAAGCTTTTGTGGTACTTCAGGAGCATGGTGGTGGTGTCAGTGCCGAGCAGCTTTTGAGTACCTTCGATATCGAGGAAATAGAACAGCATGCCGACAGCCAGAAGGCCCAGGCCCGACAGGGCCACGACCCAATGTAAGATGCGCCGGATAAAGCCATAGCGATTTGTCTGCATAAAAAACCTCCAGGATAGGGCGAACCGCGGACCTGACATTGGCCCTCGATAAGGCTAGCACGACTCGCCATCTGGATGCAGCCCCGTTTGACGAACAGGTAACAATCTGTTCCATTTCGCGGATCCCGCGCCGACCCCGGCGAGTGCAAACGGCGGTCCCCGGCCCGCTCAACTGCGTATAGTCCTACCACGACACTCGGCCATGTATGCAGACTGGAGCACAGACTAGTGGGGCCACAATCCCCATACCCGGTAGTGCGGCAGGACCGTGAAATACCCAAGTCGCAGTCTCTGCGATAGCGAGGCGCCGCGTCCCCTGCCCCTCCAGAATCGCACCGTCACCCACCAGCGCCCGCTCCCGGTATTCCCGCATTCGGGTTGCGCAATGCCCCTCACCCGGGACCCCCATCCGCCCTCGGGCTAACCAGCATCGGCGCATGGACCCAAAGAAAGAGCGGAAAGGCCAGGAGCGGCAGGACCGGCCGGGCCACCTCAGTGCTCGCCCTTGGTACGCGGGAGCCCCGCCAGGCGGTTGCCCTGCTTTTGCGGGCCGCCCGGGGGAAGAGCCGATGCAGGTAAGCGCTTTCCGCCCGACCATCTCCCCAGACGCGCCGGAAGTATTTGATCATCTCCCGCACCGAGGCCTGAGAGCCCGCGCGTATGCATCCCCGAATGGGCGTTGCGGCCGCTGGGCAGGCGGTCGCAGGCGCAGTGCGAATCGTCGGCGGCCTGCGTGATGTGTCGCGGCCGAGCCGGCCCTGGTAGTCACCGGGGGCGCAAACGACCTGCCAACGGCTTCGCAGCGGACCCGCTCAGGCCGGGCGGCTCCTTGACGCAGGTCAAGCAGGCCTGACGAACACCCGAGGGTAGGGACTGGGAGCGCCCGCGGTGCCCTCAGCCTGCAAGCACCATCGGGTTGCGGCCCTCGGCCTTGGCCTGGCGCAGGGCCGCCTCCGCCCGGAGCAGGAGCGACTCGGCGCCCCTGTCCCCTGCCACGGCGATACCGATGGCAACCGAGGTGTCGGCGAAGCCCTCGCGGCCACCGCACATTGGCAGCGTCCCAATCGCCTGACGCAGCCCTTCGAGCCGATCATGGGCCTCCTCCCGGGTCGCGTCCGGCATCAGCAGGGCGCCCCCCCTGCACCGCAACCGCAGGCGCTATCACCCCCCGCGCAGTGACCGCAGTACCAGCCCCCCGATGGCACGCAGGACGTCTGCCAACTCAGTGCCCTGGATCAGGCTGGACAGGCGCGCGGTGGTGGCAGGCAATCAGACCCCACGGGGCCCCGTCGCGGATCAGGGCCGAGCTCAGGCTCGCACGCACGATGCGAAATCGCTCACCGGACAGCGCCAGCGGGCAGCCATAGGGCTGGATCGAGCCGGGAATATGAATCGGCTCCCGATCGCAGCCGCCCAGGTCGGGCAACGGCGGAGCGGAGTTGGGCAACGAATCCATCGGGAATGCTCCGGCGCCGAATCCAGCGCGGTGCGACTGCCAGGCAGGGTGTAAAGAAGGCGAAACCGATCAGCCCCGCCGGCACCGCCGGGGAACCGCAATGCTGGGTCGCGGCCGGTGTGGCAACCGCGACGGGAGTCTGGACACAGAGTATAAGGCCCCAGGGAGGGTCAGCGGGATGAAGGTTTCTACCCAGGCCAGGTCCCGCCCCGGGCGCTGCGGGCACTGTTTCTTTCGCTGCTGCGGTATCGGGCGTGTTCGCCTTGATCGACAGTTCGACCACGGACCGGTGTGGGTCGGCTTATGGCTCTCCCCCCTCTTGGACTCTGCTGCCTCTGGGTAAGAGAGTTCTGGGTCAGGTCACGCGCAGGCGCAACGGAGGACGAGCAGCGCCCGGTTGGCAGGAACGATGATCACGGCCAAAATTCTCCACACCGCGTCGCCCTATTTACCGCACCACTGGCGCTCGCACGGCACCCCATCGTTGTTTCCGTCCATTTCAACACCCGGACAGTTGTTCAGGAAAAACGTCGCTTCGGCACATGATGTCATTTGCGGACATCGTGTTCGCCCGTCACACCGCTTATCCGACTCGACGGGATGGGGTCTGGGAACCGTCGCGCCGTTGAACGACCGAAGCTCGTGCGTAGGCTGATGGACCTCCGGCGCTCGCCGATACTCAACATATCCGTACGCGCCGACAACGCCGATGAGTAACACGGACCCAAGACCAGCCAAGAAGCTTCGGGTGTGGTGAGAATCACCGGGGGCGACCGGTGACAGACGAGCCGCGGGGGCGCGCACCGGCCGAAGGATCTTGATGGCGCACTTTTTCCCTTGTCTGTTTGTCTCAACCTCGAAGGTTACGGGTTCGTCGCGCCGCGGCCGTGACCCGCCTGGCGGAAAAGAAGAGATATGGACAAAGACTTCCTCCCCCCCGCGGTTAGGGACAATAAAGCCGAAGCCACGTTCATCGTTCCATTTTTTCAGGGTGCCGTCGAGCAAGTACCGCGCCAGCGCGACCATGATCGGGCGATCGGTCGCGGCAGCGGTCGGGGACCGCCGCCCTGCCCCACCGCGTCCGCTCGCCTGGTCCGGTCTAACCGAACTTACGGCGGTAGACGATCCAGATCGCAAGGACGGCCAGCGGCACGGTCACGAGATAAATTGAGAACTGATCCGCATAGCCAAGGGCGACGGCCGTGATGGCGAGGATGCAACCCAGAAGCATGAAGGTCCAGTTGAAATGCACCCCCGCCAGGTAGGTGCTCAAGCCGAGCAGCAACAGGGAGTAGTCCGCGGCCGGCCCCCGGTCGGTGATGGCATGGGACTCGAAGAAAAGGACGACCTGGATCGCAACCAGGGCGCCCAGCCAGTGAAGAACTTGTGACCGGATCATGCCCCAGATCGGACCATCCTGTCCCTTCGCCTGGAACCAAGTCCGGCCGATGCTAACGGCCCCGTAGACTGCCACTAAGAACGACCAGTAAAACCGGCCACCGGTATCCGTCGCCTGGGACACGGCGCCACCACCGATCGCGAGCACCAAAAGGGCGACAAAGATCCAAAAATCGGCGCGGGAGACGTCCGCCCCGAGCCGGGCCATGGTGGCAGCTGCGAGGTGCCCGCTCGCGCCCGCCCGCGTAGTGTTGTCCGACATGGGTGTTCTCTCGTTTGGGTAACTTGATGATGATTGGCCGTGGGCGGACGCCGACTGCGCAGTGCAGTCGGCGCGTACTCCGCGACCGCGTGCTGCGACCAGGACCGCGACGGCGCTTCCGGTAGCTGGCCGCTTGATAGCCGCGCGATTGTATGCCCTCCCGAACTGCTTGTGGCAAAAGAATATCGACGTTACAGCGTGGGCGGTTCAGGCGTTGCCACGTGGCAACGCCTGCCGGGAATTGATCTAAGGGAGAATGCACTTCCCAGGTTGACGGCCGACGGGTTGCCCCAGACCGTAAGCCACAAGGTGTCGGGGGCTGCTTGGCTGGCACCTTGGTTTTTGGGTGCTCCCCCCAGAATGACGAGCGAGTTGTCGCAAAACGCCACGATGATCGCCATTACAGCCGGCAGGCAACCCCACAGAAATCTGAGATTCACTATTTTTTCATAGTCTTACAAGATAATTGTCAGTTGACAATTCGTCCGCGCAAGCGCCCTTGCCCTATTTCGACGGAGCGTAGTGCCGTTCAATGATGGCCGTTACCGCGGCCACTACCTCCTCTCGTCCAGCCCCGCTGCCGGCGTCGACCTGGATGACCAACCCGCCCCGTCCGTGCCGACGGACGACCGCGAGGACCTTGCCGGTCACTTTCGCGGCCACCGTCTCTAAGGTCGCTGTAACCTTCACAGCCTTTGGCTCAACCGCCGCACCTGTAAGGACCCGGAACAAATCTGCCGCGGCCGGCTTCTCCGGCAACGCGGCTACTTCCATCGCCTTCTCGATCACGGCCCCACGGCTCTTACCGCTCAACAATGGCTTGATCACGCGCGCCTGATTCACCGTCATCTCCCGCACGTCGCGCACCGCTCCCACAATGATCGGGTCAAGTCTCGCCAGGTCGAGGTAACGGCTCAACCATCCCTCGGAGCGCTCGAGGTTCACCGCCATCTGCTTCTGACTTCCGTCAAAATAGAGGTTCAACGCCTGGAGATAATCCACCGCCCGTTCGTAATCGCTCAGGTCTTCCCGATGTCGGTTCTCGATATCGGAAAGCCGGAACGCCTCCAGGTCTGTGAGTTCCCTCTCCTCGATCAAGAATTCGTACTTCAAGAATCTCGCCGTCCAATGTCGGCGAGCACCTGAAATCACCTCGTACTCGTAGGGCCCGCCATCCGTCACCCGCCGCACCACGGCGGGAAACTCCTGACCCCCTTGCTGCCTGAACCCCTCGATCAGGTCGGCACAGGATTCCGGCGAGAGCAGATCATAACGCCGGTTGTGCCGGACCCAGATCCGGCAGCGATCGGGGTCGACGCGCCGCACTACCCGAGTGATCTTCTTTCCGGAGGAAACCTCCCAGATTGCTCCCTCCCGCCCCGCAAGAATCCCTACCGGGGCACCCGGCTGCACCAATTGCCGCAACGCCTCCGGCCCGCCGGAGCCAACCGGTTCATCCCCCTTTGTCGGCCCCGTCGCTAGCGCCTTGAACATCTCTCCGGTCGAGCCTTTCGCTGCCATAGTCATCTCCGCTCACCAACTGATTACATCAACCCCTGTGCCCGCAGCGCCTTGTGGTGGCTCGGCCAGGTCGCCCGCACCAGGGTCAGGATCTCGGCGTTCACCAGATCAAACAGCATCATCGCACGCAAGAGTGTCTTACGGTTCGCCGCGGTCTTTTCCAGTTCGTACACTGTCCTCATCATGACGCCCGCGTTGTCTACCGCCGCTGAGTCATGCATTCGTGCCTTCATCAAGTAGGTGCCGAAACTCGACTGCAGGTGATCGGCCAACTGAATGTGCACGGGCTTCCCCTCGTTGACTCGCGTCATCAGGACCTTCACGAACTTCGACCGGACCGTGCCGACCCGCCGCTCGATCACGTCCAGCGTCTCGTTGAGCATCTGGATGAACGACACTGTGCTGTAGAAGTCCAGCAATCCAAGTGACATCGGGATAATCAGCGCATTGCTCGCGTACAACGCGTTCAGGCTGATCATGCCCAGCGAGGGGGGAGGATCGATCACCACCACGTCAAAATTGACCGCGATCGCGTCGATCCCGTCCTTCAGCCGATCCAGCTTCGCAGTACCCGCCGCCAGCGTGTACTCCGAACGGTACAGGTGCAGGTTGGATGGCACCAGGTAGACCCCGTCGAAATAGGTTGGTCTCACCGCGTAAGCCAAGTCGCCCCGATCTCCCTCCAAGAACGGCAGAAGAGTCTCCTCCGGCCCCAGATCCGCCTCCGGCACATAGCCGAAAATCGCAGTGGCCGATGCCTGTGGATCGCAATCCACAAGCAACACGCGCAGGCCCTGCCGCGCCAGATACTGCGTCAGATGCACGGCCGTCGTGGTCTTCCCGGAGCCGCCCTTGAACGACTGGCACCCGATGACGACCGGCTCCTCCTCTGCCCCCCGCCTCAGCCGTGTGCCCAAGACATCGCGCGCGCAGTTGATCTGCGCCAGGGTGTAACCGATCCGCTTGCCATTACGACCGATCTCTGGGGTCGGAAGTTTGCCCTCCGCCTCGGCATCGCGGATCGTCTGGTCGCTCCTGCCGATCAACTCCGCGGCCTCACGCATCGCATACAGGCGCGTGTCGCGCTTGACATGATCAGGAGCCAGGTTGTAATCCTTGAGGCGATCCCGCACCCCCTGGATACGGCCCAATAGGTCTTCAATGGAACGTTTAGCGCGCATGGTTCTCGTCTCCGCTGATCGATTTGGCCCAATTACAACATCATCTCCACTTTTGGCCAATCTTGACTTGACGAAACTACCTCTGGATGTCTATCTTGGCGCCTGAAAATCGATGATTTTTCTCTCTCCCCATGCAACATGACCCAAACGACGGCGTACCCAGGGACCTCAAGCGCACCCTGGAACGCCTGGAACGCCAGGTCCGGGAGCGCGCAGTCAGGAAGCAAAAGGCCGCCCCCGCCGATCCGCCCCCACCCCCGCCGCCGCCCCCAGGCCCCCCGGCCAAGTCCTTGCGTCGCACTACCTCCGGCACGCCGGGGCCAAAGGTGATCGCCGAGGCCAACGCCCGACTCGAGCGCTTTCTGCGCGAGCGGGGGGTCGAGCAGTTCGATCTGTTTCCATCGGCGGAGTATCCAACGCCCCTGACGCGTCTGCCGCTCTTTCCCCCGGTCCAGCGCAGCACCGCCCGCGAGCTGGCGGCCGCCGCGGATTGGATCGCACTGGAGTCGCGGTGGGACGGCGGCGGCGTTTACAAGGCTGGCCCCGCATTGACGGTGTACGACGAAGACACCCTCTTCGGGCTGATGAACATGCGCCAACAGGGCATGACCGGGCCCGCCGATCGATTGCCCATACCGGCACCACCTGCGCTGACCCCGAGCGGCTTGGCGCCCGGCAATCCGGTCCGCGTTCACGCCTTGTACTGCCTGGTATCGCAACTCGAGTCCGTCATCCAGGGACACACTCCGCAACGCGGCTGGGGCGGACGCGCGATCAGCAAGCGCCGCGAGAGTATGGAGAACCTCGCCGCGATCACGCTGAAATTCCAGAAGCCCAAGGGGGGAGACGCCTTCCACGGAAAGCCGATCCAACTGATCTTCATCGAGTACGTAGCCACCGCCCAAGACGCCTGTTACTACGTTCAGTTCCATCCCCTGGTCTCCCAGTGGCTGGAGGAGTACCGCACCTTCCTGGATTTCGATATCCGCCGCCAATTGTCGCCCCTCGGTAAGGCCATGCACCGCTCTCTCGCAAGCCAGCGCAGCAACCGGACCTTCGCCATCCCACTGACTGAGTTTTTCGCCAGCATCGGCGCCTTCGGCGAACTGCGCGACCGCAAGCGCGAAGCCCTCCCGCAACTTGAGAAACTCATTGCCCTCCAGTTTCTTGAGCGCTTCGCCATCACCGGCACCGGGCGCCGGACCCCCTGGATACTCGAGGTCATCTTTTTTCGCCGTAAATGACCGCCCGGCCACCACTTTGAACTCCGTCCTGTTTCCCACGCAACAGTGATACCCGCAGCACGCCCGGGCGCTGATCCCCTCCAAACCGGACCCGGTGGGACCCCGAACGCCTCCGGCTCCCGTCCTTTTTCCCACGCTTGGGCAACCCCAGCCCCGTTCACCGCCACCCGCACCGCGCCACCCTTGGCCTGTGCCCAACCTCACCCCGGACCCGTCAGGCCCAGAAGGTCTCGAAGCAAGCACCCCTCGTCCCCTTTCCCACGCAGTGATCCCCGCCCCCATCCCAGGCGTCCTGTAGCGCCCATCCGCCACCGATCCCCGCGCACCCGCACCGCCTCCGCGCCAAGCCCCGTCCTCTTTCCCACGCAGCGGCGCCTTATCGTTCGAGCTCAGTGCGTTAAGCTCGTCACCCCCGGCCGCACCCCCCGACATTTGTCCCTCGCCGCCAGTCCCACCGCCCCGCGCTCAACCGCGCACGGACGACGACCAGACGCGGCGCATCCCCGTCCGTTTTCCCACGCAGCCCACCGCATCCGTGAATTCTGGACAACCCAGGCGCCTCTTCCGCCTCCCGTCCTCTTTCCCACGCAGCACCCAGGCACCGGCGTGGCATCCGTGCCTTATGGCGCACTCTTCAGAGAACATCTTAACCAAAGCCAGCCCTGCGCTCGCACCAGTCCCGACCAGTGACCAAACCCTCGCCTGGCTGCCCCAGCGCACCCTTCCCGTCCACCCAATCCTACGGCTCCCAGCGCCCCCCCGGACTCCCGTCCCTTTTCCCACGAAGCCGCCCTCCCACGAACAGCGTCCGTTTTAAGATCAAGAAGATCAAGATCTTCTCGATCCACCGTGTTCCGCGTGCTTGACTTCGACCTGCCAACCCCTTCTTAGCCCGCCGCTCCACGGAGTCACATTGTCCACAGCCCCCCCGTCCCTTTCCCCCCGGAACACCGTCCATCTTCCCCGAAGCGACCGGCCGCTTTCCCACGATCGACCGCCCCTCTTACCGCGCAGCGGCGTCCCTTTTCCCCCGAAGCATACGAGTGACAACCGCTAACACACTAACTTACCGTTCATTTATTCTGCGTCCCGAGCTCTAGTATTGTTCAGTAGTCTTAAGTACCCAATCAGTACCGCGGCAGTGGCCGCATTTTTTCCGGTACATTTTTTCTATTTTCTTTCCGCCACCGAGAACGACCCTCGACAAGCGCCACTTCTTGCGTAGAATCACCCAATTCACCCGCCACTCACCGATCCGCTGCGTCCGCGTAACCACTGTCGATCAGCGCCCCGAGAGTTTGGCCCTAAATCTTCGCGTTATCGAGACCCTCGCCGGGCCGGGAGAGACCGCGCTTGAGCCGCACCAAGGCGCCTACGCCCCCCACTCTTTTCGACATCATGACCGCCGAGGTGGCCACGCTGCCCGCTCACGCCCCCCTATCCGCGGCCCTCGAGCAGCTGATCAGCAAGCGCATCAGCTCAGTGCTCGTGAACGATGGCGGCGCCTTGGCCGGCATTGTTACCTGCCACGATCTGATCGCCGCGGCCGCCAGCGCGACCGTACTTGCGACCCCGGTTGTCGCCGTCATGAGCCATCCCGTTCTACGCCTCCCGTCCCAGACGCTCCTGGTGAGCGCCTACGGCCGCATGCGCCGCACTGGACTTCGCCACTTGGTCGTAACCGCTCGCGACGGCACCCCGGCGGGGATCGTCAGTGAGTCCGACTTCTTTCTGCACCTCTCCGCGGCCCAATTGACCGCTACGCTGACGGTCGCTGAGGTCATGGATCCCAATCCGGCCCTACTCAACCCCGATGCCACGCTCCAGGACGCCTTGGTAGCCGTTGCCGTCTCGCCCATGGGTTGCGCCGTGGTGGTACGTGAGTCCCTGCCGCTACTCATGGTTACCGAGGGGGACCTGTTGATACGGTTACGCAATTGTGCAGATCCAGCCCATGCGAACCTCATCGAACGACCCCCGAACTTGACCCGCTTGCCAACCATCGATGAAGGCGCATCCCTGCCGGAGGCCTGCGCCCGGTTCCGGTCCATTGAGGTCCGCGCCCTGGCGGTACTGAACCGCCAGGGCGCCCTGACGGGCGTACTGGGCCAGCGGGGACTCATCGGCGTCGGACTCCCTGATCGTCCCACCGCCCGGGTGCCCGTAAGCCCCGACACGGCACCCTCGCGAGTACGCCTGCGCCAATTCCAGCGTGCCGTCCAGCAGAGTCCCGTGTCCGTGATCATCACCGATACCGAAGGGACCATAGAGTACGTAAATCCTCGCTTCTGCGAGGTCACCGGGTACCGTGAGGATGAGGTCCTGGGCCGCAACCCACGCGTGCTCAAGTCCGGTGCACAGGCCCCGGCCTTTTATCAGTCCCTGTGGCGGGCCATCTCCGCTGGGCGGGTCTGGCATGGGGAACTGTGCAATCGACGCCGCGATGGGTCGCTCTACTGGGAGTCCGCCACCATCTCCCCGGTGCGTGACGATCGGGGGGAAATCATCAATTTTGTCGCGGTTAAGGAAGATATCACGGCGCGCAAGCGCGCCGAGCAAGCCCTGCGCGAGAGCGAATCCAACTACCGCGGACTGATCGCCTCCCTGAGCGGCGAGTACCTGCTCTACCGTCACAACCTTGATGGGCGTATGACCTATCTGAGCCCCTCAGTCACCCGCATGACTGGTTACACCGAGGCAGAGTTGGAGCGTTCCTGGAGCCCCTATCTCACCGATAACCCTCTGAACCAAAGCGCGCTTGCGACCAACCGCCGTGCCTTGGAAGGCGTGCGCCAGGACCCGTACGACATCGAGTTCCGTGCCAAGTCCGGCGAGATCAAGCGCCTGCGCGTCTCTGAGAGCCCCCTGTTCGACCCCCAGGGAAGGGTCCTCGCCATCCAGGGAATCGCACAGGATGTGACCGAACTGCATCTGACTCGGGTCCTCCTCGACGGCCGTAACCGGGTGCTTGAACGCCTGGCACAGGGGCGCCCGCAAGCCGAGGTCCTGGAGGCCATCACCGCCTACATCACCGAGGCCGAACCCGAGGCCATCCCCGCCGTCCATCTGCTGGATCCCGACGGCGTGCGTCTGTGGGTCGGTGCGGCCCCGGGGCTGCCGACGCACTACACCCTGGCGGTCCATGGGGTCACGATCAGTCCCGGCGTTGGCTCCTGCGGCACGGCGATCACCGAGAACTCCCTGATCATCTGCGACGACATTCTCAACCACCCCGATTGGGCCGCGTGCCGCGACCTGCTGCTGACCACGGAGTTGCGCGCCTGCTGGTCTCATCCCATTCGCGGGAGTTCCGGGCGGGTTCTCGGCACGTTCGCCATGTACTACCGCGAGCCCCGGAGACCCTGCGATCGGGAGTTACAACTGATCGCCTCAGCAGCGGAACTGGCTGCCGTGGTGCTCGAGCATTTTCAGGCGCAGGCCGCCTTGAATCATGCCGAGGAGCGCGAACGCCTGCTTCTGATTTCAACCACGGAGGGTGTCATCGGCGTCGATCGGGAAGGCGTCGCCACCTTCGTCAACCCGGCCGCCGCGCGCATGTTGGACTATCCGGCCGAGGATCTGACCGGAGCGATCGTTCACGATCGGATCCACCGTCCCACAGTTGGCCATCCAGACTCCCGTGCGGCCGAGAACCACCAGATCGCCCATTGCCCCCTGGTCGCCCCGGCCCTGGACGGACGCTCCCGCCACGGTATCAGGGAGACCCTCTATCGGCGCGACGGCAGCAGCTTTCCAGTCGAGTTGTGGAGCAGCCCGGTGCTGGACGACGGGCAACTGACGGGGGCGGCGGTCACCTTTCGCGACATCAGCGAGCGCCTGGAGCAGGAGCAGCGCATCCACTTCCTCGCCTTCCACGACGCCCTCACCGGCTTGCCGAATCGCAACCTGCTGCGCGAGTCCCTTGATCGCGAACTGGCACGCCTGCGCCGTCACGACACCCCCTTCGCCCTCTACCTGCTGGACCTGGACCACTTCAAGGACGTCAACGATAGCCTGGGACATCCGGCCGGCGACGAGCTCTTGCAGGTCATGGCGGAGCGCCTGCGTGCCCAGCTCCGAGCCGAGGACAGCGTGGCCCGCATGGGAGGGGACGAGTTCGCCATCATCCAGAGCTATACCGCCGGTATGGACGGCGTCGAACGCCTCGCCGGTCGACTGGTCGAAACCCTTGCGCGTCCGGTCCCGATCCGTGGCCGCGAGATCCGGGTCGGGGCGAGCCTGGGCGTGGTCCTGGTGCACACACCGATGGACGCGGATACCCTGATGGCCCAGGCCGATGTCGCCCTCTACGAGGCCAAGGGTCAGGGGCGCAACCGCTATGCCGTGTTTGAGCCGGACATGGCTCGCGCCCTGGAGCGCGAACTGGAGATCGTCGGCAGCCTCGCCCAGTCCATCGCCAACGGTGACCTGCATCTGGTCTATCAACCCCAGGTGCGCATCGGCAGCGGCGACCTCTACGCGGTAGAGGCCTTGGTGCGGTGGCGGCACCGTCGGCTCGGGGCCCTCCTGCCCGGTGACTTCATCCCGATCCTGGAGCGCCGCGGGGTGGTTGCTCGACTCGACGGCTGGGTTCTGCAGCAGGCTGCCCACCAGAGCCGTGACTGGACATGCCGCGGCTGCCCTTTCGGCCGCCTGGCGGTGAATCTCTCCACCCTGTATCCCGACGACGGCCAAGGCGCCGCTACGCCCCCGGAACTGGTGCGTCGCCAGGGCGGCAATCCACAGGACCTCGAGCTGGAAATGACCGAGCGCATGTTGACGCGCGAGACCTACGGGGTGGCCGAGGCCATTGCGGCCATTCGCGGGGCCGGCATGGGGATCGCCATCGACGACTTCGGGACCGGCTACGCCTCCCTGAGCTACTTGCGGCGCTTCAACCCGCGCACCCTCAAGCTCGATCGCGCCCTGGTCGCCGACATGGCCGGCGACCGCGGGGCCGCGGAGATCGTCAAGGCTGCGATTGCGCTCGGCCGGGCGCTGGGACTGGCCCTGGTCGCCGAAGGCGTGGAGGACAGCACCCAGGCCGACTACCTGCTCGCACACGGTTGTGAGTTCGCCCAAGGGTATGCCTACGGTGCACCGTTGGAGATCGATGAGTTCAATGCCCGCTACTTCGCGGACTGCACATCCACGGGGGCAGAATCCAGCCGCGGGGTGGCCGCGGTCGATGCCGGGGCCCACTGATCTGTGGTCGGCCGCCGACGCACCGGTCGGTTCCTTGTGGACACTATTGAGCGGCGTTGGCATCTCAGAGCCCGAGTGTCTGGGCTATACTCGGCTCACGAATCCTAACGTCAGCAGTCATCAGTAGCCTATGTCCCAGCCGAGCCTCCAATACGCGCTCCAGTCCCATGGGATCACCGCTGGCTCGGCCCAATTGGTCGCGTATCTGGCCGAGTCGATCGCGCAGATGGAGGAGGGCGCCCTGATGCCGGCCGCGGCCGAACTTCCGGACCTGGAGACCCAAGTCCTGCGTGGCGGCGGATTCGCCGTGGATGCTGTACCGACAGTCGGGGAAGACCCGATCGCCCACGCCACCGCCGCCTATGCCGCGCTGCTTTCGACCGCCCTGACCATCAAGGCCGTCGCCCAGGCCCTGGGGCGCAACGAGAGCCGCATCCGGCAACGGTTGTTGGAGCGCAGTCTGATCGGCATTCGCCGCGGTCGCGGTTGGCTGCTGCCCCGCTATCAGTTCCAGGTCGAAGAGCGCGACGGCCAGCACCAAGTGCGGGCCGTGGTGCCGGGCGTCGAACAGGTCTTCCCCCGGTTGAGTCCCGAATTGCATCCGGTCGCCCTGTGGCGCTGGTTCACCAGCCCGAGTACCGAACTGGTGCCGGAGGAGGGGGACGAGCCCCTCTCGCCGCGGGACTGGCTGATCTGCGGGCGTCCCGTGGCGGTGGTCGTGCTGCTGGCCGCGGACCTGTGAGCCGGCCCTGAGCGTCGGACCCTTGCCCAAGTTTCCGCAACCGCCCGCGCTCCAGACCCTGCGTCAGGTCCAGCCTGAGTTGCGCCGACTCCCTGCCGGCACCCACCTGTGGCGCGTCTACTTCCGCGGCGGCCCCACGCCCGGGCGCTGGGACCTGTTTCGCGATTTCGGGCCAACCAGTGCCCGCTTCGACCACCAACTGCCGGATGCGGATGGGCGACCCATCCACCAGGACCGCGCCATCCACTACGCCGCCCTGGACGGCATCACGCCCCTGGCCGAGGTCTTTCAGGACACCCGTGTCATCGACCGCCACGCCCGCCACCCCTGGCTCGTCGCCTATGCCCTCGCCGCCGACCTCAGCCTGCTCGACCTGACCGGGGTCTTTCCGACCCGTGCCGGGGCCTCCATGCTCATCAACAGCGGTTCCCGACCCCGGGCGCGTGCCTGGTCACGGGCCTTCCATGCCGCCTATCCGGAGATCCAGGGGCTCTTCTATGCCTCCTCCATGCATGGCAACCGCCCGAGCCTGGCCCTCTACGAACGCGCCCGGCCGGCGCTCCCCGGTTCACCGCTCCTGCACCGTGCCCTGGCCGATGCCGCACTGAAGTTGACGCTCCGCCAGGCTGCGGTCAGTCTGTCTTATCTGTTGATCTGATCGAAATGCGAGGCGTGGAACTGATCGACCAGCCGGGGGGCTTCGAGCGGACCCTGCATCAGCCCATCGGGACCCGTGCGGGTCTGAGCACCGCGGCGGTCAGTATCATCAGCCCCGGTTTCCGGGTGGGACGCCGGATCTTGCGGCGTGCCCGTGTGCGATTCGCTCAGGACCATTCCGATCCAGCCCACGGGGACGCCGGTCCCGTTTGGCCTGGCTGACCGCCGAACACCACAAAGAAAAGACAACGCACATGACACCGACGCTACTGAAGCAGATTGACGGCCTGCGCCAGCAGGGCCTGACCCTCTTGGACCAACTGATGGATCGGGCCGCGACCTTCGAGTTGCCCGCGCCGCCCGAGGCACTGGGCCAGTTCCGCCAGAAGCTTCAGGAGAACCGCTACCAGGTCCTGGTGGTCGGCGAGGCCAAGCGCGGCAAGAGCAGCTTCATCAACGCACTGATCGGGCGTGCCATCCTGCCCACTGACGTGGACATCGCCACCAGCCAGGTCTTTCTGGTCAACCAGGCCGCCCAGGAGGCCTGCCGCATCCGCTTCGAGGACGGCTCGACCGAAGAGATTTCCGCCGCCGACCTGCCGCGTTACGGCTCCCAAGTCCTGGCCGACCTGGAGGGGACCCCGCGTCTCGACCAGATCATCCGCTGGATCGAGGTCGACGCACCCGCCCGTTTTCTGCCGGACGGGGTGAGCCTGCTGGACACCCCGGGCCTGGGGTCCCTCTATGCCCGCCACGGCGAGATCACCCAGCGTTTCATCCCCCAGGCGGATGCCGTGATCTATGTGCTGGACTCCGGGCAACCCATCGGGCAGGCGGACCTCGATAGCATTGCGGCCATCCTGGAGGTCACCGGCAGCCTCTTTTTCATCCAGACCCGCATCGACCAGTTCCGCAAGGAGCAGTGGCAGGCGCTCCAGGCCCGCAACGAGCAGATCTTGCACGAGCGCTTCGCGGACAAGCTCGCCGACGCCCGCGTCTGGCCGATCTCCAGCACCAACCTGATGAAGGCGGCCGAGACCCAGGATGCTGACTACGAAATCGTCAGCCGTCACCGGGAGTTGGCGGCGGCGCTGAAGACCTTCCTGTTCCGGGTTGCGGGCCTGAGCCGGGTCGCGGCGGCCATGGCCGTCGCCGACCACTATTACGGCAACGCCCGGCAGGTGCTCTTGGGGCGGGCGGCGGACCTGGCCGACCAGTCCAAGGAACGGCGCACCCAGGTCCGGGAGCAGATCGCCCAGCGCAAGCAGACGTTCGACCGCGCTTGGGGCGAGCACGGGTCCAAACGGCAGGCATTGATGGTTGGGCTACAACGGGCGGTCACCGCGGGGAAGCAGACCTTGCGCCAGGCACTGGACAGCGGTGGTCAGATCGATCGGGCGATCCATGCCAGGATCGACCAAGTCACCACGCTGGACGAGGCCCACCGCCTCGCGGACACCTTGGCGGCCGACGTCACCGAGGCGGCCGTGACCAAATGGGAGGAGGTGGACCAGCAGGTGCGCAAGTACATACTCGACCAGCTCGCCCCCTTCGTGGATGCGCAGGAGTACCTTGCCCAGGCCTCCTATGCCGGCCTGGACGGCGCACCCCCAGTCCGGGAGCGCTACCGGTTACAGACCGAGGACGATCAGTTTGAAAGGGCGAAGGGGGGCTTTTTCGACCTCAGAAATGCCGCGCTCATGGCGGGCCTCGGCGGCACCGTTGCCGTGGGTCTTGCGGCCGCGGCGACTTCAACCACGTTGGTCGCCACCTTCCTCGCGTCCGCCATATTTCCCCCCTTGGCCGTTGGCGCGGCCGTCTGGGCACTGATGCAAGGGCACAAGGGCTGGACGCGGACCGCGGGAGTCCAGCTCAAACGCGCCCAGCAGGAGTTGGACAAGCACCTCGGCGACGTCAGAGACCAGGTGCGCCGCTACTACTTCGAGGTCGACCTCCCGGCCCGCCGACTCCAAAGTCTGGTGGACGAGCATTTCGATCAGTTCATGGACCTGATCGGCAATTACCTGCAACGCATTGTGCATGAGCAATCCGAAGAGGCCAGCCGTGAACCGGCCTGCCTCACGGAACAGGCCAAGCTGGATGAGAAACAGCAAGCCACCCGGTTGGCGGAGCTACGCGGGCAATTGGCGCAGTGGGACCAGGTGGGGCAGGGCATCCAGGGGATCATCGGGGAGTTGATCGGCATCGAGCAGACACTGGCGGGTCTGGGTCAGCCCCCGGTCGAGGAGCCGCAGGCATGAGTTCCGCCACCATCGGCATCGACTTCGGCACCACCACCAGCAGCATGGCGTGGGTGGACCCGCGCACCGGCGAGGCCAAGGTCATCAAGAACGCCGAGGGCGAGGAGAAGACGCCCTCGGTGGTCTGGTTCGGCGCGGACTCCGTACTGGTCGGCACCCCGGCCGAGCAGATGCTGGACGACGAGGATGAGCGGCAGCGCGTGGTCAGGAGCGTCAAGCGCGAGCTGGTCAATGCCCCCACCCTGGCCTTGCCCGGCCGGCGCGTCAATGCGGTACAAGTGGCCGCTGAAGTGCTCAAAAAACTCCGGCGCGATGCCGAAGATCTTCACTTCCAGGAACCGGTGACCCAAGCGGTCGTCACCTGCCCGGCCGCCTTCGACGCCCTGGAGCGCGAAGAGATCGAGCGGGCGGCCCGGCTCGCCGGGTTCGCCGAGGTGCGGCTCCTGGCCGAGCCGGTCGCCGCGGCACTCGCCTACAGTCGCGCCGGCCTGGGCGTCGGCCGTCATGTCCTGGTCTATGACCTGGGCGGCGGAACCTTCGACCTGGCCCTGCTGCGTGAGGAGGCCGGGGGGTTTGAACTGGCGATGGAGCCCAAGGGCCTGCGCCGCTGCGGTGGCGACGACTTCGACGAGGCACTCTACGACTACTTCGATGAGCAGGCGGAGCGGCAATGGGGCGAGCCGTTGAACCGCCAGGGGCGGGACCTGCAATTCCTGCGCGACTGCCGTAAGCGCAAGGAGAGCCTCTCCGCCCATGACAAGGTGCTGTTTAGCTGCCTGGTGGGCGAGGGGCGGGTGTTCAAACAGACCCTAACGCGGGAGCTATTCGAGGGCCTCATCGGGGGTCGTATCGATACCACGGTGCGCCTCACGGGCGAGCTTGTGTGCGCCGCCGAGGCCCAGGGGTTCCCGGTCGAGACGGTCGTGCTGATCGGCGGTTCCTCGCGTATCCCGCTGGTCCTGCGCAAGCTCAAGGAGATCCTGCCGGTGGAGCCGCGCAAGTGGCAGCATCAGGATGTGGCCGTCGCCCTGGGGGCGGCCTATTTCGGGCAAGGGTTCTGGCAGGCGCAACCGTCGGACACCCAAGATTTTGGAACCACCGCCCCGAAAGGCCACCAGGAAGAGAATTGCCTACCGACCGATGATGTGGCGGCGCCGATATCGAGTTCGCCTGAGTTTCCCGTCTTGCAAGAAACATTTTCGGCTCTGGAACCGCAGGTTGTGTTGATTCCGCAGGACATTCACGGATGGTCGACTGAACAGGTCAATGCGTTACAACGATCGGTGGCCCAGGTGCTGGGGTTGAAGCTGGTTTTTCGCGTTCGGTTGAAGGACGGCACTGAAGGACCGGAGATGGTGGTGATTCCGCCCGGGGCATTTCTCATGGGTATCCCGGATAGTGATGATGACGCCTACCTCCACGAAGAAGAACAACCCCAACACCGGGTACGCATCGCTCGACCTTTCGCTATAGGGCGGTGCGCTGTCACCTTCGATGAGTACGACCGCTTCTGTACTGCAACTGCCCGTCAGAAGCCTGACGATCGAGGATGGGGTCGAGATCGTCGCCCGGTGATCAACGTTTCATGGCATGATGCCGTAGCTTATTGCGCTTGGCTCTCGCGGCAGACCGGCCACACCTACCGCCTTCCGACTGAGGCCGAGTGGGAATATGCTGCCCGAGCTGGCACCTGCACTCCTTACTGGTGGGGCGATACTATCAGCCAAGGCGATGCTAACTGTGGCTACGGTTACGATCAGTTTGACAATGAGCAAACTGTCCCCGTAGGCTCTTTTCAGCCCAATCCCTTCGGGCTTTATGACACAGTCGGCAACGTCTGCGAGTGGGTGAAGGACGTTTACCATGTTACGTTATTGAAGGACGGGTACCATCACGGCTACGAGGGCGCTCCGGCCAACGGGGCGGCATGGGGCAAGCCCAGCGATCCTGGCCGTCGGGTGTCGCGCGGCGGGTCCTGGAACTACGCTAAGAGTTACACTCGTGTCTCGGCCCGCGATCCCTGGGAACCCAACTTTAGGCATGGCTTCATTGGTCTGCGCCTGGCGCAGAACCTTGCCTTTGCCCATCTACTCAAGCCCCACGCGCAGGAGAAGAAACGCTCCGCGCCCCATCCGACAGTGGCGCCGAGATCGCATTCGTCTGCGCCTCCCGTCTCGCAGGAAGCTGTTACGGTACTCGACCCGCAGGCTGCGATGATCCCACAGGACATTCACGGATGGTCCGCTAGAAAGCTCATTGCGTTACAACGATCGGTGGCCCAGGTACTGGGGTCGAAGCCCGTGTTCCGCGTCCGGCTGAAGGACGGCACGGAAGGGCCTGAGATGGTGGTGATTCCCGCTGGTTCCTTTCTCATGGGCGCTCCAGACGACGACACGCGAGCCGGTGCCTGTGAGAAACCCCAGCATCGTGTGACCATCGCCCGGCCTTTCGCTATCGGGCGCTATCCGGTCACCCAGGATGAGTACGAACGCTTTTGTGTTGGAACTGGTCGCGGCAAGTTAAGCACGCTTCGCGGTCGCGGTGGCCGCCACCCAGCGACCAATATCGCCTGGCAGGACGCCGTGGCCTACTGCGTCTGGCTTTCGCAGCAGACCGGTCAAGTTTACCGTCTGCCGACTGAGGCTGAGTGGGAATATGCCGCGCGAGCCGGCACCACTACTTGCTTCTGGTGGGGTGATGATGTTCACAGTATCCGTGGTAAAGCTAGCTTCGAGGGCAATACTACTCCGGTGGGCTCGTTCAAGCCCAATCCATTCGGGCTCTACGACACTGTCGGTAACGTTACGGAGTGGGTCCAGGACTCGTTTCATGGTGATTATGTTGGTGCCCCGAGTGACGGGTCCGAATGGCTAGTGGCTGACTCAGAACGACGTGGGACTGGTTTTTTCGCCGACCTTTTCGACCGACGGGAATCCCGTTGCTGGGTACTGCGTGGCGGTTCTTTTTGCAATGGAGGCTACTGGGCGCAGTCAGTATCGTGCCGTCATATAAAGAACTCCCCAAAAGGTGCACCATGGGACGGTATGCGGTTGGCCCAGGAGATCAGCCCGGGACAACAAGCTAAGGCTTGGTAATAGACAATGAGCGCCATCCATGAGTCCACGGTTCATGTCCTGGCGAATTGGCTGACCTCCTGCGCATCCTCGTTCTGCCCGGGACCATTGCCGACGACCTAGCCGTCCTGGTCGGCAAGGTCTACGCCCCCTTCGTGGTCGCGATCCTCGACCGAGTGAAGGTCGGCAAGAACAACTTCATCGATACCATGCTCGGTGCGATAGAGAACTTGGCGGCCGTGGGCGCCACCGAGACCCCGGCCACCATCAACAATTTCCGCTACGGCCACCCCGCCGACCCCGAGCGGCCGGCGCGCTGCTATTGGCGCGGCGGGGGCTATGACGATCGCCCGGGAACCTTTGCGCACCATTTACAGAGCAATGACCGGGAGATCCAGCGCCGGGCCGGGGGGATCAACCAAGTGGAATGCCGCCTGCCGGGCGACTACCTGCGGCGGGTGATCCTAGTCGACACCCCCGGCACTACGGTCGTGGTGGACCAGCGCCAAGGGCGTACTGCCGAGAACTTGATCGGTGAATCGAAGCGAAACCCATCTTCGTCGATGCTATAGTTCCCACATGCGCCATCCCATCGACCCCAAGATCGACTGTGTCTTCAAGGCCCTGCTCGGGGCCGAGGCCAACCGTCGGCTGCTGATCCACTTCCTGAACGCGGTGCTGGGCGCCGACCTGCCCGCGCCGGTGGCGGAGGTGGAGATCCTCAACCCGTACAGCGAGCGGGAGTTCCTGGACGACAAGCTCTCCATCGTCGATGTCAAAGCCCGCGACGGGCAAGGGCGGGTCTTCCAGGTCGAGATCCAATTGTTGATCCCGCCGGAGCTTCCTGCCCGTGTCCTCTACGGCTGGGCGGATCTCTACTCCGCCCAGCTTCACAGCGGCGAGGATTATGGGGAACTCAGGCCCACCTATGCGATCTGGCTTCTCGGCGAGACCTTGCGCGCTGGGCTTGCCGAGTACCTGCACCGTTTCCGGATGCGCGACGACCGGGGCCGGGTCCTGATCGAACACGGCGGCATCTATCTGCTGGAACTGGACAAATTTGCCGCAGGGCCGGGCGCGGCCGGGTCGGTCGAGACTGAGCTTGAGCGTTGGCTCAAATTCTTCACCGAGGGCGAGCGTCTCGACGAGCAGGACTTGCCCGAGTGGATGCAGACCGAGGAGATGCGACAAGCCATGAGCACCCTGACGACCTTTTCCGAGAAAGAGCGCGAGTACCACGCCTACCAGGCGCGCCAGAACTACCTGCGCCAGCAGCGCAGCATCCAGCGTCGGCTGGACGATCTGCAGGCAGCGGCGGAGCAGGCGCGGGCTGTAGCAGCCGAGGAACGGGCGATGGCGGAGCAGGCACGGGCGGCGGAAGCGCAGGCGCAGGCGGCGGCCGACCGCGAGCGTGCCGAAAAGAAAGCTGCGCTCGAACGCGAGGCGGCGGCCCTGGCCGAAATAGAGCGGCTGCGGTGCCTGCTGGGGGATAAGGCTGACCTGTAGCCGATGGGCTTGTCGTGCAACCTTGGCAAGCCCCGGTCGGGGTCGCTTCAGTGGTGGCCTGCGGATACGACCCGCGCCTTGTGCTGACCGCAAAGGTGCTGGGCATGCAGACCCTATCGCGAGGGGATCGCACATGAGCGCCATCCAGGAATCGGTCGTCCAGGTCCTTGAGCAATCCGCGGCCCGCCTGCGCCTGCCGGGCCTGCCGGGTTCCGTCGCCGACGAGCTGGCCGCCCTGGCCGGCAAGGTCGACGACCCCTGCGTGGTCGCGGTCGTCGGCCGGGTGAAGGCCGGCAAGAGCACCTTCATCAATGCCCTGCTCGGCGCCCGGGAGGACCTGGCGACGGTAGGCACCACCGAGACCACGGCCACCATCAACTATTTCCGCTATGGCTGCCCCGCCGACCCCGAACGGCCGGTGCGCTGCTATTGGCGAGGCGGTGGCTATGAGGATTGCCCCGCGAGCTTTCTGCACCAATTGCAAGGCAATGACCTGGAGACGCTGCGCCGGGCCGAGGGGATCGCCCACCTGGAATACCGGCTGGAGCTCGACTATCTGCGCCGTGTGACCCTGGTGGACACCCCAGGCACGGGCGCCGTGGTGGACGAACACCAGGGGCGCACCGCCGAGTACATGCGCCTCTACGGCCAACTGCGCGAACGCCACGACCGCGAGACCCAGCAGATCGGTGAAACCAGCGACGCCATCATCTATCTGATCGGTGCGGTGGCGCGTGCCACTGACCGTGACTTCCTGGAGGAGTTCGGTCAGGCGACCCAGGGGACCTCCCGGGCGCTGCGTACGCGCGCCAGCAGTTGCTCGATTAAGTCGCTCACCTCGCGTTGTCGCAGTACCCTTGCTTCGCGTTGTTCAGCATTATCACCTTCGCCGAGCTCGAACTTAGCGACAGACACGGGACCATCCTTGCGATAACCCTCAGCCTTCTCGTCGCTCGCGAATCGGTTCTGAAGGATCACGAGCGAGGCGTCGACAACTTCTCGGTGCTTGCCTTCGAGTTCCTTACGGAATGCTTTGGCGGCGACATCTGTGCCTTCGGGCGCGTGCTCAATGCAGTAGATGAGATCGTGCGCGTCCTTGCGCTCGAAACGTTGATCGAACGCAAGCGCTTTCAAGCACGTGAAGCTGACGAGGTTGGCGTGCCTGAT
>Ga0247835_1001048_pt1 | contig 35902 bp, 33 predicted proteins | sample LaCtaG_3_FD_189912 | JGI IMG/M metagenome (GOLD analysis project Ga0247835, IMG submission 189912) | Freshwater microbial communities from meromictic Lake La Cruz, Castile-La Mancha, Spain - LaCruzMarch2015_13.5m | ecosystem: Environmental > Aquatic > Freshwater > Lake | place: Spain: Castile-La...
AATGGCAATGGCGGATTTCTCTCGCCACCTACAACGCCATATCGATATGGATTGGATGGCAGTTTCATCCTATGGCGCAGGTACAAAATCAAGTGGTGTAGTTAGAATTTTAAAAGATTTAGATAATGATATTTTAGGTAGAAATGTTTTAATCATTGAAGATATTTTAGATACCGGTCTAACACTTTCCTGGCTAACTGAAAACCTACTTTCTAGAGGAGCCAAATCTGTTTCCGTTTTAACTGTACTTCGTAAGCCAGATGCAGCCACCGTGAAGGTAGAAGCTAAATATGTGGGCTTTGATATACCAAGTGAGTTTGTGGTTGGTTACGGCCTAGATTTTGATCAGAAGTATCGAAATCTGCCTTTTATTGGCGTTCTTGCCAAACACCTTTATTCTTAAGCCCCCAAGCGGCTTTAAGAAAGTGATGAAACTAAGTGGCGCAAAAGAAAAAACTAAAAGTTCCTAAAATTAAGGGAATCAAAAGTAGCAAGAAGCCTACTAAGCCATCACCTGCATTAATTAGAAAAATTTTGCGGGGGCCACTATTTTGGATAGTTGCAGCATTAATTGCTGTAAGTATTTTTGGCCAAATTTCAACAACTGGAAAAGAATTTATAAAAGTAGAAACTTCAACTATTTTAAATGAGATTTCAAAAGATAATGTTAAGTCGGCGATTGTTATTGACCGTGATCAAAAAGTTAGAGTTGTATTAAAAGATGGTGAATTTGTGGATGGAGCCTCTAAATTAGAAGCTTCTTACATTAAAGGCCAGGAAGTATTAATTGTCGAATTATTAACAAGTAATCCTCCAACCACAACATGGGATATTGAAGTCCCTAAGCAATCATTTTTTGTTTCACTTATCTTAAGTATTCTTCCAATACTATTAATTATTTTCTTACTGCTGTTGTTTATGGGTGGCGGTCAAGGTGGAAGAGTGTTCTCATTTGGAAAGTCTCGAGCTAAATTACAAAATAAAGAGATGCCTACAAACACATTTGAGGATGTGGCTGGGGCCGACGAAGCAGTTGCTGAACTCCGCGAGATAAAGGATTTTCTTGCCAGCCCAGATAAATACAAAGCTATTGGTGCAAAGATTCCAAAGGGCGTACTACTTTATGGCCCTCCAGGAACTGGTAAGACATTACTTGCTAGAGCGGTAGCCGGTGAAGCAAAGGTTCCGTTTTATTCAATATCTGGATCAGAGTTTGTAGAAATGTTTGTTGGTGTTGGTGCTTCAAGAGTTAGAGATTTATTTGCCCAAGCAAAACAAAATGCACCAGCAATTGTTTTTATCGATGAAATTGATGCAGTTGGTCGCCAGCGCGGTGCCGGTCTTGGTGGTGGAAATGATGAGCGCGAGCAAACTTTAAATCAGTTACTTGTTGAGATGGATGGCTTTGAAGCTAACGGGCAAGTGATTTTAATTGCTGCGACTAATCGACCAGATGTTTTAGATCCAGCACTACTTCGCCCGGGCAGATTTGATCGGCAAATAACTGTAGATAGACCAGACCTCAAAGGGCGCGCTGCAATTCTTACTGTGCATGCAAAAGATAAACCTATCGCTAAAGATGTTGATTTAGCATCATATGCAAAACGTACCCCTGGATTCACCGGTGCTGATCTAGCAAATGTATTAAATGAAGCCGCATTGTTGGCAGCACGAGAAGATCGGCGAACAATTAGAAATCTAGACTTAGATGAAGCAATTGATCGCGTTATGGCAGGTCCACAAAAAGTTTCACGTTTAATGACAGAAGAAGAGCGAAGAATTACTGCTTATCATGAAGGTGGTCATGCGCTAGTTGCGCACGCACTTCCTCACACAGATCCTGTTCATAAAGTAACAATTATGCCAAGAGGTCGTGCACTTGGATACACAATGGTGTTACCTGATGAAGATCGTTATGCAGTGACTAGAAATCAAATGCTTGATCAACTTGCATACACAATGGGTGGTAGAGCAGCGGAAGAACTAATATTTCATGATCCGACAACTGGTGCTTCAAATGATATTGAGAAGGCAACTAATTTAGCCAGAGCAATGGTTACACAATATGGAATGACGCAGCGGCTAGGAGCTATAAAACTTGGCATCTCAGATTCTCAACCATTTTTAGGCCGCGATTATGGACACCAACGAGATTACTCAGAAAATGTTGCAGCAATTGTCGATAGTGAAATTAGAGAGATGATTGAAAATGCCCACCAAGAAGCATTTGATGTCTTAGTTGCTAATCGTGAAACCTTAGACCGGTTAGTTGAAGAGTTACTAGAGAATGAAACTTTAAATAAAGAAGAGATAGCAACTATTTTCAAGCGAGTTAAGAAGGTTAAACCAAGAGCTGCTTGGACTGGTTCGCAAAACAGAACACCCTCTAATCAACCTCCTGTTGCATTAAAACCTGCAAAAGTTAAGGTAGTTGAAGAGGATAAAGTGGTTAAGAAATCAACCACTAAAAAAAGTGACAAAGACGCAAGTAAAGATGTAAATGAGTGAGGTTAACTCCGTATCAATGGGGCCAAATGATGGTGGCGCCAAGGGGGAGTTTGATCAAGAGCGAGCAGAAAAAGCTGTAACTGAATTACTACATGCTTTGGGTGAGGATCCAAACCGGGATGGTTTAAAAGATACGCCAAAGAGAGTTGCAAAAGCACTTGCTGAAAACTTTGCCGGCCTATGGCAAAAACCTAAAGATGTTTTAACTACCACTTTTGATATTGGCCATAAAGAGTTAGTAATTGTTAGAGAGATTGAAGTTTTTTCTCATTGCGAGCATCACTTAACTCCTTTCCATGGCGTAGCCCATATTGGTTATATTCCTGGTGAAAGTGGAAAAATTACTGGTATATCAAAATTAGCGCGAATTGTTGATTTGTATTCACGCCGCCCACAGGTACAAGAAAGACTAACTTCACAGATCGCTGATGCCCTTGTTGAAATTCTGCAACCAGGTGGTGTAATTGTAATTATTGATTGCGAACATCTTTGCATGTCTATGCGGGGAGTTAGAAAGTCACAAGCTCGGACTACAACTAGCGCGGTTCGTGGCCAACTTTTAAATCCAGCAACTAGAGCTGAAGCAATCTCATTAATTAATCAAAGTAGGTAATTATGAGTAGCACGGTTGTAATGGGAATATTAAATGTCACACCAGATTCATTTGCTGATGGTGGTAAATATTTATCTAAAGAAGATGCTATATCTGGTGGTCGTCGTTTAGTGGTAGAAGGTGCTGACATTATTGATGTTGGTGGTGAATCTACTAGGCCAGGTGCTGAAAGAGTTAGTGAAGAAGAAGAGTTAAATCGAGTTATTCCTGTCATTAAAGAATTAGTAAAAGATGGAGCTGTAGTAAGTGTTGACACTATGCGTGCTGAAGTGGCTAAGCAAGCAATAACAGCAGGGGCTATATACATAAATGATGTAAGTGGTGGACTTGCTGACGAAAAAATGGCCAATGTAATTGCCTCAAATCCAAAGGTGCAATACATCGTTATGCACTGGCGCGGGCATTCAAAGAATATGCAAGAGCAGGCGATTTATAAAGATGTTGTTAAAGAGGTTAAAGAAGAGCTAGATGAGCGGGTTTCATCTCTTTTAAAATCCGGAGTTACCAATGAACAAATAATTTTAGATCCTGGTATTGGCTTTGCAAAAGATAGTGAACAGAATTGGCAGATCCTGCAAAATATTGATCGCATTCAACTACTTGGTTACCCACTACTTGTTGGTGTATCTAGAAAGAAATTTCTTGGCGAGTTAATTAATGCCAAAGATCCAAATGACAGAGAGGCTGCCACAATTGCCTTAACAGCTGAGTTAGCAAGGCTTAAAGTTTGGGGCGTTCGAACACATGCAGTTAAGGCTCATAAGGATGCAATTTCAGTTATTGAACGGATGCACAAATGAGTGATTTAGTAAAAATTACTGGATTAAGTGCAAAAGGTTTTCATGGAGTTTTAGACAGTGAAAAACAGCGTGGGCAAAAGTTTATTGTTGATATTGAAATGAGTGTGAGTGTCAGTAATTTAAAGGATGACTTAAGTAAAACAGTAAATTATGCCCAGGCGGCGCAACTAATCCACGATCAAATAACTGGTAAGCCAGTTGAATTAATCGAAACTTTGGCAGAAAATATCGCAAAAACTTTATTGAAAGAGTTTAAAAAAGTTAAAGAAGTAAAAGTAATTGTCCATAAACCAAAGGCACCTATATCTTTAAAGTTTTCAGATGTATCTGTTGAAATAACTCGTAAAAGATGAAAGCAGTAGTTGCCCTAGGTTCAAATCTTGGTGAATGTAAGGACAACTTACATACTGCAATAAATCACCTCAATTTAATATTAGATAATTTAAAAATATCACCCTTCACTGAAACAAAACCGGTAGGTGGACCGGAGCAGAATGACTTTTTAAATGCAGTAGTAGTAGGACAATGCAAACTATCCGCAGTTGATTTACTTAGAAAATTACTTTCAATTGAAGATCAAATGGGGAGAGTCAGGGATGTTAAGTGGGGCCCTAGAGTGATTGATCTTGATTTAATTGTTTATGGTGAGCAAATAATTAACTCAGATTTTCTAAAATTACCCCACCCATTAGCGAAATCTAGAGAGTTTGTCTTGTCTCCTTGGCATGCAATTGATCCAGAAGGGGAAATCCCAGGTGCTGGCAAGATTAAATCTCTTTTGGCATCTTTGAATAGTCAGCGTTAAACTTATCTTCTAGCCCGGTACCCGGAAAGGACTGGAGCATGATTGAAGTCATTAAATCTGTTGATGATTTAGCGCGCCAGAAATGGGATGCATTGGTCCCAACTATGGGCGCACTTCATATCGGACATCAGTCATTAATTAAATTAGCAAAAAAAGAGGGTGAGCGAGTAATTGTTAGTATTTTTGTAAACCCACTTCAATTTGAAAATAAAGAAGATTTAAAGAATTATCCAAAAAGTATAGATGCAGATATCAAATTGGCTGAAGCTGTAGGTGCGAGTGCCTTGTTTATTCCAAGTGAGCAAGTTATGTACCCTGGTAATATTGAAAAAATTTCAGCAGGAAGCATTGGTGAAATATATGAAGGAGCATCTAGAGCTGAACATTTCTCTGGAGTATTAACAGTTGTGAAGCGATTATTTGATTTAGTCAAGCCGAAAGTTGCAGTATTTGGCGAGAAGGATTTTCAACAACTCTTTTTGATTAAACAAATGGTTACACAACTTAAAATTCCTATCAAAATTATTTCAGCCCCAACTATCCGTGATAAGTCAGGGTTAGCAGTCTCATCTCGTAATATCAGATTAGGTGAAGATGGTGAAAAAGTCGCACAGGTTATAAGTAGAGCATTAGCAAAACAAACTTTTGAACAGATGCAAGAAGAGATATCTAGTGAGCCAGGTTTTAAACTAGATTATCTTGAGGTCATAGATGAAAACAGTTTTGAAAAGGTGAAAACTACTACCCAAAACAAGCGGGTAATTATTGCCGGTTGGGTAAATCAGATCAGATTGATCGACAATATGCCTATGGGTAATCAGCAATGAAACTATTAACTGGCGCACCTGGCTGGAGCACATCAGCTGATGTAATTGTGATTGGTTCAGGTGTTGCAGGCCTTACTACTGCATTAAATTTAAGATCTTATGGTTTATCTGTTTTATTAGTTACTAAAGCACGCATTGATGCTGGATCTACCAAGTGGGCACAAGGTGGAATTGCTGCAGCACTTGGACCAGGTGACACACCGGATCAACACAAAAAAGATACATTGGCAGCAGGTGCCGGCTTATGTGACATTAAAGCTGTTGATGTTTTAGTTTCTGAAGGACCAGAAGCTGTTAGAAAATTAATTGCACAAGGTGCTGTTTTTGATAAATCTGAAACTGGTGAGATTGCATTAACTAGAGAAGGTGGGCATCTTAGAAATCGCATTTTGCATGCTGGTGGTGATGCTACCGGCGCTGAAGTTTCAAGAGCTTTATTAGCTGCAGTAAGGGATGACGTAGGTATTGAAATTATCGAACATGCACTAGTAATTGATGCTTTAAAAAGTAAAGCAGGAAAAGTTTGCGGTGTGATTGTGCATGTTATTGGAGCTGGAAGTAGAGACGGTGTCGGTAGGGCACTTGCTCGCGCAGTTGTTGTAGCAACTGGTGGTCTTGGTCAGGTTTATTCACAAACCACTAATCCATCTGTTTCAACTGGAGATGGCGTAGCACTTGCACTTAGGGCGGGAGCGAAAGTAGGAGATGTTGAGTTTGTGCAATTTCATCCAACAGTTTTATGGCGAGATTTAGCAAATAGAGGTCAGCAACCGTTAATAAGTGAAGCAGTAAGAGGAGAGGGTGCAATATTACTTAATCATAAAAATGAACAATTTATGATTGGCAAACACCCGCAAGCAGATCTAGCTCCGAGAGATGTTGTTGCTAAAGAAATCTTTAATCAGATGCAACTAAGTGGGCAACCGCATGTTTGGCTAGATGCCACAAAGTTAAAGGATTTTGTTGACAGATTTCCAACAATTTACGCTTCCTGTATTGCCAATGGAATTGATCCAACTAAAGAAAAAATCCCAGTAGCTCCAGCCTCCCATTATGCATCCGGTGGAGTTATTGTTGATTTAAATGGCCAGTCATCGGTTCCAGGGCTTTATATTTGTGGTGAATCTGCATGTACGGGTGCTCATGGCGCCAACCGCCTTGCCTCAAATTCATTACTAGAAGGATTAGTTTTTGGCGCACGAATTGCAGCAATTTTGGCAAAAGATTTACCTCCACAAGAAGATCCAATTGAAGATGACAAAACGATGTTACTTGATCCCAAAATATTATTACCACTTCAAATTGCAATGAGTGAAGGCGCCGGAGTTATGCGATCTGAAACATCACTTCGTAAAACCATGCAGATACTGGAAGAGTTATCAAAGTTAACAAGTAAAGAACCAAGAATTGAAGCTTGGGAGGCCTCTAATCTTTATCTTTTAGCAACAGCTATAGTTAAATCGGCGCTAATTAGAACCGAATCTCGTGGATCTCATTGGCGCAGTGATTACCCACAATCATCTGATAAGTGGTTAAGTAGAGTTATTGAATCACTTGATAAAGACGGTAATTGGTATAGCGATGTGGAGGAGATCTAAGTGAATCAACTACGCGATAATTTAAAAAACTTAGGCCTATCTCCTAACCACATATTCCAACAGGTAAAAGATGCAATTAGTGAAGATCTCGCAGGTGGGCAAGATTTAACCTCTATTGCAACAATTACTCAGTCACAGGTTTCAACTGCTGACTTTATAACTAGAACAAATGGTGTAGTTAGTGGGCTACATGTTGTAGCCGCTGTCCTTGAATACTGCGGAGTTAATCATTATGAGGTATTAGTAGATGAAGGCGCTAAAGTTTCGGTGGGTAAAGTTTTAATTACTGCACAAGGAAATACTCAAAAAATATTATTAGCCGAACGTACCGCGCTTAATTTTCTATCCCATTTAAGTGGTATTTCAACTATTACAAATCAATGGGTTAGTGAAATTTCTGGAACTAAATGTCAGATAAGAGATACTCGTAAAACTACACCAGGACTTCGAATGTTAGAAAAATTTGCAGTTCGTATGGGTGGGGGCGTTAATCATCGGTTATCACTTTCACAAGCTGTTTTAATTAAGGATAACCACGTTATGGCTGCTGGAAGTATTACTGCTGCTTTTGATGCTATTAAAAAAATGTACCCAGATAAATCAATTGAGATTGAAGTTGATTCTATTGATCAACTAAAAGAGGCGATCAAATTAAAGCCTGATCTAATTTTGCTAGATAACATGAGTGCTGAACAATGCAGTCAAGCTGTCTTAATTTCTGCTGGTTTAGTAAAACTTGAAGCATCTGGCGGCATAGCAATAAATAATGCAAAAACTTATGCTGCTACAGGAGTTGATTATTTAGCTATTGGATCACTTACTCATTCTGCTCCAGCTTTAGATATTGGCCTTGATTTTAGAAAGGGAAAATAATGCTACTTGCAATAGATGTTGGTAATACCAATACTGTCCTTGGAGTTTTTAATAAGGATAAATTAGAACAATCCTGGCGGGTAAAGACGGATCCAAGAGATACCGCTGATGAGCTGTGGCTTCAGTACTCAGCGCTAGTAGATGGCTTTGATATTACTGGTGTTGCTATCTGTTCTACTGTGCCGGCTGTACTTAGAGAGATTAGAAAATTAATTGATGAGCATTACAGTGATATTAATACAACAATTATTGAACCAGGAGTAAAAACTGGTGTACCACTATTAGTAGATAACCCTAAAGAAATTGGTGCTGACCGAATTGTTAACTCTTTAGCTGCTTTTACTTTATATGGTTCAGATGGTCCAGCAATTGTTGTTGATTTTGGAACTTCAACAAATTTAGATGTCGTCTCCCCAAAGGGCGAATTTTTAGGAGGAGCACTTGCACCTGGTATTGAAATATCAGTTGAAGCACTTGCTGCCAGGGCTGCGCAACTCCGTAAAGTTGAGTTAGTTAGACCAAAATCTGTAATTGGTAAAAATACAGTTGAAGCGTTGCAATCTGGAACTATTTACGGATTCGCAGGTCAAGTTGATGGCTTGGTTAACCGAATAATTGATGAGCTCGCAGATTTATATCCACAAGCAGGTGAGGTCGTTGTAATAGCAACTGGTGGTCTTGCACCACTAGTGCTTGGAATTAGTGAAACGATAGAGTTTCACGAACCTGATCTGACATTGATTGGATTGCGGTTAGTACATGAGCGTAATTAATTCATAACCATCACACTGCGCGCTAGGATTTAACTCATTATGGCTGATGAAGATGATCTACCCGAACAACTGCGAATCCGGCGAGAAAAAAGAGCTGGGATATTAAAGCGGGGTGCCCAGGCTTACCCAGTCTCAGTACCAAGAACTACTTCATTACTTGGGATTCGACAAAAACATAAAGATTTATCAATTGACGTTTCAACTGGAATTATCGAATCTGTAACCGGGCGAGTAATTTTTAAACGTGATACCGGAAAACTATGTTTTGCAAACTTGCGTGAAGGTGATGGCACTGAGTTACAAGCTATGTTTTCATTAGATAAAATCGGTGAAGAACAACTTGAAATATGGAAATCAGAGATTGATTTAGGCGATATCGTTTCAGTAACTGGTGAGGTAATTACTTCTAAACGTGGTGAGTTATCAATACTTGCTAATTCATTCACCCTAGCTGCAAAAGCACTTCGCCCACTACCAGTTGAGCACAAACCACTCTCTGAAGAGAGTCGAGTAAGAATGCGTTATGTTGATTTAATTGTTAGACCTGAGGCAAGAGAAAACGCCAGATTGCGGCCAGCAGTTATGAGGTCACTTCGAAATACATTTAATGCCCGAAACTTTTTAGAGGTTGAAACACCAATGCTCCAAGTAATGCATGGTGGCGCAGCTGCTAGACCATTTAAAACTTTTAGTAATGCCTATGAGATGGATCTATTTTTAAGAATTGCCCCTGAGTTATATCTAAAAAGATGTGTTGTTGGTGGGCTTGAGAAAGTATTTGAAATAAATCGAAACTTTCGAAACGAGGGAGCTGATTCATCACACTCACCAGAGTTTGCCATGATTGAAACTTATGAGGCATATGGTGATTGGAACAGTATGGCTGAGTTAACTAGAACCTTAATTCAAGATGCAGCTAAAGAAGTTTTTGGATCTCATGTGGTTAAACATCATGACGGGCGAGAGTTAGATCTTGGTGGTAAGTGGAGTGAAGTTTCACTCTTTGATGCTATTTCAGATGCAGTTGGTGAAAAGGTAAGTGCTCAAACATCTAATGATGATTTAAAGAAGATTGCTACTAACTTAGGGATAAAGTGTGATCCAAAATGGGTAACAGGTAAGTTAGCTGAAGTCATATTTGAGCATGCTGGAGTTAATAAGTTAACTGGGCCAACATTTGTTAAAGGATTTCCAATTGACACATCTCCATTAGTACGAGCTCACCGAGAAACTTCAGGAATTGCTGAAAAATGGGATCTATATATCGAAGGTTTTGAATTAGCCACTGGCTATTCAGAGCTAATTGATCCAGTCATTCAACGTGAGCGATTAGTTGAGCAGACAAAACTTGCAGCAACTGGTGATTTAGAAGCGATGGGTTTAGATGAAGACTTCTTAAGAGCAATGGAATATGGCATGCCACCAATGGGTGGAATGGGTATGGGTGTTGATCGATTATTGATGGCACTTACTGGTTTAGGAATTAGGGAAACAATCTTATTTCCATTAGTAAAGCCAACTTCTGGAGATGAGTAATGTCAGCACTAATAAGGCCGGCAAAAACTTCAGATATTAAAAAAATCAGAACAATTATCGATGCATATGTTTCTGGTCGCAGATTACTGGCTAAAGAAACAGTCACACTTTTTGAAAGTGTTCAAGAATTTACAGTTGCCGAAGTAGATTCTGAAGTAGTTGGTTGTGGCGCGCTACATGTTCTTTGGGAAGATTTGGCTGAAGTTAGAACAGTTGCAGTAATTGAAGGCATGCAGGGTAAGGGAATAGGCCATACGATCTTGGAAAACATATTAGCTAGAGCAAAAGAAATTGGTGTTAAAAAAGTATTTTGCTTAACTTTTGAAACCAAATTCTTTGGTTCACATGGGTTTACAGAAATACAGGGATCACCAGTTGAACCAGATGTTTATGCCCAATTACTTCGCTCATATGATGCCGGTATTGCTGAATTCTTAGACTTAGAAAGTGTTAAACCTAACACTCTGGGAAATACCAGAATGTTGAAAATTCTTTAAAGTTTTGGGCATAAATGCCCTAGTTATAGGGTTATAAGGGTGTAACACACCCAATATATGGGTAGTTATTCACAGCCAAATTAAAGTGCGCAAGGTCCCCCCTTGGCATTAGGCTATTTACATTAGAGGGAAGGGTGAACCAGATGTTTGAGCGGTTTACAGATCGTGCAAGACGCGTTGTAGTACTGGCGCAAGAAGAAGCACGCATGCTCAACCATAATTACATTGGCACCGAACATATTCTTTTAGGTTTAATTCATGAAGGTGAAGGCGTTGCTGCTAAAGGGCTTGAATCATTAGGCATTTCTTTAGAGGCAGTTCGCTCCCAAGTTGAAGAAATAATTGGTCAAGGACAGCAAGCACCATCTGGTCATATTCCATTTACTCCAAGAGCTAAAAAAGTTTTAGAGCTATCTCTTCGTGAGGCGCTGCAACTAGGACATAACTACATTGGTACTGAACATATTCTTTTAGGATTAATTCGTGAAGGTGAGGGAGTGGCTGCGCAAGTATTGGTAAAACTAGGAGCTGATCTATCTCGTGTGCGTCAGCAAGTTATTCAATTACTTTCTGGTTACCAAGGTAAAGAGGCGGTTACATCAGGTGGTCCAGCTGAGGGCCAAGCATCAACATCATTAGTATTAGATCAGTTTGGCCGTAACTTAACTCAAGCTGCTCGTGAAGGAAAATTAGATCCAGTAATTGGACGTGAAAAAGAGATTGAAAGAGTTATGCAGATTTTATCTCGCCGAACTAAAAACAACCCAGTTTTAATTGGTGAACCAGGTGTTGGAAAGACTGCTGTTGTTGAAGGTTTAGCACAAGCAATTGTTAAAGGTGATATTCCAGAAACCCTTAAAGATAAACAACTTTACTCATTAGATCTTGGCGCCCTAGTTGCAGGATCTCGCTACCGTGGTGATTTTGAAGAACGACTAAAGAAAGTACTAAAAGAAATTAGAACTCGTGGCGACATTATTTTGTTTATTGACGAAATTCATACTTTAGTTGGAGCAGGTGCGGCTGAAGGTGCAATTGATGCAGCTTCAATTCTTAAGCCAATGCTTGCACGAGGAGAATTACAGACAATTGGCGCAACTACACTTGATGAATATCGCAAACATCTTGAAAAAGATGCAGCACTTGAGCGACGCTTTCAACCAATTCAAGTAGCAGAACCAACTGTTGCGCACACAATTGAAATTCTTAAAGGACTTCGAGATCGTTATGAAAGCCACCATAAGGTATCTATTTCAGATGGGGCGTTAGTTTCAGCTGCTACCTTGGCTGATCGATATGTTTCAGATCGCCACCTACCTGATAAAGCAATTGATTTAATTGATGAGGCTGGCTCACGTCTTCGTATCCGACGAATGACCGTGCCACCTGAAATTCGTGAGTTTGATGACAAGATTGCTGCAGCGCGAAGAGAGAAAGAATCTGCAATTGATGGTCAAGATTTTGAAAAGGCAGCATCTCTTCGCGATAAAGAAAAGAACTTAATCACCGAAAAAGCTGAGCGAGAGAAGAATTGGAAAGCTGGCGATCTTGATGTGGTTGCTGAAGTTGATGAAGAGTTAATTGCTGAAGTTTTATCAACTGCAACTGGTATTCCAGTATTTAAGTTAACTGAGGCTGAGACTGCCAGATTACTTAAAATGGAGGATGAATTACACCGCAGAGTTATTGGACAAGATCAAGCAATTAAGGCGCTTTCACAAGCAATTCGCCGAACACGTGCTGGTCTTAAAGATCCAAAACGTCCTGGTGGATCATTTATTTTCGCTGGTCCATCTGGTGTTGGTAAGACTGAACTTTCTAGAACTCTTGCCCAATTCTTATTTGGAGATGCCGATGCATTAATTCAATTAGATATGTCTGAGTACTCTGAAAAACACACTGCCTCTCGTTTATTTGGTGCACCTCCTGGTTATGTTGGTTATGACGAGGGTGGTCAATTAACTGAAAAAGTTCGCCGCCGTCCATTCTCAGTTGTGTTATTTGATGAGATCGAAAAAGCACATCCAGATATCTTTAACTCACTACTACAGGTATTAGAAGACGGTCGCTTAACTGATGCCCAAGGAAGAGTAGTTGACTTTAAGAACACAATTATCATCATGACTACCAACCTTGGTACTCGTGATATCTCTAAATCATTATCACTTGGCTTTGCAAACGTGGCAGATGCTCAGGGAAGTTATGAGCGAATGAAAGCAAAGGTTGGTGATGAGCTTAAGACTCACTTCCGTCCTGAGTTTTTAAACCGTATTGATGACATAGTGGTATTCCATCAATTAACTGAAGCTGAAATAGTAAAGATTGTTGATCTAATGGTTGCTCACTTAGATGAGCGTTTAAAGGCAAAAGATATGGGAATTGAGTTAACAACTGGTGCAAAGTCATTGCTTGCTAAGCGAGGTTATGACCCAGTACTTGGTGCTCGCCCACTTCGTAGAACTATTCAACGTGAATTAGAGGATGTTCTATCTGAGAAGATGTTATTTGGAGATTTAAAAGCTGGTGAAATAATTTTAGTTGATGTTTCAGATGAAACAGATACTGCAACCTTTACCTTTAAAGGAACTCCTAAATCTGCATTGCCAGATACACCTGGTGATTTAGCAGAAGCAACTAATTAATCTTCACCTTACTAATTGCTTGTTCTAATCGAGCTGCCTCTAGTATTTCAATTCCAGAAATTTTTAAATCACTACCTATTGGCACAATTGCGCGCTTAAAGCCAAGTCGGGCAGCTTCACTAACTCTTTGATTAATTCCAGTTACTTTTCTTATTTCACCTGCTAATCCAACTTCACCAATCGCGACTAAATCAGCCGGTAACGCCAATCCTTTTGCAGCTGATGCCACAGAAAGTGCGACTGCAAGATCAGCTGATGGTTCACTTATTTTCATACCGCCAACAGTTGCCACATAAACATCTCGACCTGAAATCTTAATTCCAGCTCTCAGTTCTAATACAGCAAGTGTCATTGCGGTTCTAGAGTTATCTAATCCGCTAGTGACTCTCCTTGAATTACCCCAATCCCTACCATCTGGATTACCGGTACTAACAAGTGATTGAATTTCAGCAAGAAGTGACCGCCGACCCTCTAGTGCAACTGTTACACATGTTCCAGGAACCGGATCAGTATGACGAGAAGTAAACAACCCAGTTGGATCTGGTAAACCAATGATTCCAGAATCATTTAAATCAAAACAGCCAACCTCATCGGAGGCACCAAATCTATTTTTAATTGTTCTTATCAATCTAAGCCTTGAGTGTCTTTCACCTTCAAAGTTAAGAACTACATCTACTAAGTGTTCAAGTAATCGCGGACCAGCAATTGATCCGTCTTTAGTTACATGCCCAACTAACACTAAAGTTATTGCACGTTCTTTTGCAATTCTTATTAATGCTGCTGCAATTTCTCGCACTTGGGTAACTCCACCAGGTGCGCCATCAACAGTTGAACTTGAAATAGTTTGAATTGAATCAATTACTAATAACTCTGGTTTAACTGAATCAATATGGGCAATTACGGCGCCAAGATCTGATTCAGCGGCCAACCATAAATTCTTATCAATTGCATTTAATCGCTCTGCTCTAAGCCTTACCTGTGATGCTGATTCTTCACCACTTATGTAAAGAGAGAGGATTCCTTGCTTAGCTGTTTCAGCAGCAACTGTTAGTAGAAGTGTTGATTTACCCACACCAGGTTCACCCGCTAGCAAAATTGCAGCTCCGGGAACTAACCCACCACCTAAAACTCTATCTAATTCACCAACTCCACTAGTTCTTGCTTTTGCACTTGCTAAATCAACATCACCAATTGGTTTAGCAGCTGAGGTAATTGATCCAGCAACTAAGGAAAGTTTTTTTGGAGCAGATATTTCTTCGACTGTTCCCCATGCCTGACACTCACCACAACGTCCAACCCATTTGGTTGCACTCCAACCACATTCAACACAACGAAAAGGATCTTTTGCCGGTACTTTTGCCATAGCGGTAATCTAACGTTAACCACTGACTAGCGTTGGTTTTGTGCCACCTTTGTTGCTGGGTGGATTACAAATAATGGTAACTCACGTCGCTTTTGTTCTTTTCTAGTTGCCGCAATTGCAGCCATGCGGCTATCACAGAGTTTTTCAAGTTCGCTATAACCTGAAGCGCCCATCATGGCTACTAACTCAGCTTTACTTGATTGATAAACCGGAATCTTTCCAGTATGTGCCTCTGAGTTACTTGTGCAATACCAATCAAAGTCCTCACCACCTTCACCCCAAGCTAATCTTTCATACTCACCAATAACTACAACAGTTATATCTTTACCGCCTAATTCACGAGTTTCCCAAGACCTGCGAAGTGGCAGTTGCCAGCAAATATCAGGTTTTGTTTCTACTACATGTACTCCTTCACTTGCTGCAAGATGGTGAAGTGCACATCCAAATGAACCAGAGTAACCAGGAGCTTCATGGCCTACTCGGTTTAGAAAAATACACGAGTCTTTAATTTTCTTTGTTTTAAGTTCTTTATCTAGACCAATTTCACTAATTTGTAACTTTCCACCGGATTTTTTTGGACGCGCTTGATCATAAAATTGCCATTGCGCCTTTGTTAATTTCTTAGCAGCTTTTAATACCCTAACTTCATCATCTTTGCTGGTGTAATAAGCACCATCTGAGCAACAACCTGCATCTGGCTTATCAGCATCAATACCGCAACAACCATTTCCATAAATACATTGCCAGTATGAGGTTAACCAAGTCATATCGCACTTAAATATTTCCTCAGGATTTGCTGGGTTAGTAAATTCAACCCAATCCCGCACAAAATTAGCAGCTACCTCATTCTTAGATAACTTAGATTTTGGTCTTTTTGTCGTTGCCATAGAGCGGCAGTTTAAGGGTTAAGTGAGGTTAATGACTAATTGGGTAGGCTTGATGTATGAAAACACAAGCCGACAATAAATCCATTGGCTTTATTGGGGCTGGCGTTATGGGGGCAGCGCTAATAAAAAGTTTAATCTCTAACTCTATTAATGCCGCTCAAATTTACGTAAACGAGAAGAGTGATGACAGAGCTAAACAGGTAAAGGATCAGTACAAGGTTAACTTAGTAAGTATTCAGGAAATAGGACAAGGCTGTGATGTAATTTTCTTAGCAGTTAAACCACAAGATTTAAGTTCAGCTTTATCAGAGTTAAGTGAAACATTAAGTGATAGCGCCTTATTGATTTCAATTGCTGCGGGTAAAACTACTAAATTTATTGAAAGCCAATTAAAAACAAAGAATCCAGTTATTCGCGTTATGCCAAATACTCCTGCTCAAATAGGTAAGGGAGTATCCGCCATTTCACCAGGAGCAAATGCTTCGGGAGCTGATTTATCTTTAGCTAAAAATTTACTATCAAATAGTGGATTAGTTGTTGAAGTTAGTGAGTCTAATCAAGATGCGGTTACCGCACTTAGTGGTTCAGGTCCTGCCTACTTTTTTAGTTTTGTTGAGGCAATGATTAATGCTGGTGTGAAACTAGGGCTAACTAATGAAATTGCCACACAACTTGCGATAGGAACTATCTCTGGCTCAGCTGCCATGCTTAAAGAGAGTGGGCTAGATGCAACTACACTTAGAAAAAATGTAACTAGCCCAAATGGCACAACCGCAGCTGCACTTTCAGTTTTCACAGATAAGGATCTAGAAAAAATAGTTTTAGATGCAATGACTGCAGCAAAAAAACGTGCACAGGAGCTTGCTTGAAAAGAGTTTTTCTTACATTTTTATTGATTTTTTCTTTACAACCGTCTACCGCTAATGCAGTAGTAGCAAAAAGCACGAAAGCATTAATAGAACTACCATATTCAAAATCTGATCAGGTGAGTGATGTTGTGCTAACTCCAGTGAGTATTATTTTAATTGGCACAACTGAATCTCCTAACTCACCTTGGGTAAGTGGAAATCTTGGTAGCGCAAGTGATGGATTTATAGCTAGTTACTCCTCACTTGGTGCACCACTTTGGAATTTACGATTAGGAGGTGTTGAAAATGAAATTGCCACATCAGCTGCGCTTGATACTGATGGCAGTATCTGGGTTTTAGGAGCATCAACATCATTGCTTACACAGGTACCAACACCGGCTACCGGACAGGTATTAAATCCGGATAATGTTGTACCTGAGCCAGTTCAAGTTAAGAATTCACCACTTAATCGAATTAAATTATGGCAAATTAGCAGTAATGGAAATTTACTAAATACATTTGAATTCATCTCAGAAAGCATAATTAATCCAAGAAAAATCTTAATTTCAGGTGCTAACTTAGTAATATTCGGTAACTCTTATAATAAAAGTGATGTTTCAGGGTTTTACATAAGTGCGAATAAATTCGGGACTTTTTCACCTAAAGTTAAATATGGTGTAAAAACAACTCAGTTAAGTTCAGCAATAATTAACTCAGATGCCAGCTTTACTTTGGTGGGAACGAGCGGGGATCAGCTTCTTAAAACAAAGGCTTTAAGTAAGTTGGATGCCATAACAATGAAAGTTTCCTCATCTGGAGTATTACAAGTAGTTGGTAGAGCAACTTTAAAAAGTACAACAAGAAACTGGAGTTCAATTAGCACTGGACTATTACAGGGTGGAAAAGTCACATATTCAAATAGAACTGAAGCTGCGATAACAAAGTTTTCTGCAATAAATAAACCAATTTGGAATGTTAGATACTCAGCGAAATCAAGTGCTCTAGTGGCGTCAGGTAAAAATTCTTGGGCTAGTTTTATTTCAAGTGGGCAGATTAAGTCAGTTTCGGCTTGGAAGCCAAAAATTCCAACTCCGGTTGTTTTAGAGCTTGGCAAAAAAGGGGAGGTACTAAATTCCTATAAACTTTCTGCTCCAGCGGTTGCAATCGCAGTAAATAATGAAATAGGAACAGTATTAATCACGGACTCGGGTGTAAGTTTTGGTTTAGTAGTGATTAACTAGTAAACTAACATAATTAGTAAACTTATCTAAAGGAGCAAAATGGGTTCAGTTATTAAAAAGCGTCGTAAACGAATGGCAAAAAAGAAACATAAGAAACTTTTAAAGAGAACCAGAATTCAACGCCGTAACGCAAAATAGTTTTTACTAAGGTTTAAAAATAGTTAACTTATAACCCACGCCAGCAATGGCGTATTTGGTCTTATTAACCGTAACCCAATTAATCTGACTACCTTTCTGGATACTGCTTTTTGAAACTAAACTAATTACTTTGCTAGCTTTATTTAATACACATAATCTAAGTTCACAACTAAATAAGACGTTTTTTTCATCGGCAGAAATTGCTGAGTGAAGAGTTCCAAACTCATCAGCTTTCACACTTACACCCTCCGTTTCGTTAATTTCTTGGTATTTAACTTGATCTGGGTTTGGGTAAGTAAAACCACTAGCGGTAAACCAACCAGCAACTAAACCTTTCGAACTATTCAAAATCGAGACATCATAACCAACAGCGTACGTGCGCTCACTAGGTGCATCTAAAGTTTTATACTGCCAATCTAAACTAGAGGTAGAACTTCGCGTTGCGAATCTGACTTCACCTCTTGTTATATTTTTTTCTGCATCAAAGCCTTTTACTGAGTCATAAATTAAATTAATCTTTTTTCCAACAGTTACAGCTTTCATATGAAAAGCAACATCTCCAGTAGTTCTATTATCAGTGTCTTTGTCACCATCAACTATTTCATATAGCCATTTTCCATTTTCTTTGACTGCACCAAGTAATATACCTTGGGATTCATCGCGGTAAAAAACTTGAACACTGTTATTAGTTACAGAGCAAGCATTGGAAATAGAAACATCAGAAGCACCTCTTACTCTATTAACTTCTTTGTAATCTTGTGCGACTAAACCATCACCGTCGACAGTCTCATACTTCCAAGTTTTACCATTGTAAAGTGCGTACTTTAGATCTTTATTAGTTAGATCAGCATAGAAAACATGTAGATAACTAATTTTCCCAACAACTGATGTGCAGAGTGAAATATGTCCAGAGACATTATTCAGAGTTTTTCCAGAGACGTCAGCATTTCCATCAATTGTTTTAATAACCCATTTATTATTTGAGTATGTGGCAAGTTTTAAATCGCCACTCTTACTCTCACTATAAGCTATGACTGGCTTACCAAGATAAGTTGTTGAGGCAATATATTTTGCATCAGCACTTGCATCTATAACTGTACTTTTCCAAGTAGATTGAGGAGTAATTTGATTTGATTTAGCTGCCTCAGATGAACCAGCACTATTTGTAGCTTTAACTGAGAATGTGTATTTACTTCCATTCTTAAGACCACTAATTATAACTGGGCTCTCAATTATCTTAGTAGTTTCACCCGTTTGTAAATTCTCAACAATATAACTATCTATTTGAGCAAATCTAAAATCAGCAGGTGGATCAAATTTAATAATCGCACTTTTATCACCTACTAACGCCCTAACGTTTTGGACAGAGCCTGGTAGCCCTGTTGCTATACCAACAGGTGGTTTCATTCTTAAATCTTCAAACATTGCAAGTAATAAAGCGCCTGGTAAATGAAATACCTCACCAGCACTTAAATTTGGAGTCATAACCGCATTTTCAGCTGTATTAGAAAATGTCTTTTCATCTAGATGACTTACTGATGATCCTTGTTCGTAAATAGCTGGAGTAAACAATAATGGCTTAACATCATTATTTGCTTTCACACCATTGGCACCTGACCAATATAAAGTTGAGGTAATTGCTGAACCCATTTCTATTGAAGGTGAAGGCAAGTCAACTAATCGCCTACCATCTGGAATTTGAGCATAAGCGTCAAAAGCTGTTGGTTGAAGAAATCTTCCAACTTTAGTTGCAGAGTCATAGTAGGTTCCTGACATAAAACCTAATCCGTGTGCCATTTCATGCAAAATGACTGAGACTAAATCATATTTATTTGTTGGGCACTTACCATCTAATCCGTAATACCAAAAATCACCAGCTGACACATTTACTTCTAGTTCAGGTTCAGCGGTGTCTAAGTCAATGCCAGCTAGCGCATTAGCAAGAGCCGACGGGTAGTAGAGAGTTTTATCTGGTGCACCATTAAAATTAGAAAATATATTTTTAGCACTAGCAGAAGCTAATACTGATGAGTTAGGTGCTTTAGTCCAAGTAACATTTACATTTACTGGGACTTTAGATGCAAAATTTTCAGACCAAGTATCAATCGCTTTTTGGATAGATGCCTTGGCAAACTCCGGCACATTGTTGTAGATAGGAATAAAATTACTTTTCTTCTCTAAATTTGCTGAAAATACTCTTGGGATAGCGGGACTTTTAGCAGGTGCATCGCTGGCATATAGATATGTCCACCCAGCAGGGGCAACTTTTACTGCTAAAGCATTCGCACTTGGAATTGGTATAGCTATAACAGCTATCAATAATCCAATTGATAACAAAAATCGCTTTATACGCACCGCGCTAGGCTAACATTCTGAGCAGGTTTATTAGTGCCACTTTTAAGTATCTGTGGTGTGATTAGGGTTATTCTGGGAGTTAAATGAGGAAGGTAACAGTTATATCACGTATTGGGTGCCACCTATGTGAAATTGCAATAGATAAAATTAATTTAGTAAAAGAGCAACTTCAATTTGATTTAGAGATAAAACTAATTAATGACCTACCAGAATTAGAGCAAGAGTATGGTGAGCAAGTTCCGGTCATTATGATAGATAATAAAATCCATGATTATTGGCGAGTTGATATTGAAAGATTTACTAAAGCTATTAAATCTTAGTTTTTATTGATAATTTCATCCGCATCAATAATGCGATATGCATATCCTTGTTCAGCAAGAAACCTTTGCCGGTTTTGAGCAAAATCTTGATCGATAGTGTCCCGCGCTACGAGTGAATAAAAACGCGCTCCTCTACCATCTGCTTTAGGGCGAAGAATTCGACCAAGTCGCTGTGCTTCCTCTTGCCTTGAACCAAAAGTCCCAGAGACTTGAATAGCAATAGTTGCTTCGGGCAGATCAATTGAAAAGTTAGCAACCTTTGAAACTACTAGACATTTGACTTCACCACTTCGGAATAAAGCATAAAGTCGCTCACGCTCCTTAATTGGAGTATCACCTTTTATAACCGGTACACCTAGTGCTTCTGAAAGTTGATCGAGCTGATCAATATATTGTCCAATTACAAGGACCTGATCATTTGAATGTTGTTTAGCTAATGCAATTGCTACTGCTTTCTTCGTTTGAGATGTTGAGCAAAACCGGTAGCGATCTTCCTGCTCAGCGGTTGCATAATTTAATCGCTCCTCATCAGTGAGAGTAATTCTCACCTCAACGCAATCAGCAGGTGCTATATAACCTTGCGCTTCAATTTCTTTCCAAGGAACATCAAATCTTTTTGGCCCAATGAGTGAAAAAACTTCACCCTCCATACCATCTTCGCGAACTAGGGTTGCAGTAAGTCCTAATCGGCGGCGGGACTGAATATCTGCAGTAAATCTAAATATTGGTGCTGGCAATAAATGTACTTCATCATAAATTATTAATCCCCAGTCAATTGCATCGAATAAATCAAGGTGGGCATAAACTCCACCCTTTTTAGTAGTCATAACTTGATATGTAGCAATTGTTACTGGCCTAATCTCTTTTTTAGCACCGCTATATTCACCAATATCATCCTCATTTAAATCAGTTCTTCTAAGTAATTCTTCTCGCCACTGGCGAGCTGCCACAGTATTTGTCACCAAAATTAAAGTAGTTGCTTTAGCGTGTGCCATTGCCGCTGCGCCAACAATTGTTTTCCCAGCTCCGCAAGGTAGTACTACAACACCTGAACCACCATGCCAGAATCCTTCCGCAGCTAACTCTTGGTACTTACGGATCTTCCAACCATCTTGTCTTAAAGAAATTTCATGGTGCTCACCATCAACATAGCCTGCAAAATCTTCAGCCGGCCAACCTAATTTAAGTAAAGCTTGCTTTAAGAAACCACGCTGACCTGGGTGAACAACAATAGTTTCTTCATCTAGTTGCAAACCAAGCATTGGTGCAACCTTTTTACCACGCGTTACTTCTTTTAAAACTGCTGGGTCATTTGATACCAAAATCAAACCATGGACCGGGTGGGCTTCAAGGCGCAGGCGCCCATAGCGAGACATAGTCTCTGCGATATCAACTAATAGTGAATGTGAAACTGCATATCTTGAATATTTAATTAATATATCAATGACTTGTTCAGCATCATGTCCTGATGCTCTGGCATTCCATAGTCCTAGTGGAGTAAGCCGGTAAGTGTGAATATGTTCTGGCGATTTCTCAAGCTCAGCGAATGCTGCAATCGCTCTACGACATTCATCGGAGAGAATATGATCAATATCGAGTAAAAGTGTCTTATCACTTTGAACTATTAACGGTCCATCACTCATTTAAGCAACTCATTGATAAATGCAGTAGTTAATTTAATCCTTGGCTCTACTGAAGAAATTACTATTGATTCAGTTAATGCATGAGCACCACTACCGATAGCACCTAATCCATCTAAAACTTTAGCTCCTGCTGCAGCGGCAAAATTTCCATCACTAGCGCCACCGACACTTGCGCTACCGACCTCTGGTAAACCCAAATCCTTTGCAACCTTTTCTAGTTTCACATACAGATCTTTAGTATTTACAGTTTCAAGTGGCGGTCGATTAATCCCACCAGTTACTTCAACCCCAGCCACATCACTAGTTAATGACTTAATGGCCTTATCAATTCTATTTAGTTCAAGTATTGAAAAAGATCTAACATCTATATCTAATTTCGCAAGAGCTGGGACAGTGTTAGTTGTAGTTCCAGATTGCATTACAGTTGGCACCACAGTGGTTCCAAACTCTTTATTCTCAAGTGCAGTAATTTGCATTACTAATTTTGCTAATTCAGTTGTTGCATTTATTCCTTTTTCTGGTTCTAGTCCAGCATGGGACGCACGACCAGTAACACTTATTTGATACATCGAAGTACCTTTACGACCAGTTTTAACCTTTCCATCAAGTGATGCTTCAAAAACTAATACTGCATCTGCAGCTTTTGATACTCTATTAATTAAATCTTTAGAAGTAATACTTCCAGTTTCTTCATCAGTAGTTGCAATTAATGCGATTTTATCTTTAGCATTATTAATATTTGCTAATGAGTAAAGCGCTTGAATAAATCCAGCTTTCATATCAAAAACACCTGGACCAGTTGCAATATCTCCATTTACTTTCCAAGTTGGTATAAATGATCCCTTTGCCCACACCGTATCTAAATGGCAAAGTAAAACAATCTTTGGTTGTTTAGACCCCCACCAAAATACTGGCCGGCCATTTTCTGAGATATTTTCTGCGTTAGTTTTTAAAACCTGACTCGTAATTTCAACAGCAAGATTTACTATCTGATTACATGCAGCTAAATCTTCAGTGGGTGACTCGCACTCAACTAAACGCTGGATATCGGCAATAGCGGTCATAGGTCTAAGTCTGCCTTATTTTCCAAAATGGTGAGTGACGGTGCTACGCCATTGATTCTAGGTATTCGAAATTGGGCAATTTCTCCAGTTGTCTCATCCCGAGCAGTAAGGGTGCCAAGTGAAATAGATATTGGCTCAATAATTCGGTTTGAAACTCCACCATTATTATCAGCATAACTAATAACTAAAGTGCGTTGCTCATCAATATATTGATTAATGAGCGCCAGAGTTTCATTAGATGAGGTACCAGCAACAATTGGTTCAATTTTTCTACTTCTTTCTCCTGCTCTAATTGTTTTAACGGCTGCTAAAACAACACTTGCCTTGGGCGCAGTAAACTCTGAAATAATTCGAGGTGGCTTAGGTCGTGATTTTGCTCGTCTTAAATTTGGTTGTGAAAGCAATACACCACTGGCATTTTCTGCAGCAGGTAAGTAACCGTATTCTCTTAACTCGCTAATAATTTCAGGTAGTTCAAGTTCAGTTACTAGAACTTGTGAAGCAATTTTTCTAAGTCGTAAGTGTTCACATTTTTTATCGTGTAATATTTGCTGAACTAATCCTTCATCTTCACATCTAATATACGTATGAGCACTTCCAACTCTTAACCTGCCATGACGTTTAGCAACATCTGCAATTAAATAATCTAATGGCTGCGGCATAGGAGTTTTAGAAGTTTTTGTTAAAAACGTCTTTATTTGTTCACCTGTTTTACCGTGGTCTAGACCCCGCCTAATAGATGCTTCACTAAATCGGTAAACAGTTGCACCACCCCTGCTTTCAATATCGGCGATCGTTCCCATTTCAGCTGATAGTTCAGCGGTTAGTGGCCCTGGAGCAACTGCGCTGTTATCTGCTTGAATTAAAATATGATCAACTGGTTTAGGAAGTGCAGCTTCAACTCCAAGTAACTCACTTGCGTTAAGCAGGTTACTGCCAAAGGTTGAGATTCCACCTTGCCCAGTTATTCCTAGCCACTCTGCCTCTCTTAGGTTCCACTCAATAAAATCACTATTCACTCGCTGTGGATTCCACCATTTAACTACCGCTTGTATTGATTTCATCTCTGGTGAAATTTTTGAATTTTCTAATAGAACTTTTAATGTTGTTCTCTTAATTAAAGAGACTCCAGCACGGTCTAGCTCTGGTCCAAGGGGTGCAATATTTTTATCAATTACTTTACCAATTAAGCCACTGACTCTTGATGTATCAAGCCATAGAACTGCAAGTGAATACCAGCGTTCTTCCGCTGGTTTTGTTAACCAAATATCAAAGGCAGATGTTGGTAATATTTGATCATCTGGATCAACAACAACTAATCCACCTAAATAACAAAGTTCTGCAACGAATCCAGCGCATGCTTCATCAACACCTAAATGCTCTGCAATTCTTTTTAGATCTCTAACTCCTATTCCACCGGTACGAAGTGCGGTGGGTGGTTCATCAGATAGATTATGCAATAACTCTTCACACCATCTTAAAATAGTTGAAATGTTGGCAATTGCCGCTAAATCAATCTGTTTTTGGGCTACTTCTTTTCCAGTTAAAGCAGGTGCAGTAGTAATTAATTCTTTATGAACTTTCCCTTGTCGAAGCTTTATACCAAACTCTCGGGGCAGGGCAACAGTGTGTGAATCAAGTGCAACTAAAATATTGTTCTCAAGTAGCCAACCAATAGCAGTACCTGGCTTTTTAATATTTGTAATTGAACCTCTAGGTGGACCCCAAGTTAGTTTTTCTAATACATCAGCTGATGATTTAGGAACATCTTTTAGTTTTGTAAAATCAACCTTACCGCTTGATTGTGGGCCTAAACCAGCTGGTTCATCACCAATTAAAAGCTTTAAATTTGTAGGTGTTCGAAAGTTATTACCTTCTTTGTATAACAGGCCCATTTGCCATAGGTAATCCAGTGCAAATGTACTTTCTTCACTAGTTACTGAAACTAACTCTGATTTTTTAAATGGTTCAGGTAGCACACAAGCTGCTTCAATTATTTGATAGTGCCACATGTTTAATGAATCCAGTGCTCTAACTAATGAAGGCGTAGAGGTGGCACGTGCAGCAAGGGAGGAGAAATCATTTGGGACTGGTGAAACTAAATCTGGCCGGTATTGAAAAATTAACTCAAGGTCTTCATCTGATCGCGCGCGCAGTTCATCTGCAAAAGTGATCGCGACAGTAGACATAACTGGCCTACTTTACTCGGGTTTTAAGTGCTCTATTTACCTTTACGATTTCTTGGTGAGAGTAGTGAGGCAAATGCAGCGAGACGACCAGCAATTGGCCCAAAAAACTTTTTAATTCTACGAGCTCGCCTGAAGTCATAGACCGGCCAGTTATCCCGGTATGCCCTAATTTCAAGCAGGGTATCTGGATTAATTGCACGTGGGTAACCAACTGCTTCAAGGAGTGGAATATCGTGGTGAGAATCTGAATATCCGTAACAATTCTTTAAATTAAAACCATTTTTATTTGCTAACTCACTTATTGCCTTTGCCTTTTCCTTACCATGTAATAAATTTCCAATCATTTTTCCAGTATAGATACCATTTTCAGTTTCAGCTTTTGTGCCAAGTGCGCCAGTAAAACCTAATCTTTTTGCCATTAAGTTAGCCATATCAAGTGGTGTAGCAGTTACTAACCAGACTTCTTCACCTTTTGATAGATGCTCCTGTGCAATTTCAACTGTGCCCTGCCAAATTGCCGGGGAGACGTACTCTTCATAAATCTCTTGTCCAATTTTTTCAATCTCAACCACGTTGTGTCCTTTAATAAAATCAGTAGCAGCATTTTGAAATCTAGCTATTTCATCTTTATTTTCTTTACCGGTGAGGCGATATCGAAGGTTTGCTAATACAAAAGCGGAAATGTCTTTTTTTGTGAAAAACCCCCTTTGGTACATCCCACGTCCAAGAAAAAAGAGCGTAGATCCCTTAAGTAGGGTGTTATCAACATCAAAAAATGCAACTCGCTTTTCTGTGAGCGCCATATCACTACCTTAGCGAACAAGGCTGAATTCCTCTGCTTTATGCTTACACCATGACACAAACAATTCACTTTGTCAGACATGGTGAAGTCCATAATCCAGAAAAGATTCTTTATGGTCTTCAACCAGGGTGGCGATTAAGTGAACGTGGCCAACAAATGGCCCAAGTAATTGCTCAATGGTCAAAAGATTTAAATTTAGGAGCAATTCATGCTTCACCCTTGCAGCGGGCGCAGGAAACCGTTGCGCCAATTATTAAACAACATAATTTGCCACTAACGAGTGATGCAAATTTAATCGAAGCAAGTAATATATTTGAAGGAAAGAAATTCGAGTTAGGTAGTGGTGTATTAAAACACCCAAAATCTTGGCGTTATCTTTGGAATCCATGGCGACCGTCATGGGGTGAACCATATGAGCAGCTCATTAATAGAATGCTAAAAGGTTTATTCACTGCTAGAGATGCAGCTGCTGGCAAGGATGCTATTTGCGTTTCACATCAGCTGCCAATTTGGATACTGCGTAGTGCTATTGAAGGACGTCGGTTAATCCATGATCCACGAAAAAGGCAATGCACACTTGCCTCAGTAACTTCCTTTAAATTAGATACTGAAGGAATGTTCGAATCAGTTTCATATTCAGAGCCCGCTAAGCATTTACTAGCGTAAAAATGATGAAATTACTAATTATTATTTTAACCTCCTTACTATTAACTAGTTGTACGGGTGGTGGACTTTCTAATTCAAGTGAAAATTCCTATGTTTCAGGAAGTGGAGCAGCAGTTTACATAAAGCAATCTGATCGAAGAGATGCACCAAAGTTTTCTGGAGAAACATTAACTACTGGAGATATCACACTTAATTCAAATCAAGTTACGGTCATTAACGTATGGGCGTCATGGTGTGCACCATGCAGAGCAGAAGCCCCACTACTGCAAGATTTTTCAATTCAATATCCGCAAGTTCAATTTGCAGGTGTACTAACCCGCGACAATATTTCTTCTGCTAAAGCATTTTATGAAAACTTTAAACTTACATACCCAACATTTATTGATGATTCAATTTTAGTTGGCTTTAAGGGATCTTTAATTCCGAATGCGATCCCAACCACATTAATTCTTGATAAGCAGGGAAAGGTAGCGGTCCGCATAAGTGGTGAAGCAACTGTTGCTACCTTAAAGAAAATGCTAGAGATGGTGATAGCTGATGCGTGATTTCTTCATAAACCAAGTATTTGACGGAAACTTACTAATTGCAATATTTGTGGCAGTTATTGCCGGACTTATTTCATTTTTTTCACCATGTGTAATTCCACTTGTTCCTGGATATATTTCATACGCATCTGGAATGAGTGATACTAAAAGCAGAAGTAGGGTTTTTCTCGGTTCGCTACTATTTGTTTCAGGCTTCACAGTTCTATTTATTTCTTACGGCCTTTTATTTGGTGGCTTAGGTTCTAGAATTTTTGAAAACTCAAGAATAATCTCAGTAGTACTTGGCTTATTAATAATTGCTTTGGGATTTATATTTTTACTTAACGAAAAGTTTTATAGAAGTTACAAGCCAGTATGGAAAACACGAACAGGATTAATTTCAGCTCCATTCTTGGGATTTGCTTTTGGAATTGGTTGGACTCCATGTATCGGACCAACACTGGGCGCAGTTCAGGTACTGGCATTTGAAAGTGCAACTGCACAACGTGGAGCAATTTTATCTGCTGCCTACTGTTTAGGCCTTGGGCTACCATTCATATTAATGGGGTTATTTTTGGATAAAGCGGAACCAATGCGAAAGATAATTGCTAGAAAAGGAAATTTAGTAACAAAAGTTGGTGGAGTAGTTTTAATAATAATTGGTGTAATGCAGGTAAGTAATTTTTGGGACAATTTAATGAACTCTATGAGAGATTTAATCTCCGGATTTATTCCAATTTTATAATGAGTACTGTTTTAGATAGTAGGTCATTCCTACGCTGGTGCTGGCGACAATTAACAAGTATGCGCACAGCCTTAATCTTGCTCCTTTTACTAAGCATTGCAGCTATACCTGGATCTTTATTCCCACAGCGCACACAAAACCCATTAAAAGTTAGAGAGTATTTTGTTAACGATCCAGCAACAGCAAAGTGGCTAGATCGATTTAGTCTTTTTGATGTTTATGGATCACCTTGGTTTAGCGCAATTTATCTACTTCTGTTTATTTCATTAATTGGTTGTGTCCTACCTAGGAGTATTGAACACTTAAAAGCTATTGGCGCAAAACCACCAATTACTCCAAAAAATCTAGACCGGATGGAGTTTTTTACCGAAATTAAAAAAGTAGACCTAGATTTGGCTGAGAAATATTTAAAGAAGAAGGGGTTTCGAATTCGCAGGGATATTGACTCAATATCTGCAGAAAAAGGTTATGCAAGGGAGAGTGGAAACCTTTTATTTCATTTATCTCTTGTATTAGTTTTAATTGCCATTGGTATTGGCTCATTATTTGGCAGTAAAGGCGATGCCATACTAAATGTTGGAGAGCGTTTTATAAACACACCAACTTCATATGATATTTTAGGATTTGGTAAGTATCAGTCTGAAGACTCATTACCACCATTTTCAATTACTGCAAAAGCCTTTAAAGCTGAATATGATCCAACAACAAATGCACCATTGGATTACACCCTCACAATTAATACTGCTAACCCAGTAGGCTCATCAGAAAGAGATGAAGTTATAAAAGTAAATAAGCCACTTAAGTATGGAAGTACCAAAATATATTTACAAGCAAATGGTTATTCACCAACAGTGATCGTAAAAGATAAGAGTGGCAAAGTTGTATTAGATGGGCCAGTTACTTTTCTACCTCAGGACGGAAATCTTTCATCGATTGGTGCAATTAAAGTGCCCGATATGGAGCCTCAAATCGGGTTTGTCTCTTCTTTTTTACCCACCGCAGATAGAGATCCAGTACGTGGAGGATTTTCTTCATACCCAGAGGTGCTGGACCCAAGATTATTAATTTCAATTTGGCAAGGTGATTTAGGTCTTAACACCGGTGTCCCACAATCTGTGTATCGAATTGATACCAGCAAGATGAAGAGAATTGGTCTTAAAGCCTTAGTACTTAACGAAACTTATGATTTTGGTGAGGGCAGTATCACATTTACAGGTTGGAAATCTTGGGTTAACTTACAAATTGTTAATGATCCTGGCAAAGGTTATGCACTAGTAGGTGCAATACTTGCGATCTTAGGTTTATTAATTTCATTAATTACTAGACAAAGAAGAGTTTGGATTAAGCAAGGTAGAAAAACTCAAGTTGCTGGTCTTGCAAAAAATGCAATTCCAGGGCTAGAGAATGAGATAAAAGATTTAGTAAGGGAGTTAAGTAATGAGCGATAAAACAGCAGCACTTTTATCAAACGATTTTATTTATGCTGCTATGGCTCTTTATACCCTAGCCTTTTTAACACATGCTGTTGAGGTTGCTTGGTCAATTAAGACTCCTGTAGCTTCAGTTAAAAAAACCAAGCTAGATTTTTCCCGTACTGAAAGAGTTGGAAGACTCGCCTCAGCTTTTATGATAATTGGATTTCTACTTTTACTAGTTGCCGTAGTTTTACGAGGAATTTCTGCCAATCGAGTTCCTTGGGGAAATATGTATGAGTTTTCAATCACTGGCGCATTAGCCTTTTCAGCTGCTTACTTATTTGGTTTAAAGAAATATAAAATCCGCTTTTTAGGCCTACCAGTAGCTATTGCAGTCTTATTAACCCTTGGAACAGCAATTACTTTGCTTTATCGGCCAAGTGCGCCGCTAGTTCCGGCTCTTAAATCACCATGGCTTGTAATTCATGTTTCGACAGCAATTATTTCAGGTGGAGTTTTCCTACTTGCTAATTGCATTGCTGGGACTTATTTAATTTTAGATAGATATGAACAAAAAGGCGTAAGACCTAATTGGGCTTTAAAATTACCAACACTTGAGGTGCTAGATAATCTTTCTTACCGATTAGTTGCATTGGTATTTCCGTTGTGGAGTTTTTCAGTTATTGCTGGTGCAATTTGGGCGGAGGCTGCATGGGGACGTTATTGGGGATGGGATCCAAAAGAAACTTGGGCATTTATTACTTGGGTTGCATATGCTGCATACCTGCATGCGCGTGTAACAGTGGGATGGCGAGGACGTAAGGCAGCATGGCTTTGCTTATTTGCTGGTTCAACATTTTTATTTAATTACATATATGTAAATGTTTGGGGAACTGGCCGTCACACTTACTCTGGCCTATAACTTTCTTAGAAAATCAGGATTATCATCGGGTGGAATGATCCGACCTTTACCGCCACGGTTTTGCCCTGGCTTTCTTGGTCGGCCGGCTATAAACCATGCAATATCTCCAATGATTCCAGTAAGAACAATAATTAATAGCCAAGCCCATTTTGGAAATCTTCTCACTTTTTCTTGAGGGGTAATTGCGCAGTCAACTAAGGTATAAATATCAATTATCAGCGCCAAAATAATTAAATACTTAATCATGCTTCTATTTTATACCCTATATACCTAGATAGATAGTGAAACCGCAAGTGTTACCGCTAACAGAAGTTGTAGCCTTGAAGTCTTACCCAAAATTATAATTAGCTTATTACCACTTGCCCCCCTAAGTACTTGATTCGCTGCACTATATGTGAGTGGAAGCCAGAGCAAGGTAAGAAGGGCGTAATTATTAATACTAGCTGCCGCTGCAGCGCTTATTTGAGCTAGTACAAGTAGTAATACGTAGAAAATACGAGTATTAGCATCTCCTAATTTAACTGCCATGGTTCGCTTTGAAACTAATTTATCTTGATTTAAGTCTCGTAAATTATTGATGACTAAAATAGCGCAAGATAAACTACCCATTGGAATCGAAAGTAGTAGTGCACTACTTGATATTTGCTCAACCTGAACATAGTAGCTACCAACTGTTGCCACTACTCCAAAAAATATAAAGACAGCTACCTCACCAAAGCCTAAATATCCATATGGTTTTTTACCACCCGTATAACCCCATGCGGCCAAAATTGATATCAAACCAACGGCTATTAACCAGACAGATGTGTTAAATGCCAGGAGTGTTCCAGCAATTATGGCAACAAAAAATGATATGAAGGAAGCATTTTTAACTGAACCAGCATTTGCCAAATTAGATGCAACTAAGCGGGCTGGGCCAATACGATTGGCATCAGTCCCACGCACGCCATCTGAAAAATCATTTGCGTAGTTGACTGCAATTTGTAGTGATAGTGAAACTATTAGTGCAAGTAATGCATTTATTATTTTAATTTGATCTGCAAGTGATGTTCCAACTATTACCGGTGCGATGGCTGCAGGTAAAGTTCTAATTCGTGCACCTAAAATCCATTTATTCACTTGATACTCCTATTTTCCTTGCCAGGTCTGCGGCAGCCCTTCTATCTGGTTTACCAATTGAAGTGGTAGGAATTTGATCAAATAAAAATACTAACTTCGGAGTCATGATCGAACCCAGTTTCTCTTTTAGACGCATTAAATCAATTTTACTATTACTACCAAGGCATAGTTTTTCACCCCACTTATCATCTGGAAGAGAAAAAGCAATTATTTCTTGGTTGGGAAGTAGTTCTCTAACTTTTTGTTCAACTAGTAGAAGTGAAATATTTTCACCCCCAGAGATGATTACCTCATCTGACCTACCATTAACTTTTAGCATTCCTGAAGTGAAACTACCTAAGTCAGTGCTTTCAAACCAACCATCACTGCTAAATGCTTTGATCACTCCTTCATCTGATAAGTATCCACTAGCAATCATTGGGCCCGTTAATTTAATTTGACCAGCATCATTTACCTTTATTTCAACCCCATCTAAAGGCTTCTGGTTGTAGACACAACCACCACTCATTTCAGTCATTCCATATGTTGCAACTACTTTTATATGTTTAGCAGCAGCCTCTTTTTTTAATTTATCGCTAATTGATCCTCCACCAACTAATACAGCTTCCGCAGCTGTTAAATGTTCTAATAGTTTTAGGTCACTAGTTAATGCTTTATGTAATTGGGTTGGAACGATTGAAATAAAATCAGCGTCAATATAGTTAGAGGTATTACGATTATCAATAACTCTACTTCCTAATGCAGTTGCTCTTATCAAAACATTTAATCCCGCAATGTGTGAAGTTGGAAGTAGTAGTGACCAACTATCACCCGGCGTTGCCCCTAAATACCTATGGCTTGCATTAGTTGATGCAATTAGTGCTGAGCTAGATAGTGCAACAGATTTTTCTGAAGAAGTTGAGCCAGAGGTATTTACAACTAGTGCTATTGCATTATCTATTTTTGTTATTGAAAGTGACCCAGTTGAAAGTGCTGGTCCTGATCCTTCAAGGGCTGCAGCCAAGTTTTCTTGAAGTTGTGGGATTGACCACTCAGCCTGAATAGGCATTAATGCGCGCAGTTCTTTTTCTTCCATAATCACCGTAGGCTATCTCTTATCTAAATCCTAGTTAAACCTTTGGAGATATCTTGAGTAAGCCAATTAAACGTGAACCAGGTGAGCGCACGATTCCTAACTGGCAAACGGCTGCTGGCGGTGAAAAATTTACTGATATTTCATACCAATTAGCTGAAGGTATGGCAAAGATAACTATCAATCGACCGGAAGTTCGAAACGCTTTTAGACCACAAACACTTTTTGAATTATCAGAGGCATTTAATTTGGCTCGAGATAATGATCAAGTCGGAGTAATTATATTTACTGGTTCAGGCACTGAGGCTTTCTGTTCAGGTGGCGATATTAATGTGCGAGGAGACGACGGGTACCTTGGCGATGATGCACTTAGTAAAAAAGGTATTGGTCGCTTAAATGTTTTAGATTTGCAAGTTCAAATAAGAAGAACTCCTAAACCAGTAGTTGCAATGGTTGCTGGTTGGGCAATTGGCGGAGGCCATGTATTACATGTTGTTTGTGATTTAACAATTGCAGCAGAGAATGCAAAGTTTGGCCAAACCGGACCAATGGTTGGATCCTTTGATGGTGGTTACGGCGCTGGATTACTTGCCGCTCATGTTGGTCAAAAAAAGGCTAGAGAGATTTGGTTTTTATGCAGACAATATGATGCGAAAGAAGCACTTGAAATGGGACTAGTTAACGCAGTTGTACCAGTAAAAGAGTTAGAAGCAGAGACTGTCTCTTGGGCCAGGGAAATGTTGAGGCATTCACCAATGGCACTTAGGTTATTAAAGGCAAGTTTGAACGCTGCAGATGATGGCCTTGCTGGTATTCAGCAATTAGCCGGTGATGCAACTATGTTGTTTTATTTAACAGAGGAAGGTCAAGAAGGACGTAATGCTTATCAAGAAAAGCGGGAACCAAACTTTAACAAGTTTCCTAAACGCCCATAAGTAATGTTTCCGTTTGAGTTACAAGTTGTTTCAATACCTGTCAAGAATAATTTCCGAGGAATTAAATCCCGCGAGATAGCTTTATTTGAAGGACCTGCTGGCTGGAGTGAATTCTCACCATTTACTGAGTATGACAACAAGCAATCAGCAACCTGGATGAAAGCTTCTTTAGAAGCAGCGACAAAACCAGCTCCAAATCCACTTAGGAATGAAGTTATGGTCAATGCAACTTTACCAAATATAAAACCTGCTGAAGTTGAGAAAGTACTTTCAAATTTTGATGGTTGTACAACAATTAAGATTAAAATTAATAATTTTACCCTCGATAGAGAGCTATTAATTGAATGCTTAAAACATGTTCCAAACGCAAAATTTAGACTTGATATAAATGGAGGCTGGACATTAGAAGAAGCCGTAGTAAACCTTAAAAACTATGAGAGTGAGTTTGCAGACTTAATTGATTATGTTGAACAACCATGTCTAGATATTGCAGATCTTAAAGCACTAAAAAATGAAACTGGAATAAAAGTTGCCGTAGATGAATCGATACGTAAATTTCTAAGTAGTGATTTAACAAAGCTAAAAGATGTTGCAGATATTGCAGTTATTAAATGGGCGCCATCAGGAGGCATAAATGCAGCTATCAACTTGATTAAGCAAATTTCATTACCAGTTGTTATATCAAGTGCTTTGGATTCAAGTGTTGGTATATCTCATGGGCTAGCACTTGCCTGTGCTATTCCTAATCTTTATGGAGCATGTGGGCTAGCTACAGTAGCTTTACTTGAAGGTGATGTAACAAGTAATTCTCTACTCGCATCAGATGGTGTGATCGTTAATCGCAGAGTTACACCTGATCGAATAAGTGAATTTAAAGTAGATAACCAACGCCAAAAATGGTGGCAAGATAGGGCTGATGTAATTTATGAAGGGAGCCTAATTTGAGCAATTCAACAAAATTAGCGCATTCACTTCTAAGGCAACTTATTCAATTGGGTGTAAGTAACTTTGTAATTTCTCCCGGTTCACGAAATGCTCCTTTAACAATTGCTTTAAGTGAAGCCGCAAGTAAACAAATAATTGATTTGCATGTAAAAATTGATGAACGAGGCGCTGCATTTTTTGCTTTAGGAATTGCAAAAGCTAGTAATAATTACGTAGCAGTTATTTGCACTAGTGGAACAGCAGCCGCAAACTTTTATCCAGCAGCCCTTGAAGCCTTTCATAGCAATGTTAAGTTATTAATAATTACCGCTGATCGTCCAGAAATACTACGTAAAACCGGGGCAAATCAAACAACTGATCAAGTAGGGATATATAAGTTGATTAAAACTCATGATTTAGCATCAGAAATTGAATTAAAGCCATTACTTAATGGCAAACCCATCCATTTAAATATTCAATTTAGTGAACCACTAATGAGTGAGGAAAAAAATGACTGGCTTGCTGGTATAAAAATTGAACCAATTAAATACAAAAATAATGTCGGTGGAAAGTTAGAAACTTCTACGGGAGTGTTAATTATTGGACATGATAACGCAGGTTATACAGATGATGAGGTAAATAGTTTTGTGGGTAAATTAAAGTGGCCAGTAATTGCAGAGAATCCACTTTCTTTTCCGAAAGCACACCCTCACGCAGTGCTATATCTATCTGATTCTAAAATCAGATATGCATTAGCGCCTGAAAACATGATTGTAATTGGGCGAACAACTCTTTCCCGTAGTGTTAACGAGTTTATAAAATTAGCAAAAAATTTAATTGTTATTGACCCACGAGTTGCTGATGTTGACAATAATAGGCAAGCAGATTTATTACTTAAATCACTGCCTTCTGAAGTAATAAGTGAGTTCACTAATGGTGATATTTGGCAAAAAGCTTCAGAATTAGCAGCAGCCGAAACTAAAAAACTTCTATGGTCTGAACAAGCAGCGATTAAAAGTATATGTGAGTCACTAACAAGTATGAGTGCATTATTTGTTGGTTCATCTAGGCCTGTTAGAGATATCGAGGCATTTACTAAGTTTCAAAGCGGAATTTTAGTTTTTGCTAACCGAGGCTTAGCTGGAATTGATGGGAATATCTCAACCGTATTTGGTATTGCACAAGAGCATGAAACAACTAATTCCATCATGGGAGATTTAACATTTTTGCATGATATTTCAGCTCTGACTAATACTCC
>Ga0247835_1001057_pt1 | contig 35782 bp, 32 predicted proteins | sample LaCtaG_3_FD_189912 | JGI IMG/M metagenome (GOLD analysis project Ga0247835, IMG submission 189912) | Freshwater microbial communities from meromictic Lake La Cruz, Castile-La Mancha, Spain - LaCruzMarch2015_13.5m | ecosystem: Environmental > Aquatic > Freshwater > Lake | place: Spain: Castile-La...
GAATCAGCGTATTCTTGCCTTTATTGCGTTCTTTAATGAGACCCTGGCAAAGCCGTTTCGCTGGACTTATATTGGTAAACCTTTGCTCGTATAGGTTATCGGATATATTTCAGAAGTTGGGTACTAGCAGTCCCTTTGACGCAAAATAAGAGGCAAGTGGTTCTTGTCCACAACCAAATCCGATACCTGTTATGCCAGTCTTTAGTAAGCCATGTTCAAAAATAACTTGAAGAAAAAATGCAAATTCCCAAAGTTTCCTATGATAAATAGGCGCGGCTTTTATTTCTGAACACCAAAAAGCAAACCAAGAACTTTCAACATCAGCCTGTGTTGTAGGTTTGCTGACAAGATTATACTGTTTGGGTTCTTTAGAGTAATCAATATTGGTAAGAACTGGGTGTAGCCGACAAGCTATGTCGTAGCCCATATTCTTTACATTTAAGTGTAATATTTCTATATCTTTGATTGCCATCCATAAGCTATTTATATTTGGCTGCCCTTGGGTATTAGTCAATGAAATCAGTTCGTTAAGGATTTTTTTAACTTTTGGGTCTATACTTTTTTGCATATCGACATCAAGCCCATTTATTCGGGCCAAATTAAGATCAGACAAAATTGATATCTGTTTTTCCAAAACCAGATATCTATATAATTTTTTTAACTTGTTTAAAATCATAAATGCTTTCGATTATTAATAGTTGGGAATAAGATCAGTTAATCGGCTAGCAAACATTGCCACCTATGTTTTCAAGACAATAATCGATGTCGGGAAATTGGAGACCGAAGGTAGCATCACCTAACCAATAAAACGTTATTAAAAGTAGATGATGAAAGTGACAATTAAAATTTAGTTAATAAAAATGCACCATCGCAGGCTATATTCTTCTAAATTACCGTTAGCCATCAGTATGATTAGCCCACCACCGATCTATAAAGCCTTGCATATTCGTTACCTAACACTTCGCTGGCAAACAGCTTTTCATAGCGTCGCCTTGCTGCAATTCCCATACGCAAAGCTAACGGGATATCATCAATGAAACTGTTTAATGCCTTAGCCAACTGCTTGGGAGACTCTGGGGGCACAACCCACCCAGTTTCACCATTAATATTCACAAACGATGTCCCTGTACCTATTTCACAAGTGACCATTGGTTTAGCAAACATCGAAGCTTCGACCAACACCATTCCAAATGCTTCTGAACGAAGATGGGATGACAAAACAAGGGAATGACAGCTTGCCAATAAAATTTTTTTTTGCCAATCGGAAACTCGTCCAGCAAAAATAACATTAGTTATTTTTTTTCTGATCACAAATGCTCTCAAATAATCTTCTTCTGGACCAGAGCCAGCAATAATAATCTTTGCTTTAATAGTTTCCGCTGCCTCAAGCAATACATGCAAACCTTTGTAATAGCGCAATACACCTAAAGCCAGTATAAAAAGTTGATCTTTATCTTCCAGCAATATTTTCAAATAGTTACTATCATAATCTAAAGTTTCATCCCGATAATCCGCAATCCCTAGTGGGATCACCTGCAGTTTGCCGTTGGGAACAAAATTTTGCAAAACACCGCTTGTTGCTGCATAGGCAGGCGATGTGGCTATAACCTTTACCATTGACCGCAGAGTCATGCGCATTAATGGCGTATAAAGACTTCCTAAATGGCGCTGCCTTATAATATCTGAATGGTAGGTCATCACTGCTGGTTTATTGTGAATACCCAGTAAACGCAAAATATCAGCAAAAGGCCAAGGAAAATGATAATGGACAATATCTGCCCAATTTTCCAGCTCCCGAAATCTAATGACCGCATCTACCCCACCCACATTACAAGAAGCCGGTGCGGCAATTGAGCGGCAACGAACCACTATACCTTCTGGCAAATTAATTTCATTTGGAACGGGAGTGGGTGATAAGGTAAATATCCTTGACTCAATACCTAAAGCTTTTGTGGCAAGAGCTATCTGTCGAATTGCTTCTTGCAAACCACCCGGAGGATCAGGGAAGTAAGTTCTGTAGACATGCAGAATTTTCATGTTATTTCATCGCAAGCTGATAGCCCATTTCAAGTCTTTGAAAATGTTTGGCAGGAGAAAACTTTTCAACTTGTTTAAAACCCCGTGCGACCAGTTCTTTCCGTAACTCGTTATCATTAGCTAAACGGTCTATGGCTGCAGCAATTTCGCCCACATCAAGGGGATTGACATACATTACGGCATCGCCACCAACTTCCGGTAAAGAGCTGACATTTGAGGTGATGACTGGGCATCCCATTATCATTGCTTCCAAGACAGGCAGGCCGAACCCTTCATAAAGCGACGGAAAGACAAGTCCGCGGGCACCCTTTAAAAGATACATAAGCTGACTGAATGGCACATACTCAATTCGCCGAAACCGGTTTTTCCCTACTTCCCTAGAATGAAGCTGAGCCATCAGTCGTTTGACATCATCATAAAGCCACCCATCCTTTCCTACAATAACAATAGGGTAGTCTGTCTTGGCTATCGACATTGCTTCAATAATTCGGGCTATATTTTTTTTGGGTTCAACGGCACCAAAAAAAAGAAAATATTCGTTATAAGTCAAACCGAAGTTACGTTCCAAAAATAACGACACCGATTCACAATCTAATTCACAGTAACGTGCTGGAATATCAACAGATTGATAAGTGACGAAAACTTTATCTTCTGGAAGATTAAAATACGAAATAAGATCACGACGGCTATGTTCTGATACCGTAAAAATCAGGTCAGATTGTTTTATTGACAGCTTAAGTATCTTTTGATAGTGCAGTAAATTCACTTCCGTGCTTTGCGGCAACACCAAAGGGATTATGTCATGAAAAGTCACCACATTAGCCACATTTTTCATTGTAATCGGCAAAGGGCAAGTGGCATGAAATATATCTATTTTTTTGTCGCTTGGGAAACTTATCTCCAATGGGCGATTTAAAATAATTGAATAAGATTGCGATACCCTGAAAACAGAAGGGATATTCAATAATTCAGAAACTGGAAGCCTTTCTTTAAGAGCAGACACGTCAACATCTGGATTTATGGAAATGGGCATTGCTTCTATAGGCTGCCCCAGAATATGTCTGTACAAATATTTACCGCTATACCACATCCACCTAGTGACATCATGGCGGCTAGATTCTCCTCGAATTGCAAGGCTTTGAATAAACCGCGACCACGCTAACTCAGGAGCGTAACCCACTCCGTTTAAGCCATAACAGGTATGGACTTCATGATCATTTGCCGCCAATATTTTGGATAATTCACGAGCATAGGTTGCAATTCCTGTACCTTGAGCAAACCCTAGATTAAATCCATCAATAGCAATTTTCATATTTTTCCTAATTCAAGACCGCCTGACAGGTTACTGTCAAATGGGTGGTACTGATTAAATGGCATTAGCATCAATCTCAAGCAAATTTCCATGCTCCAACCTAAAAAACCGATTGCAATATTGGCGAACCAATTCATGGTTGTGCGAAGCAAACACAAAAATCCCAACAGATTTAATCAAGGCTTCCATCCGCTCTTTAGCCTTGATTTGAAATTCGGCATCCCCGGTACCGAAAACTTCATCGACCAACAAAATATCCGGTTCTGTAGATGTGGCTACAGCAAACATAAGACGGGTTGCCATCCCAGAAGAATATGTCCGTACTGGCAATTGCAAAAAATCACCCAACTGGGTAAAGTTTTCGACTTCTTCTGTCTTGCTACGGATCTCCGTCAACGACAAACCCATCAAAATACCCATCCGGATGATATTTTCGTAACCAGATAACTCGGTATCCATACCTGCCCCCAATTCCAACACTGTAGCGACCCGACCTTGCCGGATAACATTGCCACTGACAGGATGATAAACGCCTGCCATTGTGCGTAACAACGTGCTTTTACCGGCTCCGTTATGACCTATCAATCCGATGGCATCGCCGTCTTGCAATTTAAAACTGACTTCATTCAAGGCGGTGACAACATGGATTTGCCCCGCTTCATTTTCAATACGCCCACCCGTACTGATCCGTACCAACTGGTTACGCAAGGACATACTACGGCTATTGTAAATGGGGTATTGCACCGTCACTTTATCGAATTTAAGAATAGCCAAGTTTACACCCAAAATGCGACACGGTGATGCTGGCGGTTAAATAGCCACAGCGTTACTCCCCAGCCAACAACCAGCATAGCCAGATGGATTTCGACCACAAAAATCGGCGGCGTTGAACCCAGTAAAGGAAAGCGGACAATTTCAATAAAATGCGAAAAAGGGTTGAACCAGATAATATGTTCACTGAACGGCAGATAATTAGGGCGGAAAAATACTGGGCTAATCAACATAAATAAAGGCATGACCATGGCCACAAGATATTCAATATCCCGAAACCGTGCGCCGATGAGTCCAATGAATAAAGCCAGCCAAAGCAGGTTTAAGGTCAACAGGAGAAGACCCGGTAAGGCTAACAAAGTAGTCAATGTTAAGGGGCTGCCTAACGCTAAGGCCACTATGAAAAAAACTGGTGCATTATGCGCCAGATTAATCAAATGCCTCAATAACAACTGCGCCGGATGGATCGCCAAGGGCAAACTAAGGTTTCGGATAATCGAGGCTTGACGACTGAACAGCACCGTAGATTCAGTGATAATACCGGAAATGAATTGCCACAAAATAAGTCCGGCAGTCAGGGTCGGTACAAAGGTGGTGGCATCGACACGGAACAACTCGCTCCAGATAAAACCTAATCCAGCCGACCCACCTGCCGTTCCTAAAGTGAGCCAAAGCGGCCCTAAGACACTGCGTTTATAGCGGGCCTTGACATCACTGAAGGCCATAAAAGTAATAATGCGGTAGCATTGGAAAGTCTGGACAATATCGGCTATACCAGCGAATCTTGAAATGGGTAACATGAGTGTAGTGTAAATATCATTGGTCGGCCGGCTTAAGGGCGAGGGCATTCAACTCGGTTGCAGACAATCCCGTCACTTCTTCGAATACCCCAATGGGCGTACCCTTTTTGAGCAGGTTCAAAGCAATATCTTGGACGGCTTAAGATAACCGTCAACAAACGTGGATTGGAACATGCGGCCTGATAATGCAAATCGTCTTGATAGCGGTCATACGCGGCCTGTTCTTCCGGCGGCAATTTCATGATGCTGAGTTTTTCTTCCGCTTCTTTTAAGCCTTTGGCGGTGAAGTCCGGCTTGATTTCTTCATTTTTTAGGAAGTAAATCCATTCGTCTAAGGTGTCCTTGGCAATATCATTGAAGCGATTTATTTTTATCAGATAATATTCAGGATAAAGGGCTTCGACAGTATTTTTGGGAACAGCTTTTTATGTTTGTCATTCAATTGCAACAGGTCATGCTCATGTACGCCAATAAAACGGGTCTTACCTTTATAGAGATAATCTTCACCTATCCCCAAATCAACATAGAGAATGTTGACGGAAATCACTTTGGTGATGTCATCATATTCGCTACCCGCCTACATCGATTCCAGCGCGGCCTTGAAAGCCGAGTAGAAAATGCGTTGCAGATAATCAAACTCCCTATCGTACTGGATTTCGATAATGATGGTTTCGCCGTGGCTGTTGCGTACTTTCAGATCAACGCGGCTAAACTTGTCGCGTTGATAGTATTGATTGTTTTCGCTTTCCAACACATGCAAAATAAAAATGTCTTCTTTGAGCAATTCACTTAAAAAACCTTCGAGAATGCCAAAATTAGCCTTGTTGCGTAACAGACGTTTGATGGCTCAATCCAAGGTGATGAGTTTGCGCTTCATGGTTGAAGAAGATATTCCTTAGCGATCATTTCTTGATGTAAAGATCGGTAATCGTGCCAGTAATCATCTCGGCGGCAAAGGCAAAGGTTTCTGACAAAGTCGGATGGGGATGGATAGTCAGGCTAATATCTTCCGCGTCCGCACCCATTTCCAAAGCCAACACCGCTTCGGCAATCAACTCACCAGCATTCGGGCCGACCATGCCCGCACCCAGCACCCGCCCCGTGCCTTTTTCGCACAGGATTTTGGTGATGCCTTCTTTGCGGCCCATGGCTAAGGAACGACCGCTGGCTGCCCAAGGGAACGCCGCTTTGTCGTATTCGATACCCTGTTGTTTGGCCTGATTTTCCGTCAAGCCCATCCAAGCGATTTCGGGGTCGGTGTAGGCTACGGAAGGAATGGTCAGCGCATCGAACCCGGCTTTGTGTCCGGCGATCACTTCGGCGGCGACTTTGCCTTCGTGTACGGCTTTGTGAGCCAGCATTGGGTTGCCGACGATGTCACCGATAGCGAAGATGTGCGGGATGTTGGTGCGTTGTTGTTTATCAACGGTGATAAAACCTTGTTCGGTAACACTGACACCTGCTTGTTCAGCGGCAATCAGTTTGCCATTGGGACGACGGCCTACGGCAACCAATACTGCATCAAACACCCCAGATTCGGGTGAATCTTTACCTGCAAAAACCACTTTCAAGCCATCCTCTTGGGCTTCAATAGCAGTGACACGGGTTTCCAGCCAGATGTCTTTATATTGTTTTTTGATGCGGCGGAATAGCGGCGTAATCAAATCTTTGTCACAGCCAGGAATGATCTGATCCATTAATTCCACGACGCTAATTTCCGCACCGTAAGCATGGTACACCGTCGCCATTTCTAAACCAATAATGCCGCCACCAACGATCAGCAGCTTTTTAGGAATTTGGCTTAAGGCTAATGCGTCAGTGGAGTCCCACAAACGCGGGTCGTCATGTGGGAAGCTCGGAATTTTGGTCGGTTGTGAACCAGCGGCGATAATCGCGTTTTGGAAATTAACCACAGTGGTTTCGGTTTCCCCTTGCACAGTCAAACTGTTGGCCGAAGTAAACTGCCCCACGCCATGCACTACGGTGACTTTTCGTTGTTTGGCAAGCCCGGACAAACCGCTATTCAATGTTTTAGTGACGCTTTCTTTCCACGCACGGATTTTGTCCAAATCTAATTCCGGCTTGTTGAAACTGATACCATGCTCCGCCATTTCTTGCGTCTCGTGGATGACCAATGCAGTGTGCAACAAAGCCTTTGACGGGATGCAGCCGACATTCAAACAAACGCCACCCAAAACAGGGTCGCGCTCGACCAAGACCACTTGCTTACCCAAATCCGCCGCACGGAACGCCGCACTGTAACCGCCAGGACCGCCGCCCAAAACGACGACTTCTGTATTCAAAACTGTTTCTGTCATGTTGATATTCCTTGTACTAAAGTAACAAACGGCGGATGTCGGCCAAGTTTTGTTTGATCACGTTCATGAAACGCGCCCCTTCGGCACCGTCGATAACGCGGTGGTCGTAGGTCAAATCCAGTGGCAACATCAGGCGAGGGACGAATTCTTTACCGTTCCAGACGGGCTGCATTTTGTGGCGGGTGATGCCTAAAATCGCCACTTCGGGAGCGTTGACGATAGGTGTAAACGCGATGCCACCAATGCCACCCAAGCTGGATATGGTGATAGAGCCACCTTGCATATCACCGGGCATCAATTTTCCCTGCCGTGCTTTCGCGCTTTTTTCGGCCAGTTCAACCGCCAATTGGTTGATGGATTTTTTATCGACATCACGCAAGACGGGTACAACCAAACCATTTGGGGTATCAACGGCAATACCAATGTGGCAATATTTTTTCAGGATCAAGCTTTCACCATCACTAGACAGCGAGGCATTGAAATTGGGAAATTGCTGCATCGCGGCAACCAAGGCCTTGATAATGAACAATAACGGTGTGATTTTAATGTCGTCCTTGCCTTTTTCACCGTTTAATACTGTACGGAACGCTTCCAAATCGGTGATGTCGGCTTCATCATGGTAAGTCACCATCGGCAAATTCAACCAAACGCGGGTCATATTCTGTCCGGTCAGGCGTTTGATTTTGCTCAGTTTCAGGGTTTCAATTTCGCCAAATACAGAAAAATCAACAGCGGGGATTGCCGGAATACCGATACCGCCACCAGTACCTGGCACACCTTCAGCCATAACTTTTTTGACAAAAGCTTTCACGTCTTCTTTTAAGATACGGCCTTTTCGCCCGCTACCCGCCGTGACTTTGCCGATGTCCACACCCAATTCGCGGGCGAACAATCGTACTGATGGGGATGCATGGGATTTTGCACCCGATACAATAACAGTGGGTTCTGCGGCTGCCGTAATGGCCACGGGTGCGGGTTCGGCTATTGAAACCGGGCTTGCAACAAGCTCGGGCGGTGCGGCAACTGGCAACGGCGCTTCGGCGGGTTTAGCCGCAACACTTTGGCCTCCATCCCCAGCCAACACCGTAGCAATCAAAGTCCCTTCCGTCACTTTATCGCCAGCTTTGATAAACACTTCGTGAACCGTGCCCGCCGAACTGGATGGCAATTCCATCGTGGCCTTATCTGTCTCCAAGGTGGCTACTGTCTGCTCTAACTCAATCACATCGCCAACTTTTATCTGCACTTCAACGACGTCAATCGATGGGACGTTGCCGACATCAGGTACCTTAATTTCAAACAACGCAGTTTTATTAGTATCGGTCATCTTCTTATCCTTGGATTAGATTAGCCACGGTGCTTTAACATTTGCCGCCAAACCGTATTTGGCAATTGCCACTTCCACTTTTGCAAGTTCAAATTGGCCTAAGTCCGCCAAAGCCTTCAAAGCGGCGACAGTCACATGGTAACGGTCAACTTCAAAGAACCGCCGTAGGTTTTCGCGGGTGTCAGAACGCCCGAAACCGTCCGTGCCTAAAACAGTGTAGGGAGAGGCAATTAAGAAACGGATTTGCTCGGCAAACGCACGGGTGTAATCGGTAGCGGCAATCACAGGGCCAACGGCATTCGCCAGACAATGCGTGACATGTGATTGTTTGGGCGTTTCGGTCGGATGCAAACGGTTCCACCGTTCACAAAGCTGACCATCGCGGGCCAATTCGGTGAAACTTGGGCAACTCCACAAATCCGCTTCCACGCCCCAATCATCACGCAACAAATCGGCGGCAAATTCGACTTCACGGAAGATTGTGCCAGACCCTAATAATTGGACACGGGGCAATTTCTTATCAGCACCTTTACGGAAGCTGTACATGCCTTTGAGGATGTTTTGTTCTTCCCCTTTTGGCAATGCCGGATGTTCGTAGTTTTCGTTCATCACGGTAATGTAAAAGAACACGTCCTCTTGCTCGACATACATACGGCGCAGACCGTCTTGGATAATCACCGCCAGTTCATAAGAATAGGTCGGATCGTAAGAAATGCAGTTCGGCACGGTTGCAGACATCAAATGGCTATGGCCGTCTTCATGCTGCAAACCTTCGCCATTCAAGGTAGTACGTCCGGCAGTACCCCCCATCAGGAAGCCACGGGTGCGTTGGTCAGCAGCCGCCCAAATCAAATCGCCGACGCGTTGGAATCCAAACATCGAGTAATAAATGAAAAACGGGATCATCGGTACGTTATGCGTTGAATAAGATGTACCCGCCGCAATCCAATCACACAAACCACCTGCTTCGTTAATGCCTTCCTGCAGGACTTGCCCGTGCTTGTCTTCTTTATAAAACATTAGCTGGTCGGCATCTTGTGGCGTGTACAGTTGGCCGACTTGAGACCAAATGCCCAATTGCCGGAACATACCTTCCATACCAAATGTACGCGATTCATCCGGCACGATAGGAACAATGCGTTTGCCGATGTTTTTGTCTTTGGTCAAAATATTAATCAAGCGCACAAACGCCATAGTCGTGGAAATCTCACGGCCTTCACCGCTAGCTTCCAGTAAGGGTTTGAAATCACTTAATACCGGCACATCCAAGGCATATGATTTTTTGCGGCGTGACGGCAGATTACCACCGAGTTCGGTACGGCGTTTATGCATGTATTCCAGTTCTTTAGAACCTTCAGGGAAGGTCAGGTATGGCAGTTCATGCAATTCATCATCGCTGACAGGCAATCCATAACGGTCACGAAAATGCGTCAGCGAACTAGGACTCATTTTTTTCTGTTGGTGGGTGATATTCTGCGCTTGACCTGATTCGCCCATGCCGTAACCCTTAATGGTCTTCGCCAAAATTACGGTGGGTTGGCCTTGGTGGTGAACGGCAGCATGGAAAGCCGCATAAACTTTGGCAGGATCATGTCCACCACGGTTCAGCTCCCAAATATCACGGTCAGACCAATCGGCAACCATCGCTTTCAGTTCTGGATTGTTAAAGAAATGCTCCCGTACATAAGCACCATCTTTGGCCTTAAAGGTTTGGAAATCACCATCCACGCATTCCATCATGCGTTTGGTCAACAAGCCATGTTTGTCACGCGCCAAGAGAATGTCCCAACGTTGCCCCCAAACGACTTTAATGACATTCCAACCCGCACCACGGAATTCGCTCTCCAATTCTTGGATGATTTTGCCGTTGCCGCGCACTGGGCCATCCAAACGCTGCAAATTACAGTTGACAACAAATATCAGGTTGTCGAGTTTCTCGCGCCCTGCCATGCCTATCGCACCAAGTGATTCCGGTTCATCCGTTTCACCATCGCCCAAGAAACTCCAAACTTTACGGTTAGTGGTATCGGCAAAACCACGGTCTTGCAAATACCGCATGAAGCGTGCTTGATAAATCGCCATTATCGGCCCCAAGCCCATGGAAACAGTGGGGAATTGCCAAAAATCAGACATCAACCAAGGATGCGGGTAAGAAGACAAGCCATTACCGTTAACTTCCTGACGAAACAAATCCATTTGCTCTTGAGTGAAGCGGCCCATTAAAAAAGCGCGGGCATAATCGCCGGGGGTCAAATGGCCTTGGGTGTAAATCAAATCGCCACCATGCTGCTCGGTAGGGGCATGCCAAAAATGGTTGTAACCGACATCATAAAGTGTCGCTGCCGAGGCAAAACTGGCGATATGACCGCCGACATTAGTATTTTTGTTTGCCCGTAACACCATCATCATTGCGTTCCAGCGCACATATGAACGTATCCGTTGTTCAATGGTGGTATCGCCAGGAAACTGCGCCTGGCGTTCAACCGGAATGGTGTTCAGATATGCGGTATTGGCACTAAAAGGAATGTCGAATCCTGAATGGCGGGTAACAGCAACCAGTTGTTCAATCAAAAAATGCGCCCGCTCGCTGCCATCTTGCTCCAGCACAGACTGTAAGGCTTCGATCCATTCCCGGGTTTCTGCCGGATCAATATCATTTTGTCCGGTAATTTCTGAAATTAGGCTGTTATTCATGGGTTAATCCTATTGGGTTTGATCATAAGGGTGATCATATAACGAAGCGTATTACTGGACTGTAGTTAAGAACTGACGTTTGTTAAATTGGCTTCAGAAAAAAAGTCAATGCCAACTGGCAGTCACTTATCCTGCTGACGTCCTGATTTTGGTATTTAGTACCTAGGTTGGAAAAGAGGAAAGGCACTTGCCAATTGCTCAATGAAAGTCATTACGTGAAATGGGCTGGTGACACTGGTTTTAGGCGACAAAGCCTGTCAGGAAACTATGCTTATAAAGCTGCATAGTATATACAAATGAAGGCTAGAAATGCACCCGTTTTAATCATTTTGAGGATTCGGATAACAATTGACTAATTCAGAAAAGATCTTTGTCAAAGAGTCCCTTGTCAAACGGCGCCGTTGGCAGAGCTCTTCTTTGGCTGCTATTGACCAGCAGTTGCGCTTCTTTAGCCAGCAAAATGGTCATGTCTTGCTTCGACAAAGGCTTACTGAAGAAATAACCTTGAATAATATCGCAGCCACGATGCGTCAGATATTCAAGCTGATGCTCAGTCTCTACACCTTCGGCTATGATTTTTTGTCCCAAAGAATGCCCCATCTCAATAATCGCCGAAGCCAAACGGGCATCTTTAGAATCAACTGTCATCTCCCGAATAAAAGATTGGTCAATTTTTAACACGTCAATCGGGAAGTTTTTCAGATACGAAAGCGAGGAATAGCCCGTACCAAAATCATCCAGAGCAATTTTGATGCCCATCTTTTTTAGCCGGTTCAACTGCAATTCGATTTGTTTGATATCACCAACCAACATGGATTCAGTGATTTCCAGTTCTAAGTGTTTGGCATCCAATTTCGCTTTTAGCAGCGCGTCTTCCACTGATTTAAGAAAGTTATTGTCGGTAAATTGCCGCGCCGAAACATTCACGGAAACCTGTTGCAGGGGATAATCAGCCAAAAACCATTGCTTCATTTGCTGGCAGGCGGTTTGCATGATCCATTCACCAATTTCAACAATCAGGCCAGTTTCTTCAGCAATAGAGATGAATTTGTCAGGAGGTATAATTTTAGTTTTGCCAACAGGCCCTTGAAACCAGCGGATCAAGACTTCCGCACCAAAAATCTTGCGGCTCACAGCGTAATACTGGGGTTGGTAATATAACTGCAATTCGTTTTTTTCTATGGCCTTGCGTAAATTCAACTCCATGAGCAAGCGGTCTTGAGTTGCCGTTGTATAATCTTTTTTATAAAACTGATAGTTATTTCGCCCCTGTTTTTTGGCTTCATACATGGCAATATCGGCATGCTTCAGCAACACTTCGGTCGTCAGACCGTCTTCAGGATAAATGGAAATACCGACACTGGCACCAATAAAGACTTCGCGGCCATTAATGTAAAAAACTTCCGACAATTTATGGTTAATTTCACCGGCAATCATGGAAGCCGTGTAGAGTGCTTGCTCATGGGCAGTTTGGTTGATCCTTAACAAGGCAAACTCATCCCCACTCAATCGCGCAACCACATCGTCGTGTTGCATAATCGACAACAATCTTGCCCCAGTTTCTTTCAACAAACTATTACCGGCATCATGCCCCAATGAATCGTTTACCGTTTTAAACCGATCCAAGTCAACAAAGAAAATCACCGCATAATAATGTTGGTGTTTGGCCGATTTTAAAAACTCATTCAATCGGTCAAAAAACACCACCCTGTTCACCAACCCGGTCAAATCATCGTAATGGGCAATCTGCATGACCCGTTGTTCAGATTTCTTCTGTAAGGTTATATCAGACAAAGTGGCAAAATAACTGACATCCTGGCTTTCTTTGGCAATGGCAATGATGTCCAGTTTGACCGGAAAAAGCTTGCCGTTTTTATGGCGGCAATGCATTTCGCCAGACCACAACACTTCCCGTTCGTTATTAAAAAAATCCGCCCGGATCAACTCAAGCTGATCGTCGATAATCACTGATAATTGCCGATGTTCTATTTCATCGAACACGTAGCCAGTCAATTCAGTAAAGGCAGGATTGATGCGGCTAATCCTGAATTGGTTGTCTAAAAAAATAAAACATAAATGGCAGACTTGAAACGCTTGTTCAACCTGCTCCAATTTGGTTTTTTCAGTCTGGTCAACGAAATGTCCGGTAATGATCAAATGCGAACGTTTTTCTTGGACATCAAAAACCGGTGTCCGGCTAATTTCAAGAATTTCGTTTTTATTGTCCAAACGGGAAATAATCCGGGTTTCCTTGACCTTACGCCGAAGATGCCAAGCACTTTTGTCTTGGATGACGCTAAGCCTTAAGGCCCTGGCGTTCGATTGGGAATTGCTGATCAATTCTTCATCGGTCTTGCCGATATAATCTACATCCTGCAAATTAAAGCTGAACAAATACGCGCTACTCGCCCGCAACCAGTGGCCATTATGATCTTTCAGGCAAAGGAAATCGGGTATGTTCTCAATAATCCTTAAATAATCCTGATGTTGTTCGGAAATGACTGGCATGGGCTCATGCGGTTTACCCGTCGGTTCATCATCATCGTAGCTAGCATGGTCACGTTGCTGTTGGCGAATATTGTCAAACAGCAGATAAGTAAGAAACAAGCCATTCAAAGCCAACAAAGCATCTGCCAACGGGTTTTGGGCCATGTTTCCATCGAACACAAAGTTTGCGAGAATCAAATAGCAGAAATTTGCCAGGCCAAATACTGATAAGCTTAAAGGTATCCAATATTTCATAATCGTAGATTAACCTATGGCAAACTAACGGAAGGGATGAAGCCGCCCGACATTCCAAACTACAAAGGCTGTGGATTTGCGGCTAACACTCAACACATAAAACTGATGGCTTGGCCATTTCCATTTTTAGACATTGGCATGGTTGTTTTTTAAAACTAATTTGCTGAATGCCGGCAAAATGATAAAAGTACTGACCATAATCCAGAAAATACCTATCGTAATCACCAAACCCATGCTGGAAATGCCCTCATGTGAAGAAAACGCCAAGCCAGCAAAACTGGAACTGGTGGTCAACGCACCATAGAACATCGCCCTAGCGGTACTGGATTGGTACATATTCCGTTCTTCGGCAAGCGAATGCCGCAATTTTTCGACCATATGAATGCCGTTATCAACCCCAAAGCCCAATAACAAAGGCAACGCAATAATATTGGCAAAATTGATTGGCGTATGGGTAAGCACCGTGCAGGCCATCGTAAACAATCCCGCCAACACTAACGGCGTCATAATCAGTACAGTATCGGTCAAATTACGGCGGATACTGAACAATACCAGTGCGATGGTGACCAATGCAATAGTAATCGCTTCTTCAAAAGCTCCAACTACCGCCTTCATGGATTCCCAATAAACTATCGGCAAGTCCGTGGTGTTGGGTTCCAAGGCTTGCACGTCGGTGATGAATTGCTCCAAATTGTCCAAATCATTCAAATCTTGACGAGGAAATATCTGGATGCGGTACCAGCCTTCTTTACTTAACCAGCGTTCCTTAATGTCGGGCGGAATATCGTCAAGTGTGATTTCAGCCGCATCAAAACTACCCAGCATACCATTCATTGCTTGTGGCAAAGTCCCTAATATGGCCGTTTGTACCTTAGCCAAAAATGAATGCCGATATGGCTGCAACCGCGCTTCATGCTCCTTCAACAAATCCTGCAATTCCATTTTAAATGCCGAATATACTTCCAGCTCGTGAGGGTTGCTGGTCTTTGGCAGAATAATGTCCAAGGTTTTGAGCAAATGCTGGATTGCCGGAATAGGGTTGTTGTCCATAATCAAAGCCGGGAATTCGCGCATCTGTATACCCATGGTCAAATCCATTTCCTCAATTAGTGCCAATTTCTCTTCTTGATCGTTAGGCTGATAATCAAAAAGACTTATGGTTTTGTCGACACTCGCCAATTTACCTAAACTTTCCTGCATGACTTTGGCTTTTTCGGAATCTTTCACTAACACCGTCAAAGTCATCGGGGTGGTTTCTTTATCTTGGGTCAGCGTCTTAAAAGCTATTACCGATTCAGTATTCGGGTCACGCAGATTAATTGGATTAAAATCGGTTTTTACCTGCGGCATCAAAAATAGCGAAACTACCGCAAAAAATGCAACTATTAAGGCAATGGGCTTAGCATGGTTTAAGGTTAATAATGCCATTTTTTCAGGCAAATGCTCAATACTTGAAAGTTGCTGGGCAACGGGTTTATCGGCTGTTTTCAACGGCATCAGCTTAAGCATTACCGGCAACACCGTCAACGTCACTATTAAACAAATGAACAAACTGGTGCCAGCCAACAACCCTAATTCCGAAACCCCTTGATAATCTGTAGGAATAAATGCATATAAGCCTATTGCGGTAGTTCCGGCGCATAACAACAACGACGGGCTGGTCGATGTTAAAGTGCCAATTATCGCCCGGTCTTTGCTGATATGACGGTTGACATTATCACGGTAACGCAAGCAAAAATGAATCGCATATTCCACACCCAAGCCGATATTTGAGACCGCAAATGCTACCGAAATCAAATTCAGTTCGCCGACCGCAGCCGCCGCAAAAGCCCCGCAGAACACTATGCCTAGAGCTAAAGTGACCAAAGTGGCGAAAGTCAAAAAAACCGAACGGTAGGCCACCAGTAAAATACCTAACACCACAACCACCGAAAATAAGCTGGCATTGAATGTGCCTGTGCTCATGCCAGCCAATTCATCATCTTCCAGCCCCACTTCCCCACTCAACCAGACCTTGACTTCCGGCAAATCCGCTTCCTGAATCCCCGCAATTGCTGAATGCACTGCGAGGATGGCGTCTTCTGCAGGACGGATCTTGGCATAATCGAATTTGGGGCGGACGACGATAAAGCCGTTCTTGGTGGTGATTTTTTTGCTGCTAGTTAGTAATTCTTCCCAAGACAACAACGCGTTGCCACCATTCATCGTTTGATGCAAAACCACGGAAACTTTGTCTATTAACGCCAGCAAATCTACCGGTAAGCCACCCTGTTCGTCAGAAGAAACAAAAGCATCATCAATTATCGAGAAAAAACCGGATAAATGCGTTTCCTGCGAAATCCTACCAATGAACGGCTGGGCAACTGACATGGTAGAAGATAAGTTTTGCAAGTCTGCAATATCGAGAAAAAGCAAACCATTTTTGCGAAAGAACACATTGTCATTAGGCGTATAAACGGATTCGAAATGGGCTTTGTCAGCACCCAATAAACGACCCAAGCGTTGGGTTGCAGATTTTGTCAATTCCGGGGTTGCCGACTCTACCACCAACAATAAGGTACGCATGTCTTGTGGGAAAGCCTTTTCAAATTTACGGCTGTTTTGTTGAAATGGGGCATCAGGGGCAACCAACTCCGTGGTATCCGTGTTGATGTTTAGATGTTCAGCAGTATAAAAATACGCCAAGATGACGCCCATACTAAAAATGAACAAAACCAACAAGGGATTTTTAACGCTCCACTTCCCCCAATGGGACAGCAAATTTTGACTATGGCTTGTAAATGACATTTCGGACAATTTGAATTTAAAATGAAAAAATAGCTGGATTGTTAATGGTTGCCAATGTAAGAAATAAGCATTCGAGCCGCAACAAATCCTTCAATAAAATAATCGACGGCTACCAATTAATCCATATTGTCAACCAAAACAATCGAGGGAGTTTGAAGAAAGGCAGGAAGCTCAAAAATATCTATGCCTGACAGCGGTAATTAACTGTCAATACGCATTGTCCACAACCCTTGACGCAAAGCGAAAAGCATAAAAAGACGCGGTGCGTGACATTAATTATTTGCTTGAGGGTCTGGTCCAATTCCCTTTAACGATTGGATAGAATAGGCAAACGTGTGTTTAATCGAACGGATTTTCCAAGATAATCGTTTCATCACGATCAGCCCCAGTTGACAAGATCGTAACTTTGATTCCCACCAAATCCTCAATACGTTTGACATAAGCTTTGGCATTATCTGGCAAGGCATCAAAATCGGTCACCCCCGCCGTTGTTCCACTCCAACCGGGCATTTCTTCGATAATTGCTTGGCATTCTTGATAAGCATCGGCACCTAAAGGCGCTGTTTGGGTGACTGAACCATCCAGACGATAAGCCGTACAAATACCAACTTTTTCTAATCCGTCCAAAACGTCCAGTTTAGTCAAACAGATACCGCTTAAACTGTTCAGTTTCGCCGATTTACGCATCGCCACCGCATCAAACCAACCTGTGCGGCGTTTACGCCCGGTGGTGGCCCCGACTTCAAACCCCTTGACGCTGAGATGTTCGCCATTGGCGTCATGCAGTTCACTGGGAAATGGGCCGTTGCCGACCCGAGTTGAATAGGCTTTGGTAATGCCCAGCACATAATCAAAATCCAACAAACCGACCCCACTACCGGTTGCCGCGCCGCCTGCGGTGGTGCTTGATGAAGTCACATACGGGAAAGTGCCGTGATCGACATCGAGCAACGCACCTTGCGCACCTTCAAATAATAGGTTGTTGCCAGCCGCCTGATGATGGTAAAGCTTTTCGCTGACATCGCAGAGCATCGGTTTAATTTGCTCGCCAAATGCCAAAGCTTCAGCCAAAGATTGCTGGTCGTCGATCGCATCCACGTGATAATAATTCGTGAGCATAAAATTATGGTATTCCAGCAGATCTTTAAATTTTTCTGCAAAACGCTTTGGGTTTTTAAAATCTCCAGCGCGTAAACCTCTGCGTCCGGCTTTGTCTTCGTAAGCGGGGCCGATCCCACGCCCCGTGGTACCGATGGCTTTGCTGCCACGGGCTTTTTCACGGGCTTGGTCAATCGCAATGTGTACAGGCAAAATCAAGGTGCAAGCTTCGCTGATTAACAAACGGTTTCTGACTGAAATTCCGGCTTTTTCCAAAATCTCAATTTCTTCCATCAGCGCATTAGGTGACAAAACCACCCCATTGCCAATCATGCATTGTACGTTGTCGCGCAAGATGCCAGAGGGGATCAGATGTAACACCGTTTTTTTGCCTTTAATGACCAGCGTGTGTCCGGCATTATGCCCGCCCTGAAAACGCACGACCGCCTGAGCTTGCTCGGTCAATAAATCAACTAGTTTCCCTTTTCCTTCGTCACCCCATTGAGTGCCGATGACAATGACATTTTTTCCCATGATATTTCCGTGATGGTTCAGATTAGTTAAGCGGTTTGACAACCCAATGTTGCTGTTCTTGTACTAAAATCGCCGTACAGCCGTATTCTGCGGCCCCGCCTATTTGGCCTGGCAGTTGTTGGATGACCGCCCGCTGCCGGGCGCGTAAGTCCCTTATGGTTTCGGTAAGACTGGCATCATCGAGTGCCGGAGCGAAAATCAACTCACCCTGCGGGGCTTGAAAACAGTGTTTTCCCAAGGCTGACAACACTTTTAAATCGGCACTGAAACCCGTCGCCGGACGCGCCCTGCCAAACACCTCGCCAATGTTGTCATAACGGCCGCCTCGGGCGATTTCTCTGCCCACCGAAGGCACAAATGCGGCGAAGACTATACCGGTATGATAATGGTAACCACGCAATTCAGCCAAATCGAAACTGATAGGCAAACTGGGAAAACGAACTGAAAGTTGTTGGGCAATCGTAATTAACTCAGCCAAAGCCTGTTTAACCGGATCATGTGTATTTTCTAGGATAGCATTTGCCTTTTCGACAATGGCGTAGGCGCCGTTTAATTCAGGGAGTTTTATAAATATTTGCTTTAGCGCGTCATCAATGTCGTAGCCATCCATCAATTCGGCTAATTCTGGCTTGGCTTTGCGTTGCAAAATGTCGAACAACTCAGATTCTTGTGCGTCCGATAAGCCTGCTTGTGCTGCCAAAGCGCGGTAAATGCCAACATGCCCCAAATCCAGATGCACGTTTTGTAGCCCGGTTATTGCCAACATTTCCAGCATCAGACAAATCACTTCAAGGTCGCTTTCCTTGCCCGAATGACCGTAAAGCTCCACGCCGATTTGCATGGGACTGCGGGTTTTTTCCAAAGGATCGCCACGGGTATGCAGCACCGTACCAACATAACAAAGACGTGTCGGCCATTCGTGCTTTAGATTGTGGGCATCGATCCTAGCGACTTGGGGCGTCATGTCGGCGCGTATGCCAAGCATTTCACCGCTAATTTGGTCGGTCAGTTTAAAGGTTTGCAAATTCAAATCATGACCGGAACCAGTCAACAGGGAATCGAGGAAGTCGATGAAAGGCGGGATTACAAGGTCGTAACCCCAACAGGAAAATACTCCTAACAGTTTGTTTCGCAAAGCCTCCAAATGTTTTGCGTCAGCCGGCAAGGTTTCTTCTATGCCGTCGGGCAATAACCATGAATCTTTTTGTAGCATGTTTTTTTAGCCCCACTCAAACAAAACGCCCCGCACAGGCGGAGCGTCTTCGGATTTTGACAATTCGCAAGAGTGGATAGCTTACTTCATTTTGTCTGTTTCTTAAAATATTGGAAGAAATCAGAGTCCGGATCCAGTACCATCATGCTCGAATTTGAGAAGGTTTTCTTGTATGCATTCAAGCTACGGTAAAAGGTAAAAAACTCGGCATCCTGACCATAGGCCTGTGCATAAATTTCTGCAGATCTGGCATCGCCTTCACCGCGAAGTTTTTCGGCTTCGCGATAGGCATTTGCTAGCGTGACAACGCGTTGCCTATCAGCATCTGCACGAATGCGCTCCGCCGCTTCCGCACCTTGTGAACGGAATTCCCGTGCCACCCGCTCCCGTTCAGCTTCCATCCGGCTAAAAACAGATGCGCTGACTTCTTCGGGCAAGTCGATACGCATGACCTGCACATCAATGATTTCCATACCCAAATTGGCGGCAATCAATTTGGAGTTATTGATTAAAATCTCGCGGATTGCGCTACGGTCTGTGGAAACCAATTGCCTAATATTGCGTTTACTGAATTCGCCACGGAACGCGTCTTTGATAATTTGATCCAAACGCAAATTGGCTTGGTCAATATCGCCGGCGACTACGGTGTAAAACTTGGTGACATCACCTATGCGCCATTTCACGAAAGAATCAACGATGACGTTTTTCTTTTCAGCGGTCAGGAAGCGTTCAGGCCTGGATTCCATCGTTTGGATGCGGGCATCGAAAAGCTTGACGGTATTGATGATAGGCATCCGAAAATGCAAACCCGGCTCATAATTGCTTTCGATAATCTCACCAAAACGGAATTTAATGGCTTTTTCGGTTTCTTTGACTGTAAACAGGCTCATCATGCCAGCAATCAGCAACAAACCTGCAACACTAGCGGCTATTTTATTTTGCATTATTGACGACCTCTTGAGTCACGACCACGACTTCCAGCCCGGTCAACATTATGTTCATCGATAGCGATTGTAGGCGATTGTGAGGGCATGACGGTGGGTTCATTGCTGGTTTGCACCGGATGGTTTTGAGCCGCTAAGCTAGGGGCCTTATGTTGCATCATTTTATCCAAGGGCAGATAAACCATGTTGTTGCCGCCTTTAACATCAATCATAACGGTATTGGTTTCAGAGAAAACGACTTCCATGGACTCGATATAAAGTCGTTTACGGGTAATATCAGGGGCTTTACGGTATTCGGCGTATAATTTGGAAAAACGGTTAGTTTCGCCTTCCGCTTGGGCAATAACTTGCTCTTTATAGCCTTCGGCTTCTTGCATTTTTCTCGCTGCAGCACCGCGAGCTTTCGGTACCACATCATTAGAATACGCTTCAGCTTCATTAATCAGACGTTGTTCGTCTTCGCGGGCTTTAATCGCATCGGCGAAGGCGTTTTGCACTTGTTCGGGCGGCTGGGCATCTTGCAAGTTGACGCTAGTGATCTGTACACCTGATTTGTAGCTGTCCATGACATCCTGAATTTCCTTTTTTATCTGGGTGACGATTTCGCTTCGTCCTTCGGTCAGCACAAAATCCATAGTGCTACCGCCGATTACGCCACGTTGGGCACTTTCAGTGACTTGCTTCAAGGTTGCAGCGGGATTGACGATATTAAAAATAAAATCTTTGGCATCTTTAACTTGGTACTGCACCGCAAGGCGGACATCGACGTAGTTTTCGTCTTTAGTCAGCATCAAGGCTTCTTCAACTTTGGGAATTGACCCAGCCATTTGCTCACCGCCCATACTGCGGTAACCCACTTCGATAAAGCGTTGCTCTTTAACATTGACAATATTGACTTGTTCAATTGGTGCGGGAATATGCCAATGCAAACCCGACTGGGTAATACCGATATATTTACCGAAGCGGGTTTCAACGCCGTGATTACCCTCGTCGACGATGTAAAACCCACTGACACCCCATAAAAAAACTGCCGCTCCAGCGACAATAAACCCTAAGTTTTTCATTGGTTTGCCAGAATCTGCCGAAGAGCGGTCACTGCCATCTCCTCCGCCACCGCCACCAAAAATTTTGCCTAATTTTTCTTGAAGTGCGCGAATGGCTTCGTCCAAATCGGGAGGGCCATTCTGGTCTCTCCGCCCGCTCCACGGGTCTTTTTTATCGCCACCAGGTTCGTTCCACGACATCTTTATACTCCGTAATGATTATTGTATTTTTTTATCCTGCAGGATATTGGCAATATGCTCAGGCTTCAGTCAACCATAACTTGAAAAATCAAAATTTTCGGCTTTTGGTTATTTAGTCTCAGTGCCGCAGCTAGGCTTGAGGAAACAATACACACCTGCGCTGAAATCAGAAAAATAAGCTAGTTAAAGGTTATGATTTTGTCCAATTCAGAAGCTGATTATGTTGCACATCTTGCAATTAACCCATAAACCACTTTTGCCAAATTCGGGTACTGGCTGAATTGCTGATTGCTTAATATTTACCAAGGCATTCTAACGTAAATACTTGAAAACACGAAAAGCATGGCCGAAACAGGGGGAAAACCAGCAGACGCCGCCATTTTTAAATCTTAAATTTCTTCAGTTTTAACCTCTTTCAACAAACCCAAGTGCTTTACATCGATTTCAACAAGCAATTGGCTTGCACCCAGGTCATCAATATGCTCTTCGATAATTTTTGCGCAAGTAAATAATTTGGCCCTGACATCGCCTTGTTGCGGAGTCAGGAAGCAGCGGCGTGCCACTTTGGTGCTGGCAAATAACTCGACTAAAACCTGTACCAATAATTCAAGACCTGCGCCAGTTTCCGCTGAAAGCCAAATCCTGAGCGGATTGCCTGAATCGTCACGGTCGATATGCGGCACCATGCCATCTAGCAGGTCAATTTTATTGAACACTTCGATTTGCTTGACCTTATCGGCCTGGATGTCGGTTAAAACTTGGTTGACTTGGTTGATTATCATGTCCCGGTCGTCGCTGTTGGCATCGATGACATGCAAAAGCAAATCCGCTTCGCTAGCTTCTTGCAAAGTCGATTTGAACGCGGCGATTAGTTCATGCGGTAGGTGGCGGATAAATCCGACCGTATCGGCAAGGACAATTTCGCTATGCTTAGCCAAGCGTAAGCTGCGTAAAGTCGGATCCAAAGTTGCAAACAATTGGTCAGCGGCGTAAATGTCTGCCCCGGTCAATTGATTAAAAAGCGTCGATTTGCCGGCGTTGGTATACCCGACTAATGAAACGGTGGGAATCTCAGCTTTTTTTCGTTGGCTTCGTCCTTGATGGCGTTGTTTTTCAACTTTATCGAGACGTTGCTGAATTTGTTTGATACGCACAGCCAGTAACCGACGGTCAGTTTCGAGCTGGGTTTCACCTGGCCCCCTTAAGCCAATTCCACCTTTTTGCCGCTCCAAATGCGTCCAACCCCGCACCAAACGGGTGGACAAATGCTTGAGCTGCGCTAATTCAACTTGCAACTTGCCTTCAAAGGATTGTGCCCGTTGGGCAAAAATATCGAGTATCAGGCCATTCCTGTCAACGACACGCACCTCAAGATATTTTTCCAGGTTGCGTTCTTGGCTGGGTGAAAGAGGATGATTAACTAAGACGACTTCAGCCGAATAGACTTGCACCGCGGTTTTCAGCTCTTCAAGCTTGCCGATGCCCATAAAATATTTGGCGTCGGGACGTTTACGGCTACCAGTGACAACATGGACAGGGTCAGTTCCGGCAGATTTAGCCAATTCTTTTAGTTCTGCAAGATCTTCCCGTCCGGCATGAAAGCTCAGATGAACCAATATAGCCCGTTCACCTGAATCGGGACGGTCAAACAATTAGTGCCTCATTAACTGAATCTAAAGAAAAGTTATGATGGCCGTTTTGGTTAGCAAGCAAGGCGTTATTCTTCAACAGTCTCATCACCTTCGCGCATCATTTTGACCGCTTTACTGGGCACTATCGTAGAAATTGCATGTTTATACACCATTTGGCTAACAGTATTTTTCAGCATAATGACATACTGATCAAAAGAATCGACCTTACCTTGCAGCTTGATGCCGTTGACAAGAAAAATCGAAACAGGCGTGTGTTCTTTTCTGAGTGTGTTTAAAAAATTGTCCTGCAAATTTTGGCCTTTTGACATCCGATTTCTCCTTATTTTTATAGAAATGCTGGTTAAGATAACTGCAATAATCAGTCAATATTAATTGTTTCATCAGTAACCGCACCTTAAATTTCAAAATTGTTCCGGCGATTACTTATGCTTTACCGCTTAAACAGATTTTACCAATAGATTCGATGACTTGCTTTCAATTTTATAGGTGGTTTTCAGTTTAACGACTAGGGCGCGAAAACCATCCTGAGCCAAGCTATCAGGCAACAGCAGTAAAGCAAGATTTTTTTTGGTTTGGTTATTGTTAAAGACATTCGAACGCTTGATATGGGTATGGTTGCCCAAAATTTCAACATGCAAAAACAATGCAAATGTTGTTATCACTGTATCCGACAATATACGAACTGCAACAAATTTTCCAGATGTTGCCATTTCCCAGCCAAAAGCCTCAGTGTATCTTAGCGTTTGCCACTCAAGTTTGCCTTGCGTTGAAAGCAAACAATGATGCGCAGCTATGGCAACCGCCAACAAACTTTGCACCATTAACGGCAGTCCATTGGCAAAACACCCGTACAATGCCAACAAGTGCGCCATTCTGGAACACATTTTTAGGCGTTTTGAAGGATTTATTGAAAATAGTGTATTTTCAATGAGTTTGCTCATGAAACCACTGGGTGGCAATGTTCAACTAGCGTTCCATCGGGGCAGCGCAGGTAAGACACAATCTGTCCCCAAGGCATGGCTTTAGGGGTGGAAATTTCTATGGCTTCGGCATCGAGAGCCAAGGCATGGGCATTTTCAACATCAGCGCTAACAAAACCAATCTCTATTCCAAGCGGCAATGGTGATAGGTTGGCAGACACATAACACGCAGGGAAATTCATATCGCCAAGTTGGTGGGCGGCGAAAGCCAAAGTGGTTTCACCGGTATCTAATTCACCGCACGACCCTGATTCATCAAGAAACTTACCAGAAAAGCCAAAACCGGTTTCAAAAAACCTCAGCAAAACCGACACGTCAGGGACATAAATAATGGTGTAGCCGAATTTCATTTGTGCAAGGTTTGATATAAAGGTTTAACGGTAATTTAAAACGAATTAATACCGAAGATTTAATCCATTTTTCATCGTCAAGAATTTAGTGGCTATTTGTTGCTTACTTGGAATGAACCGCAATCTTTAAGCAACTCAATTCGCCGATTGGTTTTCCTGGACAGCATGGACATAGATCGTCGCAGCAATCACAGCTGCCGGAGCAACAATAATGTTCAAAACCGGTAGCGTCAGACCCATCATCGTCACACCACCAAAGCTCAACGAACCTAAACGCATGTCTTTTGCCAATTGTTTTTGCTCAGGAAACAACACGCCTGCGTTTTCCAATGGAAACGCCAAATACTCCAAAGCCATGCCCCACGCACCAAACAAAGCCCATAAAAACGGCGCGGCGACATTCAGCCCAGGGATCACAAACAACACCAGCAAAGGCACAGCACGGGTAGCCAAATACAAAACCCGCTTGAATTCCGCGGCCATCACTTTAGGAATGGGCTGCTCAACTACCATCACGGCATCCGCACCGTGAAGCAACATTAACGTCTTAGCCGCCAGTTTGCCGTAAAACGGGGCGGCGATGATATTAGCCACCATGGTAAACGTGAAAAAACCGGCAATAAAAAAACAAACAAAAAACAAAGGCCACAACACCCAACTTAACCAATTCAGCCAATCGGGAATAAATTGTGCTATCAACACATTAATATAGTGATAACCCAGCACCAAAGCCACGGCGTAAATCAAAAGATTAATCACTAAAGGCATCAATAAAAACGGACGCAATTCAGGACGCATCAACCAACCCAAACCTTTAAAGAAATAACCCACTGCAGCCAGTGGATTATTCAATTTTTTAGAAACCCTCATTGCAGTTCTCCCATATTTGCTACGGATGGATTCATGACGACACCACGTTCCGTAACCATCGCCGTAATCAATTTTGCCGGTGTGACATCAAACACCGGATTCCACGCGCTCACCAAAGAATCCGGTGTGAGGTAACAGGCTGGCAACAATTCCCGCGTATCGCGTTGTTCAATTTCAATTTCTGCACCAGACTGGATGCTCCAGTCTATCGTCGTGGTCGGTGCCACCACCATAAACTTGACCCCATGTTGCCGCGCCAGCACCGCCAGCGCGTAAGTGCCGATTTTGTTTGCCGTGTCGCCATTGGCGGCGATTCGGTCGGCACCGACCACCACCCAATCGACCGCACCCGATTTCATCAACCACGCTGCCGCCGAATCGGCAAGCAAGGTCACCGGAATACCCTCTTGCGCCAATTCCCAGACCGTCAGCCGCGCACCTTGCAACCACGGGCGTGTCTCACCCGCATACACCGCCACCGCTTGTCGCCCTGTGACACTGCGGATCACGCCTAAAGCCGTGCCATAACCACCCGTCGCCAACGCACCGGTATTGCAATGCGTCAAAATGCCTTTTACCTGCCCGATTATTTCGGCACCCAATTCGCCCATGCGGTGGTTTGCTGCAACATCATCGGCATGGATGCGCTCGGCACACGCCAACAAATCCAACAAAGGTTGTTCAAAAGCCCTATCCAAAGCGGCTTCCATCGTTACCAAAGCCGTAAACAGATTCACCGCCGTAGGCCGCGATTTAGCCAACATCGCCATATCGGCCCTAACATTTTCTCGCCATGTATTGGGGCTTTGTTGATAATGCCGATACGCCGACAACACCACACCATAAGCTGCCGCAATACCAATCGCCGGTGCACCGCGCACCCGCATACTGGCAATCGCCTCAGTCACACCTACGGCATCGTCATAGACATCATAAGCAATTGTTTCGGGCAACTGCCGTTGATCCAACACTTTCAAGGCATCGCCGGTCCATTGCAGAGCTTGTACCGTTAATTTAGTCATTGATGAATTGTAAATTGTATTAATGTGAATACTGTGGTTTCGCGTCAAAATATGATAAGCAAAGAATTCTACTTAACTTTTGTACTACGCACCCGCTCGCAAAAACGCTTCAAACATCAATAACGACCAGATCGGTGCACTGTAATCACGCAAACCGTTTTGGTGCTGATTGACTATATTCTCCAGCATTATCGGCTCAAACCAGCCAGATTGCATCATATTATCGCCCAGCAGCGCATTTCTGACCTTGTCTTTTAACGAGCCTTTGAACCACGCATTCAGCGGTACACCAAAACCCATCTTGGGTCGGTACAAAATAACGTCCGGCAAATAATTTTCCAGTGATTTTTTGAAAATGTATTTACCTTCGCGGCCTTTGAGTTTTAATTCCGGTGGCAAAGTCGCCAGCCATTCTACCAATTGATGGTCTAGCAACGGTACGCGCACTTCCAAAGCGTGGGCCATACTAGCGCGGTCAACTTTGGTCAGGATGTCGCCCGGCAAATAGGTTTTGATGTCCAGGTATTGCACCTGTGACAACGGATGATTGGTGGGGGCGTTACGCAGATGCTGGCGGAACACGTCCACCGCTTGGTAGCCTTGTAAGTCATTCTTGAGTTGTTGGCTGAACAATTTGCCCCGCAATTCGTTGGACATGACCGATACACTGTGGAAATAGCCTTCCACGGAATCCCGGCCTATGGATTCCAAGGTTGATTTGGCGCGGAATATTTTCGGCGCCCAATCAGCTTTCGGATAGACGCGTCCTAAAGTCCCGAACACGGGTTTACGGATGCTGTCCGGCAACCACGAGCGCATTTGTTCTTCATATGTATGCCAACGGTGGCGGCGGTAGCCACCCAAATTTTCATCACCGCCGTCACCTGACAGCACCACCGTCACTTGTTTTTTTGCCAATTCGCAGACGCGGTAGGTCGGTAACGCGGAACTGTCGGCATAGGGTTCATCATATAAACCAGCCAGTTGGTCAATCAGGCTAAAATCATCGGGATCGACTTGCTCAACGCGGTGTGCGGTATGGTAACGTTCGGCGACTTGCGCGGCGAATTTGGATTCATTGTAAGCGGGATCACCGAAAGAAATCGAACAGGTGTTGACCGGATCAGGCGACAAACCCGCCATCATCGCCACCACGCCACTGGAATCCACGCCGCCGGACAAAAACGCACCCAGCGGCACATCGGCGACCATACGGATTTTCACAACTTCACGGAAACGTTCTATCAGCTCTTCGCCAATCTCTTGCTCGCTACGTGGCGCGGAATTGACGGCAAACATGACGTTCCAATATTGGCGCGGCTTGATAGCCATTTGTCCGTGTTTTAAAGTTAGGCAGAATCCCGGCTCGAGCTTGTAAACGTTTTTATAAATAGTTTTTGGGTCAGGTATGTAGCCAAAACCGAAATACTCTTCAATTGCCATGGGATCAAGCTCGCGCGGCAAATCAGGGTGTTCTTTCAGGGCTTTCAGTTCAGAAGCAAAAATAAATTGCCCGTTGCCAAGTAACGCATAATACAATGGTTTAACGCCGAGGCGGTCACGCGCCAGAAACAATATCTGTTGGTTACGGTCCCACATTGCAAACGCAAACATCCCCCGGAAGCGGTCAACACAAGCCTCCCCCCAAGCTTGCCAACCGTAAACAATCACTTCCGTGTCACAATGGGTTTGGAAGCTATAGCCCATGGCCTCCAACTCTTTACGCACGTCCATGAAATTGTAAATTTCGCCGTTGTACGTGACCACGACATTGTTATCACGGCTGTGCATCGGTTGCTGCCCGCTGCTCAAATCGATGATCGACAAGCGTCTATGCCCCAAACCCAGGCCTGCTTCGATATGGATACCGCCTTCATTGGGGCCGCGATGAAACTGGCTTTCGTTCATGCGCGACAGCAATTCACGGTTGATTTCGCGCTTGGCTTGCAAATCAAAAATACCGACAATTCCGCACATAATTATTCCTTCTTAAAAAAATGAATCGTAAACGGCTTGGTAGTTTTCCACCATCGCCGTTAATGAGAAATTCTGTTGGATTCGTTGTTGGCCTTGCAAGCCATGTCGGTGCAAGGTTTCAATATCATGGACGTAAGCGAGGATTTTATCCGCCATTGCTCCAGGATCGTTGACAGGAACCAGCCAACCTGTCACTGCATCGACCACCAGCTCTGAATTACCACCCACATCAGTGGCGATGACGGGCAATCCGCAGGCCATCGCTTCCAGAATGGTATTGGAAATGCCTTCAGCTAAGGAGGGCAAGACGAAAACATCCAAACGGCGGTTGATTTCGGCGACATCATTCCGAACCCCAGGCAACCACACTTGTGCCGACAAACCTGCCGCATCCAATAAATCCAGTGCTTGTTTATGTAGCGGGCCATCACCGATGATGATCAGCTTGAGGTGGCCGCTTTTTTCTACATCACGCTGGCAAGCCAAAATAAAGGCTTTCACCAAGGTAATTTGGTCTTTAACTCCGTGCATCCGGCCTATTGTGCCGATTACTGTATCGATTTCGACGAAGTTGAACGGGCAAGCGTCTAAGGGCTGTTTGTGTGCTGGGCGCGGGTAAAAAATCTGAGTATCCACGCCATTGATGATGCGGGTGATTTTGCGTGGCGGCACATGGACTTTATCCAGCAAATAGCTTTCCAAATGCCGCGACAAAGGGATGAAGCGATGCACAAATAGGTTCAATACGCGCCGTAGCAATTGGTATTTGACATTTGTACCGTCAGGATCGGCGACATCCCAACCGTGTTCACCGTGGACGCGGTGTTTTACCCCGGCACAAAAAGCCGAAATTTGATATTCCATAGTGCCAATATTACGGGTGTGCACAATGCTGGGTTGGAGCTGTTTCAGCAAACGGTACATGGCAACAAACGAGTGCCAGTCTTGCCCGTCTTTTTTATGCAGTTCATGGATTTCCACATCATTTCGAGCCAGACGTTGCCTAAAATCAGTGCTGTCTTTCAAGCAAATAATGGCATGACGGTAAGCCTCAGCGGGCATGTGGTTGATGAGGTTGACCAAGCCATTTTCCAAACCGCCGACACCCAGGCGATAAATGATATGGACAACCAACGGCGGTTGGCGCATGACTTTGTTCCTAATTGATGGATGATGATTGACGGTTTGTGTGGATACCTGATGTTACGCAGTAACGTAGTTTGTATCCCATTTGCCGCGTCGAGCACCGCAGTATTTGTCGGGAATAGCCCGAAGGGGTGCGGCAAGGATGCCGCACGGCGGCAAAGGGGCAGGAAGCCCCTTTTGCCGCCCCCCGACAAATGCGAGGAGCGCAAGACATAAGCGGCAACCGGGCCGCCTTTTCTTTGGATACTTTCTTTTGGCGGAGCAAAAGAAAGTATCTCGCCTTCGGGTGCGAGAACCCGATTAAAAAACGTCGCGATAGCGACTCTGCATTATTTATTTTCAAATCGTAGAAAATGTCTGCGTAACATCAGTGAATAAAACTAACCAGCCGGAATATCCCTACCTGTGTAAAAATCCGGCAAGCTGATGGACATTTTGTTGCCAACTGAAACGCCCGATAACAAAATCACGGTTGGCGTTGACGGATGTCGCCGCAGGATTTTGCAATGCATCCAGTAATTGCCCGGCCATTACCTTGGCGTCATCACTGACCGCCAGGGCCAGGTTTGCTTCCTGGTAAGGAATTCCTTCCAGCGCGGACGGGGTTGCGATGATGGTTTTGTCCATTGCCATCGCTTCCAGAACTTTGTTTTGGATGCCCCTCGCAATCCGCAAGGGTGCAATGGCGAGGCGGGCGTAGGCGACATAGGGTCGGACATCTTCGACCCGCCCCGTGACCGTAATAGCCGTATTGTCGGCCAAATCCAACACGGCTTTGCCTGGCTTGCTGCCGACAATATAAAACTTGATCATAGGATAGTCGGCTTGCAGTTGGGGAAATACATCCTTGGCAAACCAGACTACCGCATCAATATTTGCCCAGTAATCCATCGCGCCGGTAAACACCAGCACTTCGTCACCAGTCTGATACGGTGAAACGTAATCCTGATGCGGAGAAAAATAGTCGGTGTCGACCCCATTGTTGACAAAATCTACCTTATCGGCGACTTCCGGTGCAAGGGTTTTAAACAGGGTGGCTTCTTGTTTGGAAACAAACAGGCTGGCTTGGGCACGGGCGGCGAGTTGCCGCTCATAAGCCAGCAAAAACTTGGCTTCTCGTCGGTATACCCACCTCGCCAAACCATGTTTTTTCTCGGCATACTGCCGCCATTTGTCGGAATCGACATCAACAAAATCGACAACCATATCAACATGATGATGCGGCTTTATGAACCGCGCCATGACTGACGAAAAAACCAAGACGTTGTGGATGGTATTTTTTTCGATAAGCTCATCGACCCACGTTTGTAAAGCCCGATTCTGGTAATACGGCAAACTTAAGGCGTTGCCCATCATTAAACCTTGCAGGCTTTTGATTTTGGCTGGTATTGGCTGCAAGCTTTGGTAGCAAGCGCCTGCACATAATGCGTCAACTTGTTCCGTGTATTGCCAATCGTCCGGGTCATCGACAAAGGTACCGAGATAAACATTGAACTCGTCTGACAGATATTTCAAAAAATGGTAAGAACGGATTTTGTCGCCTTTATTGGGAGGGAAGGGAATCCTGTGGACGAGGAAGAGTAGATTTTTCATTATGCCGATGTTTTTTCAGGATTTCAGTATCTTGGTTTAGTCAGGATGACAGTGTTGGCATGTCAAGTTTCACACCTAGGTATAAAACCTAAAACCCTATCCCAACAGCCTTACCATTTCAGCCTAAATCCTTCGACAAAAACGGGCCAATAAATTGGCTGATGGGTAACGGTAATTTTTTCCACGCGGCTATGAACAGTTGGTATTTCGGGTTTAGCGGATTGATATCCGGCAATTCAGTCGCTTTGACCAAGTAAAACTCATAAAACAAGGGTTCCGGTTTGAAGCCCCAGTTCTTTTTGAAACTGTACGAACCCGTACCGATTTTGCTACGCCCATAATCAAATATTTTTACGCCCTTTTCTACCGCCCGGCGCATCACTTCCCAGTACATGAAATCATTGCCTTTTAAATCCCGCGCCAAGTCGGTACCGCCGCCATAATAAGGCAACACTTCGTCGCGAAAATAAAAATTCATCACGCTGGCGATCAACTGGCCATTGTGCTCAACGCTTAACACCTCGCACTGTTCGCCAAACACCGCTTTTAAGGTTCGGAAAAATTTTTTCGAAAACACTGGGGTACCCAGATTGCGTACGCTTTCTGAATATGCCAGATGTAACCGCTCGACATCAGTGTCTATGGTGCTTGTCAATCCCGCTTCCATGCCTTTTCTGACCATCGCCCGTTGTTTCCTAGGGATTGCCAGCATGTTATTTTCGACATCCGGCTCCAAGTTTTTGCGGAATGTTACATATAATTCTTTGTAAGGCCGTTCGGGATGTTTGCGTTCGCGGTGACGCAATTCCAGCGTGTCCACACCGAGTTGTTCAGCTAGGCGGCAGGCTTCGGCGTCGAGCAAATCATAACTGATTCCGTTATTGGCAATAATTCCGCCGTAGACGCAGAACGCGCTTGATATCAGATTATTACCAAATAGTAAGCTATTGACATGCACCAATGGCAACACAGCATTTATCGCACCGTCATATTCTGTATAAAGGAAATAAGTTTTATGGCCAAATGCCTTTTCGATAACGGTTTTCCAGCCAGAAAGATGAAAAAAAGTGCCATCGGGATGGGCGGTGACGAAATCATCCCAACGCTTGAAGTTTACGGTATCCAAAGTCTTTATCTCGGATTTTAGCTTTATCATAAAAAAACCTTTGCCATCGTATCCCAGTCAAAATCGGTCAATAGTTGTTTGATGCGGTTTTCCATCCGGTTCAAGTTGAGATAATGCCGAAAACGGGTTTTCACTGACAATCCGTGTTGGCGTGGTTGCCCAGGATCAATTTCCCAGGGATGAAAATAAAAAATACCGGCTTGTTGTTCATCATCATTGACACGCCGAAAAGCCCACTTGGAAACAGCATAAGGATAAAACCGAAAAAAACCACCTCCGCCACAGGGCAGGTTTTTCTGGCAAAAACGCAGGGTAGTGATGGGGATTTCTTTAAAATCAGGATAGCCGGCAAGCGGCGAGTAAATATACCGTGGTGCCTCCGGCATTCCGTAAAGGTCGTGCTTGACAGGATAAATGCTGGAACTATACGAGAAGCCTTCGTCTTGCAAAATGTCCAATGCCCATAAATTGCTGGCGTTGATGGAATAACTGGCGGCTCGGTAACCTTTGACCTGCACCCCGCCAATGTCCTCCAACAACGCTTTGGTCTTGGCGACATCAGCGCGGAACTGCCCGGGTGTTTGTTCGGTGACGCGGATATGTCCGTATCCGTGGCAAGCGAGCTCATGACCATCAGCAACAATGCGCTTGACGAGTTCGGGATAACGCTCGGCCACCCATCCTAGGGTAAAAAACGTGGCTTTAATGCTTTGTCCGGCAAATAAATCCAGAATAATGCGGGTGTTCCTGTCCACCCGATGCGGCAAATTATCCCATTGATCCCTGGCAATATAAGGTTCAAATGCAGAAACTTGGAAATAATCTTCCACATCAACAGTCATGGCGTTTTTAATACCCACAATAATCGCCCTATACTCTTAGAAAAAACGCTTTATTAAAATATCCGGTATTTAAAATTCACCGATAACCGTTAGAACGTGCTGCAACTATATAGTTTTTTTACTTGAGCTTATCAAATCAACCAATTTTATCTGATCACTTCAGTCCTAGATGGTAAGCATTTAACGTCTGATGAATGTCTGCAAGCAACTTTTCCATAGCATCAACGCGCTGCTCCAAACCTATGGGATAAACAGGCTCTGACGGAAGGATGTCATCATCATTACTTTCATCGGCTTCAATCAGCTCTTCTTCCTCAATATCGGCAATAACATTTTGAACAACCACTTGGTCAATCAATCCTTTAAACTTAAGCCATAAATCCAAGTCAGTTCGGTTTTTTGTGCCAAAATTATGTTACAATTATATGATATTTGTATAGTTCCGCCTGATCCCCATTGAGCAACATCGTTCAAAGTTACAATTAACCAAGCACGGGGCAATTCCATTTTTCCATTATCCATATTCACCAAACTACCGATCCAAAACATCAGAAAACATAAAATAAAAGCGGTGCTTCATTTGCTCAACAATTTCAATTGGTTTTATTGATAACCCCATTTTTTATTTGAAAGTTGTGTTGTGATTGAAACAGATAACATCCCTTGAAGGGATGTTATCTGTAAGCTAAGGGATATAAATTTATACATATCAATGGCTTTTGCCTTACGCGCCTTCAAGGTTTCTGGCAATTGCATAAATATCCGGTTGTTGTCGACAATATCGACAATAAATTCTAGGGCTTGCATATTAGTCCTGCCTTTCAGCGATCATTTAAGCGGTAACGTGGTGCTGATAAATCCAAACCCCAACTTGGTCGATATGCTCTTTTAAAGCGTTATTTTTTAAGTCTTGGTAAGACTGCAAATCGACCGCGTAAGGCAAATCCGAATCTTGTAAATCGAGCAACATCTGGGCGATTTGAAAACGGTCTATCGCGGTACCAAAAACCACTAGGTCAATATCACTGCGGTCATGAAATGTGCTTTTTGCCCGTGAACCATAAATTTTGGCGGCTTGGACAGCGGGATATTGTTTAAACACATGTCTTATGAGTTCAAGTTGCAGGTCGGTCAAGCCGGTTGAATTCATGGTTCATTGACTTCCATGAGCAACTGAATATGCCATTCTTCTAGCATGGGCAAATATTCCGCAGCAATAGTTTGGATCACGGCTTCAAATTTAACGAAATCATAGGTGTGGCTCATTAAGTTTCTATCGCCAATCATTCTTAACCAGGTTTCTGGGGCGTTGATGTATTTTGCGGCGTAAGCTTGCCGGACGACGGCTTTGGGTGAAATTTGGTCTAAGACAATGCCGTCATTTTCCATTTTGTCTTTCAACACTTTCCAGGCCAGCTCAAAGGTGTATTCAAATCTCTGGATAATGCCTTCTTTTTCCAGTTGGCTGAGCGTGGACATGTCATTGTCCATCGCCTCGCGCAGCAATAAAAAGGCGCGGTTGAAATTGGCAAAGCGTTGTTTCCAGCGAATGTCTGGATTAGGGGTTTCTGATGCCATGATGTTATCTGTAAGCTAAGTGGTTACACATTTATACATAATGATTTTTGCTTTACGCGCCTTCGGTTTCAGGCCATTGCAGAAATGTCCGGTTGTCGTCGTCAATATCGACAAGAAATTCGAGGGCTTGCATGTCAATCCTTCTTTTCAGCCGTCATTTAAGCGGGTAAGCCGTGTTGCTGATAAACCAAAATCCCTACCCGGTCGATATGTTCTTTTAAGGCCTGATTTTGTAGGCTTTCGTAATGCGTTACATCAAACAGGTAAGGCAACGGTAGGTTATCTAATGCGCCCAATAGTTTTGCCGCATCATTCACCGGACTACTAAACGCCAAATCAATATCAGAACCGCGCTTATAATCGCCTTTCGCGCGTGAGCCGTAAATTTTTACCCAAACAATACCGGGATATTGTTCAAAACAGCTTTTTATTAATTCCAGTGTCTGAGTGTTTAGTCCGGTCATTCAATCCCGCCTTGCCAGAAAATACTCATGCAATTGCGCTAAACCCGCTAAATAATGTCGGCAAATATGCTCAATGGCTTCTTGGGCGCGTGCCTCATCGTAAGTGTGCGACATTAAATTCCGGTCATCAAGCATATCAATCCACAATTGGCCGTCCACGACAATTTCATTAGCAAACGCTTGTTTAATAATGTCACGGGGGAATTTAGCATCGATGCCGTTGTAATTAAGATAGGCTCAATATGTGTTTTGAGGTCTTTTGATAAAATGGGCAGATGGAAACCTCAATCATAACAATCAAACAACTAGTCAGCGAAGCCCAATGTTATGCCACTATCCGGCAGCTGCGTTGGGCAGGCGG
>Ga0247835_1001060_pt1 | contig 35745 bp, 14 predicted proteins | sample LaCtaG_3_FD_189912 | JGI IMG/M metagenome (GOLD analysis project Ga0247835, IMG submission 189912) | Freshwater microbial communities from meromictic Lake La Cruz, Castile-La Mancha, Spain - LaCruzMarch2015_13.5m | ecosystem: Environmental > Aquatic > Freshwater > Lake | place: Spain: Castile-La...
GCCATGCCTCGATACTGAAGGCTTGGGGTGTCGGGCAGTTGAGTCCTTGGTTAACAAAAGGTGAACATTCCTTGTAACCCTCAATGATTCATTGACCTTTAGGCCCACTATCCCCCCTAAACTGGCGGGCCTGTTTCGGGCTAAACTCGTATGGTTATCTACCGAAAAAACACCTGGAGAATTCGCCTAGTGGCCTATGGCGCACGCTTGGAAAGCGTGTTGGGTGAAAGCCCTCGGGGGTTCGAATCCCCCATTCTCCGCCAGCAACTCCCTCTGATTAGGGAAATTGGTTGACTTTGTGTCGAGGGTAAACTGCTTTTCAAACCCCTCCGATTGGACGCAAGCTTTGCGAAGAATACCTGGTATCTCAGAAGAAATTAGCCTCACTCTTTCAAGATTCGATTCACTCGCCTCGACGGGCGAGCTACTTTGGTACGTGGGCTCTGACGATGGGCGGGTTCAAGTTGATTATGGGGATCAGAACAAGCCTTTTTTCATCGCAAGCGCAACCAAACTATTTGTCACAGCAATCCTTTCCCAACTGAGAGCAGAAAACGCAATTGACTGGGACAGTCCTGTTTCGCGATACCTACCTGAATTAGACCTATCCCGCCTGTCTGTGTCAGATGGTCGCGACTTCGCGACTGAGATTTCTATCAGGGAGGTGATGGCTCATACTGCTGGGCTACCTGACTATTTCGAAGGAAAGATTCCTGGAAGTTTGACGACATTCAGCAAGGCACTCCGCACTGACTTCTCGTGGAAACTCGATGATGTTCTCAGTTGGTCTCGCCAAATAAAGCCTGTCAAAAGAGGTAAGAGTCTTTACTCGGACACGGGATACCAGCTTCTTGGTGCCCTTATCGAACAAGTTGACGGTGTTAGTTTTTCGGATTCCGTTATGAAGAGGGTGTGTGAGCCTTTAGGTCTGACTAGCACTTATATTTTTGACGAATCAAAGATTGATAGTTATTCGAAGATTGCTCAAATGCTCAACGGGACTTCGAGGCTGACAATCCCCCGAGCGATGTCCTCAGTTCAGGCGGATGGAGGAATTGTCAGCACAGTGAGTGAATCAGTTCGTTTTTTGGAAGCATTCTTCTCGGGCGAGTTGTTTCCTCAGAAAACCCTTGAGGACATAGCCACTGATTGGCACAGAATATTTCCGCCTCTCGAGTATGGGACGGGAATTATGAGGTTCTCCCTACCACCCTGGATGACTGGTTTCAGGAAGGTTCCTGAATTCATTGGGCACTCTGGTGCATCGGGAACGGTAATGTTTCGCTCCCAAGAGCTCGGACTAACCGTAGTTGGCACCGTAAATCAAGTCCAGAGAAGGTCGTTGCCTTTCCAGATTATGATTCGTTGTGCCCTGCTTCTGAATAGGAACTAGACAAGTCGATCCGGTCTCTATTGAGGGCTTATACCAACAGCAACAGAGCTAGTGATGCTAAGAAATGGCGTAGAGAGATGGCGTAGAAAGTCATTTCGAACTTGCTAACCGCAGAGTTTAAGCGGGCAACAAGGCGGTAGTGCGAATCAAGCATTCTCCGCCAGCTTTGTGTTTCTTGACCGAACTGGATCTGAAACTATGCCTTGAGGTCAAGGAAGTAGCGAGCTACCGGCCACCTTTCGAAACCATTTGACTCATAGAGCTTCCTCGCGGGAGCGTGACCTTTATCTTCAACGGTCTCAACCATTAACATCGCCATCCCTGCACTTCTAACCTTCTGCTTAGAGTGCTCCAGTAGCAACTGACCGATTCCCTGTCTTTGGTGATCGGGGTCAACGACAAGCACGTAGATCTCACCCATACTGTCCTCGGGGTGAAGGCGGGTGCAGACCCACCCGATGGGTTTACCTTCTTCGAATGCAACATCGACGTTGCTTGGCTCCTCATCCAATACTTTGGCAAGGTCGGAAAGCTGCCTTGGCTCCCAGCCGTTGGGGTAAAAGCCTTCATAGACAAATCTTGGAACGTCCTGCTTGAGGGCTGGAAATACCGGTGTCCAGGCTCGAATCGAAAGATCCAGTAGAGCTGCTCTTTGATTAGTTTCGTAGGGACGTAAGTTGGCCATGCAATCGATTCTAAGTAATGGACGTAAAGCATCACTTCTCATCTTGTTGCGTGCTTGATGATCCACTTAGTGTTTTCGTTTTTAGATTTGGACCATAGCGTAATTACGTGCTCTGCCTCCTTTGGATTTACTTTGGACCAGTCTCGAAGGTGATTTGCAACCGACTTTTTGACAAATCGAACCTCGTCTTCCCTGAGTAGCTCTAGGAGATTGAAGATGGGCTGCGGGTTCTCGGTCCAGATCTCGAGCTTGGGTGCCCAAGGAAGTTTCGGTCTTAATCCTTCGGAAGCTAGTCTCCTAAGGTGAAAATTTTTGCTCTTTGCCCATTTGATGCAGACGGCGAGTGTCTTCTTCGGATACTTTCTTGCAAACGGTCGAATTGCGTACTCTCCAGTACTTCGCTTTGTAATTTCTTCTATGGCTTGTATTGAGATCGAGAAGTCATCCAAGCCATACTTTTCAACAAACTTACTCACTGGCATAAGCCAGTAAAAATTAGTGAACATACCTGTCTCAAACTCATTCTCCGGTCCCAGTATCTTCATCAGGATTTGGATTGACTTTGCGTAATCACTGGGCAGGTACTTCTTGAGTAAATCCGCGATGATTTCAACTCTTTGGGTATAGGTCTTATCAAGTACCAGCTCTTTGGTCTCTCTTACAAAAGCCTTCGACTCAAACTGTTTGTAAACTGGAGAAATTTTCCCCGCAAGCAACACGGCCAAGTCTTCCCCGAAGACTTTAGTAATCGAAATCTTTCCCGTTGCCGGGTCAATGAAATTGCTACCTCTAGCTTGTTCTTCCACTACTTCTAAACCTTTTCCACTGGCTGCCTCAATACCGTCTTGAGCTTGGCAGCAGGGGTTTTTCTAGGGTCGCCAATGTAGATCTCGTGGTGCTTGACTCTTTCTTTCAAGCCGTTTTCAGGCAGCCACTGATCGTGAAGTTTCACTAGCGTAGGGGTCTCATCGTCGTAGGAACCTACGTGCATTATCTGGACAGAAAGACCCTCGTTTAGGCTCTCGAGCCTGAGTCTTTCTACTTTGAGTGCAGGCTTCTTCGAGCGGACGGTGCTGACCGCCTCTTTGAATTCTTTTTTGCCGAGCCAGTCTGGCACCAAAATCATCATCGTCCAAGACCACTTGTTTTTGCGCCGTGATCTAAAGTCGTCAAAGTTGTCAGACCACCAGAGCCCTTCCAAGGGGGGAACTACGTAATCTCTTCCAAGCTCATTCTTGCTGTGAAATTTCAGGGTGTAAGAAACAGAGAACAAAGCCTCGACTGCTTCTTGGTACTCAATTACTTTATTTGGGTCTCCCTGCCCGTCCACCATTAGGTACTGAAGCTTCGGAACCTTCACCAATGTGAAGCTTCCTGGCTTGGGGTTGTAAAGCTCTTTCAGCTCTTTCTTGAAGTCAACTTTCACGTGTCCACGCTACAAGAAAACCAAGTTCAACGATTACGCTCACTTGAATGACCTAGAAAGTCATTTCGAACTTGCAGCAACTCCCTAGATTTAGAGCCAACAAGGCTCTTTTGAGAGGGGGCTATTGCTGTTTGTTCAGTTTTTTGTACACTTCCTGATCACCAGAATGTATTCAAGCAAATTGTTGTATTAATGCTATGTAGTATCTATACTACATACATGAGTAGAAATTCCGAAGAGCCGGTATTCAACCAAATCGAGCAGATTCGCGCTGCCCAGGGGTTGAGTAGGCAAGAGCTGGCTGATCTGGTTGGGGTCCACTACCAAACCATTGGCTACCTAGAGCGCGGGGAATACAGCCCCTCTCTAGTCCTAGCTCTTCGAATAGCCAAGGCCCTGAAAAGGGAAGTTTCGGAGCTTTTCTCACTAACCGAACAGAAAAAGGGAAAGAAGTAATGTCCAAGAAGAACAAGATCTACTGGCTTGAAGGTGTGACCGAAAAGGGCACTCGGGCTTTGCTAACAGATGAGAACTCGAACTTTAAGTGGTTGAGATCTCAACGAAACCGACGGGTGCTCGTCGTAATCATCATGCTAGGTCTTGCTTTGATTGGTCTGGGTAGCTACTACCCAACAATAAAGGCCGGCCTGAGCCTCACTACGGAAAGTGAGATCGCGATACTCGTTGCCTTTGCTGTGTTGGTAGTAATCTTGGTTTTAGGCGGATACACGCTGTTGCGAGTCGCGGTTAGAGGAATTGCAGATGCACCGGATGAGCTATTGGATGAGAGGCAGATTCAGATTCGAAACACATCATTTAGGTACGCGTACTTTTCTATGGGCTACCTAGTTCTAGCCCTTCTGCTTTTGATGTTCTTTGGTCCTGATCTGCAGCTGTTTGGCACTGACGGAAATGACGGAAGCTACCTGCTGATTGCCCCCTTGTTTGCATTCGCTTCAGCACCTTCAATGATTCTTGCTTGGCGAGAGAGGGATATCTAAGGTGAACCTAGAACAGTTAGGTCTCTTTGGAGTATTTCTAGGCGGAGCTATACCTTGGCTCGAAGCCATTGCGGTTGTTCCAGCTGGAATCATTTTTGGACTAGATCCAGTGTTGACAGTGGTATTCGCCTCGGTTGGAAACATCATCACCATTGCTGTTTTTGCCTACGGTGGAGGAGCGCTTCGAAACTGGATTGTTGCCAGAAGAGTAGCCAAGGGCAAAGAACCGGAATCTCCAAAGTTTGCCAAGGCCCAACAAGCTTTCGATAAGTATGGGATCTTCGGTATGGCGGCCCTTGGCCCAATCCTTATTGGAACTCAGTTTGCTGCGGCTGCTTCGGTAGCAGCTGGTGTCAAGCCACTAAAGGTAACTGTTTTGGTTTCGGCTGCCATGGTGATTTGGGCTGCAGTGATTGCTTGGGTAGTGGTGGCGCTAGGGATTTCAGTTTTCGAAGCGTGACGGTCTGCGTTGCACGCGCCCTAATCAGACTCCGAAGGTTCCGAAACTGAGCCTGTGGAAAACCGACATGAAAAACTCTCCGCGACTTCTATCTTTGGCAGATGTCAGGCTCAAACGGATACTGGAAAAGGCACCCAAACAAAGAGATCCAGAGGCTTCTGTTTGATCTGCACCTAAGCGGCTGGGTCATTGAGAATCCCCCTAAGTACTACAAGGCACTCTGTGGCTGCCCAGCTAAACACAGAACAACTATTCATATCACACCTAGTGGGCGATACTATTTGAACAATAAGAGAAAGCATTTGGTTAGAACCACCTGCTTCAACAAACCGGTAAGGAGATGAAATGGCTGCAATTCAGATGCGAATAACTTTTCAGTTCATCTCAGATACCGATCCCGAGCAGATCTTCGATTCGGTTACCGAGGCACTATTCGATCTAGAAGCAGCAAGCGAAACTCTGCTGGATGCCGACGTCACTTCAAACTTGAGTGAAAACACTATTTCCCTCTCAATCGTTGGCACCGGCGAAACCATTGAAGCCGCGTCCGAAAATGCCTCCAGCGCAATACGGGCAGCAATTCATAAAAGTGGTGGGGCTACCCCTGGGTGGGACGAAACGGTAGAAGTTGCCAGACACCAGGCAGTGTTCAAGTTTCTTGAGCAAACGGCAGTTCTCGCCTAGTTCCCCAAAGAAACACAACCTGACCTATCGCCCCAGAATCCCGTGGGTGTCGGGTGCTTTTTGTGTCTTCTAAAGCGACTTCAAAATGTCATTGACCTTATCCTTGGCATCACCAAAGAGCATCTTGGCGTTTGGCTTATAGAACAGCGGGTTTGCTACCCCGGCGTAACCAGAAGCCATCGATCGCTTAAACACGATTACGTTCTCAGCTTCCCAAACCTTTAGGACCGGCATACCGGCAATTGGGCTTGAAGGGTTTTCGGTAGCAGCTGGGTTCACTGTGTCATTAGCTCCAATAACCAAAACCACATTGGTGCTGGCTAGGTCGTCGTTGATCTCATCCATTTCCAGAACGATGTCGTAAGGAACCTTGGCTTCGGCAAGAAGTACGTTCATGTGTCCTGGAAGGCGACCAGCTACTGGATGAATACCGAAGCGAACTTCGACACCCTTCTCGCGGAGCTTCTTGGCAAGTTCTGCAACCGGATACTGCGCCTGAGCTACAGCCATGCCGTAGCCCGGTGTGATGACAACGGTCTTAGCGTTACTCAATAGCTCCGCTACCGATGCCGCGTCAGTTTCGGTGTGCTCGCCGACTTCTTCGTCTGACTCGGAAGGAGCTTCGATTCCATAGCCTCCGAAGATAACCGAGATAAAGCTTCGGTTCATCGCCCGGCACATGATGTAAGAAAGGTAAGCACCAGAGGATCCAACCAGGGCACCGGTCACGATCAGTAGGTCATTTCCTAGCAAGAATCCGGTTGCCGCAGCTGCCCAACCTGAGTAGCTGTTCAGCATCGAGACTACTACCGGCATATCTCCTCCACCGATGGAGGCAACTAGGTGCCATCCAAGGGCAAGAGCCAAAACAGTCACGGCAATCAGAAGACCAAGAACTGGGGTGATTACGTAAGCCACGGTTAGAACCACAAAGCTAAGAAGAGCAAGTAGGTTCAGGATGTTTCTTCCAGGAAGAATCAACGGCTTTGAGCTCATCTTGGCTGAGAGCTTCAAGTAAGCAACGATCGAACCGGTGAAGGTCACCGCACCAATAAAGACACCGATAAAGACCTCGGCGCTGTGAACACCGGCTAGTTCAGCCGATAACTCCTTGGCGTGAAGCGCTCCATTCCAACCAACTAGAACAGCAGTAAGACCCACGAAGCTGTGGAATAGGGCAATGAGTTCTGGCATGCCGGTCATGGCCACTACCCTTGCTCGCCATAGACCAATTACTGCACCGATTGCCAGGGCGCCAACCAAAAGTCCAACGCCGAGCAAAGTTGAGTCGGTCCAAGAACCAGAAAGGGAAAGCCAAACAGTTACCGCGATGGCAATTGTCATTCCGGCAATTCCGTAGCGAATACCGGTTCTACCGGTTTCGTGCTTGCTAAGGCCTGCAAGGCTCATAACGAACAAAAGTGCTGCCACAACATAAGCGGCGTTAGCTAAAGCTTGAGCGGTCATTATTTGTCTCCTCTCGTGAACATCTTGAGCATTCGAGAGGTGACGGCAAAGCCACCGAAGACGTTGATGCTTGCAAGCAATACACCAAAAGCCGCAAGAATCTGGACCAGCAAGTTAGTGTCATTGATTTGCAAGATAGCTGCCACCACAACAATTCCCGAGATGGCGTTGGTCACTGACATCAGTGGTGTGTGTAGGGCGTGGTGGACTTTACCGATCACATAGAAACCAATCACCACTGACAACATCAACACCAAAAAGTGCTGAGGCAGTGGAGCTGGCGCCAAAGAAACAACAGCAAACAGCGCTGCCATTCCAGCCGCAATCAAAGCCGCACGAGTTCTAAGCGACATCGTCTTTTTCTCAGGCATTGCTACCGGCTCCGCCTTAGCTACGGGAGCTGCCGAGACTTGAACCGGTGGTGGTGGCCAGGTAATGGATCCTTCTTGGACCACGGTCACTGAGCGCTGAACAACGTCTTCAAAGTCAATAACGGCCTTGCCATCCTTGGCTGGGGTCAGAAGCTTCAAAAGGTTCACAAGGTTTGTGCCATAAAGCTGGGAAGACTGAGCTGGCAGGCGGGAAGGCAGGTCGGTGTAGCCAAGGATAGTGACGCCATTAGCGGTCACAATCTTTTGTCCAGCTACCGATCCAGCTACGTTTCCGCCCTGGGCAGCTGCCATATCAACGATGACGCTGCCTGGCTTCATAAGCGCAACATCTTCTGCGGTGATTAGCTTTGGAGCAGGTCGTCCTGGGATAAGGGCGGTAGTAATAATGATGTCAACATCGGCTGCCTGCTCTGAGTAAATCTCAGCGGCTCTTTGGTCGTAGGCTTTGCCGGTTTCCTTAGCGTAGCCATCGCTTGATTCCATCTTTTCTTCGACTTCAACAAGCAGGTATTCGCCACCAATTGATTTGACCTGATCGGCAACCTCTGGTCTTGGATCGGTTGCTCGAACGATCGCACCAAGGCTTGAGGCCGATCCAATTGCAGCAAGACCAGCTACTCCTGCTCCTGCAACTAGAACTTTGGCAGGAGCAACTTTTCCAGCAGCCGTGACTTGTCCTGTGAAGAAGCGACCGAATTCGTGAGCTGCTTCAATAACTGCTCGGTAGCCTGCGATATTCGCCATCGAGGAAAGCACGTCCATCGACTGCGCGCGAGAAATTCTTGGGACCGCATCCATGGCGAGCGCGGTTACTCCCTGCGCTGCTAGTGCATCAAGCAGTTCAGGTTTTAGAGCTGGGCTTAATACTCCAACCAGTACCGCACTTTTCTTCAAGCGTTTTATCTCAGCATCTGCTGGTGCACTAACTGTTAGAACAATGTCGGCTCCCCATGCAGCATCGGTGGAACCGATCTTGGCTCCGGCAGCCACATAAGCTGCGTCAGGGAAGGAAGCTTTAAGGCCAGCACCGGATTCAACAAGTACCTCGTAGCCAAGGGAGACAATAACCTTGACTGTTTCCGGAGTTGCGGCAACCCTGGACTCAGCTTGTTGTTCCTTAATGACACCAATTAGCGACACGATACTCCTTAGGTAAGTTCCCTTATTTGACTTGGGTTTGCCGGTCAAGACTGCTCTAAAGCTACCCTTATTCTCGCCGATTTTTGTAGGTCTTAATGTCGGTGTAGCACCTAAGACTAAAGTGCTACACTTGGCCTATGCCAACGACCAGACCAAGACACATGATCACCGAGACTGACCAGCTAGCTCAGGCTTTGACCCAAGCCGAGAAGATCTGGCCCGAGCTTTCAGGCCAACGAACCTTGCTGCTTAGAAAGCTTCTGGAGGTTGGAATTACCACCGTCGAGCGCGAAAGCGCTGAGAGATACAGCCACCGATTGACTCAGATCCAAAAGCTCGCCGGTTCCATGGATGGCACCTGGCCTGCTAACTGGAAGCAAGAATTGGGTGGGGATTGGCCGAAGTAGTAGTTCTGGATGCCAGTGCTCTAATCGCCCTGGTCTCATCTAGTGACCCTCACCACAAGTGGGCTCTTGAAATGTTTCGAGACACCGCAAGCTTTGATTTGCAGATGACGTCTATTAGCCAAGCAGAAGCTCTGGTTCACCCAGCCCGAAACGGCAAGCTGGATAAATTCCTAAAGACATTTAGCGCATTGGGTTTGGTGGTCACCTCCATTGACGGCTCGGATGCAAGCAAGCTTGCAACACTTCGAGCCACCACAACACTCATGATGTCAGATGCTTGTGTGCTGCACCAGGCGATGAAGGTAAGTGGCTCAATCGCCACCACCGACGATCAATTAGCTCAGGTAGCAAAAAGCAAAGGTGTTGGAGTTTTCTCGCCTCAGTAAAAAGCCTGACTACAACCCAGGCTCTTCGTTTTCAGCTTGCTGATCCATAATCGCCCGAAGGGTTTTCTCAGCAGCGACCGCCATCTCGTAAGTTCGAGCAATTAGCTCTTCAGCTGATTGGGACTCAAGTAAGTCAACCTGATCAAGTGGTCCAACTGGCAAGATGCCGGCAAGCTGCCAACAAGATTCCATCGGGTCATCACTTAGGGCTGTGTCTGCAGCAAACTGCAGATCACCGAATTCGCTAACAAAGGCTAGTAGCTGTCTAACTTTTGTTTCCAGATGAACCCGAGCTGGCATCAGTGAGTCATCCCAAATCAGATCGGGCAAAAATTCCACATCGGCAATCGGGTATGGATCATCCGGTAGCCAAGCGTTCACCCGAAAGCGGCTTGATCCAACCGATTGCAGTCCAAGGAAATCTTCCGTGGTGCCAATCTCGGAAACCGAAGCCAGAGTTCCAATCTCCATACGCTTTTCCCCGCCGCCAACTTCTTGGCCACGTTCAATCAGCACAACCCCAAATTCAGGCTTATCCGAGGCAACCAAATCCCCCAGCAGCTTTAGGTACCTAGGCTCAAAGATCCGAAGCTGTAGCGGCATCGCTGGCAATAGAACCGAGCCCAGCGGGAACATTGGGATTACAGGCATCAGGCAAAAGCCTCAAAGTTGATCACACAGCAATGGTAAGCCTCGATAAATAGACCCAGAAGGGGATAAACCCCTTGAATTGGCCTATTCAGGCTTAGATTCAAGGGGTTTCTACCTCATTTATTGTGCGTATAAAGAAGTATGAATTGATACTTCTTTATACAGCCCTAAAACGGGAAGATATCCAGAACTCCAGCTAGCTCCATGGTGGCCAAAAGCATGAAGACTCCACCGATTCGATAAACCCACTTGAAGCCAGGTCTTCTAATCCAACGGACCTCTCCCTCATTGCCCTCGCGGCCAATCATGGCCAAGATGGCAATTCCAAGCATTGGAATTGGCAGCAAGGCAAATGACCAAAGGGCCAAATCAGGAGTTGCACCAAACCAACCATTAACAATCGAAGTCGTCACCGACGCCACAATCAAGGCAAAGGCCAGTCCTGGGATACCGGTTGGCATAATGCGCCAGATCCAAGGAACGTTTCTGAACTTGTGAGAGTAGAAGCCAATGATGGTTGGCAGGATAAACAGCGCGGATCCAACCCAGACTTGCCAGACGTTGCCCATCAACGCAGCGGTCACGAAGATGAAGATTCCTAGGCGGAAGCTAGCCGAAATCCACTTCTGCGCAGGAACTGGGTCGCTAACATCCGTTGGGTGCAGGACATCTAGTCTTCCCGGGAACCATCTGGCAACAAACTCTTCGAAGACCACACGGAGTGTGATTGCGATAGCAATCGCAATTGCAAACTCGTTCACGTGGTTGGCTACCGCCATGGTGGTTCCAGCAAGGGCTGGCAAGATGCTGATCATGGTTGCGGTTACCCAGCCACCGATGAACGGAAGAACTACTAGGTCAACTAGGCGCTCATACCAATACTCTTCGCCTTCCTCAGGTTCCTTACGGAATGCTCTAAAGGCGTTAGCAAGGAGTGCTGGTCCATAGCCCACGATGATCACACCAAGTAGCAGCCTGACATCGTCAATGCCTAAGGTGCCAGCAGTTGCAACGGTTCCTGCTACAAAGATCAGTGTTCCAACCAAACCTGCGAAGGCATCGAAGATACCGATTACAGCAAGGACAATAAACCACTGCCACTGCGGAGTCAGTACCGCTCCATCGTTCAGCGAAACGGTCATAACCGAGATTGCAGCTGCAGCAATGGATGGAAGTAGTCCCAAGGAACCAAAGGCAGCTCGTAGGTACGCTCCATCAACCGCGATTTTGGAGAACAGCGGTGAAATCCAAGCCGACTTCACAACAAGCCAGATAGAAGACTTGTCGGCAAAGGTCAACCACTTGCTCTTCCAAATCTTCCACTTATCTCCGCGGCCACGGCGACGGTTAACGTAGCGCTCGTGAGCGGTATCAATGGTCGCAATCGAACCACCCTCACCGGAACCACCTGAAGAACCAGAACCACCAGAAGATCCTCCGGCGGCACCAGCGGCACCGGCCGCCGCTGCGGCAGCAGCTGCGGCTGCAGCAATTGCACCAACAGCTGCAGCGGCATTACCGAGGGCGTCGGTAAGAGCCTTCACGCCTTCAGGTGTTGCAAGCGGATCGAATGGAATCGGAGGAGCGTCGTCACCAGCTGCGTCAATGCCTGGATCTGTTCCTGGGTCGGATGGCGCAGCGCCTGGGTCACTAGGTGTTGAAGGTGCAACTGGCGCAGTTGGCGCAACGGGTGCAACAGGCGCTGGAGCCGGGGCGACCGGAGCTGGAGCAACAGGTTTTACTGGAGGAACAGGCTTCGGTGGATCGACAGGCTTAGTTGGTGGCACTGGACCCGGGGCGGAACCGCCTCCAGAACCGGAGCCGGAGCTAGGAGGAGCTTGAGTGGTGAAGGAGGTAGTTGCTGCCTCACCACCACCAACAGCGTTGTTGGCAATTACTCGGACGTTGTAAGTATTGCTATCGCTTAGGTTCGTGAGATCACAAGACAATGTTGTGATTGCAGAACATGCCAAGACTCCGTCTAGGTAGACGTTGTAGTTTGTAAGCGGACTTCCACCGTTGCTCTGTGGGGCTAGCCACGAAACCGTGGAGGATCCGCGACCTGGGCCAACAACAAGAACATTTTGTGGAGCAGTTGGCGGGGTTGCCGCAACCACAAGCTCAGGGTCGCTGTAGATACGAACGGTGATGCTGCCATCAACGGTTGCCCTCTGAAGTGGACTTACTACTCCATCAATTACCTGGTAAACCATGGCGCCAGCCTTGATCTGGGTATTTGAAAGCGTCACCGTAATTGGTTTCTGACCGTTTGCGTCAGACAATGTGTCTGGAACTGTGGCGGTAGCGCCTGAACCAAGTAGCCAAGAAACTAGTACCGAGAAGAAGTAGTTATTAGTTTCACCAATCACGCTGCGCTGGCGGGTGACGTCCTTGAAGTAGCGCACGGATACGACCGTTCCGTTCGGCAAGGTGCCAGCAGGAATCTGGATCCGGGCCTGTGAGCCGGAAGGGTTGTGCGTAATTGTGGTGTCAATTCCAGAGCCTGAGCTTGCCGTGTAAGTGGTCGCTGTTTCGAGAGCAGCCTCATCCACACCGAAGAACGAGCTTTGTACCCAGCGAGCGTAAAGAGTCTTGCTAGCTGTAGGTAGGTAAGAATCGCCTGCATTACCAACGAAGTTTCCACCAGTTACTGCATCGAACCAGCCGATCAGCCTGAAATTAGGTCGGGTCGGCGTCCGCAGAATTGTCGCGGTCGTTCTTTGTACCAGGACATCAGTAACCGGAGTTGGGCCGTTCTGGGCGTTGAAGCTTACGGTGTAGTTTCCGTCATCCCACTTGGCATACAGCACACCGTTAGCGGTTGGCTCGTAGTTCGAAACCACGTCTCCTCCAGGGGTTGTGCTCCAACCTGCGAAGTTATAGCCGTCCTTAACACGGTCTCCTTGACCTGGAAGCGTCATTGGGCCGCGACCGACCGTGAAGCTCGACGAAGGCTCAGGTGAACCAATTCCACCCTGCCAGTCGTAGGCAATTTGGTAGACATCTGGCACCCAAGTTGCTTCAAAGCCAATCGAGGCTGAGCCGATGACATAAGTCGGACCAGCCGCATACTTGTTGACTCCAGCATCGGAGGTCCAACCGCTAAAGGTGTATCCGGTGCGAGTTCCAGCGCTCGGCATGGTCAACACTCGACCGATGTTGCCGGTTAAGTTGGCGTTGTTGATGCTGCCACCCAGAGAGTTGAAGCTGAAGTTGTAGTCAATCGGTGTCCACTCAGCGAAGAACAAGTAGTTATCGTCGCGGATAACTGTCTTAGTTCCAGCCTCTCGGAGCACTGTTGCGCTGGCATCCTGAGTCTTCCAGCCTGCAAATGTGTAGCCCAACCTAGTTGGGGCACCACGTAAGGTGATCTCCTGGTTAGGAGCACATAGTCCAGCGTTCACACACTCTAGATCGCCATCGTCGGTCTCGGTATCGTTCACGGACTTAGTTCCACCGGCGAACGAGTACCTAACATCAAGAAGCTTTACCCATTGAGCTGTGAACTGAGGCAGGGTCTCTGTAAGGACGAACTTCTGACCAGAACGGAAGGTAGCTGAACCATCTCCCCAACCGAAGAACAGATACTGGTTTCCACCGATGGTGACTATTTCACCATCAAGATCCGGAAGGGTTATCTCTGAACCGAAGTTACCTGAACCGTTGGCAGGCCAGCGGGTGATGCCCGAACTTGAGGCCGCTCCCGGGGCAAAAGAGTATCCAATGGTCTTCAGGGTCCAAATTGCGGTCAAGTTCTCATCAACAAAGTTGTTGCTGAAGCTGTTTGAGACAGCGGATCCGCCGGCAGTTCTGGCCCAGCCGCCAAAGTCGTATCCAGTTCTAGTTAAGCCAGAAGATGGCAGGGTCACATTCGATGTGCCGACGGTCCAGCTAACCGGTGCGCCAGTCAGGTTGCCAGAACCACCGTTTAGGTTGTAGGAGATCGAATAAGTCTTCGGAGTCCACTTCGGGTAGAAGTTTATGTTGGCTGACCCCACAGTAACCGTCTGGCCCGAGTTCAATCCCGCATCCGAGCTAGAAGGCGAAGTCAGCCATCCAGCAAAGTTGTAACCGGTTCGACCCAACAGTCCTGAGTTCGAAAGCAGGGAAACGGTTTGACCGATGTTGTAAAGCCTGGAATCCACCGGCACCGTTCCGGAATCCGCACTCAGACCGGCGTTGTATGTGACGGTGTAGTCAATTGGAGTCCACTCAGCGTAAACCGTCTGGTTCGCAATCGGAACAAACCTTCCATTTGGCTTCAGCACAAGCGGGGTCGCCAGGGAAATATCTGAACGCCAGCCTGTGAAGGTGTAGGCAGTTTTGCTTGGGACAGGCAAAACAATTCCAGTTCGGGCGATATCGGTCGTGTAACCCTGGCTGGTGACAGAGTTGCCGCCAGTTGCTCCGTTGTACTGGTAAACAACGGTGTAGTTTCCGGCCTTCCAAACCGCGTGAAGTGTAAAGTCTGTGGTTCTGCCGTGTAGGTAAGGGAAGCTAAGTGCAGACCCACCTTCGGTTGCCGACCAACCCAAGAACTCAAAGCCTGGGTGGGATGGGTTAGTTGCTGGGGCAGCAACCTCGGAACCGGTTGTGGTGGTTGCTGTGCTGAAGCCACTCGTTCCATCGTTTAGCTCAAAGCGCACATTCAGTGTGTTCGGAGTCCATTTCGCATACAAAGTAAAGTTTGCGGTCTGACCGTGAGTGAACGGGAAGCTAACTTGAGATCCAGTTAGGCCAACGTTGTCGAACCAACCGGCGAAGGTGTATCCGGCTCTAGTGGTTGATACCGTTGCGGAAAGCTGCACACCAGTTCTGGTCGTTGTGGCTGTGACAGCGGTGCCCGAGTTGGTATCAAAGGAAACATTCAGAGTGTTCGCGTTCCACTTAGCAAACAGCGTGAAGTTATTGGTCTTTCCATGGGTGTACGGGAAGGTGACTACAGAACCAGTGAGCTCGGCATTGTCGAACCAGCCAACGAAGGCGTATCCGGCTCTAGTGGTTGTAATCGTCGAGGTAATCTGCCCGTCAGTTCTAACCGTTGTGGCGCTGACTGCAGCTCCGCCATTGGCATCAAAAGTGACGTTGAGGGTGTTGGCATCCCACTTGGCATAAAGGATAAAGTCGCCCGTCTTGCCGTGGGTGTAAGGGAACAAAACAACCGAACCGGTTAGATCTTCGCTCTCGACCCAACCAAGGAAGTTGTATCCAGCTCGAGTGGGGTTTGTCGGAGCACTTGCCATCGACTCAGCGGTTCGAGTCGTCATTGAAGACACTGCAGATCCGCCGCCTGTGTTGAAGGAAACAGTCAGCGTCTTAGCTTCCCACTTGGCATAGAGAGTGAAGCTCTCGGTCTTGCCGTGGGTGTAAGGGAAGGCGATAACCGAGCCAGTTAGCTCAGCATTGTCGAACCAACCAACCAGGTCATATCCTGCTCTGGTTGGTGCAACAGGAGCGCTTGAGATTGCCTCGGCGGTTCGAGTTGTTACAGCAGTCACGGCCGAGCCACTGTTTGAATTGAAGCTTACGTTTAGCACGTTCGCGTTCCACTTGGCATAGAGCGTAAAGTCACCGGTCTTACCGTGGGCGTAAGGGAAGCTAATTTGAGAATTATTAAATCCTGGGTTGTCGTACCAACCATCGAACGCGTAGCCAGCCCTGGTTGGAGCAGTTGGGGCGTTAGCAATCGATTGTGCTGTTCTGGTTGTTGTTGCTGTCACGGCAGATCCTGAGTTGGAATCGAAAGTGACGTTTAGGGTGTTGGCATCCCACTTGGCGTAGAGAGTGAAGTTTGTAGTTTTACCGTGGGCATACGGGAAGCTAACTGCAGCTCCCGATAGGTCTGATGTGGCAAACCAATCAACGAAGGTGTATCCAGCCCGAGTCGGTGCTGTCGGTGCGCTAGCAATCGACTCAGCGGTTCTAGTCGTTGTGGCAGTCACGGAAGAGCCGCCGTTGGTGTTGTAGCTAACGGTCAGGGTGCTGGCATCCCACTTGGCGAAGAGAGTAAAGTCGCCGGTCTTGGTGTGGGAGTAAGGGAACGAGATAGCCGAACCTGAGAACTCAGCGTTATCGAACCAGCCCAGGAAGTTATATCCTGCGCGAGTAGTGGTGAAGCTGGTCGGTAGTGACTCACCGGTCCTGGTGGTAGTTGCAGTCACGGCAGTACCTGAGTTGGTGACAAAGTTCACATTTAGTGTGTTTGCGTCCCACTTGGCGTGGAGTGTGAAGTTTTCAGTTCTGCCGTGGGTGTAAGGGAAGCTAATGGCGTTGCCCGAGAAGTCTGCGGCTGCGAACCAGCCTAGGAAGGTGTACCCGGCCCTAGTGGTAGTCAATGTTGTAGGCATTGACTCCGCGGTTCTGGTGGTCACAGCTGTGACGGCGGTTCCGGAGTTGGTGTTGAAAGTCACTGTTAGATCGTTCGCGGTCCACTTGGCGTAGAGCGTAAAGTGATCAGTCTTTACGTGAGCGTAAGGGAATGTCACTTCATTGCCGGTAAAGCCTGCGTTATCGAACCAACCCGCAAAGGTGTATCCAGCCCTTTCGGTAGCTGCGGTTGAAGTAAAGATCTGACCGGTTCTGGTGGTGGTAGCTGTAATGGCAGATCCGGAGTTGGAGTTGAATGTCACATTTAGAGTGTTCGCACTCCACTTGGCGTAGAGCGTGAAGCTACTGGTGACGCCGACTACCTCTAGGTTCGTGTAGGTCGAGCCAGTGCCATCATCGTTTGTTGACCAGCCATCGAATGTGTATCCATTTCTAGTAAATACGTTGGCGGTCAGAGCAGTTGATACACCGGAGGTTATCGACTGGGTTCTAGTTGACCCGCCGACAAAGTTGGCATCGAAGGTCACGGTGTTAACATTCGGTGTCCACTTCGCATAGAGAATGATGTTTGAGGTTCTACCGTGCGTGTGAGGGAACGTCAGGGCAGGGTCGGTCATACCAAATGTGTCGTGCCATCCAGCGAAGGTGTATCCGGTTCTAGTTGGATCAACTGGAGCAGAAGTGATTTGTTGATCAGTTCTAACCGTGGTCGAAGTCACAGGAGAGCCGCCGTTAGATTCAAAGCTCACAGTTAGCTCGATAGCTTCCCACTTGGCATAGAGAGTGAAGTTATCAGTCTGACCGTGAGTGTAAGGGGAGGTGATACGTGATCCTGTCAGGGTACTGCTGGCAAACCAACCCTCAAAGGTATATCCGTCTCTGGAACTCGTGGCTGTACTTGAGAAAGCTTGGTCGGTTCTAGTCGTAGCAGAAGTGACAGCCGAGCCGCCGTTAGCGTCGAAGGAAACGGTGAGGTTCTTCGCGGTCCACTTGGCGTAGAGCGTGAAGTTAGCCGTTTGGCCATGGGTGTACGGGAATGAGATAGCAGAGCCAGTGAAGCCCGAATCAGTAAACCAACCATCGAAGTTGTATCCGGCTCGGGTTGTGGTGAAGCTGTTAGGTAATGCTTCTGCGGTTCTGGTTGTGAAGTCCGTGACCGAGGTTCCGGAGTTCGAAACAAAAGTCACAGTGAATGGATTAGCTGTCCACTTGGCATAGAGCGTGAAGTCTGCAGTTTGGCCATGGGTGTAAGGGAACGTGACCGCAGGATCGGTCAGGTTACTGCTGGCGTACCAGCCCGCGAAGGTATATCCAGTTCTGGTTGGCGGGGTAGGTTCTACTAACTGCTCCCCGGTCCTAGTCGTAGTTGACGTGACTAAAGTTCCGGAGTTTGAGTTGAATGTGACGGCAAGTTCGTTGGCATCCCAGCCAGCAAAGAGCGAAATGTCAGAGCTTGGGGTGTACCTAACCCCAGCATCACCGATCTTGGTGCGGGTCAGGGTGTTGGTTGAGTCGTACCAGCCCAAGAAGCGGTATCCAGTTCGGGTGACTGCATCCGCAATTAGTAGATCACCGGATGTTGTTCCTCTGGTGTTTGCAGTCACTGTTGTGCCGCCGTTGGAATTGTAGGAAACCGTCTTGTAGGAAACAGCACCGATTTGACTGTAAGAAGGAGTGCCGGCGTAAATCCGGAAAGACCGGATCTTGCCTTCGAATGCGCCTGAAGTGCCAGTGTTTCGACCGATGAAGTTGCTTGTCCAGGTTAGATCTGGGCCAAAGAAGAAGCTCACACCGCCGCTACCTACGGTTATTCCATCGCGCATAATGACGCATGACGAAGAACTTAGGCTTATCGTCCACCTATTTAGCCCAGATGGGATGCTGGCACTACATGATGATGAACTATTGTTGTTGGCCGAGAATACCCGGGCCTCAATAGTGTTGCCATTGCCTGAGCGCTGAATCAAAACTTGGTTTGGATCCCCGCCTCTTGACAGAGTGAAGATTCGCTCATAATCGTTTACTGCTCCAAAGTCAGCTTCAAAGTCAATCGTGATTCCACTGCTAAACGTGTTGGTGGTCAGATCTGGAAGATCAATGAATGACGCAACGGGATTTCCACCTGGGAACTTCCAGGCACCAGATGCTCCGTCGATGTCAAAACTGTTAGCCACGGTAGCGGTTCTGGTTGCGTGATTTCCTCTGCCGGATAGGTCCCGCACTGAAGTGCTGGTGCTAAACGAGTTGAGATCTGAGCTGTTGTAGGAGATGACTGGGATCGGGGTAAGTGTTGCCGAGACACTCGCCGATGCGTTTAGGTAGTGGGTTCGCGACGCGGTAATTGTTGCGGTCGAAGTTTGGCCTGATGAAACACCAGAGAACTCCACAAGACCTGTTCCACTAACCGTGACAGATCCAATACTTGCAGTTCCCGACCAGGTGTAGTTCGAGTCGTAGTTTGTGATCTGAACACTCAAGCGCTCTGTTTGACCGCTGATCGCAGATACTGGGGTGGCGAATGTGGGCACTAGTCCAGGCGCTGAAGCAACCACGAGGTTGAAGGAGCTCGTAGAAGCAGTCGCGCTGTTAATGTCTGTCACAGTCACCGTGATTGGGAAAGTGCCTGACTGAGTCGGTGTTCCAGAAAGTACACCTGCCGAACTTAAGGTGACTCCGGTTGGCAAAGTGCTGGAGGTTGAGAAGCTCAATGAAGCTCTACCACCGGTTGCAGTAACAGACAGCGAGTAAGCGGAGTTCACAGTAGCCGATAGACCAGTAGTTGGAGTAGTTATGGTCAGCGTTGGTGAAACCGTCAACGAAACTGCGTTGGATGTTGTCGACGCGGTAGTTCCATTCAAGGAGTTAGTGACTACGACTGAGTAGCTGCCGTCATCACCTGTTGCAACTGGGTTTCTTGTAAGAGTGGAAGATGTCGCACCAGAAATGTTGGTTCCGTCTTTACGCCACTGGTAGCTCAAGACACCGCTGTCGGACTTGGTTGCGCCAACACTGAAGGTGGCTGACTGTCCGACAGTTTTGTTGACCCCAGTTGGCTGGAAGGAAATTGTTGGAGTAGCCGCCGGAGAGTTCGTGGTTCCGGTTGACTTTAGCGACTCAGCAGAATTTCTCTCCGAAGGGGTTGTGATTGCTGTAACGCTCACGTAGTACATAGTGCTATCGGCAATTTGGGAGAATTCGTTCGTCCTAATGGTGGTGCTGGTTCCTGTAATGCCAACAACAATTGCGCTCTCGGATCCCGTAGCTGCCGCGTAAACCTTAACTGTGTAGCTTGCAGCGTTTGCAACAGCAGTCCAGGAAACATCCAAAGATTTTAGGGTGTTGGCAGTAGCAGCAACCGTTGGCGCTGTCGGGGTATCCAGTTGAGCAGAAGCCACAGCGAAGCTCTGCTGAACCTGGGTTGCCGCCGCAAAGCTTGAGTTTCCAGACTGATTAGCATTCAGAACACAAGTTCCTGCTGCTAGGAACGAAACCGTTCCTGCGGAAATGGAACAAACAGATGAAGCGCTGGCATCGACCGTTATCGAAACGGTAAGCGATGAACTAGCAGTTGCCAAAGGCGTATAGGTAGCACCGCTGGCTCGAGCTGAGCCTGGAGCAGTGGAAGTGAAGCTGATTGTTTGGCTGGCCTTGATGTTGTAATTGCCAGTTGTGAAACTTGGCGTTCCAGCAATTTGCGCCGAGGTAGCTGTGACGGTAGCTGTAAAGGTGATCGTGTGCACACCAGAGGTATCAAAGCCAAGGTTGGCAAACCTAGCTACACCTCTGGTTGAGGTGGTGGTGTTCTTTGTTCCAATAAGGGCTCCTGAGCCGGAGGCCTTTGTTGCCGTGACTGTGTAGCTGTTTGACTGCGAGTTTGCAGTGGTTAGTTCGTTATCGAACTTGTCTTTCAAGGTGGCAATGGGCGGCGGGTTGAAGGCCTCATTCATCATCGCGTCCACAGGTGTTGATACTGGAACCTGGGACATAAGAATCTGTGTTGCAATTCCATACTCAGGCGTCACCTGGTCAACAGTTGCAGGGGTAAAAGAGCCTGAGATTTGGTTGTAAGTAAGCGTTGCACCGGAGGAGCCAAGAGCCAAGTTTCCAGTGACAGAGTTGTTTCCACCGAGGTTAATGTAGGCCGCGCTAATGGCTAGGTTAACCTCGGTTATCGAACCGCTTCCGCTGCTTTCAACTGATCCGCTGGTTCTTAGTGCGAGCGTTTGGACTCCGGTAGGTGCAAGAGCTGCGGTGACATTGATATTTCCTGTGTTTGTTCCATTTAGGGCACCAATTCGCAAGGTGCCAGCTGATACCCGGTTTAGCTCCGAGGAAGTCAGTGAAAGATGATCCAAGTCTTCGGCTCCAAGGTTTACAACTCTGCTGACGGATTGCGGAGCAATTGTGACTACACCACTTGAGGAGGTGGTTCCTATGGTTGCGCCTAGGTTGATTCTGTTTGCAGTTAGAGAAATTGCACTAGCTGCAGATACGCTTCGATCTAGCGTCAGGCTTGCGCCGGTGGACGTGATTGATACGGAACCGGATGTCGAGCTTATGTCGGCGGCGGAACTTGTTGTTATGTTTCCTGATCCTGAAATCAAAATGTTGCCTGAAGCTTGCAGAGCGCCGGTTGGAGCAACAGAGGTTCCACCGCTGATCGATAGAGTTCCTGCCGAGTTGAGAACGCCAGAACCTGAGTAAGAATTGGTTGGTGAGATTGTCACATTTCCGCCATTTGTGGTTGTGAGATTGGCGTTTAGGGCAATTACTGCACCGCTTATCGAAATGTTGCCCGCAACACTGACTGCACCGGTGACCGTAATGTTTCCAGCTGTTGAATTCAAAGTCAGCGACTGTGGGGCGCTAGTTGATTGCACAATGTTTGAAACTGTGATTGCACCGGCAGTTTGCAAAGTGGCATTAGCGGAGCTCATCTGAGTCTGCAGCGACGTTGGCGTGACACGAGAAGTTCCAAGTGTTGCTGTGTACCAAGTGCCGCTGATCCAAGCCCCGGTAGCGTCAACTACTCCAGAAGTGTCAACTGTGATTGATTGCGGCAGGCCTCGAGTGTATGCCGAAGACTTGGCACTCTCCAGCGAGTCCTGGTAGTTGGAGACACCGATGGCCTGAATGCTAACCGTGTAAGCGGTTAGGTCGGTAAAGGAAGCGTAGTCCGATGTGGTGAAAGTTCGACTTGTGCCAGAGGTGACAGAAACCGTTGCCAAAGCAGATCCTGATCCGGTTGAGTCGTAAAGCTTGACCACATAGCTCGAGGCGTTCGATACCGCGCTCCAGCTAACATCTAGGCGCTTGAGCGATGTGGTGGAAGCAGCAACGGTTGGTGCTGTTGGGGTTGCAAGCGTCTCCCTGGAAACTGTCAAGGTGAAGGCATTGGTGGTTGCGATTGCGCCATTTGCATCGGTAACGCGAACCGTGACCGTTTGTGTAGAAGCTGCGGATGGCGTACCCCGAATAACACCTGTGGAGCTCTCAATGGACAATCCTGAAGGCAGAGTTCCTGAGGCTACAGCAAAGGTGTGAGGAGAAGCTCCACCTGTTCTACTAAGAGTCAGGGTGTAAGCGGAGTTGAATGTTCCAGTTAGTCCAGACGATGGAGTTGTTAGCCCCAAGGCACTTGAGACTACGAATTCACGCTGGACTTGAGTTGCCGGGGCATTCGAGGAGTCGCCCGCTTGGTTCGCATTGATACGACAAGTTCCTGCGGTCACCATCGATACCGTGGTGCCAGACACTGTACAAACAGAACTGGTATCTGAAGTGAATGCAACCGTTAGACCCCGGTCAGTTGTTGCTGTTACCGTGAAACTGTTTGAGGAACCTAATGTTCGGTTAGCCATCTCACTAAATGTGATTGTCTGAGTTCCACGAACGTTATAGGTTCCAGTTGTTGCGCTTGGCGACCCAACTATTTGTGCTTGAACGGAACCGGCTGTGGCCGTGAAGGTAAGGGTGTGTGCACCAGTGGCGGTGACAACTCTCAAATTGTCGAAGGTTGCCACACCAGCAGTTGCCGACCTTATGAGAGTTCCGGAAACAGCTCCTGAACCTGTGGCACGTGTGACTGTTACCGAGTAGTTCGAAGCTTGGCTGTTTGCAGCCGTCAAGGAGTTTCCAAACTCATCTCGCAAGGTGGCTACTGGCGAAGGATCAAAATCTTGTCCCAGGGTCCTGTTCTCTGTAGCAGTGGTTGGAACCCTTGAAAGAGTTAGGGAACTCGGTACTCCATACTCAGGTGAAATGCCGTCCACAGTGCCAGGGGTAAAGGATCCTGAAGTTTGATTGAAAGTCAAAGTCGCGGCTGGTGAGTTAAGAGCTAGGTTTCCTGAAATTACGTTGCTGGCAGGGAGGCTGATTGTTCCTCCAGCCTGGATACCTAAGTTGGCGATTGCTAATGCACGGTTAGATGACGCTGATACGTCCCCACCTGCTCGAATAGCAACAGTTGAGACCTTATTGGTGAAGGTCAGGTTGCTGGTGACATCAACGTTTCCACCACTCTCTAGGCGAAGTGTTGTTGCCGTAATTTTCAAAAGTTCGGAAGCGGATAGGGACAATGTTCCCGAAACCTCTGTACCAGCAGTCAGATTCCTTGAGGATGTGAATGGTTCGAACTTAACTGCACCGGTTCCAGCGTTGATTGATCCGCCTAGTTCTAGATCATTAGCACGGACGGTGACGTCTGTATTTGTGACAGAAAGAGGCGTGTCGATCTTCAACTGACCGCTAGAGCTTCCCATGTCGTAGGTAAATGACACAGCTCCAGAAGAACTGAACGAAGCAGGCTTGAACAATGGCTCGCTGGTATCACCAGTAATGTTTTTGATTCCGGAGTAACTGAATCCGCCAGCGCCGGCAGCAATACTGGAAGCTAAGGAGCCGGTGTTATTGGTCAAAGTCCCTACCCGCACTGGTTGCCTTTTACCTGTAGCCGAGAAAGTAATACGGTTTCCTACGAGCTCAAAGTTTCCGTTTCCAACTATTCCGTCAAAGTTAGCGCTGCTTCCATCTAGAGCTAGAGTCCCTGTTGCATTCACAAGAGTCCTAATACTTGTGGCGGTTTGAGAACTAGAATTACCCAGCTCCACGCCATACAAGGTTGTTCCAGCTCCCGATTCCGCCCGACCAACAGCGGAAATATTGTTTCCAGTTAGGGAGGATTTGTTGGCATCAGTGGATGAAAGCGGCAGGAGAACTCCTCGACCCTGTGCGTTTCCAATAGCCTGACCCCGTAGAGTTATGTCACCGGTTCCAGATGCCAGCGTAATTCCATCAGCGTATCCTGGGCTGTTTGATGCAAAGGTTCCAAATTGAACGCCGGATCTGTTAGTGCCATCGCCACTAGCAGCAGTTGCGAATCCAGTTGTCGGAGTAGAGCCACCAGAAATCAGAATGTCACCACCGCCATTTCCCGTTGAGATGTTGGTGAAGTTCTGTATCCAGATGTAGCCATCATTGTTTCCATCAGAGTCAGAATGCAACGTGATGTTTCCACCGGGCGCCTGGATGTTGGTTTTGCTGCTCAAGGATGAGCCTGCCTGAACAACTATGTTGTCGGCTGATTTCAGGTAAATTCTTCCTACAGTTGAGGTGAGACTGCGGGTCACCGTCAACGACGTGCTAACGATGTCCAAATCACCGTTTGCCTGCACAGCAGCACCAACAGTTGTAGCCGCAGCGTTGATCAGAAGATCTCCTGCCGACGTTAGTGTTCCAGAACCTGTGTAATCTCCAGATGCGGTGACCGTCATGTTTCCGGAGTTAGTAGTTACTTGGTTCGCGTTGATGTTTACAGCATCACCCCTTACCGAAAGGTTTCCGGCCGCCGTCATAGCACCCAGGACCGAAGTGCCTGACGAGGTGCTGGTTACTTCTATTGCCCCTCGGGAGTTAATGGTGCCGCTGGTTTGAACGGTGGAGGCACCGGCAATACGAACAGTTCCCGCACTTATTCCACCGGTTCCAGTTGTCACTCTAGAAGTTGTACTCGAGATCGTCAGGTCAGAACCTGCATCGATTCTTGCGGTTCCTGTTGTGACTGCACCCGATGCAACTAAACGAACAGTCGAACCACTTACAGCTTGTGAGATGTTTAGCGATCCTCCATTAACGTTAACGTTTCCACCGGTAGATGTGAGTGTTGCCGAAGTTGCGTTCGTGATTGCACCAGAACCAGTGAGGGTTAGGTTTCCAGCAGCTCGGAGTGCTGCAGTTGGTGCAATTGAGGTTCCACCGGAGATGTCGATTGTACCTGCCGAAGTTAAGCTACCCGTTCCCGAGTAGGTACCCGATGGAGTGACTGCGATGTTTCCAGAACCAGTCGTAGTCTGGTTTCCGTTTACAGCAATGTTTCCACCAATGAAGTTAATGTCTCCGGCAACACTAGGAGCCGCAGCCATCGTGATCGGCCCTGTGTTTCCGGTTTTTCCAATTGTCAGACCGCTAGTGCCAGTGAACGCCCAGGTGCTGTCAAAGGTGGTGTCGGCCGCGGCGGCGGAACTAAAGGAAGTCGTAGAAGGAACAATGGTCACTGTTCCTGAGGTCTTGGCAACTACTGCTCCAGCTACCGAGTTAGCAACAACTTCAGGGAATCGGTCACCGATGATTGTGATGTTCGAGGACGATGAACCACCGGAACTCGAACCGAATTCAATTTGGTGGGTGGCTGTGGCGTACTGCAGGTCAATACCGTTTGCACCAAAGTCGACAGCAATCTGGCCACTGTTCGCAAAGAACTCAAAGTTCCTAGGGACGTCAATTGCGTAGGTTGCAGATCTGGCAGACGTCACGCTTACAGCAATATCTCCACCCCCCAAAGCCAGGAACCTGTGTAGATATGTTCCTTGTTGCTGAATAGGGGTAGGGGTCGAACTTGAATTTGTCTGGACAGCCTGGAATTTGATAGCTGGAGCAGACGCACTGGATCCTGCAGTAGAACGCACCGTAAGTGGTCCCCATGATTCGAAGACGTTGTCGGCCGTGCCTGAACTAAAGAATCGGAGATCGGTTCTTCCAGTTCCAGAATCAATAACGGTTTCCGTTCCGTTGTTTATAAATGCGCCAGCCTGCGCAGCGCTACCACCGGCCCGACCATAAATGCGAATATCCCCGTTGCCGGAAGTCAATGAGGTTGCAGCCGTCAGCGCTGTTCCTAGCTGAACCGTAACGCCAGCATTTCCATAAATGTCACCATTTGGTAGGCCATCGGAATCTACATCTGTGGAGCCGGCCATGATGATTTTTCCACCGTTAGTTGAAATGGTTGCTGAGTTACTTACCGACAACTCTCCTTCATCGGTAGATGAGTTGGCTGAACCCGCTCGTGTCCAAAAGACAGCGTCTGCACCTTGGGTGGTCACGTTAGCAACACCAGTTATTGAACCAGTTGCCTTCAGCCTTACTCCGGTTCCAGATGTTGCATCGGTGGAAAGTGCGCCTTCGAAAGAGAGGTCCTTTCCATAGACATTTATTGGCCCGACTGAAGAAACTGCAATCAAGTCGATATTTGCCTTGGTTTGGTTAGCACCGCTTGTACCAGGTGAGCCAACAGTTAAGCTAGCCACCTTTAGTGGGAATTGGACACCCCAGTCGCTTGATAAGTAAATGGGTTCCGACGAAACAAAGGTTGTATTCGGTTCAAACTTCACATGTCCCGTCGTTCTAAAGTCAGCGAACGCCGGCTGCATAGTGTCGGCCTTCAATGTGACATTTGAAGTGCTTGGCACAACTGCAATTGTTGGGTAAGCGGTGAATCCCGTATTCCATGCGCTTGAAAGTGCACCGATCGAACGTCTTGAGTTGCTATCCCACGCAAATCGAATGTTGTACCTGGCGGAAGTAGTTGCGTTTACAGCTTGAATTGAGATTGGACCAGAGTTAGAAATCAGATTCACATATCTGAGCTGAACAGCGTTACTTTGGCGGTCTTCGATTGCCGTGTGGCTCGCGTTTCCCTGGACTCCATAGATTGTGATTCCACCGCCATTAGGGGTCGCAATTGATGTCCACTGGTTATGACTTTCAACCGCAGATGCATAAACCGATGAGGTGTTGTTGCAAGAAGCGGTATTTCCATAAACATAGACGGCATCGGAGGCAGAGGATTCAGAAATTATGAAGGTTTGAGCTCCCCAACCTGTAGCAATTCCTATGTGCCAGTTGGCAGAACAGTTTGCAGGAGCCCTACCATACAAGGCGATTTTCCCGGAGCCCGAGTAAACCAAACCATTAGTCATTAGGATTCCAAAGTCGTCGTCACCCGAAACTGCCGAACCACGACCGGCGACAAAAATATTTCCACCACCACTGAGAATTTGATACCCGCCCAAGAACTCGACACCGGTGTTGTCGCTCCAGCCATTTATACCGTTTGCGTAATTGTCAGGGTGCCCATCGTTCAATGTTCTGCCAACAAACTCGGTGTTTACGGCTCCTCCGTCGTCAAGCCCACCGGCTATAGAGATGTCTCCCCCGTTGGAAGTAAGTACGTTATTGCCTGCGAAGTGAATAGAACCAACGCCACTGTTGTCCGAATCAGACCAGATAACGATGTCTGAACCACGAGTGGTGAACTTTGCGCCTGAGGATAGGTGAACTCGATCTGTCGCTTTCGCAAGGACTCCTATGTTGGGTGGTCCGCTCGAAGCTGCCGCTCTATTTGTAGTCAACGAGGTGCCTGTATCAAAGTTGACGTACTGACCATAAACGCTGAATGGACCTGCGATTGTGCCATCACCATCTACAGTGACCGTTCTCACCGAGGAGATATTTCCAATAGTCACCGATGCAGCGTCTGTGAAGGTGTGGTTGTTGTAGGTAGGGTTTGAAATGTAATCGGAAGCCTTTGAGTTCAAAATGATGGCGCCAGTAGTTTTGTAGTTCACCTTTGTTGAACCATTCCAATATTGATCTCCGAGTACCGTAATGTCACCAGAAGCGGACGCACTGGAAGTGGCTCCGAAGGTTGTGGTTTGACTTCCATCTCCGGCGACTATGCCTTTTGCCCCTCCGTCTATATTTATATCTCCAGAAGTCGAAAGGACCTCAGCAGCTGAGAATCCAACGCCCCAGGTAGCGCCTACACCTGTGATGTTGATCTCGCCCGAAAGGGTTTGCACTTTTGTACTAGCAGAGGCGTAGATGCCGTAAGCCCCAGTACCAGTTCCACTTAAATTAATTCGCGTGTTTGTTGTGGTGATAGTTGCCCCGGCAAGGTTTAGTGCCGGGCTTGTTGCTATCGGGCCAGCGCTCACAGAAATTTCACCGCCGGTAGAAGTCACTAGAGTTGTCAAGCTTGTTTGGGCGGAACTCGAAAGATTGATGTTGCTACCAGCCCGGAGAGTTCCGGTAGGTGCAGTTGTGGTTCCTCCGGTTATCGACAAGGTGGTTCCAGCCGTCAAGTTACCCGCACCTGAGTAAGCGCCGGTCAAGGCAACAGTGATGGAACTGTTTGCTGCAACATTGGCGCCAAGTGTGACAAGGCCGTTGGTTGTTCTAACCTCAACTAACCCACCCGAAGAAGTAAGGCTTGCGCTGGAGCTTGTTGTTATCTGCCCAGAGCCTCGAAGGACGATATCGCTTGTGGCTTGAATGGCGCCAGTTGGGTCAATACTTGATCCGCCTGTAATTCGAACCGTTCCAGCAGAAGCCGTCAAAGCCCCTGCACCGACATAAGTGGTCTCAGGAAGAATCTCAACAAATCTTCCTGATGTAGCTGCGCCAAGATTCACGGATGTAGTTGTTGAAGTGGCTGTGACGGTTCCTGTTGCAGCTGTGACAGCTGCGGTTGTAGTCAAGGCGGTGTAAGCGGTTAGGTTCACGTTGACTGGCGCTGAAAGGGCTGCTGAAATTGCAACAGTTGAACCAGTGGATGTGATATCTATGCTGCCGGTGGTTGTAGTCAGGGATGCCCCGGAGTTTGTGAAGGCCGCTGAACCTGAAAGAGTTATGTCTTCGTAGGCTTGAATCGCTCCAGTTGGGGCAATTGAAGTACCGCCAGTAATGCTCACCTCACCAGTACTCGAAGTCAAAATGCCAGCACCCGAATAAGCCCCAGTCAGACTTACTGCAATTGATCCGTTGGCTGTCACGTTCTTTCCTAAAGTCACCAAACTTCCGGATGTCACCTCGACTAGTCCAGTTCTGGAGGTGATAATCGCGTTTGTTGCTGTTGTGATCTGCCCAGAGCCTCGCAGCACAACGTTGCTGTAAGCCTGGATTGCACCTGTCGGGTCAACACTTGTTCCACCAGTTACTCGGACTGTTCCCTCGGAAGAAGTTAGGGACCCAGCTCCTGAGAACGCGCCTGTTGGGTACATGTAAATCGATCCGGCTGAAGAAGTGACGTTGGAAGTCTGAGTGATTGCACCCCCATAAACGGTGTAGTCGTTAACGACGCTGACTGAGCCACCAGTCAGGGTGACATTTCGCTGATTAGTTGATGTTCCAACTCTCAAACTTGAGTGTCCTGAGAATGTGTAGTTGGTAAATGTCACCGCTTCAGAAAACTGCGAGGCGGAAGATTCGATTACAACAGTTCCGGTCGTCTTGATATTCGCCGCGGTGGAACCCGCTGGGAAGCGGTCTCCTCGAATAGTTATGTTTCCAGTAGCCACGTTAGAACCAGCAGCTCCAAGGTTTGTAGTTGCTCCCCATCCACCTAATAGACCTCGAGTTCCACTATCAATGGTGATGTTTCCCGAAGGAGAGAGAATATCTACAGCTGCTAGGTACATTCCGTGATACAGGGTTCCGCTGTTTGAAGCAGTGAGGTCAATATTGCCCGTCACAGTCGAAACCGTGGAAGAGCCATACAGGTAGATGCCCTCGACCGAGGTGGAACGTCCATTCAGGGAGATTCGCCCAGCATCAGAGGTGATTGTTGAACCATTGACTTGAATGGCATAGTCGGCAACTGGTCCTGCGTTCATTGTTATCGCTCCCGATCGGGAGTTGACTCTGATGGAAGTCAGCAAAGTCTTTCCAGATCCAGAAAGCGAGATGTTCCCGCTCGCCAAGATGTTTCCGGTCGGAGTAATGCTCGTTCCTCCGGAAATTGTGATTGTGCCGTTGGTTGCCGTGAGTGCACCAGCACCGGAGTAGGCACCATTCGGGTTGACAGTGATTGACTGGTTCGCAGTTACTGCATTTGGAAGGGTGATGGTGCCCCCGGTGCTTTCCAATTGAACTGAACCAGCCGACGATGTTATTCCTATGGCAGATACGTTTCCGGTTCCCCGCAAAACAACATTGCTTGTTGCTTGAATGGCACCAGTTGGTGCTACAGAACTTCCACCGGTAATGCTCACGATTCCGTTGGATGCGGTCAGTGGTGCCGAACCAACGTAGGTGGTGCTCGGCGAGATCCGGATATTAGATGCGCTGACCGCACCTGATCCCATGTCAACTGAGGAATTTCTACTTGTCACCACCAGGTCAGCGGCAGCTGTCAGTGTTGTCGTGGTTGTCTTACTGATTGAACCGCTAGAGAGCAGCTCGATGTTGCCTGAACTGGTCTGAAGATTCTCGCTGATGATTATCGGCGACGTGTTGGTAGAGGATCCGACTGTGATTGAACTTGGGTTGCGAGAGAAGATCAGCTGAGAAGCAAGTTCAAATGACGTGTTTGAGGTTTCGTTCAAAAGCGTTGTTCCATAAGGCTTGAAAACAAGTGGACCAGCAACGTCAAAGTCAAAAGCGACGCTCTTGTGAATTCGGTCAACTTCAAAAACTAGCCCGCCGTCAATATCAAAAATGGTGCGGCTTCCGCTTCCCCAGACTCCAAGGTTTGCCGCTATGCCTCCGTTGTTGTAGGCCCGGATTACAACAGCAGAGGATGAGGTGTTGGTCGAAGCAATTGTGGTGTTGGCGCTTCCACGCCAAGCATTGAATTCCACTGGGCCGTGGTCAGCATTGGCCGACCGGTAGTTAGTGTCAATCAGAATTGTTCCACTGCCGGAATTGATTGTTGAACCTGCAACAACCGCCAGTCCCGCTTTCCACTGGATTGTATCCACCGAGGTGGATGTCCCCCGAATAACGATTGAACCCCCTGCGGAGTAGAGTCGTGAACCTTGATCGTTGTTTGCGATGGTTCCAATTTGAACCCCAGTAGTAGTGGTGGTTCCTGTGTGGTTGTAGGTGGCATCAAATCCAGCAGCAAATCCTCCAGGCCTTGTTGAATCACTTGAACTTGCCAGACCACCGGCAAGGATGATGTCTCCTCCACCGGTTGTTGCGGTACTGCAGGTTCCCGAAGTTGTACAAATCTCAGAGCTATTGAGCAATCGAATTACTCCACCGCCAGAAGCGTCGCTATCCGACCAGAGAACTACATCGCCGCCATTGGTCATAATTGTTTGGCTTGCACTTACGTTTATTGATGCCCCAGCTTTAAGGATTATGTCTGAACCGCCGGTAGAACTTGTGAAGCCATTCACGACATTTATGTCGCCGGAACTGTCGACCCGAACGCCGCCTAGAGCCATGGCGTTTTGTAGATCATTGGTAGTAATCGTGGCAGTTCCTTGAACATTGGACTCAAAAACCCCATTCACGAATGATCCTGTGGTTGGACCAACTGTCTTTATGTCTACAGTCGTTGGGGTGAAAGATGGAGTCACTGAAAGTGTTGTGCTAATGAATGCGTCAGCACTAAAAGTCAAAGTCTGAGCGCTAGAGACATTATCTTTGAACCCAAGACCAGTGAATGTCGCTACTCCGCTTTCTGTTCTCACAGTAGTTGTGGTTATGTCAGAACCATTTAGTCTCAAGACTCCGCTCGGCGCAGACACCCTGACGTCAAATTCGTCACCCGAGAATTTTGTAGTTCCGTTCCTCTCTCGCAGCTCAATTTGAAGTGCTTGGTTGAAAACTGATCCAGCACGGGAAGTCGTTGCGGTGCGTAAGACCTCGAGGCGCGGGCCATAGGAGATCACTACAACTCCAGAGCCACCGTCTCCACCACGAGTAGTGTTATTGCCTAGTGAAAAGTTTCCTCCACCACCAGAACCCGTATTGACTGCACCGGAGGTGCCGTTGAGGCTCGAACTGCTTGCACCATTACCTCCAATTGAGCTACCGCCCACACCGCCTGTGCCACCACCACCACCACCACCGGCGGCGTAGACCACCGGGGTTCCTGTTATTGACGATGGGCGCCCTGCTCCACCAGCGCCACCGGTTGATCCAGAACCTGTACCTCCGACTGCACCGGCACCACCACCACCACCGGACCCGCCATTTGTGTTGCTAACGTCACCTGCACCTCCTCCATTAAATCCTTGCCCTGAAGTTGCGGTTCCACCAGTTTTTCCAACCCAGTTTGTTCCACCACCTCCGGAACCGCCGTTTGCACCGTTGTTGTAACTGTTCGAGTGAGAACCTCCTCGACCACCTCCTACTGCGGTTAGGCCAAGTGCAGATGAATTTCCACCATTGGTAGGAGGGTAAGTGGAGCCCGCTCCACCTTGTCCAACCATTACTGGGATGACACCGCTGGTTGACGTGTTGCTGGTCTCAAGGAAACCTCCGGCACCACCACCTCCACCGTTCTCGTATGTTCCCGTGATCGACCTACCTCCACCTCCACCTCCGGCGATAACCAATGCCCTGACTCGGCTCACATTGCTTGGGGGTGTCCAGCCTCCCGATGCTGTTAGGTATGTTCTGTTGAACTTCACGACATTCTGCAGTCCGGAAAATGGAGTACTCGTTTCGATGATTCTGTTTTCCAAGTACTGCAAAGACGTCGAGGAGGAGATTAGTTGCCCAGAACCACCCACACGGTTCGGCACCGTTCCTTCAATGAATTCGTTGAAGTCGTAGTGGGCCACCAGGTTTGCATCAGTTATCGAGCCAGTTCCAATTGACCCTTTTTGATAGGCGTGCATGCTCTCACGTACTTGAGCTTCGTTGAGAGTTGTGGACCAAACCTTGACTTGATCTATTTGGCCTCGCCAATATCTTGGGTACTGCCCTCCATCGCCAACTGTGAACACGGGGCCCAGTGCATTTCGACCGGAAATTGCAGCGCTATAAACAGAACTGCCGTTCAACCAAATGGTAATCGTTGGAGTTGTTGAGTTTGTGACCGTGACAGCCACGTGAGTCCATTGACCTAGGGGGATTGTTGCTGCTGCTTGAAAGTCTGTCCAGGCACCGTTTACGTTAACGCCCACTTGACCGGATGCGTTGACGCTTACCGAGAAGCGATTGGCCTCATCAACGAGAGTATTTCCTCCCGCAAAAATTGTTTGCTCGCTGCTTCGTTCATCATGGTATAGCCAAGTTTCCACAGAGAACGCCGCGCTGTTCCCGGTTGGGATCGGGGTGGAGTTTGTGTAAAGGTTTGGCGCGGTGCTGTTGGATGAACGGCCAGTGACTCCTTGCCAAGCAAAATCCTTGATTGGTGTGTACCGAATAATCACAACACCAGATCCACCATTGCTACCACCACCTATGTGCCCAACGTTTGTGGTTATGTTTGTAGCGTCCGCACCGCCACCACCACGGTTAGCGAGGGCGTCGGTGAATGTTGTTGCGGTCCGAGTTGCACCTCCTGACTTTGCAGTGCCGACTTGAAGATTCCCTATAAATCGCAAGCCAACACCTCCCGACCCGTACATCAAGGAGGAGCCCGTTATGGAGGACAGCACACCCGGGCCGGCGTTCATTCCAGATCCAGCACTAGCTGCACCACCACCACCACCGGCTGCGCAACCGTCATCGGCACAATCCTGATCACCATCGGCGCCGCTGTTGCCACCAAGATTTCCGTTTCCTGACGAGCCACCGAACATAGTGTTTGGGTAAGGTGATCCACCTCTAGCCGTGGCTACTGACCCGAAGATCGAAGACTGCCCAGGGTTTCCAGGTTGGTTGTTGGCCTTTATGGTTCCAACGCCACCCATACCAACCTGCACAGTTTGAAGCGAGCCTGCTGTGAGGGATGGTGTTGGGGTAAGAACTTCTCCACCACCACCACCGCCGCCGTAATAAGCACCGTAGACGCCGCGAGTTGAGCTTCCACCACCTGCCGCAACTAGAGTTCGGAAGTTTCCTGCATTACTTGGGACTGGCCAACCCCCAACTCCTGGCAAGTAGGTTCGCGGAAAAGTGACTACGGTATCTCCTCCTGACACTGATGCGATTTGCTTTACATCAACCCGAGTTGGGTTGTTTAGAAGTGTGAGTGTTTGGTTGTACCCGCTCGTGCGGTCATAGACCAAATTTCCGCTCGGCTCATTGAAATCCCAGTAACCCTGAAGACCTTGGGAGTCACCGGAAACCCTTCCGTGCATGTTGTTGAGAATTTCTGTGCCAGTTCGAACGTCTGACCAGATCCTTGCTTCGTCAATTCGACCCGAAAATGCTTCGCCGTTTTGGCGATTTCCTATTCGGAAGCGATGGTAATCGCCCGCGGTGTTTAAGGTAGAGAGTGTGCTGTGAGCCCCGGAAGCGTTGTTCACAACCTCGCGGCCGTTTACATAGATCAGAACCTGTGTCCCATTCTTTACGAACGCAACGTGCGACCAGGCGTCTTTTTCCAGCCTGTATTCATAATTGGCACCAATCCAACCATTGTTCTGAAAATAAGCCCAAAGCTTTCCGTCGTATATCCCTAAGACGTAGTTGTCCTCTTTGCTAAATATCGCCTCTCCTGCCGCTGTTGTCTTGGTTGGATAAACCCATGCTTCCCAAGTTCCACTGGTTTGCCCGTTTGTGAAATTAATGTCTGGATGTAAGGCAGTTTGATTCGTAACACCCTGATTTAGAAGCAAGTAGTTATCGACGGTAGAAGTTGCTCCGGTATCAACTGACACCGCCTGCAACGCTGCAAATGTTGAGCCCAGTACCAGGACCGTGGCAACCGCCATGCGCCTAACAAAACGCTTGGATCTCAGGGCCTCAAACAGGCTTTTTGGCTTGGGTTCAGGCAGGAAATTGGACTCCCGGAAGGCGAGCTGGGGTAGGGCAAAGCCGCTAAACAGCAGCCTTCCGAATGCCCGGATATTCATCTCAAACCTTCTGTGCCTGGGGTCAGGAAAAACCTTGGATTTCCTTGGTTTTTGGGGACTTTCCAAGAATAACTGCATTCTTATATAGGGACTTTGGAAACAGGTAGCTAACCCCACATTTTGAGGCCCTAAATCGTGTCTTTTGGGCAAATTTCCTCGAAATTGCCCAAAATCGGCCATTTTCTAGGGGTTTGCTAGGTTTAGGGGATGAAGCCCATCAAGGTCGCCTTTCTAGGTCTTTACTTCGAGGCCTGGGATGCTCTGGACGAGATCTACCAAAAGATGGCATCTGACCCCAGATTTGAGCCAATTGTCCTTTCCTTACCTAGGAAATTGACCGGACAATTGGCCTATGCCCAGGAGGAGAAGGCTCACGCCTTCTTTGAGGCCAGGGGAATCCCCCATATTCGACTAAACACCGGTGGAACGGATAGTTCAAACCAGGATGGTTTGAAGATTTTGAAAGAAATCGCTCCAGATTATGTTTTTGTGAACTATCCGTGGCAAAGAAACTACCAACCGGCCGTTCGTTTCGACAAACTTGTTGAATTTACTCGTCTTGCATACGTTCCTTACTTCTCTCTAGTGATGGTTGATGAACCAGATGATGAGCCAGGTGGTGGTCAAGTCGGTTCTTTAGTTGCAACGCATTTGTATAAGCAGCGCCTTCACCAGCTTGCATCTCTTGTTTTCACCCAGGACAAGCTGGTGAAGGACGCCTACGCCTCAACGGAGCGTGGAAATGCACACGTTCACTTCTTTGGATCACCAAAAATCGATTCTTTGCGCAGGGAAGCCCTTGAGGGAAGCGCTAGCTGGCCTATTCCAGGCGAAGGATTCAAAATTGTGTGGGCACCGCATCACTCCTATTCACCGCACTGGTTAAACTTTGGAACTTTTTCGAAGATCAAAGATCAGATGTTGGGATTTGCTAAAGCAAATCCAGAGATTCAGATTGTTTTGCGACCACATCCATTCCTTTGGGGAACACTCACCGATCGAAAAGTACTGACAGAAGATGAACTAAGTCTTTGGAGAAGTGAGTGGGATGAGTTAGCTAACACCTTTGTTGACGAAGATGGTTCTTACGCTGAGTTATTTCTAGCTACCGATGTTTTGGTCACAGATGGAATTTCATTCCTCGGTGAATATCCAATCGTGACCGGTAAGCCAACAATCTTTTTTGAAAATGAAGGGCACTGGCAGTTCACCAAAACAGGTGAACTGGCAGCCGATGCTTCGGTTCGCGTGAAGACATTCGAAGAATTAGAAAAGGCCATTTTTGAGG
>Ga0247835_1001068_pt1 | contig 35535 bp, 36 predicted proteins | sample LaCtaG_3_FD_189912 | JGI IMG/M metagenome (GOLD analysis project Ga0247835, IMG submission 189912) | Freshwater microbial communities from meromictic Lake La Cruz, Castile-La Mancha, Spain - LaCruzMarch2015_13.5m | ecosystem: Environmental > Aquatic > Freshwater > Lake | place: Spain: Castile-La...
CCGCGCCAACCCGCGACCACACGGAGCGGATGTTGACCGGCTTCGGCTATCCGGTGCGGCGCGCTGGTCCCCGGGTGTGCCTGAGCGGGGGAGGGCGCCTCACCGGCGGTCGGCTCCAGGTCCCGGCGGACCTGTCTTCCGCCGCCTTTTTCCTGGTTGGGGCGAGCATCGCGGCGGGTTCAGACCTGACCCTCACGGGGGTCGGTATCAACCCGACGCGCCTGGGTGTGATCAACATCCTGCGCGCCATGGGGGCGGATATCGAACTGCTGAACGCGCGCCTCGCCGGGGGGGAGCCGGTGGCGGAGATCCGGGTGCGGGCCGCGCCGCTCACGGGGATCCGCATCCCGGAGGAGCAGGTGCCGCTGGCCATCGATGAGTTCCCGGCCATCTTCATCGCCGCCGCCTGCGCGTGCGGTGAGACGGTGCTGACGGGGGCGCAGGAGTTGCGGGTCAAGGAGAGCGATCGGATTGCGGTCATGACGGAGGGCCTGTGTACGCTCGGGATCGAGGCGGAGGCACGGCCGGACGGGATCCGCATCGTCGGCGGGTCCATCGGCTCCGGCGCGGTGGCGGCCCACGGCGATCATCGCATCGCCATGTCCTTTGCCATGGCGGGCCTGCGCGCCGCCGGGCCGATCCAGATTAGCGACTGCGCCAATGTGGAGACCTCCTTTCCGGGGTTTGCGCGGCTGGCGGCATCGGTGGGGCTCCCGATCGAGGAGGCCTGGGTATGACGGGTTCCATGGCGGCGCCGGAGGGCGCGGTCCCGGTGATCACCATCGACGGGCCTTCCGGGACCGGCAAGGGAACCCTGGCGGCGCGGCTGGCGGCGCACCTGGGCTGGCACTGCCTGGACAGCGGGGCCCTGTATCGGGTGCTGGGCCTGGCGGCCGGGCGGCGCGGGATCGACCTGGACGACGCCGCGGCCCTGGCGCCGCTCGCAGCCTCGCTCGATATCGGTTTCGCCGCCGGGCTGGTGCTGTTGGACGGGGTGGACCTAGGCGATGCGATCCGCACCGAGGAGGCCGGCATGGCCGCCTCCCGGGTGGCGGTGCATCCGGGGGTGCGCGCGGCGCTGCTCCACTGGCAGCGGCGCCAGGCGCGCCCGCCCGGCCTGGTGGCGGACGGCCGTGACATGGGGACCCTGGTGTTCCCCTGGGCGGGGCTCAAGGTGTTTCTCGACGCGAGCCCGGAGGAGCGCGCGGGGCGCCGATATAAACAGTTGATAGGAAAGGGGTTGGATGCTAGTCTTGGCGACCTCGTGGAGGCCGTCCGCCAACGGGACGCGCGTGATCGCGACCGGCCGGTGGCACCGCTGCGGGCGGCGGCGGGGGCGGTGATGGTCAATTCCACCGGCCTTGGCATCGATGACGTATTTGAATTGGTCCTGGAAGAGGTGAGGCGCGTCTTCCCTGATCAGTTCCATCAGGTCGCTGCCGTCTAGAGCGGCGGCGGTCTGGCAGCGGTACCCGCTTCGGCCGGGTACCATCGGAAGGGTCGGCGCAGTGAGCACCGGCCCCATGTTTCATCCACTTACCCCCCGCCCCGGAAGGGACGGGACAGCGCGCCTCCCCCAGGTAAACAGGTTCCCATGACCGAAAGTTTTGCTGATTTATTTGAACAAAGTCTGAGTGCCACCCAACTCCAGCCCGGTACCATCGTCACCGGGACGGTAGTGGAGATCACCAACGACAGCGTGGTGATCAATGCCGGATTGAAATCCGAGGGCGTGATCCCGAAGAGCCAGTTCATTGGGCCCGATGGCCAATTGGAAGTGGCGGTCGGCGACGAGGTGATGGTCGCACTGGATGCCGTCGAGGACGGTTTCGGTGTCACCCGGTTGTCGCGCGAGAAGGCCAAGCGCTTTGCGGCCTGGGACTATCTGGAGAAGGCGTTCGAGGCCGGCGATACGGTCAAGGGCCTGATCAACGGCAAGGTCAAGGGCGGCTTCACGGTCGAATTGGGTACCGTGCGCGCCTTCCTTCCGGGCTCCCTGGTGGACGTGCGCCCGGTGCGCGATACGACCTACCTGGAAGGCAAGGAGCAGGAATTCAAGGTCATCAAGCTCGACCGCAAGCGCAACAACGTGGTGGTTTCCCGCCGCGCGGTCGTGGAAGAGGAATACAGCGCCGAGCGTGACCAACTGCTGAAGAACCTGGAAGAGGGTCAGGAGGTCACGGGTGTCGTCAAGAACCTGACCGACTACGGTGCCTTCCTGGACCTGGGCGGGATCGACGGCCTGCTGCACATCACCGACATGGCCTGGCGGCGCGTCAAGCACCCCGCCGAGGTGGTGGAGATCGGCCAGGAGATCCAGGTCAAGGTCCTCAAGTTCGACCGCGACCGCCAGCGGGTCTCACTCGGTCTCAAGCAAATGGGCGAGGACCCCTGGGTCAATATCTCCCGGCGCTATCCCGAGCACACCCGGGTCTTCGGCAAGGTCACGAACATCGCCGATTACGGCTGCTTCGTGGAGATCGAAGAGGGCGTCGAGGGCCTGGTGCACGTATCCGAGATGGACTGGACCAACAAGAACATCCACCCCAGCAAGGTCGTCAACTTAGGCGACGAGGTGGAGGTCATGGTGCTGGATATCGACGAGGAGCGTCGCCGCATCTCGCTCGGCATCAAGCAGTGCGCCATGAACCCCTGGGACGAGTTCGGTGTCACCCACAAGAAGGGCGATCACGTTTCGGGCAAGATCAAGTCGATCACCGACTTCGGCATCTTCATCGGCCTGGACGGCGGGATCGACGGCCTGGTGCACCTGTCCGACATCTCCTGGGACGAGCCCGGCGAACAGGCGCTGCGCCGCTACAAGAAGGGCGATGAGCTTGAAACGGTGGTCCTCTCCGTGGACCCGGAGCGCGAGCGGATCTCGCTCGGCGTCAAGCAACTCGACCGTGACCCCTTCTCCAGCTTCGTGGCCATCCACGAGAAGGGCAGCTTCGTGGTCGGTGCCATTACCGAGATCGACGCCAAGGGTGCCACCATCGCCCTGGGCGACGGGGTCGAGGGCTATCTGCGCGCCTCCGAGATCTCGCGCGATCGGGTGGAGGATGCCCGTGCCGTGCTCAAGCTCGGCGACGAGATCGAGGCCAAGTTCATGGGCGTGGATCGCAAGAACCGCACCATTTCGCTCTCCATCAAGGCCAAGGATCAGGACGAGGAGCAGGCGGCGATCAAGGGCTATGCCCGCGACATCTCCGGCGGCGCCACGACCCTGGGTGACCTCCTGAGGGAGCAGATGGAAGAGGCCGGGCGCGACTGATGAGCGCCGGGTTCCTGTAGGTTTGGTTGGGGGGCCGCGTGGCCCCCCGGTTTCTCTAATGTAACTCCATGTGTAACTCTATGGGTTTTCCTCGGACCCCTTCCCTTAATCAGGAATCGACACCATGACGAAATCCGAGCTGATCGACGTGCTGGCCGCCGAGCAGGACCACCTGCCCTACAAGGACGTGGAAGAGGCCGTGCGTAAGGTCATCGACCGCATGAGCGCGGCCCTGGCCACCGGTGAACGGATCGAGATCCGCGGATTCGGCAGCTTCTCACTGCATTTTCGCCCGCCGCGCATCGGCCGCAACCCCAAGACCGGCGACGCGGTCTCATTGGCCGGCAAGCACGTCCCCCATTTCAAGCCCGGCAAGGAACTGCGCGACCGCGTCAACGACGCCTTCGAGGCCAGCCGGGAACCCGCGGCGCCGGCCAAGCCCAAGCGCGCCGCCGCGGTCCGCGGCGGCTGAGGCGGTCGCTGCCAGGGATCGGCCCGCTCTTTTACCGGGAGTCCAAGGGCTACCGTGAAAGTCGCGCAGCGACGCTGTGGGAGCGGCTTCAGCCGCGACCAGGCCTCGCGGATTGTCCGAGCGTCGCGGCTAACGGCCATGGAAGGCTTGTAGGGAGGAAACCGCCGTGCCTTCGTGACCATCCCCCGATCCCCAGACCCTAGCGGTGCTCACGGAGTTTCGTGAGCGCCGGGCGGTGCGCTTTGGTGAGCGGTTGCGCGGACTGGTCCTTTTCGGTTCACGCGCCCCGGGGCGATTATCGCGATGACAGTGACGCCGATGTGGCCGTTTTTCTCGATCCGGTATCCGACCCCATCGGGGCGATCAGAACCGCGCCTCCAGCAGTATTTCACCCCGACTGACCGGCTCGATGAGATCTATCTGCCCCTGCCTGGGGTTCGCAACCCGGGTCACCGTGACCAGACCGGCCGACTCGAGGAGGCCAAGATCCTTGGTCAGCGACTCGCTCGAGCGCGTCAGGCGGATGGCCAGGTCACCGCGCGGACCCGGGCGTTCACGGATCGCGCGAAAAAACGCCAGCCGTCGGGGTGTCAAGGAACCGGGCCAGGTCTTGCGCATGCTCGAACGTCAGCCGGACGCCGCTCGCGACCGGTTGTCCGGCGTCCAGGGCCGCGGCGACCACTTGGCCGCGCGCGAAGAATGCATCGACTGTTCCGGTCCCGATGCCCGTTGTTGTGGCGGCAAAATCCCGGGGCTCGTCGCGCGGCCCTGGGTCCTTGTGCCGGTCAGCGTCGGCGGTCACGGCGGCCGTCGTAGAGTGCGCGGAATTCAAACTCGAAGCGGCTTTCGATCTGCTCATAGCTCTGGAACTCCATCTCTTGCACCTCGCCCATGTAATGGCGATGGTGATACCCATGATGATTGTCGTAGCCCAAGACCCGGCCATTGTCTGCCGCACAGAGGGTCGGATCGATGTAGGCCAGGCTGTAGCGGGTCACGCGCCCCTGTGTGTCGCGACGAACGACTCGCTGGAGCAAGATGCCGCGCCGCAGGTCCAGGTAATGACGCTCGTCGATATCTCCCGGGCTTCCCGGGGGTTGGCGCTTCTTGGGCAACAGGTGTGACTCCAGAATCCTTGGCCGAAGTATACAGTACGGCGGCGGTCGTGTGCGGAAAGCGGGCGGCGCCAGGGGGGCCGTAGGGCGGATGCCCGCAGGGCGATACGCCGCTGCCCCACCGCAAAAGGCGGAACCGCCTGCGGCGTTCCGCCCTACGTGATCGCGATCCGGCGCCGAGTGCAACTCGGCGGTCCCAGGACTGCAACTGGGTGGGGCGCGCCAGCCGCGGATAACGCGCCAGGCATCTAGCCAACTTGGGCGCTCTGGTGCAAACTCCGCCGACTGCCGCTCACCGGCGGTTGCCGCAACCACCGACCCCCACGACTGACGGAGACTGACCACCATGAAACCAGGTTCGATCCTCCTCGGACTCCTGTGCCTGTTCTGTGCCCTGGTCGTCCAGGCCGCGGAGCCGCCGATCCTCATCAAGTTCAGCCATGTGGTCGCGGGGGATACGCCCAAGGGCAAGGCGGCGGACTTCTTCGCCAAGCGTGCCGCCGAGCTGACCGGTGACAAGGTGAAGGTGGAGGTCTACCCCAACAGCGCCCTGTACAAGGACAAGGAGGAACTGGAGGCGCTTCAGATCGGCGCGGTCCAGATGCTGGCGCCCTCGCTCGCCAAGTTCGGACCGCTCGGGGTCAAGGATTTCGAGGCCTTCGATCTGCCCTATATCTTCGGTGACTATAAAGACCTGCATACGGTGACCCAGGGTCCCATCGGCGCGGCGATCCTGAAGAAGCTGGAGCCCAAGGGCATCGTCGGACTGGCCTTCTGGGATAACGGCTTCAAGTCGTTTTCGGCCAAGTTCCCGATCAAGGCCCCGGCGGACATGAAGGGCAAGAAGTTCCGCATCCAGTCCTCCAAGGTGCTCGACGAGCAGATGCGCGCGCTCGGCGCCCTGCCCCAGGTCATGGCCTTCTCCGAGGTCTATCAGGCGCTCGACACCGGGGTGGTGGATGGTACCGAGAACCCGCCGTCCAATATGTACACCCAAAAGATGTACGAGGTGCAAAGCGATATGATCGTGACGCAGCATGGCTATCTGGGCTATGCGGTCATCGTCAACAAGAAATTCTGGGAAGGGCTGCCGACGCAGCTCCGCGGCCAGCTCGAACAGGCGATGAAGGAGGCGACCGAACTGGCGAACCGGATTGCCCAGGAAGAGAACGACCAGGCGCTCGCGGGGATCCGCGCCAGCGGCAAGACCGCCGTCTATGTGCCGACCGATGAAGAGAAGCTGACCTTCAAGAAGCAATTGGTGCCGGTCCACAAGACGATGGAATCGCGCGTCGGCAAGGAACTGATCGAGTCCATCTACCAGGCGACCGGCTTCAAGCCCGACTCTCTTTAAACCGCGTCCCATGCGGCCGGCGGGCTCAGTGCCTGGCCTCAGGCTCGCCGGTTCCGCGCGACGTCATCGCTGACGCGGTTTAAGTGTTTAACTCCTTTCATTTTTTAACCGCGTCACGACGGGCGCTGCCGGGCGCGATGAGGCTGGGGTCACCCAATGCCATGACTGTCACTCCGGACGCGGTTAAAAAATGAAAGTACTTGATCGTCTCGAGGAATCGCTCGTCGTCGTGCTCATGGGCGGCGCGACGTTAATCGTGTTCGTGGCGGTGCTCCACCGGTATGCCACCGGCTTCAGCATCCCGGTGGTGCAGGACTGGCTGCTGTCGCTCAACTTCGGGTGGACGCAGGAGTTGTGCATCATCATGTTCGTGTGGATGGCCAAGTTCGGTGCCGCTTACGGGGTGCGCACCGGCATCCATGTCGGCGTCGATGTGATGGTCAATCGCCTGGCGGACCGCAGTCGCGCCAAGGTCATCCTCTTCGGGCTGCTCGCGGGCGCGCTCTTCACGGCCATCGTGGCGACGCTGGGCGCCCGTTTCGTCTGGGAAAACGGTGCCCACTACGCCGTGCTGAATCTCGCGGGTCTGGACACGGGCGAGCTTCCGGAAGGCCCGACCACCCCCGACCTCGAATGGCCGACCTGGATCGTCTACCTGGCGGTGCCGCTGGGTTCGAGCCTGATGTGCTTGCGCTTCCTGCAAGTCGCCTGGGCCTTTTTCCGGACCGGGGCGCTGCCGCAGCACGACCACGGCCATGTCGAGGGTCTGGCGGAAAAGCCGGTGCCGGTCGATGTCAATGTCTACGACTTGGACGACAACCTGCACTATCGCGACTTGAAGCATGAATCGCTGGGCGAAGCCGGGGCGCCCGATGCGACCCCGGACGCGACCGCGACCGCGACCGCGACCGGGCGCAAGGACGGTCAATCATGAGCGCCGCCATCATCTTCGGGCTGCTCCTGGTCCTGATGCTGACCGGGATGCCGATCTCCATCGCGCTCGGGCTGACGGTGCTGACCTTCCTCTTCACCATGACCGAGGTCCCGCTCGAGGCGGTGGCGCTCAAGCTCTTCACCGGTATCGAGAAGTTCGAGATCATGGCGATCCCCTTCTTCATCCTGGCCGGCAACTTTCTCACCCATGGCGGGGTGGCGCGACGGATGATCGCCTTCGCCTCGGCGATGGTCGGGCACTGGCACGGCGGGCTCGGACTGGCAGGGGTGGCGGCCTGCGCGCTCTTCGCGGCGGTCTCGGGCTCCAGCCCGGCGACCGTGGTCGCCATCGGCTCCATCCTGCTGCCGGCGATGCTCAAGGCCGGCTTTCCCAATAAGTTCGGGGCCGGCATCGTCACCACCTCCGGGGCCCTGGGTATCCTGATCCCGCCGTCGATCGTGATGGTGATGTATTCGGTGGCGACCAATACCTCGGTGGGCGCCATGTTCATGGCCGGCGTCGTCCCCGGCCTGGTACTGGCCGGCGTGCTGGGCGGTGTCACCTGGTGGCGGGCGCGCAAGTTCAATTATCCGCGCCTGCCCAAGGCGAGCTTCGCCCTGCGGCTCCGGACCTTTCGGGATTCGCTGTGGGGCTTGTTGCTGATTGTGATCGTGATGGGCGGCATCTATGCCGGGCTCTTCACCGCGACCGAGGCGGCGGCCATGAGCGCGGTCTATGCCTTCATCATCGCCGTTTTCGTGTATAAGGATATGCGCATCACCGATGTGCCGCGGGTGCTGCTGACATCGGCGAACATGAGCGCGATGCTGCTCTATATCATCACCAACGCCGTCATGTTCTCCTTTATCCTGACCAACGAGAACATCCCGCAGTCGCTCGCCGATTGGATGCTGGCCCAGGGGCTGGGGCCGATCGCCTTCCTGCTGGCGGTCAATATCCTGCTGCTCGCGGCCGGCAATTTCATGGAGCCCACCTCGATCGTGCTCATCTTCGCGCCCATCCTCTTTCCGGTGGCGATGAAGCTCGGGATCGACCCGGTACACTTCGGGATCATCATGGTGGTGAACATGGAGGTCGGCATGTGCCATCCGCCGGTGGGTCTGAATCTCTATGTGGCATCCGGGATCACCAAGATGGGGATCACCGAGCTGACCGTCGCGGTCTGGCCCTGGCTGCTGGCGATGCTGACCTTCCTGATGGTCGTAACCTACTGGCCGGGCCTGTCCATCGCCTTCCCGACTTGGTTGGGTATGATGTAGGCGGGGCTCATGGTGGATGCGCTGCGCTTATCCACCCTACGCCCGCGGTCGCGGTCGTTGTCGTTGTCGTTGTCGTTGTCGTAATCGTAATCGAATTCGGAGAAGCGCTGTAATTTGGCGCTTGCGGGCCGGGTCGCTACGATAATCTCGATTACGACAACGACAACGACAACGACAAGCCTCGGCGGCACTCGATAATTTCCGTTTCCATGGGCAATCGACTCAGGTCCCAGCTATGCCATCCGACCCACTCTCACACCTGCTTGCGACCCTGGACTTTGCCTGGCGGCACGCGCCGCCCGGGGGGCCTATGCTTACCGATATCCAGTGGCGCGCGGACGCCTGCGGCCCCGGCTCCATCCTCTTCTTTCAGCGCTTCGATGACGGGCGCAGTGATGCGGAGTTGTTCGAGCGTTATCTGGCGACCAGTCCTTTCGCGGTCCTGGTCACCAACCAAATGCTCGACTGCTTTGAGCGCCTGCCCTTCAAGGGTATCTATGTGACGCGCCCCGGCGACTGGCCAGCAGTGGTGGGGCGTTTCTGCGATGTCGTCTACCCCCTGAAAACGGACGGCCTGGGCTTCATCGGCGTCACCGGGACCAACGGCAAGACCACGACCGTCAAGTATCTGGAGGCGATCCTCGCCGCCAATGGGCGGAGGGTGCTCAGCGTCGGTACCCTGGGGGTGTCGCTCGACGGTGCACCGCTGGCGGCGACCGGCTTTACCTCGCCGCCGCAGATCGAGCTGCGCCGCCTGCTGCACGCGCAGATGCAGAATTGCGATTGCGTGGTGATGGAGGTCAGCAGTCACGCACTGGATCAGGGGCGGGTGCAGGGTCTCCCGCTGATGAACGCGGGCTGGACCAATTTCACTCAGGACCACCTGGATTATCACGGGGACGAGGCCGCCTATTTCGCCGCCAAGGCGCATATCCTGGACCTGATCCAGGACGGGGGCCGGCTCTATTGCAATAGTCGGGAGGTGGCCCGGCGCCTCGCTGGGCTCGGGCAGTCGCGGGTGCCGATCGAGGTGTTGGACGCGGCGCCGTTGAGCCCCGAGGCGATCACCGCCAAGCCCTTCCTGGCCCTGGAGCACAATCGCTGTAACTATGCCCTGGCCCGCGCCCTGGCCGACGGGGTGCTAGGCCCGGTTGCGCGTGACGACTGGCGGCACTTAAGCCCGGTCGACGGGCGCTTCGAGTGCCGGACCAGCGGCAGCCGGACCGTCGTCATCGACTTCGCGCACACGCCGGACGCCCTGGAGACCATCCTGACGGCGATTCGCGCCGGCTTCCCCAGCCATCGGGTCTTGACCCTGTTCGGCTGCGGCGGCGATCGAGACCGCGGTAAACGTCCCCTCATGGGTGCCGCGGCGGCGCGCCGCTCCGACCACACGATTCTGACCTCGGACAATCCGCGCCATGAGGACCCGCAGCGGATCATCGACGACATCCTCGCCGGGATGCCGCAGGAGGGCAGGGAGGTGCTGGTGGACCGCCGCGCGGCCGTCGCGCGCCTCTTCGATCTCCTTCACGAGCGCCCGCACGACGAGCCCTGGGTGGCCCTGATCGCCGGCAAGGGCCATGAGCGCTATATCGACCGCAATGACCGCAAGACCTATTACAGTGACCAGGACGAGGTCGAGCGCAATATGCGGCGGCTGGGGTGGACTTGAAGGGGATAGCAGTAACGAGTCGGAAATAGGTTGAACCACGAAGACAATCGTTGTCGTGGTCGTTGTCGTAATCGTAATCGTAATCGTAATCGGAGAAGCGAGGCAATCAGGCGAGCGCAAGAATCCAGCTTGCTGCGATAATCTCGACAACGACAACGACAACGACAACGATGCCGAGGGCATCCCTAATCGACTTGTTTAGCTTATCAGTGAATCGTTAGCTTATGATCCTGCGCCAATTCTATTCCATCCCCGTCGGCCTGCTGCTCGGGATCGCTCTGGCCCTGCTGTTCCCTGCGGGGGCGCCCTATGTCGCCTGGCTGGGGCAGATCTTCATCTCGCTGCTGAAACTCCTGATCCTGCCGCTGATCCTGGTTTCTATCTATGCCTCATTGGCCGGCAGTACGGCGTTGCGACAGATCGGCGGGCGGGCGGGCGGCTATTATCTGCTGACGACCTCGGTGGCCGCGATCCTGGGGACCACGCTCGCCCTGCTGTTCTCGCACGACCTGCCGGTCGGCCTGCTCGATCTCCCGCCGGTGTCGCCCGACACGGCCGCGATCAATGTGTCCGCACTGGTCGCGAACTTCATCCCCACCAATATGTTCGTCTCCCTGGCGGGGGGCAACGTGCTGCATATTGTGTTCATTGCGGTCCTGGCCGCCCTGGCCTCCCGGCGCATCGCGGCCGGCCACCGGGCGACCCTGCTCGGCGGCGCCCAGGCCCTGGACGCCCTGTTGATGCAGACCCTGAATGCCGTGCTGGTGCTCGCCCCGGTGGGCGTGGCGGCACTGGTCTATACCGGGCTCGCGGACATGGACTGGGCGGGGGTCTTTCAACTGCGCGCCTTCGTCTGGGCGGTGGGGCTGGCGGCGCTGGTGCATGCGGTCCTGATCCTGCCCGGACTCTATCGGGCGCGCGCCCGGCGGTCGCCCTGGCCCTTGGTGGTCGCCTGCCGCACGCCGCTGGTGACGGCGCTGTCGACCGCCTCCAGCAATGCCACCCTCCCGGTCTCCAAGCGCGCCCTGGAGGCGTTCGGGGTCAGTGAACGGGTCACCAGCCTCAGCCTGCCGCTGGGTGCGAGCCTCAACATGGACGGCTCCTGCCTGTACCAGTCCACCCTCCTGATCTTTATGTCCCAGTTGGCGGGCGCGGACTTAAGCCCGCTGCAGGCGGCCTATATCGTCCTGCTCACCATGGCCTCGTCCGCCGGCACCGCCGGCATCCCCGGCGGGGGCATCGCCATGATGGCCTTCATGCTCGACCTGCTGGGGCTGCCCCAGACCTATCTGGCCCTCTATCTGGTCGTCGACCGGTTTTTCGATTACCCCATCACCGCCATCAATGTCTGGGGCGACCTGGTGGTGGCGGCCATCGTCGATCAGGAATTGCGGCGCGATGAGGCCGCGGCAGCCGCCTGAGTGGGCCTTGGCCATCCTTCCGGCCACCCGGCATCCTAGGGTGGACAAGCGCAGCGCAGTCCTCCAGCGGTGGCGCCGGATTCGGTGGACTGCGCTCGCGCTTGTCCATCCACGGCCTGGTCCGCACGGCGGACCCTAGGGGCTTAGGGCAGGACTGGCGTCTCGGTCTCGGGCTCGCACACCGCGCCCGGATACCAGGACGCGATCTCGGCGCGGCGTGCGGGTGGGCTGAAGGAGTGCGATGCGACCGACCCGTCCGGGTGCCGGATCAGCCAGCGGTGCTGGGGCGAATCCGGGGCCTGGGTAGCGGCGGCGGAAAAGTCTAAGTCTATGAAAGGTAAAGGCGTCATAGCGTCGGAGTCCCCGGCCTGGTGCCGCGTTGGTCCGGTGTCAGGTCCCGGGCACCTGGGTGCGCCGGGGTGTCGCAGCAAGACCGGTCGGCCCCGGATGCGGCCGGGGGTTGCGGTCTGCGTCTCTCGAAGCGGTCTGGATCAATCATCCTAAAAAGAGCAGTCAGCGATCAGCTTTCAGCATTTAGCTTTGCATTTCAAGAGTTTGTGACCACCCGGTGCATCACCTGTCGGGTGGGCGCCTGCGGCTCCAAGACGGCTCGTAAGATGCTGATGCACTTATGGCTGACGGCTGATCGCTGACGGCTGACTGCTCTTTCCAGGATCATCGGTGTCGACTGATGTGCCTGCACGAATGAGCCGTCTAAGTCATTAATCATATAACATAACCAACTGACATAGCGAAAAAAGATGGCGCCTTTGGGGCCGGCGGCGCGGGGCGGCGCTTTGCCGTGGCCGGGTGATCCGAAGAAGAGTAGTCAGCGATCAGCTTTCAGCATTTCGCTTTGCGTTCCAAGAGTTTATGACCACCCGGTGTATCACCTGTCGGGTGGGCGCCTAGGGCTCCAAGACGGCTCGTAAGATGCTGATGCACTGATGGCTGACGGCTGACTGCTCTTTCCAGGGTGACCGACCTGAAGGACGCGCCGAAGCGACCCGTCGCCCCCTTGGGTCAATGCCTGGTCGCCAGGGTGGCCGGTCCGGGCTACACTCCCGCGACCTTTGATCTGGGATTGCATTGGTTTCGATGTCACCGCGTCATTGTTTGCCCATTCTGTTGGTCATGGCCTTGTCCTGCACGGGGTCCCTGCTGCCGTCCGCGGCCAGCGCCGCCTGTCGCCAGGACGATCAGGTCCGCGTGTGGATTGCCCCGCTGCGGCCCAAGCCCGGTGGACCGCTCGAGGTCCTGGCGGTCGCGACCGACGCGGCCCTGGATCAGTTGCAGGTCACGGACCCGGCCGGACAGGTCTCCCTGCTGCGCACGGTCGACTCCGGGGGGCCGCCCTGGGGGCTGGGCGGGCGCCTTCCCAGGCCCCGGGCCGGGACCTACCGGATCGAGGCGTTGCGCGATGGGCGGGTCGCCGCCTGTGCCGAGGTCCTGGTCGGCGGGGGGGGCGAGGCGGGGACGCCTGGCCGCGGTGACTGGGATCTGGCGACCACCGCCCTCTACTCGGCCTGGGTCGAGCGCCTGTTCGAGGCCCCGCCCGAGCAGTCGCTGAGTTACGACTCGCTGACCCCGGTACTGCGCAACCCGGAGCGCAACTTCCTGTTCGATTTCCTGGGTGCAGGGGAGGACAGCCGCCTCACCAGCGAGCCCGACTGCGCGGACCTGCCGTATATCCTGCGGGCCTATTTCGCCTGGAAGCTGGGCCTGCCCATCGCCTACCGTCAGTGTAGCCGCGGCAGCAGTGCCAGCCCGCCGCGGTGCCAGTCGCCGGTGATCGACGCGGCCCTGGCCGGGGCCCCGGCCTCGGCTGCCGAGTTCCGGGCGGTGAGCCGGCGGGTCATGGACAACGTGCACTCGGGCAGCGGACGTACCGCGCTGCGCGATGAGGCGACCGACTTTTACCCGGTGCCCTTGCAGCGTTCGGCGCTATGGCCCGGGACTCTCTACGCGGACCCCTATGGACACGTCCTGGTGCTGGTCAAGTGGATCGACCAGGGTCCTGGGCAGCCCGGGCTCCTGCTCGCGGTCGATGCCCAACCGGACAACTCGGTGGCGCGCAAGCGCTTCTGGGAGGGCACCTTTCTATTCGCCGACACGCCGAGTGCCGGACCCGGCTTCAAGGCCTTCCGGCCCTTGGTGCGCACCGGCGGCGGGCTGCGCCTGCTGTCCAACAGTGCGCTCGGGAGCGGCACCGGCCTGCCGCCTTACTCAGAGGAGCAGGCGCGGCTCGCGCCGGCCGACTTCTATGCCCGCATGGAGCGCCAGATCAACCCGCAGGGGCTCGAACCCGAGGCGGCCTGGCAGGCGACCCTGGAGGCCCTGATGGAGCAGCTCGAGACCCGGGTGGACTCGGTGGCAAAGGGGGAGAGTTACATACGCGCCCACCCGGGGACCACCATCCCCATGCCCAGCGGTCCCGCGATCTTTGAGACCACCGGGCCCTGGGAGGACTTCGCCACCCCGTCCCGGGACATGCGCCTGCTGATCGCGCTCAATGTGCTGGCCGGGCTGCCGGAGCGCATCCGCCGCTATCCCGACCTCTATGCCCTGCGCGGGGAGCGCCCGGCGGAGGCCGCCGCGCGGATCGAGCGGCTGCAGGCGGTGCGCCAGGACCAGCAGTTCGTCACCTACATCCGCAGCGACGGCACGCCGCAGCGGCTGAGCCTGCGCGACATCTATGCCCGCCGGGCGGGCCTGGAAGTCGCCTACAACCCGAACGACTGCATCGAGCGGCGCTGGGGGGCCTCGCCTGAGACCACCGATTACGCCAGTTGCCGCCGCCAGGCCCCAGCGGACCAGCGCGCGCGCATGGAGCAGTATCGGCCCTGGTTCCGCGAGGCCCGGCGGCCGCCCCGCTGACCCCGCGGCGGTTGCGCGCACGGGTCCAGTGGGCGCGGCACGACCATTGACCCTGGAAGAAGGATTTGTTTCACGCAAAGACGCAAAGACGCAAAGAAGTACAGTGTTTCAAAGCGATAGGTCTATCGCACGGCTCACCTGCCGGGTGAACCGTACGACAAAGATATCGCATTGAAAAACCTTGCGTCTTTGCGTCTTTGCGTGAAACAAATGCTCTTTCCAGGTTTATCTTTAGGAGTTCCTTCCGTTGTCGATTCAATCCGCTACCCCGGCCTGGTCGAGGCTGGGTCTGATCCTCGCCCTGACCCTGGTCTTAAGCGCCTGCGGGAGCGCGCCGGAGAAACCGGTCGTCCAACGCCTGACCTGGGCCGGACACCCGCTCGGGGGGCCGCCGGCGCGCAACCCGGCCCTCAAACAGGCGATCGTCAACCGCGCGCTCGGCGAATGGGAGTATTTCGGCCGTCAGACCGTGGTCTTCAAGGGGGCCGATGAGAGCATCCCCCATGTCGGTTACTGGGAGGACGACAACCAGATCTACAGCGAGCGGGTCAGCCGTTACTGGCGCGCCGTCGGCAAGCCGGGGCTCAATGGGATGGACTGCCGCCAGCCCTGGTCGGCCGCTTTCATCAGTTGGGTGATGGAGGGCGCCGGGGTGCCCGGCTACCAGTTTCCCCCGGCCACCGCCCATTCGGTCTATCTCGCCAGCCTCATCGATGAGGCCATCTTTCCCGGCCGCTGGTTCATTCCGCGGCGGGTGAGCGACTATAGCCCCAACCCGGGTGACCTGATCTGCGCCCCGCGCGGCGACTCGCGCCCCGCGAGCTTCGACGGCTACGTCAGCCCGCGGGCGCTCCAGGGCGCCAACACCCACTGCGACCTGGTGGTCGCCAAGAGCGGGCAGAGCCTGGGCGTCGTCGGCGGCAATGTCCGCAACTCGGTGTCGCGGACCACCCTGGAACTGGACGGTCAGGGGCGGTTGAAGCCGATCCCGCGGCGACCCTGGTTCCTGGTCATGGAGAACCGTCTCTAGAGGGGCGGAGCGCGCATGAAAAAGCCACTGATCCTGCTCTTGCTGCTGGCCCTGGGCGCGGGCGGCTGGTGGGTCCTGCGCGGGCGTGCCGCCGGGGCCGCGGACCCGGGGCGCCTCACCCTCTACGGCAACATCGACGTGCGGCTGGTGAACCTGGCCTTCGAGGTCAACGGGCGGATCGCGGAACTGGCGGTGAGCGAGGGCGCGCGGGTCGTGCCGGGGCAGGTCCTGGGGCGGCTCGATGATCGGCACCTGGCCCAGGTCCGTGCGGTCGCGGCGGCCCGGGTGCAGGCGCAGCGGGCGGAACTCGACAAACGCATCGCCGGCGCCCGCCCGGAGGAACTCGCCAAGCTGCGGGCGGACCTGGAGATGGCGCGGGCCGAGTCGGTCAATGCCGCCCGCCGCGCCGCCCGCGCCCAGGACCTGTACCAGCGCAAGCTCGCCTCCCCCCAGGACCATGACGACGCCCTGACCCTGGCCCAGAGCGGCGCGGCCAAGGCCAATGCCGCCCAGGCGGCACTGGACCTGGGCCTGGCCGGCAGTCGCGCGCAGGACATCGCCGCCGCCGCCGCCCAACTCGCCGCCCTGGAGGCGGAGTCGGCGAATGCGCAATTGAATCTGAGCTTCGCGACCCTGGTCGCCCCCGTCGGGGGCATCGTGCAGAACCGCATCCTGGAGGCGGGCGACATGGCAACGCCCGAACGCCCGGTCTATACGATCACGATCACGGAGCCGCTCTGGGCGCGGGTCTATCTGGCGGAGCCCGACCTGGGGCGGGTCAAGCCGGGGCTGTCGGCGCGGGTGTCGAGCGACAGCTTCCCCGGCAAAGCCTATCCGGGTTGGGTGGGCTACATCGCCCCCAGCGCCGAGTTCACCCCCAAGACGGTCCAGACCACCGAGTTGCGGGCGGACCTGGTCTACCAGGCGCGGGTCTATGTCTGCAATCCGGCGGGCGAATTGCGCCAGGGGATGCCGGTGACGGTGGAGTTGGACCTCAAGGCCGCCCCGCTGGGCGAGCCCGGCTGCGCGCCCGCGGCGGCGCTGCCCGCGCCTCGCCCTGACTGAAAGTGTGCGTGCCCGTAGGGTCCGCTGTGCGGATCAAACGCCGCCGGCCGCGGTTCCGATCAAGGCCCCGGTCGCCTGATCGGGTCAAGCACCATGGCTGATCCACCGCTGCGCGCCCTCGGCCTGTGCAAGCGCTTCCGGGCCGGGGAGCGCACCCAGAGCGCGCTGGCGGAGGTGACCCTGAGCCTGACCCCCGGGGTGGTGACCGGGCTCATCGGCCCGGACGGGGCCGGCAAGACCACCTTCATGCGCCTGGCCGCCGGGCTCCTGACGCCGGACGCGGGAACCATCGAGGTGCTGGGTCTGGATGCGACCCGCGACGCCCTCGCGGTGCAGTCGCGGATCGGCTACATGCCCCAGCGCTTCGGCCTCTACGAGGACCTGAGTGTGCGGGAAAACCTCGACCTCTATGCCGACCTGCAGGGCGTGCCGCCGGGTGAGCGCCCGGTCCGCTACGCCCGGCTGATGGAGATGACCGGTCTCGGCCCCTTCGGCGCGCGCCTGGCGGGGCAACTCTCCGGGGGCATGAAGCAGAAGCTCGGGCTCGCCTGCACCCTGGTCAAGCCGCCGCGCCTGCTGCTGCTCGACGAGCCCACGGTGGGGGTGGACCCGGTGTCGCGCCGCGAACTCTGGGCCATCGTCTACCAGTTGGTGGCCGCCGAGTCGATGAGCGTGCTGCTCTCCACCGCCTACCTGGACGAGGCGCAGCGCTGTGCCCAGGTGATCCTGCTGCACCAGGGGCGGGTGGTGGACCAGGGGCCGCCCGAGCACTTCAGCGCCCCGCTGACCGGCCGCACCTTCCGCGGGACCGGCGCGCCGGCGACCCGGCGGCGGTTGCAGGCGGCGGTGGCGCGCCTGCCCGGGGTCCTGGATGCGGTCCTCCAGGGGGAGTCGGTGCGGGTGGTGACGGCGCCCGGGGTGTCGCTGGACGGCGCCGCACTCACCCGGGCCCTCGCCGAACCGGTGTCCTGCGAACCGGTGCCGCCGCGCTTCGAGGACGCCTTCGTCGCCCTGCTCCAGGGCGGCCGGGAGGCCAGCGCCGCGCCCCAGGTGCGGGTCACCCCGGGCTTCACCGGGGACGCCATCGTGGTGACGGACCTGACCCGGCGCTTCGGCGCCTTCGTCGCGGTGCAGCGGGTGAGCTTCGCCGTGCACCCCGGGGAGGTCTTCGGTCTGCTGGGCGCCAACGGGGCCGGCAAGACCACCAGCTTCCGGATGCTCTGCGGCCTGTTGGCCCCGAGTAGCGGCGAGGTGCGGGTGGCGGGGCTGGATCTGCGCCGTGCCGCCGCCCGGGCGCGCGGGCGCATCGGCTACATGGCGCAACGCTTCTCGCTCTATGCCAACCTCTCGGCCCGTCAGAACCTCGCCTTCTTCGCCCGCGCCTATGGGCTCACCGGGGCGCGCGCCGCCGAGCGTATCGCCTGGGCCCTGGACGCATTCGATCTGAAGGACTTGGCCGGGGTGGAGAGCGGCACCCTGCCGCTCGGCTACAAACAGCGCCTGGCCATGGCCGCCGCCCTGCTGCACGAGCCGGACATCCTCTTCCTTGATGAGCCCACCTCCGGGGTCGACCCCCTCGCCAGGCGCGAATTCTGGACGCGCATCAACGCCCTGGCCGAGGGCGGCGTGACGGTACTGGTCACTACCCACTTCATGGAAGAGGCCGAGTATTGCGACCGCCTCGCCATCATGGCCGCCGGCGAGGTGCTGGCACTCGGCACTCCGGCGCAGATCAAGGCCCAGGCGGCGCGGCCCGGCGAGCCGGAGCCGGATATGGAAGGGGCCTTCATCGCGCTGATCCAGGCGCGGGAGGGATGATGCGGGCCTGGGTGCAAGGCGCGGTCATTATCCCGGCCGCCGACAGTTGTAGGTCGCCCTTCAGGGCGACCAGCCCGCCCCGCTGTCAGGCGCTCGCCCGCAAGGACGACCTGCATCGGCACAGACCGATGGCCGGAATAATGAGCAAGGCCGCCGGGCAGCACGCCCGCAGGTCGTCACACCTGAATCATCGCGCTTTTTCACTTAACCGTCCCAGAAGGAACGAAGTTTATCCGCGTGGGTTGACGGGTTGTCGGGCGTGGTCTAGGCCCACTCGGGAGCGTTTGGCGGTGCCGACTGGGGATCTGCGATTGTGACCGTTCAGATACCAGATGGAGGGCGTTGATCAAAAGTCCGCCCGCCCGGCCCTCTCGTGACACCGCTCCAGCGGTGTCACGCGTGTGTCGGGCGCTCTGCGCCCCGAGGCCCGCCGGCGGAGCTATGACCAAGGCCGGATGGCGTCTGTCCAGTACGGCGGAAATCTGTCCGGCACCGCGGTGTTGGGGCCCGCGACCTCCCGCTTCCCGCCTGACGAAATCATCAGACCACCGTGTCCGGTGATTCCCAGACCGGCGATTATTTCCAAAAACGCAAATTGGAGTCGAAATGAACATCCGCACTACTCTTCTGGTGATCCCGCTGTTGGTTCTTGCGGTCTCCTCGCGGAACATGCGCCGATCGATCTTGTCAGGCCACGAGCCAAGTGAAGTAGTAACAAATTGGTTGACTGCAAGGCGTTGCGTTACTACAGTTGATCTGTGATCACCTTCGACGCCGTCAAGCGCCAGGCCAATCTTGCCAACCATGGCATCGACCTTGCCGCATGCGAGCCGCTCTTTGATGGCTTCATACACACCGCGGAAGATCGGCGCCTGGCCTACGGCGAGCAGCGACTGCAAAGCCTTGGCTGGCTGCGTGATCGGGTGGTCTACCTGGTGTGGGTCGATCGCCCTGACGGTCCCCATGTCATTTCCTGCCGCGCTGGAACCAAACATGAAACGCAACGCTACTTCCAAGCCATCCATCAGCCCTGAGCAGATGGCCGCGGCGCTGGCTGCGGCCCCGGAGCGTGTCGATGATCCGGATTGCCCCTACGATCCCAATGATCCGGCGGCCGTGGATGCGTACTGGAAGGGGGCTATCACCAGCCACGGACTCCCCGAACTGCGCGAGACCTTGGCGGTGCGCCGCCGTGGTCCCGACCGGGCCTCGACCAAGGTCTCGACGACAATCCGGCTCAGCCCCGAGGTCTTGGCCGCGTTTCGCGCCGCCGGACCCGGCTGGCAGACGCGCATGGACAATGCCCTGAAGGACTGGCTCAAGACGCACGCGAACCCTGCTGAAAGCGCATCCGTTCCCAGTAGTCACGACCATCGTCCCAACTGACCGCCCCGCTGCCCCGCAGCGTGCGCGCCTGATCTGCCCCCATGCCGCTCGTCCCAGCCCGAGGCCCCGAGCAGCCAGGTCGCCGTTGCGGTGGCACCCGCGCGTGCCCAAAGGTTAAGATCCGGGTCTATGACTCACGCTTGACCCCCTGGATGAGCGATAGCCGCTCCCTCTATGCCTCATGGTCTGGAACTGGCAACAATCCGACTGGCCTGAGTTTGCCTACGACAGTGTGCGGCTCGCACCCTTGGAGGCGCGCCTGCTGCACGAGTCTGGGCTCCTCTTCGGCGCCTTCGTCCATCTGGACGAGGCCGAGCGAGGAGGGTTGACGGTCGAACTGATCGGCGACGAGGCGCTGATGACCGCTCGCATCGAGGGTGAGTTTCTGGACCGGGACAGCCTGCAATCCTCCCTCTTGCGCGAACTCGGTCTGGCCGCGGACTCGCGTCGTGTCGCCCCGGCCGAGGCGGGGATGGCGGCGCTGATGGTCGATCTCTATCGGCAATTTCAGGCTCCCGTGACGCATGATCTGCTCTGGGCCTGGCATGTCATGCTGATGGCGGGGCGGCGGGACCTGCGTGATGTCGGATGCTATCGCACCCTCGAAGAGCCGATGCAGGTGGTCTCCGGGGCCGTCTATGCACCCCGGGTCCATTTCGAGGCGCCGCCCGCGCACCGGGTGCCTGCCGAGATGGATCGCTTTGTCGCCTGGCTCGTCCGCAGCGCCCCGACCGGCGCGAGCCCGCTGCCGACCTTGACGCGCGCGGGCATCGCCCATCTCTGGTTCGTGACCATTCACCCGTTTGAGGACGGCAACGGGCGCATGGCCCGTGCGATGGCGGAAAAGGTCTTGGCGCAGGGTCTCGGGAAACCTACCCTGATCGCGCTGTCCCACACCATCGAGCGGCACAAGAAGGCGTATTACGGCGCACTGGAGCGGGCGAACAAGGCCAATCGCATCGACGCTTGGCTGGAGTATTTCTCCCATACCGTGTTGGATGCGCTCGATTATACCCGGGCACGGGTCGTTTTTGTCATCGGCAAGGCCAAGCTGTATGACCGGCTCAGGGGTCAATTGAACGTGCGCCAGGAAAAGGTGCTCGCGCGCCTGTTCCGCGCGGGACCCGAGGGTTTCGTCGGGGGCCTGAGTGCTGAAAAATATATCGCCATCGCCCGCACCTCACGCGCGACCGCGACCCGCGATCTCCAGGACCTGGTCGCCAAGGGTGCCCTCGTGCGCACCGGGGAGCGCAAGCATACGCGCTATGCCATTGACATTTCCTCTCGATCATGGCGTCCGGTGCCAGGGGGCCGATGAGCCGCCGGTCCGGCACCGGGTACCAGACGAGATCCCCGGCGACGAAGACATCGGCGCGATCCGCGAACAGGATCTCCAGGTTCTCCTTGATCTTGACGATCCAATCAAACTGCAGCGTATTCTCCGCCATCGGTGCTCCGTCGCTCTCCGGGTAGGGGTCATCCGGGTCGATACGTAACAAGGGGTTAGTGGCAATTTCGGAAGGATGGGTGCAGGCGCTCATCCGACCATCCGCACCCTGTCGTGAGTCCCGCCCGCGGCCCCCTTGCCGCCGAGCCCGGACGCACTCAGCCGTGTGGGCTGCGCACCGGTGCCAACGGAAAGACCACCGTCTCATCCGGCGCCGATCGACGGGCGTTCCCGCAAGCAACCCTCGGATAGCGTCCCAAGGCAGTCAGCATGCCGCGCCGCGGCCGGCGGCCTGGTTGAGCACTCCAGGCCACGCGCCTCCCGTCCGGTACCCCGTTGCGCACGGGGAACTCCGGGGACAGGAACTCCGGGGACAGTATACTTAATTCCCGTAATGCCGAGAAGTCGACACGGTTCTTGCCCCGCCAAGCCTGCGTACTACGGGGAAACTACAGCCGGCCGCCGGGTCTCTGCACTACGCTTCGAGTTCAAGCGCAATCCGCAAGGGCGCTTGCCGCTCGACGAGCCAAAGCAAGACCCGGGACGGTCGCCGTTAGCACTGAACGATCTCAAACCCAAGCGACCCCGACCAGCCCGATCCAAGCCTACCCCTCAGCCTGCGACCGAGTCCCCGGCCTGGACGCAAGCCGCTCCGGATCACCTGGCGCCACCCAAGTTGCGGCGCCCACCGTCAGTTTAGGATGATGTCAAAGCCCGCCGCGGACGGGACCAAACGCCCACAGATTCCGGCCATCAGTCGATTTCGGAAAAGACCGGTTTTTTGGTAAAATCCGCGCATGGCAACCGCAAATCCTCTGGTCCTGAGCAAGTTCCGCGCTGCGCTCCAAGCGCTTTATGGCGAACGGATCGAGCGCGTCGTGCTCTACGGTTCACGGGCACGGGGGGATGCGCGAGCCGATTCGGATTATGACGTAGCGGTGTTTCTGAAAGACCTGGGGGATCGCTGGAACGAGATTGATCGAATCGTCGCCCTCGAAGGGGAGATTCTGGATGAAACAGGAGCGGTGATTAACGCTTTGCCGTTTGGCGCGGGTTCCTACAACGAACGCACTCCCTTGATGCACGAAATTCGACTTGAAGGAATCGATGTGTGACGCCTGAAGCCGCCCGCTATTTGGAAAAGGCGTGTAAATGCCTCTCCCATGCTCGCGCGACGCTCGACATCGGACTGAGCAACGATGCGGGACGCAATGCGTACCTCGCCGCTTTTCATGCCGCCCAAGCCTTCATTTTCGAGCAAACGGGAAAGATCGCCAAGACGCATAGCGGGGTGCGCAGTGAGTTTGCCCGACTCGCGAAAGAGGCCCCCCGCCTGGAAAAGAGCTTTTCAACCTTTCTCGCCCATGCCTATACGCTGAAAGCAGTCGCCGATTATGAAACCGGGCCGGGTTCCGATATTCCGCTTGAACGCTCGGCAGCGGCGCTTGAAACTGCCACCCGCTTTGTTGATGGCATTGCCGGAATGCTTGGCGAAGAGTGATAACTTTCCGCAGCGGCGCGTCACGCTTGGAAGGACGGGTGCAGGCGCTCATCCGGAATTCCGGGGACAGTATACTTGATTCCCGCAATGCCGAGAGATCGGCGCGGTTCTTGCTTCGCCAAGCCTGCGTACTACCGGGAAACTAGAGCCGGCCGCCGGGTCTCTGAACTACGCTTCGGGTTCAAGCGCAATCCGCAAGGTCGCTTGCCGCTCGATGAGCCAAAGCAAGACCCGGGACGGCCGCCGTTAGCACTGGACGACCTCAAACCCACGCGACCCCGATCGGCGCGATCCAAGCCTACCCCTCAGCCTGCGACCCAGTCCCTGACTTGGACGCCAGCCGCTCCGGATCACTTGGAGCCACCCAAGTTGCGGCACCCACCCCCAGTCTGCGATGATGTCAAAGTCCGCCTCGGACGGGACAAGATGCCCACAGATTTCGGCATCGATGAAAACGCCGAAAAAAATAGGTGACAACTGATAGTCGGCACCATCTTGCAGGGCGATTTTTGTGAATGGGACGACGTCAAAGCCGAAACAAACTGGCGTGACCATGGCGTAGCGTTTCATTACGCGGTTAAAGCGTTCCTCGATCACTTCGCGGTTGAAGGGATAGACGACCGTGAGGATTACGGGGAAGAACGTATTAATCTGCTGGGCATGTGCGACGGCGTTCTTCTCCATGTGACCTATACTGAGCGCAGCAATCGAATACGGTTGATTTCAGCCAGAAGGGCGGAAAAACATGAACACGAATATTACTACCGCGAAAATGCGTTCTGACGGCACTGTTGTCGAAGTGCTTACGGACGGAATTGAACGCGCGTTTCCGCAACAGCCTGTGCGTCCCATGACAGAGGCAGCGATCGAGGCAGCGGCGGCAGCCGATCCCGATGCGCGCCCCATGACCGCAGCCGAATTGAAAAAGGCCCGGCGTATTCCCCGAATCAAGACCCTGCGCCGCGCCTTGGGCCTCACACAAGAAGAGTTTGCGGGGCGTTACCATGTGCCGCTTGGGATGCTGCGCGATTGGGAACAAGGCCGCACAGAGCCGGATCAACCGGCACGCGCTTACTTGACCGTGATTGCCCACGATCCTGACGGGGTGTGCCGCGCCTTGCAGCAATCTCAAGCCGTCTAACGAAACTCGTCGGCGGAACAGCCTGGCCTCCGGCGTGCAGACGCAACTGATTTTCGTTGGATATGTCGGGAACCGCCACCGGCTGAAGCCTCAACCTCCGGTTATGGACGGATCGGTGCTGGCCGGAACGATGATCAAGGTGTGGGCACTCATCCGACCATCCGCACCCTGTCGTGAGTCCCGCCCGCGGCCCCCGTGCCGCCGAGCCCGGACGCACTCAGCCGCGCGGGCTGCGCACCGGTGCCAACAGAAAGACCACCGTCCCATCCGGCGCCGATCGACGGACGTTCCCGCAAGCAACCGCCGGATAGGGTCCCAAGGCAGTCAGGATGCCGCGCCGCGGCCGGCGGCCTGGTCGAGCAACTCCAGGCCACGCGCCTCGCGTCCGGCACCCCGTTGCGCACGCAGCTGAAACCGGGTCTCCGCATCGGCCTCGGCGAGCACGACCGTGGACATTTCCTCGAAGAGTTGGGCGACGTTGGTGCCACGGGCTTGGGCGAGAACCTCCAGTCGGTGCAACTTCTCCTCAGGCAGGTCAAGGGTTAGCGCGGTCATCGGCGTACCTCTCGTAGAAACACTTCCGGCGTGAGCACCGACCGAGTAGATCTACGGTGTCGACAGCTACCCGGATCGGCTCCGCAAGGCGCTGGAGAGCGCCACCCGTGCGGGGGAGTGCATCGAGATCCGTTGAGCCCATCGTCTCGCACGGGTGTTATGCTGGATGTACCCCTTACGCGGAGTATTTTCCATGCAGACCGTCGGTATCAAAGCGCTGCAAAGCAACCCAGGCGTCCTCAGCAAGGCGCTGGACAGCGGCGACTACTTGCTGATCACCCGGCACGGCAAACCGATCGGGATCGCCGCCGCCTTCGATGATGGCCTGCTCGATCTTGGGTTCAGGAAGTGGATCGCCGTGCGCTCCTTCCAGGCCGGCGATCTCAGCCTGGGCCAGGTGGCGCAGGTGTTCGACAAGCCACGGGAGGAGACCATGGGGCTCCTGTCCGAGTTGGGGATAGCCATCGCCGACTACGACTTGGCTGAAGACCTGGAAACCCTCGAGTTGCTCGGCAGCCATTGAATGGACGCCATCGTCAGTGATACGACCGCCCTGATCGTACTGGCGGGCCGCCAGCGCTTGGACCTGCTGGGGGCCTGTTTCGAGCGCGTCTTGCTGCCGCGGGCCGTCTACCTGGAGTGGCTGGCCGGCGACGTAGCCGTCGAGCAAACCGTCGCGCGTCTCGGCTTTCTTGAGGTGGTCGCGGTGGACGACTCCCCGTTGCTCGGTCAACTGCGAACGCTGCTCGACGCGGGCGAAGCGGAGGCCCTGGCGCTCGCCCGAGCGCAAGGATTACCGCTGTTGGTGGACGAGAAAAAGGGCCGGACCATCGCACGGATGATGAAGATCCACGTGTTGGGATTGGTCGGCGTGCTGTTACTCGCGGTGCAGCGCGGCATCCTGGAACCGCAGGTGGCCGGCGCGCTCTTACAGGAGTCGATCGACCATGGATTTCGGTTGTCCGAGCAACTCCATAGGGCGTTCCTGGACCGGCTGGCGTTGTCTGCCGATCCGCAGACGAACAGCAAGGCTTGAAAGAGGAAACGAACCAGAGTAAGCCAGGATGATGAGCATCCGCACCAACCGCCGCCTGCCGGGCCTCCTGCGCAAGGAGTCGCTCCAGATCCTGCGCGACCCCTCGAGCATCGCCATCGCCTTTGTCCTGCCGGCGGTGCTGCTGCTGCTCTTCGGCTATGGGGTGTCGCTCGATTCCCGTCTGGTCCCGGTGGGGCTGGTCATCGAGCAGCCGGGGGCGGAGACGGCCTCCTTTCTGGGGGCCTTCGAGCACTCGGTCTATTTTGCCCCCCGGGTCTATGCGACCCGGCAGGCGGGGCGGGCGGCCCTGGATGCTCATGCAGTCAATGGGCTCCTGGTGCTGTCGGCGGACTTTGCATGGCGGCTCAAGGGGGAGGGCGAGGCGCCGATCCAGTTGATCGTCAACGGGGTGGACGCCAACTCGGCGCGCCTGCTGGAGGGCTATGTCCAGGGGGTCTGGGCGAACTGGCTGCAGGGCCAGTTGGCGGCCCAGGGTACGGCCTTCACGAACCCCGTGACGGCCGAGCCCCGCGTCTGGTTCAATCCGGAGCTCCAGAGCCGCAATTACCTGGTGCCGGGGCTGCTGGTGGTGAACATGACCCTGGTGGGGGCGCTGCTGACGGCCCTGGTCTTTGCCCGGGAGTGGGAGCGCGGGACCCTGGAGGCCCTGCTGGTCACCCCGGTGACCATCGGCGAGATTCTGATGGGCAAGATCCTGCCCTATTTCGTGCTGGGCATGGGCGGGATGCTGATGTCGGTGCTGATGGCGGTGTTTCTGTTCGGGGTGCCGCTGCGCGGGTCGGTCTGGGTGCTGGCCCTCTGCTCGACCCTCTTTCTGCTGACCGCGCTGGGGATGGGGCTCCTGATCTCCATCGTCACCAGGAACCAGTTCGTGGCCGGTATGGTGGCCATCGTTGCCACCTTCCTGCCGGCCTTCCTGCTGTCCGGCTTTCTGTTCGACCTGGGTAGCATGCCCGCGGTGATCCGGTTCATCACCCACCTGGTGGCGGCGCGCTATTTCGTCGCCATCGTCCAGAGCCTGTTCCTGGCCGGCGATGTGTGGGCCGTGATCCTGCCCAATGCCGCGGCCCTGGCGCTGATGGCGGTCTTTTTCCTGGGTCTGAGCCGGCGGCTGCTCAGCAAGCGCCTGGAGTGAGAGATGCAAGAAGATGTGTGTCCGCAAATATGCTTGATCATATCCTGGCCCTGACGATCAAGGAATTCCTCGTGCTGTTCAAGGACAAGCGCAGCCGTATGGTGGTGATCATCCCGCCGCTCATCCAATTGCTGGTGTTCGGCTATGCTGCGTCCTTCGATCTCAATGCCGTGCCCTATGCCGTCTATGATCGGGATCAGGGTTATGCGGCGCGCGATCTGCTCGCGCGCTTTGCCGGCTCGCCCACCTTCGAGCTGGCCGGGCACATCGGCCGCCAGGGCGAGATTGCCGGGCTGATCGACGCCCGCCAGGTGATGCTGGTGGTGCAGTTGGGTCCGCGCTTTACCGCGGACCTGGCCAGTGGACGCACGGCGCCGGTGCAGGTGTTGATCGACGGGCGCAATTCCAACAGCGCCCAGGTGGCATTGAACGACGTGAGCCAGATTGTCAACCAGTTCAATCAGGACTGGATGGCCGCCCACGGACGTGCCGGCCCCCCCGTGCGCCTGGTGCCGCGCGCCTGGTACAACCCCAACCTGGAGAGCCGCTGGTTCTTCGTCTCCGGGTTGGTGGGCCTGCTGACGCTGGTGGTGACTATGATGGTGACGGCCCTGTCGGTGGCGCGGGAGCGCGAGCAGGGCACCTTCGATCAATTGCTGGTGACGCCGCTGCGGCCCTTGGAGATCCTGATCGGCAAGGCCATGCCGGGGTTCGTGATCGGGGTCTTCGAGGCGTCGCTGGTCGTGGTGCTCGCGGTCCACTGGTTCGGGGTGCCGTTGCAGGGCGAACTCTGGGTGCTTTATCTGGGGATCGGGCTCTTCGTGCTGGCCGCGGTCGGGGTGGGGCTTGCGATCTCCTCGCTCGCGCTCACCCTGCAGCAGGCCCTGCTCGGGGCCTTTCTGTTCATGGTGCCGGCGGTGGTGCTGTCCGGGTTCGCGACCCCGATCGCCAATATGACCCCGACGGTCCAGGCACTGACCCTGGTCGATCCGCTGCGGTATTACCTGGTGATCCTGCGCGGGGTCTTTCTGGAGGGGGCCGGATTCGACCTGCTGTGGGGGCAGATGTGGCCTCTGGCCCTGATCGCGCTCGCCACCCTGGGGGCGGCGGGGTGGCTGTTCCGGCATCGGATGGGGTAGGGCGCCGCCCATCAAGGGCGGTTGCATTTCGAGGTGTACCGCCTACACTGTAGAGACCTGTATATCCAACGAGGTTCCCATGCGATTACAAGTGGCCAAGTGGGGCAACAGTCTGGCCGTTCGGTTGCCGGTCGACTATCTGCGGGCGGCGGGTCTCAAGGAAGGTGACGAGTTAGAGGCGCAGGTGACGGCCATGGGTGAGATCCGACTCAGTCCGATGCAGCGCTTCGACAAGACGGCCTTTCTGGAGCGCGTGGCGCGGTTGCGGGCCGCTGTGCCGATGACCGCGACGAGCGTCGAGGCGATGCGTCGGGACGAGCGGTACTGATGGTCTATCTCGACACCAGTGCGGCGGTGGCACTGTTCGTTCCGGAATCGGCGAGCGAGCAGGTCGCGGCTTGGTTTGCCGCTTGCGCCGAGCAGGTCGTCGCCGCGGACTGGATCCTGACGGAGTTCGCCAGTGCTCTCTCGCTCAAGCAACGGCGAGGCGAAATCAAGGCTGAAGATGCGCAGATCCTGTGGAGCGAATTCAAGGTTTTCTGTGGCACCGGGTTACGCTTGATCCCGGTCACCCGCGTGGCGTTCGAGGAAGCCGCGCGCATGGTGCGGGATGCCGACAGCGGCCTGCGCGCGGGCGATTCCCTACATTTGGCAGTGGCGCTGGAGGTCGGCGCGACTCGTCTCGTCACCACGGATGCGACGCTTGCGGTGAACGCGACCAGGAAAGGTCTTCAGACTGTTGCGTTGTGATGGCGCCTGGACTCCTCGCCGGGTCCCCCCCCCGCGCCGCCCCCGGGTGTGGCCGCGGCTCTGTTAGAATCGCCATCCTGTCCCCTGCCCAGGAAGTCCCGCGCGACCATGACCGTCCGTACCCGTTTCGCCCCGTCCCCCACCGGCTATCTGCACGTCGGCGGTGCCCGCACCGCGCTCTTCTGCTATCTGCACGCCCGCAAGCATGGGGGGCGGTTCGTGCTGCGCATCGAGGACACGGACCTGGAGCGCTCCAGCGCCGAGTCCGTGAACGCCATCCTGGAGGGCATGAGCTGGCTGGGCCTGGACTACGACGAGGGACCCTTCTATCAGACCGAGCGCTTCGACCGGTACAACGCCGTGATCCTGGAGCTGTTGTCGCGCGATCTTGCCTACCGCTGCGACTGTCCCAAGGAGCGCCTGGACGGGCTGCGCGAGCAGCAGATGGCCGACAAGCAGAAGCCGCGCTATGACGGGCATTGCCGGGCGCGCGCGATCGACCCGGCGAGCCCCCATGTGATCCGCTTCCGCAACCCGCTCGCGGGCGCGGTGGTAGTGGATGACCTGATCCGCGGCCGGATGGTCTTCAACAACACCGAGCTCGATGACCTGATCATCCGCCGCACCGACGGTTCGCCCACCTACAACCTCGCGGTAGTCGTGGACGATGCCGACATGGCCATCACCCACGTCATTCGCGGGGACGACCACATCAACAACACCCCGCGCCAGATCAACATCCTGCGCGCGCTGGGGGTGGAGCCGCCGCAGTACGCCCATGTCCCCATGATCCTGGGCGACGACGGGGCGCGGCTGTCCAAGCGCCACGGGGCGGTCAGTGTCATCGCCTACCGGGACGCGGGCTACCTGCCGGAGGCCCTGCTCAACTATCTGGTGCGCCTGGGCTGGTCCCACGGCGACCAGGAGGTCTTCACGCTTGACCAGATGATCGCCCTGTTCGACATCACCGACGTGAACAAGGCGGCATCCAGCTTCAACACCGACAAGCTCGATTGGCTCAATCAGGAGTACCTGAAGACCGCGGACCCGGCGCGGGTCGCCAACCTGCTGCGGACCCACTTGGGCGCGCTCGGCATCGACCCGACCGACGGCCCGGACCCGGAACTGGTGGTCGCGGCCCAGGCGGCCCGCGCCAAGACGCTGGTTGAGTTGGCGCAGATCAGCGCCTTCTGCTACCAGGACTTTGCGGACTATGACCCGGACGCGGCCAAGAAGCACCTGCGTCCGGTAGCCCGGGAGGCGCTGGCCCGGCTCAAGGCGGCGTTCGAGATGATGGCCACCGAGGACTGGACCCCGGAGTCCCTGCACCGGGCGGTGGAGCGGGTGGCGGAGGAGTTGGGGGAGAAGCTCGGCAAGGTCGCCCAACCGCTGCGGGTGGCGATCGTCGGGCGGGCCGCCTCGCCGGGCATCGATGTCACCCTGCAACTGGTGGGCAAGGACGCGACCCTGCGCCGCCTCGAGCGCGCGCTCGCCTTCATCGCGGAGCGGGAGGGGCGGGCGGAGTCCTAAAGTGATGTCCGGAGTTGACCATAGCGACGTATGCATCAGTAGGGTGGATAAGCGCAGCGCATCCACCAGAGACGCGTAATCCCAGAAAGAGCAGTTCTCTCACAGAGACACAAAGATCACAAAGGTTGTCAACACGATACGTAGATCGAGGACGTCACCTGGCAAGGTGATCGGCCCAACGCTCTCAATGATCTGTTTTTCTTTGTGTCTTTGTGTCTTTGTGAGAGAAATTGCCGGATTTCGGGGAACGGATGCGGCGCGATCGAGCGCTGTGCCCGGTCTGCCGGGTCCTCGCGCGCGCCTTGTCCACCCTACAAGCTTCCCCGTCCTCTGATTCACTCAACACATTGAAAAACATCGGCGAGATGGGCGCCTTGGCGTGAGATCCGCCCTTTCTGGGGTTATCATCAAGAGTTGTCGGCAACCAGGGACCAACATGACCTCATATCAGCCCCCCGTTCGATGCGCTCAGACTGTCCGCGGCCTGGCCCGGTGTCGTCCCGGGCACGGACTCCGGCTCGCCCTGGCGGCCCTGTGCGTGCTGTCGGTCCTGAGCGGCTGCGCCTCGCTGCGGACCCTCGGCGGCAGTGCCCAGAGCACCCCCACGCCGGCCAAGACCGCGAAGGCCACCGAGACCGGTCAGCCGACCCCCGCGCCAACCCCCACGCCGGCCCCGCCCCAGGCCCAGGACGCGCCCAAGAACCCGGACCCGGACCCGACCGCGCCGCCCGAGCCCCAGTGGCGCACCACCGGCGAGGTGCTGGGCCTGAACCCGCCGGCCGAACAACCGGTCCCGCTGGGGCAGGCGAGCCCGGCCTTCACGCCCTTCAGCCAGGGCCTCCCGGACCTGCGTCGCGAGGTCGCCCTGATCTGCGGCTCCGCCCGGCTCGGCCGGCAACAGGACTATCTGGCGCCCCTGGTGACTGATCTGTTCCTCTCCAACGTGGACCCGGCCTTCGCCACCGAGGCCCTGATCCAGGGCGATTGCGGTTCGCTCGCCGCGGTGGTGCGTGAGCTGGTCGCCCAGGGCGGCAACGAGGTAGTGTCGGCGGTGGTGAATCGCGCCCTGTTCCTGAGCGGTCCGGGCGCCGAGGGGACCATCCGCGCGGCCGCCTCCAGCGGCCTGAACCGGGACCTGGTGTCCCCGCTCCAGCGCTCCGAGCCGAGCGTCGACGCCGGATCCCTGGCCTACTCCATGGCCTATTTCCCCTCGCGCGGGGCCGAAACCGGGGTGGAGACCGCCAAGGCGATCAACACGCTCTACAGCAACGCCACGCCGGGGTACGGGGTCTATACCTTCGTCCTCCTGGGTGCCGGCTTCGATCCCGCCAAGGAGCCCGACCGCGCCCGCTATGCGGAACTGCTGCGGGTCATCGAGACCTATGTCCTGGCCGGCGAACAGGGTGCCCGCGGGCCCCGGGCCGAGGCCCACGCCTTCCTGATCGCCATCCGGCCCGACCGCAAGGACGCCAAGCTGATCGAGCAGACCGGCCCCGAGCTGTCCGCCGCCATGCGCAAGGACCTGGTGCAGTATCTTAAGCGACGCGACCAGCCGGCCCTGGCCGCGCGTCTGGAGACCCTGCCCGGACCCTTCCTGATCTCAAGCCTGGAGCCGCGTCTGCTGCCCACGAGCCAGGTCGCCCCGCGCCTGGTGAGCGATCTCTCCGGGATCGGCCCCGAGTATCTCTATGCCGTGGTCGATGCCTATGACCGGCCCGTCGAGCCCGAGCAGCAAGGCCGGCCCGAGGGACTCGGCGCCATCCGCGAGCGCCTGCTCGGGCTCTTCAGCCGTAAGGTCACCGAGGAGGAGTTGAGTCCGGCGCTCAAGGACGCCTGGGTCTTCCGGCTCGGCGGCCCCCCGGCCGCCCAACCCGGGGCGGACCCGGCCGCGACCGCGGTCGCCGCCGCGCCGCCGGGCGCGGCCGGGCCGCAACCCGCCGCGGCCGCGCCCCCCGCGGAGTCCGGGTCCCAGACCGCCCCTCAGGCGCCGGGCTCCACCCCAACCGTGCGCAAGCGCGCCCCCAAGAAGGCAGTTCGCCGCTCATGAACCTCACCAGCATCTCCACCCTGCTCCGTTACCTGCTCGGCATCTTCCTGCTCCAGGGGGTGACCGGGCTCCTGGTCTATACGGCCCTGCGCACCGACTGGCAGTCGACCTGGCCGCTCTTCGCCATCGTGGGCGCGGCCGTCGGCGCTATGGCGGCGCTGTGGTTCAGCACCATCGCCGGGGCCGGCCGGCACCACGTCGTCGCCCGCGCCGCCGAGCGCTTCTCCAAGGAGCGCGAGGCGCTGCGCGTCAAGGCCGAGCAGCAGCGCATCAAGGAGGTCCGCAACACCGTCAAGGCGGCGCGCGGCCTGGGCGCGGGCATGAGCCTGAAGTCCGCGGTGGTGGTTGGCGGCGCCGTGAGCCTGGGGCTGACGATGATGCTCACCCAGTTCATCACGCTCGGGCTCCTCACCATCGCCTCCGCCGGAGGCGCGGCCCTGGGCTACGGCGTACGGGTCCGCCAGGAGAAACTGATCGCCAGGCGCGTGCAGAACGACGAACGTGCAATGCGCGTCATCGAGGTCCAGGACGCGGTACCGGCCATCACCAGCCGCAAGCGCAAGCCGCGGGCGCGGCCGGATGCGGAGGGGGATGTGACGGAGTGATGCCGTCAAGGAGCGAGGGCGAATACGATCGTTGTCGTTGTCGTTGTCGTAATCGAAAAAGCGATACGATGTGGGCGGGCGCAGTTCGACCTGTCGAGTTTTGACTTACAAAGCTCGAACAGCGAAACAACGAGGTGCGAGAGAATCCGGGCCGGTATGATAACCTCGATTACGACAACGACAACGATGCCGAAGTATTCCCGTAGGATGGGTAGAGCGCAGCGAAACCCATCGTTCGCGCCCGCCTCGCGCGTTGATTCCTGGGTTTCGCTGCGCTCTACCCAGCCTACGCGTCGCGCGCGGATCGGGCCGGCAGAGAATACTCGCCCCTAATTGACGCTTTCTGCTTATTGGTGAACCGCTCCTAAACTGTCGGTTTGCCCACCGCACCCCAATCCGCCTGCACCAGATTGCGCGCATCGCGGTCGAACACCAGCCCGACCTCGAACAGGCCCTTGCCCGGCAGGCCGCGATACTTGGCGCTATAGCCGCGGGCGCGAATCTGCGCCAGCGCCGGGTTGGCGGCGCCGTCCCGGGCCGACTCCCACGCACACTCATCCACCACCGCGGGCGCGACCGCCGGGGGCGCAGTGATCGCTGGCGTCTGCCGGGTCGCGCGCGGTCGCAGCTTGATCTCGATGACATAGATGAAATCGGCCAGTTTAATGGTCAGGTCCACCTGCCCCTGATTACTGACGTCCTCGGGGATGATCTCGGCGTTGAGGCTGGCGAAAAAGGCATAGAGCACGCTGGCATAGTAGCCCTCGGCCTCCTGCAGGTCATTGCCGGTAAAATTGCGCCAGGGAATGCCGGCAAAGAGCCGGCGAATCGCCGCCACCAGACCGCCGACATCACCCTGCGCCAAGGGCTCATAGAGGGCCTGTTGCCAACCAAAGCGCTCGCTCGGCAGGCGGGTCGTGTAGGCATCGACCAACTGGTTGGCGAGCGCCTGGCGCACCTCTTGGTTAGGGATGCGCAGTGTGAATAGCCATTGGTCGAACGCCTGGCTGGCCTGGTCGATCGTCAGATAGCCGGTCTGAAAGAGCAGCGTCACGGGATCAATGCGCTCGATGTCGAACGAGTCCAGGATCTCCTCGCTGGCCTCGATCCCGTCGAGGGCGGGCAGGAAGGTCTGCCGGCGCCGCAACAGCTTGAGCAGAAAGCTCGGGCTGCCGGTCTCGAACCAATAGTTACGGTACATCTGGTCTTTACGAATGAACAGCAGGATATCGAATGGGTTGTAGACCGGCTCGCCGAGAAAATTGTACCCGTTGTACCAGCGTTTGAGCCTGGCCCAATCGACGCCGGCCAGATGCCCGCCAAAGGTGGTCTCAAGATCGGCCTGGGTGTAGCCGCAGAGGGTAGCGAAACGCGCATCCAACGTCAGGTCTTCAAGCTGATTCAACCCTGAAAACAGGCTGACCTTGCTGAACTTGGTCACCCCCGTCATCAGGACGAACTGGATATGGGCGTCCTGTGTCTTCATGGTCGAGTAGAGGTTTTTCAGCCCCTCGCGCAGCACCGCGACGCGCTCCGGATGCTCGATGCTGTCGAGGATCGGCTTGTCGTACTCGTCCACCAGGATCACCACGCGTTGGCCGCTCGCCTCATGGGCGCGGATGATCAGCTCCGCAAAGCAGCCGGCAATGCCCGGGGCCTCACACTGGACCCCAAGACGGCGCTGATTGAAGACCAGCAGTTGGCGGATCGTCTCATCCAGACCCTCGGGGCTCTGCACCACCCCCCCGGCAAAATCGAGCCGGATCACCGGATGGCGCCGCGCCCAGTCCCAGTGGGCATGGATCGCGAGCCCCCGAAACAGCGCCTCGCTGCCCTCGAACAACTCCTTGAGCGTATCCAGAAACAGGCTCTTGCCGAAGCGGCGCGGGCGCGACAGAAAATAGTACTTACCCCCGTTCGCCAGGGCCAGGGCGTGCGCCGTCTTGTCGACATAGGCGTAACCCTCGGTGATGATCTCTGCGAAGGTTTGGATGCCGATCGGTAATTTTTTCAGGGGTGGGGTCATGGCGTAGTAGACAGCGAACGGAAAGCGCTCATCTTAGCTGGCTGCGGATTGCCCGCTTGGCGCTCTCCCAAGCGGTAAATTGCTCGGTCCCTTGTGCAATGGCGGATTCTCTCTGTGAAAGCAGGTCTTCATGCCAGGATGGGGATTCCACGCCGTTGTCTTGGCGGCAGAGATCATCCCAAAGTGACTCCATGACTTGGATCTTTTCCTCCAGAGACAGGGATGCGAGTGGTAATTCTATCATCGTCAGTTCTCCGGTTGCGGCTTATTCTCAGCGCAGAGCATGGGATGAACGCACTTCAGGGGTGCAGTACGGTTAGGGCCCCCGGGTTGGCCTCGACAATCCTCAGTAGCGCCCGGGCTGGTCCGGCCGGACGCACGCGGTGCTGTTCCCAATTCTGCAGCGTCTTGGGCTTGACGCCGATAAGGTAGGCGAAGCGCGTCTGACTGAGGCCGGTACGCTCGCGGATCGCCTTGACATCAGGCTCCGGAAATTCATGCACCCGCACTTCGGCCACGGCCTCGCCGCGCATATGGCGCCCCATGTCGCGTACGCTTTCCAACAACTCGTCAAACTGCGTGTTATCCATGTTTCACCTCAGCCTCAATGACATCGGCCAGCCGGTGCAGTTGTTCCTTGCAGCTCAGCGATGTCCTGGTCTGAGAAAAGACCGCTGGCGCAACGGGTGAAGATGGGCAGTTCGACGAAAACCATCCGCACATTGTACGCTGGCAGCGGAGTTTTTGTAGGGCGGACCGAGGGTGACCGGTCGAGTCGGGTAGCCAGGCGACGTTACCGCCACCCAGCCCCCTAAGAACCGTGCTTGCGACTTTCACCGCACACGGCTCAAGCCTTGATAAGCCCCTGTGACAGAGCCGGCCATTCGGCCTTCGCGATACC
>Ga0247835_1001092_pt1 | contig 35142 bp, 30 predicted proteins | sample LaCtaG_3_FD_189912 | JGI IMG/M metagenome (GOLD analysis project Ga0247835, IMG submission 189912) | Freshwater microbial communities from meromictic Lake La Cruz, Castile-La Mancha, Spain - LaCruzMarch2015_13.5m | ecosystem: Environmental > Aquatic > Freshwater > Lake | place: Spain: Castile-La...
CCGTAGAGTCCGCTGTGCGGACCAACGCCCCCGCGACAACCACAACGCCCGCGTCAGGAACGAGACCCGCCCCGGCGCCGCAACGCGCAGAATGTCGAGCCTCGGAGGATGCACAAACCTCGTAGGACGCACAAGCCTCGTAGGGTGGACAAGCGCAGCGCAGTCCACCCACAACCGCACCCGCGACGTTGGACTTCGCTCGCGCGCCTCCACGCCAGCGACGCCAACCTGACCAGCGCCATGCCCACCCCGGCGACCAGCCGCCCCGCAGGACACCGCCCGGGAGACCGCGCCCACCCCCCTGGTCGATTCACTGCGCGGGGTCCTCAAAGACACAAGACTCGGACGAGACGACTATCTCCGGCGCGGGCAACGGAAGCAAGCGCAGATTCAGATAAGTTATAAGTTAAGGATGTAAGTTGACGCAGGAGTCCCCAAGCGCTAATCTCCACCACGACAGCGCAGAGGCGGAGCCCTGTGGGCCTCATTGAAGCTAAGTCAGGGATGTAAGGCTCAGTCCTGATGACTTATTTTTCCGGGGCTCGGCCCCGGCCTCATTGGACTATCCCACGGGCGCCCGCCCTCTGCACCCTGTCAGCATCCGGCGAAGGCCGGCCAGCGAGGCTTGGCATTTGCCAACACCTCAAAACGCGGCGAGACATCGCGAGAGGATTAGGATGCGGGCCTTGTACGACGTCAACGTCCTGCTGGACGTACTGCGCGACCGCCAACCCCACGCGGACGCATCCACCAGCGCGCTCGATCTGGCCACGGTCGGCGCGGTCCAGGGCTATCTGTGCGCGTCAGGGGTCGACACCCTCGCCTACCTCCTACGCAAGGGCTCGGGCCGCGATGGCGTCATGCGCAACCTCATCACACTGCGCCGCATACTGCGCATCGCCGAGGTTACCGAGTCCGTCATCGACTCTGCACTGCGCCTTGGCTGGACCGATCTTGAAGACGCCATCGTCCACGAAAGCGCCCACTTGTGTGGCGTCCAGGCGATCGTCACCCGCGACGGCAACGACTTCGCCCGCTCCGCGATCCCCGTCTACACCCCGGCAACGTTCGTCCAGACCATGGCCGGCGAGAAAATTTTTGACCGGGCACGCCACCTGGTCAGGTTCTGACAAGGTGACGGTCGCATACTCTTACCCCGTACCCCGGAACCACCCGCCGGTCACCCGGCCCGCGAGCCACCCGCGGACAGGTACCAGCACCAAGCGGGACACCGTATGATCGCCACCGCAGCCGCAGAACGCGGCAGGACTGGAGCGAAGGAAAGAGCGATGGAATCCGAGACCTGGACACACCGCATCACCACCTGGCGCGCCGCGCCCGGTGCCGTGCGGGCGCGTGCCGCCTGCGACCACGAGGAAGGTCCCGAAGGGCAGGGTCAGTCCCGAGCTTTGAGCAGCAACTCGCTCAGCAACGGCTCTCCGGCCGATATCACCTGGCCGACCGATTTCAAACGCTGGCCCTTGCCTTCCCGCACCCAGGGCAGAGCGCGCAGTCGAGCGAACACGCCTGCTTTCCTCGCGGTCCCGGTGGCTTCGGCAATCCCGATGATCCGCACGATAGGGCGCTCCCGGGAGGTCAGCGCCATGTCCTGGCCCGCCTGCACGCGCAGGAGATACTCCAAGAGTCAGCCTTTCAGAACGCTTACCGGAACCTCCATCCCCCACAAAGCGGTAACCCTCAGAGTATGGCCAGGGGCGAGACGCCGAACAACCATCTCAGAGAGAACGTCGCGCAGGCTCCGCTGGCACCAAACCGCGCATCGGCTTACCATCGCCCGTCACCCATTGATCGGGTCAGGTGACATTTTTCCAGTGGTTCTGCGAAGCCCCGCGACCTGGTCAGTATCCGAGAGGGTAAAGGTGCAAAATGGAAACCCCGGCTGCAGCGCACCGCCCCCCAAACCAACAGTAAACCGTGGCCCGAGGAATCCAGGCGAGTCTGTACCGACACGGAAACCCAGGGCTCTAGCGCCAAAGCGGGCATCAAAGACAAGGACTACTTCATGACCTTCGACGACTTTTTCGCCGCGCTCACGGCCGCTCGCAAGCCATGGGATTGGCAACAAACGCTCGCGGGACAAGCAGAATGCGCGAATCGCACCATTCGCATCCCGACCGCCTTCGGCAAGACCCTGGGTGTCTGCGCCGCCTGGCTCTGGCATCGGGTACACCGCAACGACGACGCTTGGCCGCGGCGGCTCGTGTGGTGCCTGCCCATGCGAGTGCTGGTGGAGCAGACCGGCGATGAGATCCGCGCCGCACTGCAACGGCTCGATCTGCTGTGGGATGAGGTCGGCGAACACACCGGCAAGGTCGGCGTCCACGTCCTGATGGGGGGCAGCGAGCCCGGTGCCTGGCACCAGTACCCGGAGCATTGCGCCGTCATCATCGGTACCCAGGACATGCTCTTGTCCCGGGCCCTCAACCGCGGCTATGCCGCGCCTCGCGCGCGATGGCCAATGGACTTCGGTCTCCTGAGCCAGGATTGCCTGTGGGTCATGGACGAGGTGCAGTTGATGGACGTAGGGCTCACCACGTCGGCCCAACTGCAAGCTTTTCGCGACGATGACGCCAATGCAAACAAAGGTTTTCGCCCATGCCGCACTTGGTGGATGAGCGCCACCCTACAAACGAACTGGCTGGCGAAGGGCCCCGATACCCGACAACTCACAGAAAGCTTGGCCGCAACCTCCATCCCGCCTGCAGGCAGGACTGGGCCGCTGTGGGATGACGTCACCAAGCCCTTTGAACTGCGACCGGTCAAGCACCAAAGCGACTTGGCCAAACTGATCGGTGAACGTCACCTGGCCGGCAACCGCGGCGGACAAGGCCCAACCCTGGTCGTCCTGAATACCGTTGACCGTGCGGTCGAGGTGTGGGAAGCACTGTCGAAGGACAAGACGCTGGCAGGTACGCAGCTACGGCTGGTCCACAGCCGTTTCCGGCCGCATGAGCGTACTGACTGGAGGAGAGAGTTCCTGAACCGTGCCGCCTGTGCCCCCGGTACCGACCGGATTATCGTCGCGACCCAGGTCATCGAAGCGGGCGTAGACATCTCGGCCGGTGTCCTCATTACCGAACTGGCCCCTTGGGCGAGTCTGGTCCAACGCTTCGGGCGTTGCGCCCGCTGGGGCGGCAGCGCCCAAGTCACGGTTACAGTGATTGAGAGCTTGAAGTTCACCGCCCCCTACGAAGCCCAAGACCTTGATGTCGCACGCTCAGCCCTGGAACTGATCGCTGCCGAGGCGCAGGACCAACCGGCCCAGGTCGCGCCCTTGCAACTGGAGCAATTCGAGGAACGCCATCCGGAACTCCTCCCCGCCCTGTACCCCTTCGAGCCAAGCCAACTCCTGCTGCGCCACGAACTCGACGAGTTGTTCGACACCACAACCGACCTGTCCGGCGCCGACATCGACATCAGCCGCTTCATTCGCACCGGTGACGAACGCGACCTACATTGCTTCTGGGCGGACATCGCCCCGCGCGAACGTCGGGCGCCGGACGGCATCAAGGCCGCCCACGACGCCCTCTGCGCGATCCCCTTCCTCAAGGCCCGCGACTGGCTGTGCAAACTGAAGGCCGAATCCCTGAAGCCCGATAAGCGCGCGTGGGTTTGGGACTATCAGGACGGACACTGGCGCGAGGCCAAACGCCGCGACCTCTATCCCGGGCAGACCGTCCTGGTGGCAGCAGACAGCGGCGGTTATGACCCCACCCGCGGCTTCACGCCACACGAGACGACCGCGGTCCGCCCGGTCCCGGGCGAAACACTACCGCCGGACGAGCAGGCCGACGGTACCCAGGACGACGAATCACTCTCCGTCTTTGAGTGGAAAACCATCGCCACCCATGGCCGTGAGACCGGCGCCCTCGCGCGAGCCATCGCCGACACCCTGGCCCCAGACCTGTCAGGCATCTTTGACCTGGGCGGGCGGTGGCACGACGGCGGCAAGGTGCACCCCGCATTCCGCGGCTCCATTCAAGGCGACCCTCCGGGAACGCGACGCAACGATCTAGCCAAGGCACCCAAGCAGGCATGGCTCGCGCCTCGCCGCCTCTATCCAATGCCGGACGGCACCCGGCGGCCCGGACTACGCCATGAACTGGCCAGCACGCTCGCCCTGTTTGGCGTGCTGCAACGGCGCGACCCCGACCACCCCGCCTTGCTCGGGCACTGGCGCGACCTGATCGCCCAGGCCAGGCTGCGGCCATCGACACCCCGCGTCGGCGCGGAGACGCCGCCGCCGATGACCCCATTGGAACAGGAAATCCTGGCCCTGGATGCCGACGGCTTCGACCTCCTCGCATACCTGGTTTGCGCCCACCATGGGAAGTTGCGGATGGCCTGGCACGCCGGCAAACCGGATCAGGCTGCAAGCGACCCCGTGCTGCGCATCCGCGGCATCCGCCACGGCGAGCAACTGCCCTCATGTCCGCTGGCCACCGCTGACGGAACCGTGCATGAGTTGCCGGCAACCTACCTGGACTTAAGCCCCGCCGCGGCCGGCATCAGCCCCAACACCGGCGCCGGCTGGACCGACCGTGTCCTCGGCCTTCTCGACCGCTACGGACCATTCACGCTTGCCTGGCTCGAAGCCCTGCTGCGTGCCGCCGATCAACGTGCATCGCGACTCGCGGACACCCAAGACCCACTGCTGGAGACACCCCATGGCACCCACCGACTGGAAGGCGATCACCGCCCAATGGCGCCGCCTGAGCCCGGCGGAGAAGCAACGCATCGCCCTGAGTCGCATCCCGCGCAAGGTGGCCCGGAGCATGGCCTTCGAGGGCGAGCCGGTGGACGAGAACATGCTGGAGGAGGAACTCGCACGCCTCATCAAGCCACCCGTTATGTGACGACCACCCTGGGTATCCTCAGCTATACGGAGCTTGCTCCCCATTTGGCCCGCCGCGTCGAAGCGCTTGAAGCCGCCATCATTCAAGACGGCTTCAGTGATCGCGCACTCGATGAAGACCTGTTGCGCGATTTGCACGCGGGGATTTGCGCGGACTTGGTTCCTCAGTTCGCCGGACGCTGGCGACGCGCCGATGTCCGCGTCAGTGACCATCAGCCGCCGAGTTATCCGCAGGTACCGATGCTGATGCGAAACTATTGCCGGGACTTGACGGCGCGCTTTGCAGCCCTGCGCGACCCGGCCGACGACCGCATCCCCGAGTTCCTGGCCTTTGCCGAAGGTAGAATCTTATCGATTCACCCCTTCGCCGACTTCAACGGCCGCACCACCCGTATAATGCTGGCTGAACTGCTGCATCGACTCGACCTCCCCGCCCTCGATCCGACGCCCGATCCAGGCCCCGAGTCGGCCGACTATCTCGCCGCACTCAAGGCCGCAGACCAATCCAACTGGCAACCGCTGATCGAGATTTGGTTGGAGCGCTTCGCCAAGGAGACACGCTCATGATCCATGTCCATCGGTTGACGGGCTGCTCCCCAACCCCATTGGCACACTACCTCAAGGCCATCGGCATCCTGCGATTGGTCGCTGAACAGGCCGATCCCGATGCCCGAGGGTGGTGGGATGGGGAAGATTTCAAGTTAGCGACTGAGCTTGATAAGGTGACCTTGGAAGATTTTTTCCTTATCCGGTACCAGCCAACACCGATGTTCTCACCGTGGAACAAGGGTTCCGGCTTCTTTGCGGCCAAGGACCCTGCGGTATATCCGGTCGAGCACTCAGTGGCATCTCGTTTCACCTTGCTTCGCGCGGGCATCGCCGCGGCAAGATGCCTTCTGAATGACCTGGCGCAAGCAGATCAAGGCGTCCGCACCATCAAAGACGAAACGAAGGTCAAAGGGTTGAGCAGGGCCGCAAGAGAACAGCTTAGAACATCGCCCGAATACAAGAAGCGGCTTGCCGAGGCCGAGCGGAGCTTCAAGCGGCTGAAGGCCGAATTTATCCCGAGCGTGCGTATGTCCTGGCGCGGCGCGCATCGCGACTGGATCGACGCCGCTTTAGTCTTAGCCGAGGACGGAAGCGCTCTGTTTCCCTCGCTTCTGGGAACTGGCGGTAACGACGGCCGCCTCGACTTCACGAACAATTTTCTGCAACGGCTTTCTGAGATTTTCGACTTGGCCTCGGAGCAAGGCGCACCCCGTGGCAGTGCCCGCCAGTGGATTAGTGGCGCGCTCTGGGCGCAGGCAAGCATCGACTGCCGATCGGGATGCGCCGTGGGCCAATACCTGCCAGGCAGCGCCGGGGGCGCAAACAACGCGAACGGCCCCGAGGGTAGTTCTTTATTAAATCCATTCGATTTCGTGCTGATGCTCGAGGGCGCGCTGGTGTTCGTCGCTCATGCCTCACGCAAACTCGCCGTCGGCGAGAGGGTCCGCGCCTCCGCTCCCTTTGCCGTTGACGCCCAGAGCGCCGGCTACGCGAGTGCATCCGATTCCGATGAAAGTACTCGCGGCGAGCAATGGATGCCACTTTGGGTTCAACCATTTCGCCTGCACGAACTGCGGCGCCTGTTAGCAGAAGGTCGGGCGCAAATCGGTTCCCGACCATCGCGTGAACCCTTGGACTTAGCCCGATCCATCGCCCGTCTCGGCACAGCGCGCGGCATCACCGCGTTCCAGCGCTTCGGCTATATCGAACGTAACGGACAGTCTAATCTCGCCGTGCCGCTCGGTCGATTCAGCGTGCCCGAGCAAGCGGCGACTCAACTCGACTGCCTGGACGACTTGGATACATGGCTTGTACGTCTCCGCCGCGAGGCCCGTTCAAATAACGCATCGGCACGGCTAAAGCACGCCGAACGCCAACTCGGCAACGCCTTATTCGCGGTTACGCAACACGCGACGGAACCAAGCCGATGGCAGCGTGTACTGCTCGCACTCGCGGACATCGAGGCAATCCAAGTCAGCGGTACTGGCTTCAAGGCTGGACCGATCCCAACGCTCCGCCGCGATTGGGTGACCGCAGTCGACGATGGTGAACCAGCAATCCGTCTCGCCTTGGCACTCGCACTGCAAACAGGGGGCTTTGAGGGCAACGACGCCCGCTGGTGGAACAGCGTCCGACGCCACTGGCTACCTTTGGACCGCAAGCGTCCGGACCGTTTCGCCCAAACCGGTAGCGTTGGGCACACCAAGTTGCTGGCAGGGCCCGAGATAGCGATCCATGGACGTAGCGGCAGGGACGATGCGATTGCACTGGTCTCCCGCCGGCTAGTCGAAGGCGCACAACACGGCAAGCGCGCCCTGCCCTTGTTCGCAGCACCACAGGCTGGCAGCCGTAGCGCTGACCTCAGCGCATTGATTGCCGGCGAGGTCGATCTCGACCAAGTCATGGCATTGGCCCGCGCATTGATGGCCCTCAATTGTCGGGACTGGTATCGCAACCCGCCAGTCCTCTCGCGCTCGCCCCCACGGGAGCTTGCGGACGACGCCTGGCTTGTGCTGCGCTTAGCACTGCTACCCTTTCCACTCCCGATAGGTCCCAAGAACGGGATCGCGATTTATGCCGATCCAGCCATCTTTCGCCGACTGGCGAGTGGCGATGCGGCCGGCGCGTTAGCCTTAGCCTTACGCCGACTCCGCGCCGCCGGCATCCGCTCTGCGGTACGCGCTACCGCCCTATCACCGGATACCGCAAGAAACTGGGCTGCCGCCCTTGCCTTCCCGATTTACCCATCCGCCGCAACGCGTTATTTGCGTCGGCTCGACCCGACCGTCGACCCGACCAAGGAGGATTGACCCATGGCACTTGACCTGACCACCCTCGCCAACAGCCACCGACTGTTGTTCAAGATCCCGCTGAAACCCCTGCTAGGCCACCGCTTCCAGCCCACCGGCTTTCCGGGACTGGGTGCTGCGACCTTCCGCACGCCGGACGGTGACTCGCTCTTGGTCGAAAGTGTACAAAGTATGGCCAATCGCATGGAGTTGACCGTCTGGGACGGTATCAACAACGACGTGATAGATGCCGTGAAAGGGATTTCGCACGTCCGGATCAATTCGCCGAAAGGCGATTTTCTGACCGACACCATCCTCGAATCCCACCGTCTCAATAGCCCGTACCTCCTCGAGGAATCGAGCAAGAAGTTTTTTCTCCAATTGCGAGAAGAACTCAGCGTTTCGGAAACCGGCCCAATCGACCGTCGCAAGCTCGCGCAAGTGCTTCTGAAATACGACGTCGGTTCCTTGCTCCACGGGGTTTTTCTAGCCAAGAAGGATCTGGCCGGCGGCCGGTTACGCGTCGCCCGCAGCATGTCCGGATTCATCGAGGCAGACGGGGTGCAGGTTGCTGCCTCTGGCGGCGTCAAGAACGATCATGTCAACCCACAGGGAGATGCCAAGATCGGATTTGGCAACGTCCCGTTTGCCCGCGATGAGTTCACTGCTGAAAAGCTGACTCTATACGTCAATCTCGATCTCGCACAGATTCGCGGCTTTGGGCTGGACGCGACGGTTGAGCGTATGCTGGTTCTCCTTGCGCTATATAAGCTGCGCGCGCTACTCGACGCTGGTCTGCGCCTGCGCACTGCTTGCGACCTCACAGTTGCGACTGAGCAGATTCAGTCCCTGGCGCCGTCCGCCTTCGTTTTACCCACCCTCACCGCTATCGAGCCGGATTTGAAGGACGCTATCGGGGCGTGCCGCTCCCGCATGTCTGTCACGGAAACGACCTATAGCGACAAGATCGAAGCCAAAGGCGATAGCGAGAAAAGCGACCCGGATGACGCTGCAACCCCGGAGGACTAGGGATGCCCACGCTGCTGCTCCGTTTCCCCGGCCAGCGCTACCACGCCACACCCAGCGGCTCGCACGTCAACGAGGGCCAGATCGAATGGCCCCCGTCACCGTGGCGACTCTTGCGGGCACTGTTGGCTGCCGGCTACAACACCTTAGGCTGGAACGGCGACTTGCGCGAACCGATGGCAAACCGCCCACCGCCGCTAGCGTGTGCTCTGATCGACAAACTCGCCGAGGTACTTCCGACATATCACATTCCCACCGCGAGTGGCACCCATTCGCGGCACTACATGCCTGTGGCCACCATCGCCAAGGGACGGGAGCGGACCACCCTGGTCTTCGACACCTGGGCGCAGGTGGGAGAGCAAACCCTCGCAGTCACCTGGGATATAGTGTTGACAGCCGACGAAACCGCGCTTTTGACTGAACTGGCCGCGCGGCTTGGCTACCTCGGGCGGTCGGAAAGCTGGGTGGAAGTCCGTGTGGCAGATACCGACGCAAGGGTCCCCCTAGCCAACTGCGTCCCGGATACGGAGTTGCCGAGCCCGGGACCAGGTTGGGAACAGGTCCCGCTGTTGGCCACACAACCCGCGGCTGACTTCGCGCGTTGGCGCGAGTCGACCCTCGCCGAAGCGCTCGCACCCATGCCGTTGCCGCCCGGCAAGAGACCCGGCAAGCCTCTGCTCGATAAACGGGAGAAGGCCGCCGCCCCCTATCCGCCGGACCTCATCGCCTGCCTGCAAACCGACACGAATTGGCTCCGTGGTCACGGATGGAGCCAGCCGCCGGGAAGTAGGCGGGTATTTTATTGGCGCCCTTCGGATGTGCTGGAGGCGGGTGCGCCCAAACCTCGACCGGCACGCAGAACCCCACCGACGATTGAGGCCATGCTGCTTGCCATCGCAACAGACAGCGGTAATGACCATGCCCTCCCGCCGATTACGCGCGTGCTCCCCCAGGCCGAGATCCTGCACGAGGAATTGGGCTGGCATGTGAAGCGGATCGCTCAGGCCCAGCGGATTAGCGCACACTCGCTGGTCATCTCGGGCTGCGATAGTGCAGAACAACCGCTGAAGGGGGCGCATCAACACGCCCATATCCTCCCGCTTGACCTCGACGATGACAAGCACTTGGACCACATCCTGATCTGGGCACCCATGGGCCTCGATCATATCGCACAGGCGGCCATCCGGGCAGTGCGAAAGACCTACACAAAAGGCGGCGTGGGTAAGCTCAAGGTGGCGCTGGCAGCCAGCGGCGCTCTCGCCGACTTCAGCCGGATGCCTCGTCCGCTAGGGCAAAGGCTGAATGCCGTTGTCGGCCCGCCGCAGGGCGCGACCGAGTGGGTCACCCTCACACCCTTCGTCGCGCCCCGTTACATCAAGCGTCACGGCGAGAACAGCCTTGAAGGTCAGGTCAACGCGGAGTTGCAGTCGCGCGGACATCCGGCTGCCATCGAAGTGGAACGTCTCGGACCTGGAACCGAGGATGTCACGATTGTTCGACTGCGTGTCGGGAACGAGGCTGGGTCCGGTGTTGCACCTACCTCATGGGACTTGGACTGGATGCGATTTCGCCACTTCGTCCGCACCCGGCGCAAGGGTGCCGCCCCGCCGGTGGATTGCGGATTCGCCGTCAGACTGCGCTTCGCCGAGCCGGTGCGGGGCCCCCTTTGTATCGGATACGGGAGCCATTTCGGATTGGGTTTGTTCAGATCCGTCGCCCCCGATCTCGAGACGATCTAAGGTGCCGACGTCGCCGCCGCGATCAAGTTTGCCGGATAGGCCCACTGTGGGGGGGTCTCGATGAAAAGCGAGAACGACATGCCAGAGGCTTTGAATGTTGGCAGCACACCTACGTCGGCTACCCCTTCGCTCACCGCACTCAATCGGAAGCTGGGAAGATCGCCCACTCCCCGGATGCTGACACCATTCGAGATCGACTTGCTGCGCAAAAGCAAAGCAGAGGTAATGCGGGTGACGCACGAGGTGCTTGCCGCTGGTCTTCGGGCGCGCGCGTCCGGACAGGAACCACAACCCCAGAACCCGAAACCGTAGGGTCCGCTGCGCGGACCGCTCGCCGCAGCCGGACGCGTTGATCGAGGCCGAAAGCGCCGCAGCGCTGAGGCCACGATTATCGCTGTGGCCATCGGCGGCGCCGCGGTCCAGTGCGGCGCGGTCGGGCTTAGTCACAATCCTGGCCACTGCGCTGGTCGCGGGGCTGTTGGTCCGCACAGCGGACCCTACGGATCGCGGAGTTTGCTTGGGGTCCGGGGTGTGGGCCAATTGCGGCGGGGCGCGGCGATGATCAAGGGTTGGCGCGGGAATCGGTGGACTGCGCTGCGCTTGTCCACCCTACGGGCTGTATTGGACATCCCGGCACACGCAAGGGCCGCTGTAGGGGCGGGTTTTAAACCCGCCCCTACGTGGTTGCAGCGCGGCGCGACCTGGCCACCACGGGTGTCCTAGGGTCCGCTGGGTGGACCAAGGACCTCGCAGTTAGCTCACAGGCCGGAATGATGAACAAGGCCCGGGAACGAATCACAGGCGCCGGCGGCAGCCAATCGCCGCCATCCATGACAGACGGAGTCGAACATGGCCCATGAAGAGCTCGCTGAGCAACTCACGCTGGAACTGCCGTTCCCCGAACTGGTGCGCGATGTCCCGCTGCTACCCGCGCGCATGATCAATGAATACTGCTACTGCCCCCGGCTCGCCTACCTGGAATGGGTGCAGGGGGAATGGGAGGACTCCAGCGATACGGTGGAGGGCCGCCATGTCCACCGGCGGGTGGACAAGCCCGGCGGTAAACTCCCCACCGCCGCGGAGCTGGCCAAGCCCAAGGCGGCGGAGGACGAGGGCGAGGCGATGGAGAAGATCCATGCCCGCTCCATCACCCTGTCATCCAACCGGCTCGGGCTCATCGCCCGGTTGGACCTGATCGAGGGCGAGGGCCGCGTCGTCACACCCGTCGATTACAAGCGCGGCAAGCGCCCGCATGTGCCCCACGGCGCCTATGACCCGGAGCGCGTGCAACTGTGCGTCCAGGGGATGATCCTGGCCGAGCACGGCTACCTGTGCGAGGCCGGCGTCCTCTACTTCGCCGGCAGCCGGGAGCGGGTGCGCGTCGAATTCACCGACGAACTGCGCCACCTCACCAAGAACACCATCGACGGCCTGCGCTTCGTCGCCGCCGGCGGGACCATCCCCGCCCCCCTGGAGGACAGCCCCAAGTGCCCGCGCTGCTCGCTGGTCGGCATCTGCCTGCCCGACGAGATCAGCTTCTTCCGCGGCGCCGACATCGCCCCCCGCCCGCTGGTGGTCGGACTCGACAGCGCCATGCCGGTCTATGTGCAGGCCTACCACGCCAAGGTCGCCAAGGCCGGCGAGTGTCTGGAGGTCTTTGTCGACGAAGTCAAGACCCAGACCATCCGCCTCATCGACTGCTCCCAACTCGCCGTCTTCGGCAACGTCTACATCACCACCCCGGCCCTCAACGAACTGATGTCGCGCGGCATCACCATCAGTTGGCACAGCCACGGCGGCTGGTTCCTGGGCCACACCGTCGGCTCCGGCCACAAAAACGTTGAACTGCGTCGCGCCCAGTTCCGCGCCGCCGACGACCAGGGCTTCTGCCTGCGTCTCGCCAAGGGCCTGATCGAGGCCAAGATCCGCAATGCCCGCAACCTCATGCGGCGCAACTGGAAGACCGGCGAGGCCCCCGCCGACCTCCTGGAGGCCATGAGCGGCGACAGCCGCCATGTCGGGCGCGTTGCCGACCAGGGCGCCCTGCTCGGCGTCGAGGGCAGCGCCGCCGCCCGCTACTTCGGCAACTTCAGCAACCTCATCAAACACACCGGGGAGGATGCCGCCTTCACCTTCGACTTCAAGACCCGCACCCGCCGCCCGCCGACGGACCCGGTCAACGCCATGCTCTCCTATGCCTATGCACTGCTCAGCCGCACCTGGCTCGTCACCCTCTCCGCGGTCGGCCTTGACCCCTACATGGGCTTCTACCATCAGCCGCGCTACGGCCGCCCCGCCCTCGCGCTCGACATGATGGAACCTTTCCGCCCGCTCATCGCCGACTCCACCGTCATCCAGGCCATCAACAACGGCGAAGTCCGCCCCACCGACTTCGTCCAGGCGGCCGGCAGCGTCAATCTCACCAACGACGGACGCAAACGCTTCATCGCCACCTTCGAGCGCCGCATGGCCCTGGAGATCACCCACCCACTCTTCGGCTACCGCGTCAGCTACCGCCGGCTGCTCGAACTCCAGGCCCGGCTGCTCGCACGCCACCTTCTCGGGGAACTGCCTGAATATCCGAACTTCACCCCACGCTGACCCCGTGGGCCCCAACCCAGCCCCGGCCCGGGCGCGCGCCGAGCACCCGCCCGGCGCCCCTGGCCGGTCGCTCCCGCGCGTGCCGCTGCAGGACGCGCAATCACGGCTGTCTGGTCGCCGAGCTTGAACCGACGACCCTGACCACGCCAACCCAGCGAGGACACGATGGATCAACGCCTCTACATCGTCGCATACGACATCGCCGACCAGCGCCGCTGGCGGCGCGTGTTCAAACTCATGAAGGGCTACGGCGAATGGGTACAACTCTCCGTGTTCCAGTGCCGCCTAACCCTCAAGCAACACGCCGACCTCATCGCCCTGCTGGACGGCATCATCAAGCACGACGAAGACCACATCGTCTTGCTCGACCTGGGCGTCGCTGATAATGTCATTCCCCGGGTCGTGAGCCTCGGCAAGTCCGAGTTTGTCACCATCGAACACGAAGCGATTATCGTCTGACCCCGCCGAGGCCCGCGAGCGCTCCAGTGGTGCGCCAAACCCCGGGAGCGCTCGCAAAAATCCGCTCTTTAAAAATCAGCCAACTGGGGTACAATCGTGCCGCCATGCATGAGAAGCCCCAACTACCGGCGTCCCCCTTGGGGACAGCGCTCGCAAAACGCCCTGAAACCCGCGTGGCGTGCGGGCGCCGACAGGGTCGTTTCCGCGGCGAATTCGCCGCGGCCTCATTGAAGCAGGCTGCTCCTGGCTGGTCCTTGGCCTGGTCCTTGCGGGTTTCCGCGGCGAATTCGCCGCGGCCTCATTGAAGCATCGCGCCCGCCGCCTGGCACTGGCCGCCGGGGCCGGGTTTCCGCGGCGAATTCGCCGCGGCCTCATTGAAGCTACCGCGCCCGTGAGGCTGATGTACTGATCCGTCAGGTTTCCGCGGCGAATTCGCCGCGGCCTCATTGAAGCGCGTTTTTGGCGGTCATAGCAACGTCGTTCTCAGCGCCGTTTCCGCGGCGAATTCGCCGCGGCCTCATTGAAGCCAGGCCGTCGGTGCAGCCGATGACCCAACTCTCGGAGTTTCCGCGGCGAATTCGCCGCGGCCTCATTGAAGCATCTAATAGGAGTGGCACCGCCGGGGGCCGCGTGGGGAGTTTCCGCGGCGAATTCGCCGCGGCCTCATTGAAGCCTCGGCGTCGGCCGGGTCGGTCGGGTCGGCCGGGTCCGTTTCCGCGGCGAATTCGCCGCGGCCTCATTGAAGCGGGGTGAGGAGTGCCCGTCCGGCCTGCACCCGTGCCGGCGTTTCCGCGGCGAATTCGCCGCGGCCTCATTGAAGCTGGGGTGCAGTGCGGGACCGTGTGGACGCTGGTCGGCGTTTCCGCGGCGAATTCGCCGCGGCCTCATTGAAGCGCGGTCAGGTCGGCGGCCTGCGCAGCGGCGTGCTCGCGTTTCCGCGGCGAATTCGCCGCGGCCTCATTGAAGCAACCTGTCGCTGGGCGCTTGTAGTCTCGCAGATGCAGTTTCCGCGGCGAATTCGCCGCGGCCTCATTGAAGCTTTTCTGGCGCCGTTTCAATTGGAGTATGCGGCGACGTTTCCGCGGCGAATTCGCCGCGGCCTCATTGAAGCAACGCCGGTTTTTCCCAGTACCGCATCGCCAAGGTGGTTTCCGCGGCGAATTCGCCGCGGCCTCATTGAAGCGACGCCAAGCTAAAGCAGTGGGATGTGGTGTTAAGGCAGGTTTCCGCGGCGAATTCGCCGCGGCCTCATTGAAGCTTCAACCCTCTCCATCGACCACCCCGATTCCCTAACCGTTTCCGCGGCGAATTCGCCGCGGCCTCATTGAAGCATATCGTCGTGTATCTCCCGCTGGCGCCCGACTGTGGTTTCCGCGGCGAATTCGCCGCGGCCTCATTGAAGCCGCCGGGCGCGCGAAACCGACGAAGCCAAGGACAAGGTTTCCGCGGCGAATTCGCCGCGGCCTCATTGAAGCGATGCTGGCCTTGTAGCGGGGCATCCGGTCGCGGTAGTTTCCGCGGCGAATTCGCCGCGGCCTCATTGAAGCGATTCGACGGAGGAAGTCAATCTCACCTATCACAAGGTTTCCGCGGCGAATTCGCCGCGGCCTCATTGAAGCGGCTCGATGTTGTCGAAAACGATGGACACAGAGACGGTGTTTCCGCGGCGAATTCGCCGCGGCCTCATTGAAGCTGGGTCGCCCGATCGATCTTGATCGACCCCTCGATATCGTTTCCGCGGCGAATTCGCCGCGGCCTCATTGAAGCTTATGCGGGTGGCGTCCAATGAGTAGGCTTCCGACTGGGTTTCCGCGGCGAATTCGCCGCGGCCTCATTGAAGCGAGCCGGACCCGTGCGACACATGCCGCGCGGCGCCCGTTTCCGCGGCGAATTCGCCGCGGCCTCATTGAAGCGAGCCGCTGCGGAGTTGTCCGTCTCTACCACACCCCGCGTTTCCGCGGCGAATTCGCCGCGGCCTCATTGAAGCGCGAGCAGGGGCTGACGATCGGGGCGAGCAATGCGGGTTTCCGCGGCGAATTCGCCGCGGCCTCATTGAAGCGAGCTAATGACCAAGTGAGTCCATAATCTGTGGAGGTTTCCGCGGCGAATTCGCCGCGGCCTCATTGAAGCTACTCGGCACCAAGCTCCACTGATACTCCCGGGCGGACGTTTCCGCGGCGAATTCGCCGCGGCCTCATTGAAGCTACCTGAATAGCGCGGAGCATTGCCGCGCTATTCACAGTTTCCGCGGCGAATTCGCCGCGGCCTCATTGAAGCGACCACCAGCCATGCCCGCTCCTCCTCAGTCGCCGCCGGTTTCCGCGGCGAATTCGCCGCGGCCTCATTGAAGCGTGACTGTCGCGCCAATTGCCCTTTGTGAGCCGGAAAAAGTTTCCGCGGCGAATTCGCCGCGGCCTCATTGAAGCGCGACCGCGAGCAGTTGGACGAGCGCACCCCCGCGCGTTTCCGCGGCGAATTCGCCGCGGCCTCATTGAAGCTACAGGGCGTATTGTTCGGTGATTACTTGCTCGCGAAGTTTCCGCGGCGAATTCGCCGCGGCCTCATTGAAGCTATGCTTATTTCCGCCAAATGTCAAGCGGATAGGTTGTTTCCGCGGCGAATTCGCCGCGGCCTCATTGAAGCTCTACTATCATTTAATCATAGGATACAGCAACGGCGTTTCCGCGGCGAATTCGCCGCGGCCTCATTGAAGCCGCGATCATGCGCGCGAAGTGGGATTGCTGCTGGCGCGTTTCCGCGGCGAATTCGCCGCGGCATCATTGAAGCTTTGGCTCTGATTTAGCCTGCGGGGCTCGCTGTCGGCGTTTCCGCGGCGAATTCGCCGCGGCCTCATTGAAGCGTCTCGATGCCCGAGCGCGCGCTGACCACCGTCCTGTTGTTTCCGCGGCGAATTCGCCGCGGCCTCATTGAAGCGAGGTGCGCGTTGGCGGGGCCGTGGTTGATTCCGGGGGTTTCCGCGGCGAATTCGCCGCGGCCTCATTGAAGCACCGATGCGGTCGGCGGCAACACCAAGAAGGACCTGGGTTTCCGCGGCGAATTCGCCGCGGCCTCATTGAAGCGGGGGCGCTGTCGATGCGTCGCTGCGCTCGTCAATGGGGTTTCCGCGGCGAATTCGCCGCGGCCTCATTGAAGCCCCTCTTAGATCCCCGTGGTGGACGGGGCGCCTCGCGTTTCCGCGGCGAATTCGCCGCGGCCTCATTGAAGCCAGCAGCATGAACGTAACCGGCAGCCTGGCGTCCTCTTGTTTCCGCGGCGAATTCGCCGCGGCCTCATTGAAGCGTCGGGTGACTTGTCACACCCCCAAGCGAATGGCGCGTTTCCGCGGCGAATTCGCCGCGGCCTCATTGAGGGAAACCGGGGACAGGGAAACCGGGGACAGACCACGATTTTCTCGATTCCTGCTAAAATAGAACCAAGCCAGATTTTCCGTCAAGGTCTCCACATGCCCCGACACGCCCGGATTGTCGCCGCCGGATACCCGATGCACGCGATTCTGCGTGGGATCGATCGGGGGGCTATCTTCTTTGCAGAGTCCGACAACCGGAGTTTTCTGGACGCGTTGGCGGAACTGACCGCGGCAGAGTCGGTACGGGTGCATGGTTACGTCCTCATGACGAACCACGTCCATCTGCTGATGACGCCAGCGACTGACCGCGGCGCATCGTTGTTGATGAAGGGGCTGGGCCAGCGCTATGTTCAGCACGTCAACCGCACTTACGCGCGAACCGGACCGCTGTTTGAGGGGCGGTTCCGCTCGTCGATTATCGAGGGCGACACCTACCTTCTTGCTTGCCAGCGTTACATTGAACTCAACCCCGTGCGGGCGCGGATGGTGGATTCGCCGGCGGACTATCCATGGTCGAGTTACGGGGCCAACGCGCTGGGGCATAAAGACCCCGTCGTCAGCCCTCATCCGCTCTATAGCGAACTGCATGAGTCAGATCAAGACCGGCGTGCGGCTTACCGTAACCTCTTCGCTGACAGCCTTCCGGAGTCCGTGCTGTCGGCGATCCGAGACGCTACCAACGGGGGGTTTGTGCTGGGCAGCAGCCAATTTGAAAAGCAGATTGCCGCGATACTGGGTCGACGCACTTGGCGCGGCCAACCGGGTAGGCCGAGACAGCCGCAACCAGATGACAATCAACTGGATTTGCCAGTCTGAGCAGGAATCCGTGATCTGCATCCGGTACCCATCAGCGTCCCACACCACCGACACGCGGGATTCACTGCCGTGTAGGCAGCTTAGAAACGGCCAATTGGACGGGCGGGGATTGAAACGCAATTCACTGCCGCGTAGGCAGCGGCGCATAAGGGGGGGCAGCACCGAATGGCGCTAAGTTAAGGCCGCAGTCCGTCGGACGGCATTGCGAGATCCTGTTAATCCTGCGAGATCCTTTCCAGGAAACCGGGGACCGGCCATGGTGTCCGGCGTGCAACCGACAAAAGACTCTGATTAATCGGCACGAAATCGCGAAACCGTGGTCTGTCCCTTGCTTCATTGCCTGCTTCGTTGCCCTGGTTCGTTGTCCCCTGCTTCGTTGCGTAAGTCCCCGGGCGCGGAAGTGGAAAAAAAATGTTTCGGCGATGCGGCCGGGTACGGCCCGGCCACGATCGCGTCGGGGCGTGCCGGGGCGTGCCGGGTGCAGGCTGGTACCCCGCTTGACTATGTCACGCCCTTTCAGGGCTGGACCGATTGAATGACCCGGTCCCAGGGCGTTGCCCTGGGCTGGTATGTCATGCCCCTTTGGGGCTGCGGACCACCGCAAGATGAAGCGCCGCAGGATGGGCGAAGCCCGCGTGAGGGCCAGCAGTTGCATTGGCATCGCGCGGGGGTGCCTATCTTCCCCGCGCCGCCGCCGAGCCCGGGCGCCGGACCTCAGGGGTCGCGCCCTGGCACGATGGGCACGGCGCGCCGGACTTGGCGCCATAACGCCCCGTCGTCGCGGGCGCCTTTGCCCATCCTACGGCTGCCGAGACCCCGTCGGATAGGCAAAGCGCAGCGTGCCTATCCTCCTGCGCGCAGGCGACGAGCCCGGACCTTAGGCGCTCCCCGCGATGGCCTCCACCGCCTCGCACAGGAAATGGCCGAGCATGAGGTGGACCTCTTGGACTCGGGGGGTTTCGTCACTGGGGACGGCGAGCACGGATTCGGCGAGGGTGTTCAGGTGGCGGCCGCGCGCGCCGGTGATGAGGACGCGGTGCAGGCCGCGGCTCCCGGCGACGTCCAGGGCGCGCAGGATGTTGGGGGAGCGCCCGCTGGTGGAGAGGGCCCAGAGGACGTCGCCGGGTCGGGCCAGGGCGGCGAGTTGGCGGGTGAAGACTTCGGCGAAGGTGAAGTGGGTGCCGCCGGCCTGGATGGCGGCGGCGGTGCGGGCGGCGGCCTGGACGGTGGCGGCGACCAGGGGCGCGTCGGCGAGTACGCGCTCCAGCAGGTCGGCGGCGGCGGCCTTGATCATCGTTTCGGCCAGTGGCGGTCCGTCCGCAACCGGAGGTCGAGGCTTTAGCCGGTGGCGGTTCCCGAGATATCCAAGATAAATCAATGTCGCCCGCACACCGGACCGGCTAACGGCCATGTACTGTCTTAGACACCCCGGCACATGAAAGGGCCAGCGTAGGGGCGGGTTTGAAACCCGCCCCTACGTGGTTGCATCGCGGCGGGACCTGGCCACCACGGATGAGCCCGACCTGACTTTCACGGTAAAGCCTCGACCTCCAGTGGCCGGAACGACGATCAAGGCCGCGGCGGGGCGTCGATCAAGATTCCGGCCACTTGGGCTCGCCGGGTGCGTAGTCAGACCATCTTGGCCTGACACCGTCAGGGCTGGAAGCCCTGACTACCTGTCGCGTTGGAGTACATCCAAAAGCACAGCCCCTTGGCCTGACACCGTCAGGGCTGGAAGCCCTGACTACGCACGCCGTTGGCCGGGATTACGACCAAGGCCGCCGCAGGGCCTGCGCCCGGTAGGGCTTGGCGAGGTAATACCAGGCGCCGGCCGCGAGCCCCTCGGCGACCGCCAACGCGCTGATGGCGGCCCTGCGCATGTTCCCGCTCCAGTCCCAACTATCTTCAAGCACAAGCGGTTAGGTCAGCGCGACCGCGGCAAGCGTCGCGGCGGTTGGCAGGCCGCGGGCCGATCCTCGTGGGGGCAGCGCGATAAGGCGCTTCCGCTCGATTTCCAAGAGTATTCCCTAACATTACCTGCTACAATTTACAACCAGACGTGTGAAATACTTTTTTTTACATGTTGTTATGTCTCGACACCTTGTGGAAATGTGTTGATCGTGCCGCCGAGAGATACGGTTGCAATTCAAAGCGACGCGGCGCGCAGGATAGGGTAGCGGACATTTGTTATACATACCGTCAGGTTTTCGGTTTTCCGTTCGTGATTATTCCTTGCTGGTCAGCATTTTACGAAGAACCAGAAACAGAAAACCCGGAACATCTGGGTCGTCGATAGGGTATGATAGAGGCCTTGTGACTTCTCCACTTTTCAACTGCCGTCACGCGCAGCAGTAGGCGCCTAGGGGCTGATTGTTGAACGCCTTGATCATCGATGACGCCGCCGACACGCGCCTCTATGTACGCGCCCTGCTCGAAGCCTGGGGGTACAACGCGGTTGACGCCGCTGACGGGCTGGACGGCCTCGAGCGGATGGGCGAGGCCAGTATCGAACTGGTGATCTGCGACTGGATGATGCCCCGCATGTCGGGCCTGGAGTTTTGCCAGGCCGTTCGTGCGGCACAATTTCAGCACTATGTCTACTTGATTCTGCTCACCTCCCGTTCCGATAAGTCAGACCTGCTCGCGGGCCTGAACGCCGGGGCCGACGACTTCCTCTCCAAACCCGTCGATGCGAAACTGCTGCGCGCACGGCTGCGGGTCGCGGAGCGCATACTCACGGTGCAGGGCCTGCTCGCCGATCAGAATCGGACCTTGCGGGAATCACGGGCGCGTCTGCAACAAGCCTATGATCAGATCCAGCGCGATCTGGCCTCGGCGGCCCGCATCCAACGTCAGATGCTCCCCCCCCCGGATCGGCTGGTCTCACCGTTCCGGGCGGAATCGCTGTTTCTGCCGGCCGCGCAAGTCTCGGGCGACAGCTTCAATTACTTCCTGATCAGCAACGACTTGATCGGTTTTTACCTGTTCGATGTCTCTGGTCATGGGGTGCAGGCGGCCTTGTTCTCGGCCCGACTCAACTCTTCCTTGCTGCCCGCGCTGGCGTCGGATCGGACCCTGGCCGAAACCGGCGCGCCGGCGGCCGGGTTCCCAGGACCCGGGCCATTCTTGTCGGAAGTCAACACCCGTTGGGTGGAGCCGGATGCCGAGTTCGACAACTATGCCACCATCGCCTATGGCACCCTCGACAAGCGAAGCGGTGAGGCCAATATCGCGCTGGCAGGTCATCCGCCGCCGCTGCTCCTGCGCAATGCCGGCGAGATCGAAACGCTGGGGGCGGGCGGTCTACCCTTCGGCATGTTTCCGGATGTAGACTACGAACCTCAGCGGGTAGTGCTCCACGCCGGCGATCGACTCATCATGTACTCCGACGGGGTGACCGAGTGCGCGAACCCGCGCGGTGAACTCTTCGGTATCGAGCGGATGCAGCGGGCCCTCGCGACCAGCGCCGGCGACAACCGGTTGGGGTTGACGCGTGAGTTGGAGGCGCAGCTTCAGCAATGGAGCGGCACACTGGATTTCGAGGACGACATTTCGGTCTTGGTGCTGGGGCGGGATCGCGAATCATGACCACGGCGACGACAGTGCTGACGGTGGAGAGTGATCCGACCAAGTTACCCGACCTCCAGGCCCGGCTGGACACGCTGTGTCGCGACGCGGGGCTCGATGATCCGGCCGCCTGCGAGTTCACCACCGCGATCATCGAAGCGGTCACCAACAGCATCAAGCACGGGTATCAGGGCGAACCAGGGCACCTCATCTCGGTCCATTGGCGTCGTGTTCACGGCAGCATCGACGTTAAGATTCGGGATCGAGCCCGTCCGCCCCCCGCTGGCTTCCTCGATCGGACGGAGATGCCGCCACCCGATGCCGTGTCCGGTCGCGGCGTGGTCATGATTCGGACCTATACCGACGCGGCCAGCTATGCCCGCGTCGGCGACGAGAATGTACTGAACTTGACGCGGCGACTTTAGTGGCATCGCGACCTGCCCGAGTTCCCCGCCGAACCGCCTACTGTGCGCAGGAGTAACCCCATGCAATTTGAACATGAAAGCCGCGATGGGATCGATATCGTCCGGCTACCCGAGCGCCTGATGATGGCCGATGCGGCCGACACCAAGGCACAACTCAAGGCGATCTTACTCAAGGGCAAGGGCCGCCTGATCTTGGACCTGACACGGACCGGATTCATTGACTCCAGCGGCTGTGGGACGCTGGTGGGGAGTTTGCAGACCGCCCGCAAACAGGGCGGTGACGTCTACCTGTTCGCCATGGGCAATAATGTGCGTGCGCTGTTTGAATTGACCAAGCTGCACACCGTATTTCGCATCTTCGACGATGAAGAAGCGGCCCTGCGTGCCATGCGTTGACTCCCCATCGTCGGCCATATCGGGGGCGCCGGCAATCCCGCATGGCTGACCCGCAGGGCTTTGCCGGGGAGGGTTGCTGTGGCAGTCGGTGGTCCCGGGCTATGCGCGAAAGACAGGGCACCGAGGATGCCTGACATGACCATCATTGGTATCGCGGGCGGTAGCGGGTCCGGCAAGACGACGTTTGCGTCAGCGCTGCAAGACGTACTGGGACCTGAGCGATGCTCTATTCTGCATCAAGACTCCTATTATCACGATCAGCGGCGCAACTTCGACCACGATGGCGGCAGCGTCAATTTCGATCACCCGGACGCCATCGATCTCGCACTGCTGTCGAGACATTTGGAGGCGCTCAAGGCTGGACAGTCGGTGGCGGTCCCTGTTTATGATTACCGGACGCATCGGCGCCTGGACCGAACCGAGGTCCTTGACGCTCACCCCTGGATCGTGGTCGAGGGACTGTTGATTCTGTCCGATCAGAGGGTCCGGGCGAGCTGCGATGCGAAGGTGTTTATCGACGCGCCGGAGCCGGTCCGGTTGGCGCGTCGGCTGTCCCGCGATGCCCGCGAGCGCGGACGTGATCCGGCGGGCGTAGCGCGGCAGTTTGCGATGCACGTTAGACCGATGCATGACCAGTTCGTCGAGCCGTCCCGGCAGTACGCCGACGCGGTCTATTCGGGCGAGGGTGGGATGCACGAGAGCATTCGCGAGCTGCTCGTTCGGATCGGGGGTGCCCTTTGACGGATTACGCAAGACGCCCTGGTGCACCTGGGGTGATGGGCGCTGAGAATGGCGGCGCGACCGGTGGCCGTCGATGGTTGCCTCATGTCCCGAAGGTCTGTAACTGATGGCCAAATCCCTCCCGACGATCCCCGGTCCGCTCGGCATTTCCCGACGTCATCGTTGGTTGGCCGGTCTACGGCGGCGCGGCTATCCCATCCGCGTCCTGCTGGGCGAATTCCTGCCCCGTGCCCTCGATATGGTTGCCGGTGCCGTACTGCTGTTGGTGCTCTCGCCGCTCTTGCTGGTGCGAGCACTGTGGAGTCGACAGCAGACGGGTGCCGTCCTAGCCCGGACCCCGCTGATCGGCCGCTTCCAAACGCCTTTCCAACGGCTTTCATTCGCCGGCAGCGGTCGGTTCCGTGGTCTGGCAGTGTGGCTGAACGTGTTACGGGGCGACTTGGCGATCGTTGGACCGCGACCCTTGCGGGCGGCCGAGGCGGCGGCCGTTCCGCCGGAAGACTTGGTGCGATTTGTCGTACGGCCCGGGTTGATTTCGCCATTCGGCATCCGCAGCCGCATCGGCCTGGCTCATGAGCGCGAGTCGGCCATGGATCGGGATCAGGTCTATGCTCAGACGATCACCGGCGACCTGGGGCTGGCGGCGCGCTCGGTGGTGGCCGGCGTCCTCGGCGGCGGGGCGGGCGGGCGCGCGATGCCGCCGATGATCAATTTCTTCGGCGTTCCCGTGGTGAACACGAGCATGACGGAGGCGGTGGACTGGATCGTCACCAATGCCACGGGCAGCACGCGTAAACTGATGGCCTTCGTCAATCCGGACTGCCTGAATATCGCGTGGCAGGATGCTGGTTACCGTGGCGTGTTGCTCTCGGCGGATCGCGTCTTGCCCGACGGCATCGGGATCCACCTTGGTTGCCGCATGCTTGGCGTGGCCTTGCGTGCGAACGTCAACGGCACGGACATGTTTCCGATCCTGTGTGAGGCGGCGGCCCGCGAGCGGCTGCCGATCTATCTCCTCGGTGCACGCCCAGGGGTCGCGCAGGCCGCGGCGGACAACATGGTCAAACGCTTTCCGGGGCTCAGGATCGCTGGTACGAGAGACGGCTTTTTTCTCCCCGCGGAAGAAGCGTCGGTGGTGGAGACCATCAACGGTTCAGGGGCGCGTATCTTGCTCGTGGCCTTCGGTGTACCCCGCCAAGAGTTGTGGCTGGCACGCTGGCGGGACCAACTGGTCCCGCCCGTCATGATGGGTGTCGGCGGACTGTTCGATTTCTACTCGGGTCGCATCCCGCGCGCCCCGGTATGGATGCGGGATATGGGGCTGGAGTGGGTGTATCGGTTGATGCAGGAGCCCGGACGCATGTGGCGGCGCTATGTGATCGGCAACCCGCTGTTCCTGCTTCGCGTGCGGCAGCAGGCGAAGCATCCGGAGGCGTTCGCGCTGCCGGATGCGGGTGGCGAACACCGAGCCCCGCCACTCCCGGGGAATTCACACCAATCATGAATGTGGCACAGCCATGAGCGAACAGACCCACGAGCAGAAAATTCGCGAGCTACTGCTGGAGCGCTACGGTCGCATTGATCAATCGACGCGGCGGCTGCGCTGGCGGTTCTACCTGAAGCGAGCCGGATGGGTGGGGGTGGTAAATGGCGCCTACCTGCTGAAGCGGGTCTTCGATATTGTCAGCGCCGCCATCCTCGCGGTGCTCCTGATCCCCGTCTTTCTCGGGGTAGCGATTGCGGTCAGACTGGAAGATCCCGGCCCTGTCTTCTTCAAGCAGACGCGGGTCGGGCGCTGGGGAAGTTTGTTCACGATGTGGAAGTTCCGCTCGATGTACACCGATGCAGAGAAGCGCAAGCAGGAGTTGATGGCGCAGAATGAAATGCAGGGCGGGGTCATCTTCAAGATGAAGAACGATCCCCGCGTCACCAAGGTAGGGCGTATTATCCGCAAGACCTCCATCGACGAGTTGCCGCAACTCTGGAATGTGATCAAAGGTGAGATGTCGCTCGTCGGTCCCAGACCCCCGGTTCCCCAAGAGGTCAATCAGTACTCGCTGTCGGATCGCCGTCGCCTGGAGGTGATACCTGGCATCACCTGCATTTGGCAGATCTCCGGTCGCTCCGACATCCCGTTCGACCAGCAAGTGGAGCTGGACGCGCAGTACATCCAGTCGCAGTCCTTCTGGACCGACATCAAGATCCTGTTAAAGACGGTTCCCGCCCTTTTGTTCGGTACGGGAGCTTATTGAGGAGCACACGGTACATGCGCGCACTCGTATTTGCAGATCGCTTGGGTCTCGAGCTCGTGCCCCTCACGGAGAAGGTGGCCGTCGCGCTGCTTCCGGTTACCGGCAAGGAGGTGCTGCTCTACACACTCGAGGAATTGGTGGGCGCCGGCATCCGCGAGCTGGTGGTGGTCGCGGCGGCCCATGGCGAGCAGACCAGGGTCAGTACCCTGGGCGAGGGTGAGCGCTGGGGGGCGAGCATTCGCTATGTCCTGAGCCGCGGCGAGGAACCGCCGGCTTCAGTCTGGTCGCGTCTCAATCTGACGGATGCCGACGCCGTGCTCGCACTGCGCGGCGACGTATTGCGCTCGCCCACCATCAGGGAGTTTCTGAATCAGGCGCAGAGCAAGGCCGGTACGTTCGCATTCTGTGGGATGGGGGCGGATCCCCGCGGTAGTCTGTTGCTGCTGCGTCCCGGCTGTCCGGCGCCCGGCGACCTGCTCGACAGCCTGAGTTGGGATGCGCCCAAGCCCCTTCCAAGTGAGGGTGGCTGCGTGGTTGCGGACGCGGCGCTCTACTGCCTGGAGAGCCTACCGGCCTTCCATGGTGCCAATCTCGACCTGGTGGGCGGCCGTATACCGGGTCTCCAGGTGGCGGGCCGCACGGTCGCCTTAGGGTTGTTTGCCGGCCGGAAGGCCGTGATCGCGCCGAAGAGCCTCAAGCAGGGGGTGGCCTACGTCGGCGCGAACAGCCGGGTCGACCCGGAGGCCGAGCTGCTCGGTGAGGTCGTGATCGGCGACAACGTGGTCATCGACCGCGCGGCGACCATCCGCGACAGTGTGATTCTGCCGCGCACCTACGTCGGTGAATTGGTGGAAATCGGCAATGCGATCGTCGCCGGCAACCAGCTCATGCGGGTCGATACGGGCGCCATGCTCACGATCAGCGAGGCCTTCCTGATCGGCAGTTTGGAAGCGACCGGGGCGCGTGCGCGCGTCTCGCGCTGGGATCGGCTGGCGGGTGTCCTGTTACTGATCCTATCCTTGCCGCTGTGGCCCTTGGCCGTCGCGGCGGCGGCCTTGTCCGGTCGGGGGCCGCTGATAGCGAGTCGCGAGTACGTAGGCAATCGCGCGGCCTTCCCCGGCGGGGATGCCGCGGCGCGACGATTCAAAGCGAAATACTGCAATACCACCATTCCCGTGCTGCGTCACCTGCCGGGCCTGTTTGCGGTGATTCAGGGCGATCTGCGGCTGGTCGGGGTGTCGCCCCTGACACCGGAACAGGATGCCGAGCGCTCGGCGGACTGGCAACGGGTCCGTGATCAGGTACCGATCGGCCTGCTGGGACCTACCCAACTCACGTTGACGGATGACGCACCGTTCGAGGAGCGGCTCCTGAGCGACGCCTTTTATGCCCAGACGCGCACCTGGGGTAAAGATATGGGATGCCTGCTGAGTGGTGTGCGGATGCTGTTCAACGGCGACGCCTGGCGCCGCCGCCTCTAGACGGGCGGGTTTTCCGGGAAGGTCGAGAGATTGGTGATCGAGACACGAGAGGGCAAGAGATGGAACAGCGAACTGATCGACCCGCCGCCGGTGGCTTCCAACCCAAGGTCGCCATCGCCATGCGCTCATACAATGACCGCAGTGTCATTCGCGGGACCCTGGAGATGATCCGGCGCCAGACCTATCGGAATTTCGAGCTGTGGAATTTCGACTCGACCTCGACCGACGGTACCTTCGACATCATCAAGGAATTTAATGATGCGGAGCATATCCGCCGGAACGCGTCCGCGTCCTATAATCCCGGCACCGTGCTCAACGAGGCGGTGCGCACGGTGGGGGGAGAGGTCGTCGTCTTCATCAACTCCGACGCCACGCCCGAGGGCGAGGACTGGCTGGAGCAGCTGATCGCCCCGCTTGCCGACCCCAAGGTCGGTGCGGTCTACGGTCGTCAGACGGCGCGGCCGGATTGTCGCGCCCTCTTCGTCAAGGATACCGAGCGTGCCTTCGGCGACGGGCGTGAGGCCGCCACCTGGGTCCATTTTTTCTCCATGGCCAACTGCGCGGTCCGGCGCGAGATCCTGGAGCGCTTTCCCTTCGAGACCAAGATCCAATATTCCGAGGACATCGAGTGGTCGTACCGTTTGCGCAAGGCCGGGCTTGCGATCCGCTATGTGGCCGCGGCGCCCGCCACCCATTCACACAATTACACGCTGCGTCAATCCTTCAAGCGCCAGTTCGGGGAGGGCAAGGCCGAGGCCTGGATCTTCCACGCCGGCGAGCTCAATACCTCTTTTCTGCGCTACTGCGTGCTGCCGTTCGGTATGGAGGTCTTGCGCGACCTGCGTTGGGCCGCGCAACAGGGCTCGCTGGATGCGGTCGTTCATACGGTTCCGCTGCGCGCCGTGCAAAAGTGGGGCCGCTGGCGCGGACTGCTGGACGGCCGCAGAACCGCTGCCGCTCACTGAAACCGGGAGAAGGCCTTGATCGTAATCCCGGCCAAGGGCGTGCGTAGGCAGGGCTTCCAGCCCTGACGGTGTCAGGCCAAGATGGCCTGACTACGCACCCGGCGAGCCCAAGTGGCCGGAATCTTGATCGAGGCCCCGGAGAACCTGATGCCGCTCCCTGAGACTGAGGTCGCCCCAGCGCAACGTCACCGCTTCACGCTGGATGGCGACGCCGCGGTTGAGCACCCCAGGGAGCGGTTGATTGCGACGCTGCCGTTGCTGTTGTCGCGCCCGGGCAGCCCCGCGGCCCCGGTGCTGGCGGATGTGCTTGCCCTGGCCGCGGGCAGGTCCTGGTTCGGACGCCACAGGCGCCTTCCTGCGCCTGTGGCATCGTTACGTTTGAGTCTTGGAGCCCCCTGATGCGTTGGATACTGAACATCGCCAGCAACTACCTGCGGGTCATCGTCGGGATCGCGGTGATGTTCTTCCTCATTCCCTTCCAGGTCACGCACCTGGGCCTGGACCTGTTCGGGCTCTGGTCCCTGATCTTCGCCGTGGTCGGGCTCTTTGGCCTCTTGGATCTCGGCTTCGCCACCGCGGCCATGAAGTATGTCGCCGAACTGACGGCGAGCGGGGATCACGCCGCGCGCAATCAGGTCCTGTCCACCCTGCTGGTGGTCTACACGGGGCTCGGGCTGATTTGCCTGGTCCTGGTGGCCATCCTGGCGGGTCCGGCCTCGGGCTGGTTCGCGCTGAGCCCCGACCAGGCCGACCCCTTCACGCTGGCCCTCTGGCTGCTGGGAACCGTGGTCGCCATCAACTTCCCGGCCAGTCTGATCAAGGCGATCCTCATCGGCAGCGGGCGGATGCACCTGGTCAACGGGATCGAGCTGGTCACCACCCTGGTCAACGCCGCGCTGATCGTGATCCTGCTCTCCGCCGGCCTCGGCCTGGTGGGCATGGCCATCGCCACCGCCGTGACCATGCTGCTCGGACCCGCGGTGATGCTGCCGCTGGCCATCCGCCTGACCCCGGGGCTCGCGGTCTCACCGCGGCTCTTCAGCCGCTCACGGGTGCGCGAACTGCTCGGCTTCTCCGTGTATTTCTTCATCGCCAACGTGGCGGTCCTCATCATCCTGCGCATGGACCCGGTGGTGATCAAGATGTTCCTGCCGCTCACCGCGGTGGCCGTCTATGCGGTCGGGGCCAAGATCGCCGAGTACACCTATCTGCTCAACAAGCAGTTCTCCAACGCCTTGATGCCGCTGGTGTCACTGTCCAAGGGGGCCGGGGATGCGGCCACCGTGCGGCGGGTCCTGGTGGATGGGACCCGCTTCCTGCTGGCCATTGCGGTGCCCTTCGTCGCCCTGCTCCTGTTCTACTCCGAGCCCTTCGTCATTCACTGGATGGGGGAGGCATTCGCCGAGTCCATTCCGGTGCTGCGCATCCTGCTGGTCGCGATGCTCTTGGCCAGCGTACAACTCAATGCGGCCAATGTCCTGGGGATGACCGGCAAGCACCGCTTCGTCGCCTTCGCCATGGGCGGCTCGGCGCTGCTGAACCTCGTCTTGTCGATCGTGCTGGTCCAGTTCTTTGGCCTCATCGGGGTGGCGCTCGGGACCCTGATCGCCACCTTCCTGGTGGAGTTCACCCTGGTGGTCCCGCGCGCCTGCCGCGACCAGGGGCTGCCGCTCGCCGCGTTCGTTCGGCAGGCGATCTGGCCGCCGCTGCCGGCCCTGGTCCCGGCCCTGGGAACCGCCTGGCTGCTGGCCTACTGGCAGCCCATCACCGGGTTCACCTGGATCTTCCTGGAGGGGGGGCTCAGTGCGCTCGTCTACTTCAGCGTCTTTTACTGGACCGGCCTGGTCGCCGCCGAGCGGGACCTGATCGCCGGCAAGCTGCGCCGCACCCTGGCGTCGCGGCTGGCCTGATCCGCCCCGCCCACCCCAACCCCAAGACCCATCAGGAGCCGTCATGCCGGGACCTCTGAGTATCGTCCGCCGGACCATCGAGGGCCTGCGCCTGGGCTGGTATCGGGCCCGCCTCGGGGCATTGGGGGTCGGCTGTCACATCGACCCCGGGGTCAGCCTCCAGTACCCAGGGCGCATCCGCCTCGGCGACGGGGTGGGTATCGGGCGCCACGCAACGCTACGCGCCAACACGGACGCCAATCCGGGCATTGCACTCGCCGCGGGGGTGTCCATCAACGACGCCGTGGTCATCAACGCCAACCGCGGCTTTGTCACCCTCGGCGAGCGTTCCTGGCTCGGCCCCTTCTGTTTTGTGTGCGGCAACGGCGGTGTGACCATCGGTCGCAACGTCCTGGTCGCCGGTCACAGCACCATCAACACCGTCTCCCACACCACGACGCGCTGCGACATCCCCGTCAACGATCAACCCGTCCTGACCGACCCGGTGGTGATCGAGGACGATGTTTGGATCGGTCTGAACGCCGTCATCCTGCAAGGGGTGACCCTGGGACACGGCTGCATCATCGGGGCCGGGGCCGTGGTGACCCGCTCCATCCCGCCCTGGTCCATCGCGGTGGGGGTCCCGGCGCGGGTGGTGGGGCGGCGTCCGGGCGCGCCTGAATCCGCCGCGGAGGCCCCATGAAGATCGTCCAGGTTCCCCGGCGCTTTGTGTTGTCCGAATGGGGCGGCACCGAGACCACCATCCTCCAGACCAGCCGCGCCCTGCAGCGCGCCGGACACGAGGCGGCGATCTTCACCAGCCTCGCCCTGTCGAACCAGCGCCGCGAGACCATCGCGGGGGTGGCGGTGCGGCGCTTCCCCTACAGCTACCCCTTCTTCGGCCTCAGCGCCGACGACCGTCGCGACATGGACAAGAAGGGCGGCAACCTGCTCTCGCTGTCCCTGCTGCTCGGTCTGCTGCGCGAGCCCGGAGTGGACCTGATCCATGCCCACACCGGTAAGCGCGTCGGGGGCGTGGTCCGCACCGCGGCCCGGCTGCGCGGCATCCCCTATGTGGTGACCCTGCATGGCGGCTACTTCGCGGTCCCCAAGGGCGAGATGGACCAGATGCTGGCCACGATCCGCAACCGCCCGGAGTGGGGCCGCGTCTTCGGCGCCCTGCTCGGCGCCCGACGGGTGCTGCAGGACGCCGCCGCGGTGATCTGCGTCGGCGGCGATGAATACGCTGCGGCCAAGGCCAGTCTCCCGGGACAGCGGGTGGAACTGATCCCCAACGGGGTGGACTGCGACGCCTTCGCCCAGGGCGACGCCGCGGCCTTCCGGGCCGCCTACGGCATCGCTGCCGATCGGCGCATCATCCTGTGCGTCAGCCGGATCGACTACCAGAAGAACCAGATCGGCCTGGTGGAGGCCCTGGCGACGGTGGCCGCCCGGGTCCCGTCGGTCCACCTGGTCCTGCTCGGACCAGTCACCGTGGCGGGCTACCACGAGCGGCTGCTCGCCCGGGTCAAGGACCTGGCACTGACCGACCGGGTCACCCTGATCCCGGGGCTGCGTCCGGACGACCCCATGCTCCCGGCCGCCTACCACGCCGCCGAGGTCTTCTGCCTGCCGTCCCTGCACGAGCCCTTCGGCATCGTGATCCTGGAGGCCTGGGCCGCCGGCCGACCGGTGGTCGCCGCCCGAGTCGGGGGCATCCCGTCCTTCACCACTGACGGGGCGGACATCGTCCACGCCCAACCCGGAGACACCGCGGACCTGGCGGCCCGCCTGATCCAGGTTCTGGGCGATCCGCAACTCGCCGCGCGCATCGCCGCGGCGGGGCAGGCCAAGGCCAGGCGCGACTATGCCTGGTCGGCTATTGCGGCGCGGTTGGTCGATATCTACCGGGAGCTGCCGCGGGGACGCCGGGGCTGGTCCATCCGTTGATACCCGCAGGCGTATCGGCCCGCAATTCAAGACAATCGAGAGACAATCCCATGGCAATGGATGTAAAAACCGCAGTCGATCGCGCGAAGAATCAGATTCAGATGCTCTTCGGCGACGAGGGAATAAAGAATCTTGGGCTTGAAGAAGTGATCTATAACGACTACGAAGACGGTAGCGTGTGGCGAGTCACGATCGGCTTCTCCCGTCCCTGGGACGAGCCTCGCAACGCATTGGCGGCGATCGCCGGACAGAACATGTATTGGCGCCGGACCTATAAGGTTGTGACCATCGACGACAACACAGAGGCAGTCTTGTCTATCAAGAGCCTCGAGGACAAGCCGGTGTGAGTGGACTTTCGGTCGCCATTGACAGCAACCTCTTGCTCCTGCTGGTGGTCGGCATGACCTCGCGGGACTATGTTGAGAAGCATAAACGGCTGAAGGCATTCACTGCTGACGATTATGACCTCCTTCAAAACCAACTGCGCGTCGCAACAGAGATCGTCGTTACGCCGAATACCTTGACCGAGACTTCAAATTTTATCGATCACATGGCGGACCCTGCGCGCTCAAGGATCTACGACACGCTGCGGCAGATCTTGAGACTACCGGAGACGAAAGAGATTTGCGTTTCCAGCGCCAGCGCAGTCGAACAATCTGAATTACCTCGTCTTGGCTTAACCGATTGTGTTCTACTTGACGTATGCTCAACTGGTATATTGCTGGTTACCGTCGACATCCAGCTCTATCTCGCGGCGCTCAACAGAGGCGAAAAGGTACTGAACTTCAACCACCTTCGCGACATGTAGCGACATAGAAAAAGCGTGAAATGGATGCCGCGGAAAGCACGAGTTCTGATGGAAAGTTCGGAACCGGCCGACCTCGCCAACCGGGGCGCGAACGGCAGTCACTGCAACTACGTTCACCCACAGGTTACCAAGCCGATCACTATTTCCGGTCAGTCCGGCGATGACGCCACAGCGTACCTATAACGCCCCCACGTCCGGCAACGATTACGCGAACTTGCTGCAGGACGTTGCCTAGTTCCTGAAGAGGGCGCCGCGCCCCGGCAGAGATAACATGCCCACACCACATCGCTACCCCGTTCCCGCATTACGCATCCTGCACGTCCACGAGCGCGCCGGGTTCTATGGCGGCGTCGAACAGATCCTCTACGACAGCGCCCGCGGCCTCACGGCCCGGGGTTGGCCCCAAGGGCTGCTGCACGCCGACCCCGAGCCCCAAGCCGATTACCTGGCCGCCTTCGAGCAGTCCGGAACCGGCGACGACCTGATCGCCGCCTTCGCCCCGGACATCCTGTTCCTGCACAAGCTCGAGGACCCGGCGCGGGTGGCCGAGCTGGCCCGCCGCTACCCGACGGTGCGGATGGTTCACGATCACGACCTGGTGTGCCTGCGTCGGCACAAGTATTTCCCGCTCAGCGGCCGGGTCTGCGACCGGCCGGCGGGCGCGGCCTGCTACCTCAACCTGTGCTGTGTGCAGCGGGCGGCGCCGGGGTCCGCTTTACCCATCGCGCTAAAGGGTCTGGGCGGGGTCAGGGCGGCCATCCGCGCCCATCGGGAGGTGCGCGCGCTCATGGTGGGCAGCCGCTGGATGGCGCGGGAACTGGTCATGAACGGTCTGGTCCAAGAGCGGGTGGTCATCGTCCCGCCCATCCCCGCGGCCCTGGCCGCGGCCGGGTCGATGCCGCCGTCCGAGGCGCCGGAGGTCCTCTACGTGGGCCAGGTGATCCGCGGTAAGGGGGTGGACCTGCTGCTGAAGGCCCTGGCCGGGGTTCCCGGAGACTGGCACGCAACTGTGGTCGGCACCGGCAATCACTTGAACACCTGCCGGGCCCTGGCCGGGGACCTGAAGATCGCCCACCGCGTGACCTTCGCCGGCTGGGTCCCGCACGCCGCCTTGGAACCCTACTATGCCCGCGCGGCCGTGTGCGTCGTCCCCTCGCGCTGGCCGGAGCCCTTCGGTATGGTGGGGGTGGAAGCCATGGCCCGGGGGCGCCCGGTGGTCGCCTTCGCAGTCGGCGGCATCCCGGACTGGCTGGACGACGGAGTGACCGGTATCCTGGCCCCGGCGGCGGACACGGCAGCCATGGGCACGGCCATCGCCGCCCTGCTGGAGGACCCGCAGCGGGCTGCGGACCTGGGGCGGGCGGGGCTCGAGCGGGTGCGGACGCAGTTCCAGCCAGCCCACTACCTGGACCAACTCATGCAGATTCTGGGGGACGCGGTATGAAGATCGGCATCTCCGCCTTCGGTACTGACGGCGGCAAGTCCGGCATCAGCCAGTACGCGGCCAACGTGGTCGGGCGTCTCATCAACCTGGCGCCGGAACACGACTTCGTCGCCTTCATCAACCGCGCCGACGCCGCCTGGGTTCAGACCTGGCACCCGCGCCTCACGGTGATCGCCCTGCCGGACTGGACCGGCCATCCCGTGGCGAGCATCTTCTGGCACCTCGCCGCCCTACCGCGACTGCTGCGGCGCCATCATTGCGATGTGGTCTTCATGCCCGCGGGCAACCGGCGGCTCGCCTGGTCTTACGGGGTGCCGAGCGTCGGCACGGTGCACGACTTCTCCCAGCTCCACGTCCCGCAGAAATACGACGCGGCGCGCATGTTCTACATCATGCGTGTGCTGCCGCGCATGATGCGGCGACTGACCCGGGTGATCGCGGTCAGCGAGTCCACCCGCCGCGACCTGGAGTCCTTCGCCCGGGTTCCGCGCAGCCGCATCCGGGTCATCTACAACGGGGCGGATCTGAAGCGCTTCACCCCGCGTCCCCGCGCGACGGCCCGCGCCGAACTGCCGCCGGATCTCAAGATCCCTGACCCCTACGTGCTCTACATCGCCCGTCTGGAGCACCCGGGCAAGAACCATGTCCGGCTGCTGGAGGCCTTTGCGGCGCTCAAACGCGAGACTGCATTACCCCACAAGCTGGTCCTGGTGGGGGGGCGCTGGGGCGGCGCCGAGGTCATCGAGGCACGGGTGCGGGCGCTGGGGTTGACCGATCAGGTGGTCTTCCCCGGCTTCGTCCCCGACGCGGCGATCCCGGCCCTCTATGCCGCCGCGGACGCCCTGGCCTTCCCGTCACTGTTCGAGGGGTTCGGCATCCCGGTGCTGGAGGCCATGGCCAGCGGGACCCCGGTGTGCGCGGCCGATACCTCGAGCATTCCGGAGGTGGTGGGGGACGCCGGGCTGCTCTTCGCCCCCCTGGACGTGCCTGCCATGACCGCGAGCCTCACCCGCCTGCTTCAAGACCAGGAACTGCGCCAACGCCTGATCGCGGCGGGGCTGGAGCGGGCGTCGCGCTTCACCTGGGACGCGGCCGCCAGGGCGGTGCTGGAAGAACTGGAGGCCGCTGCCGCCCCATGACCGCGGCACCCACCGGCACCCTGGTCCTCGCCATGACGCTCGCGGCCCTGACCGGTGTCATCCCACTGGCGGGCTGCGCGCCGCGCAATCTGGATTGCAGCTCCGCGGCCAGACCGCTCACGACCGGACCTGACCCCTGCCGCTACCTCCCCCTCGGGGCGTCCAACGCGCTGGTGGAAATCGGTTCCTCGCCGACCGCGGCGGCCATCTATGTCGATGGGACCTATGTCGGCAAGACACCGCTCAAGCGCTACCTGTGGTTCTCCAGCACCACCCGTGCCGTCACCGTAGTCGCAGAACCGCTCTATCCAGGTCAGGCCCGCCAAGAGCAGCGTCTGCGGGTCCCACCCCTGCCCGGACGCCT
>Ga0247835_1001096_pt1 | contig 35012 bp, 35 predicted proteins | sample LaCtaG_3_FD_189912 | JGI IMG/M metagenome (GOLD analysis project Ga0247835, IMG submission 189912) | Freshwater microbial communities from meromictic Lake La Cruz, Castile-La Mancha, Spain - LaCruzMarch2015_13.5m | ecosystem: Environmental > Aquatic > Freshwater > Lake | place: Spain: Castile-La...
AACCCAAATCTGTCACTTGATGGCAACCTGCTTTTTGCCGTCGCCGGGGCCGCCGAATTTGCCCCAACCGAGCACTGGCTTGCCTGGGGCGGCCAAGTAGCGGTAGTTGCCAGAAACAACCCAAAGACCTGGGAGCGATTGATTTCCATGGCGAGAGCTTCGGCAGGAGTGATGCTGGTGCCGGTAGTTCGCGAAGACAAGAGCGTTCCGCTGGATAGTCTATCTGATCAGCAACTTGCGCAGGTTGCAGGACTAGACATGCTCCAGCACTATGGGGAAATTGCCAGTTGGATGAACCAGACATCCAACAGGGCAACTTCCAAGTTCATCCTTGGGCTTTACGCATACACGCCGAAAGTAAATCATATTCGCGTTCAGGCAGTTCAAGAAACACTGGCTGATTTGGCAATGCAGAAATTCTCCAGCGAAAAACTAGTTTTTAGTTGGCTGGCAACTCCAACTGATTCAACCGCAGGACCTGCGTCAATCGGTCATGACCAGCAGGCTCGTTTTTCAAAGCGTTCTTCACTGCGTGTGATCAGAGATAGTTTTCTGGGAATCATTAATGCTGCAAGAGCGGTAAAACCAAAATACTTTGACTCCGAATCCGGTGAGAAATTAATGCTGGTTGACGCCTCGGTCCAGCAGCAAGGACCGAGCTATTCTTTCTCAAAGCGAACTCAACGTTGGCGTGCATACCTTGCTCACTATGCAGGTTTCCGGGTTTCGTATCAGGTCTCACCTCCTGCTAGAACAAATTCCGTTCTCAGGCATAAGATTCTTCGGGCGAGCTACCAGGGAGCTCCGCTATTTGGAGTCAAACCTTTCGAGGTTGATGTTGCCAAATCGGCATCAGCTGCTGCACTTGTTCGCGACGTTATGGATCCAAAGGCTTATTCAAACAAAGAAACCACAACAGAGCTTCAGTGCTTCTCGGCTATTCACGGAGGCCTCTGGCGAATTGCTTATCGCCCGAAAAGTGTTTGGATTGCAGCCACGCTACTGGGGTTTCCAGCTTTGCTAAAGCGCGGCTACTAAGACTTTTTGCCAGAAAGTATCACACGCAAAAGGGCCACCAATAAATTAGTGGCCCTTTTGCTAAGTGACGAACTCGACGAGACTAAATCGCTGCCGCGAAAGCTGTCTCCAAATCGGCGATCAAGTCATCTGCAGACTCAAGCCCAATAGAAAGACGAACAAGTCCAGGAGTCACACCGGCTGTTACTTGCTGCTCAGGAGATAGTTGAGAGTGAGTGGTCGATGCTGGGTGAATCACTAGTGATCGCACATCACCAATGTTGGCTACGTGACTAAACAGATTTAGTGAGTCTACGAACTTTGATCCTGAGCTTACGCCGCCCTTGATCTCGAACGAAACTATTGCACCAGCGCCCTTCGGAGCGTACTTATTGGCTGCTTTGTGCCAAGGCGAACTCTTGAGTCCGGCGTAGTTCACAGATACAACCTGCTTGTGCTTCTCAAGGAAGTTCGCGATCTTTTCTGCGTTCTCAACGTGTCGTTCAATTCGCAGGCTTAGAGTCTCGATTCCTTGAATAAGCTGCCAAGCACTTGCTGGGGCGATTGCTGCACCAAGGTCGCGAAGTAACTGCACGCGCGCCTTGATGATGTAAGCAATTGAATCTCCTAGGGCAGCGCTGTAGTTTACGCCGTGGTAGGAAGGGTCAGGTGTTGTAAGTCCTGGGAATTTATCAGACTTACTCCATTCGAATTTTCCACCGTCAACAATAGCTCCAGCAACAATGGTCCCGTGACCCCCTAGAAACTTGGTAGCAGAGTGCAGCACAATGTCTGCCCCGTGCTCAATTGGACGAATTAGGTATGGAGTTGCAACGGTGTTGTCCACCATCAGTGGTACTCCGTTCTTGTGTGCAACATCAGCTACACCTTCAATGTCCAAAATCGAAACCTTAGGGTTGCTAATGGTCTCGGCAAAGAAAGCCTTGGTGTTAGGCCTTACTGCCGCAGCCCACTCCTTCAGATCATCCTGGTTCTCTACAAAAGTAGTTGTGATTCCAAGTTTTGGAAGTGTGTACTTGAATAGGTTGTAGGTTCCACCGTAAACGTTCGATGATGAAACTATATGGTCGCCAGCTTGAGCAATATTCAAGATTGCAAAAGTTTCAGCAGCCTGACCAGAAGCTAGAAGCAAAGCAGCTGTACCGCCTTCAAGTGCCGCGATACGCTTCTCTGCTACATCCTGAGTCGGATTCATGATTCGGGTGTAGATATTTCCAAACTCAGCTAGACCAAAAAGCTTTGCTGCGTGCTCACTCGAATTAAACGTGTAAGCAGTGGTCTGGTAGATAGGTGTAGCTCGTGAGTTGGTGGTTGGGTCTGGCTGTGCGCCTGCGTGAATCTGTGCAGTCTCAAAGCCCCACTTGGCTGGATCTGTGCTCATTTTTTGTCCTTTTTCTTTCGTAGGTGTTGAACTAACAGTTGGAGAATTACTGGTTGAGTTGATTGGTTTATAGACAATTGAAATCGTCTTTTGAAGTTGAGCTATTTGGTTGAGAGGGTTTTTGCGAGGCTTAACCCTCGCGGCTTAGTTCACCGTTGAAAGACACGTTAGACACTAAGCGTCTAGAGCATTCGCTCCATAGACATCATTGACATACCCATAGCAAAACCAGCAGATTGCGAGATTCGCAGTTCTGACATGGCGGTTGCTCCTTGGGTTGAAAGGTGTTGGTCAAAACAATACTGGAATACCCCTTCGGCTGCAACTATCTCGAGTGCTCCAGCTGGCTCAGGCAACTGCACGGGCGGCTGATAGCCCGGTCAGCGCCTATTTGACTACAAATTCAGGGCAAAACAAAAGGCGCCGGTTTCCCGACGCCTTTTGTTTTTTAGCTTAGATCTGAGGCTTACTTGCCCTTGAACTCTGAAGCTGCAAATGCCTTGTCGTCCTCGGCGCTCTTCATGCGAGCGATCGAGAAGATCATTAGGCCGAATAGACACTTCGCCAAAATGTCAGCGATGGTGTATCCGGTCTCACGAAGTACAAAGCCCTGCTCGTCGAATCCAACAGAGTTCATGTTAGCGATGAACGCGATTGGGTAGACACCCCAGGTAGCTAGAAGAAGAAGACGTAGTTCCTTCAGTCTTCTCTGAACCTGCTTGCTCTGCTTGGTTAGGTTCTTACCTAGCTCAACGAACAAGATGTACAGGATGTAAAGGAATGGGATTGTAGATAGTAGACCCCACATTGGAGCAGAGATGCCACCGATGTCTAGGCCAGCGTCTCCTGGGTAACCAAGTGCAATCATCAGGGCTGCAGCAGGTACTAGGCGAACTAGTAGTGCAGTCTGAGCTGACTTAGCTAGAGCAAGAACCGCAATGGTCTCGACTAGTAGTAGTGGCACAGTTAGTAGCCAGTCAACGTAGCGGTAGCCAACGTTGTACACGGCACCCTCAATTGCGTCTGGGCCAAATACGTGGTTGAAGCTGTCAAACATTCTGAAGTAGTGATAGGCAGCGATACCGGTCACTGTTGCAGACACCAAAACCGCCATGCGGTAACGAGGCAATACGCGCTCGCGAGCCACAATTAGGAAGATGGTGGTGAATAGCATGCTCGCGATACCTAGCGAGAAGCCGTTATAAACGATCAGGAATCCTGATTCACTCATAATTTGTTGTTCCTTTCAGCTGAGAGAGGCAAGCTGCCAAGGACTCATCGGGGACCAATTTCATCGACGATGCTTCCTCGCATCACTTACACGCCTTTTAACCTAGCACCCGCTATCAGGGTTTTCTAAGCTAAGAACCCCGAATTTGCGCCAAATAATAAAGGGGTTCAGGGGGCCCGGTCGGGCGTGTCAGATGCTGATATCTCGGGCTAAACTGGTCGAAGGTAAGCGGCCAGTTTGGCTAAGCCCCTAACCAACCTCGAGAGGGATAGCCCAGATGTCAGGTATCAGCATCGTCCAGGCCGAGGTGGACCTAAACACGCCTCTAGTTCTCGAGTTCAACGAGATTACATCTCTTATGGCAGTTAGCGGGATAGGAATAATCACCGTAATGGTGCTTTCCGTAGTGGTTGCCGCACTAGCCTTCTTCGGCTCTAAAGGCCAAGATCTGTCTCAAGATCATTTCGCCAGACGGTAGGCCCTCTACTGGCAGGGTTTTGCCAGAGTACCCAGTTAGACTCGCACAATGAGCATGCTGGCCACCAAATCAACCACTCACTTCAATCAAGTGTTGGCTCAGGTTAGAGATGCCGGACTTCTTTCAAAAAAGCCAAGCTTTTATATAGGTCGCCTGATTGTCCTTACAATCGCTGCCGCTGGTTTTTGGACCCTTAGCGGATACCTTTCAGTTTTGACCGAGCAGAATAAGCTCTGGCTAATTGCCGCCTTTGTTTTGGTAGCTGGCCTTGGAGTGCTCAGCGCTCAGTACGGGTTTATTGCCCACGAGGCTTCACACCGACAGGTGTTTAGAAACAACAAGGCCAATGACTGGATGGGGCTACTGCTAGCCAACTTATTTGCAGGACTTAGCTACGGGTTTTGGCTTCGCAAGCACAACAAGCATCACCAGCGCCCTAACCAAATTGGCGAAGACCCAGACATAGCAATTCGCGTGCTTAGCTTCACCACCGAGTCAAAAGAGTCAAAGCGCGGCATTGAGCGCTGGTTCTCGGACCGCCAGGGATACCTTTTTCCACTACTACTTCTATTCACCGGCTTTGATCTACTGGTTGACTCATTTGCTGGCCTGGTCCGCAAAGACCGAAAGCTCTCGATCCGGCTACTCGAGTTCTCGCTGATGATGATTCGTCAGCTAACTCCATACGTTGTCTTTGCAATTCTGTTTGGCCCGATCTGGGGTCTGGCGCTTTGGTTTGTGATGATGATGGCCTTTGGCTTTTTCATGGGGGCTGCCTTTGCCCCAAACCACAAAGGCATGCCACTAGTTCCTAAAGAGGCCAAACTGGACTTCTTTTCTAGACAGGTACTGACTTCAAGAAACATTCGAGGCTCTTGGCTTAAAGACAACCTCATGGGGGGCTTGAACTACCAGGTCGAGCACCACTTGTTCCCATCTATGGCAAGACCAAATCTTCGCAAGGCTCACGAAATCGTTGTCGAGTATTGCCGTAAGCACGAAGTCACACTGGTTGAGATGAACTTATTGGCAAGCTACGTGGCAATCATGAAGCACCTAAACAAGGTCGGTCTTAGCAATAACGCCGATCCATTTGTTTGCCCTATGGTTGCCGAGCTTCGCCCTAGAAGCTAGTAAAAGCCCCAGCTCCACCCTTTACGCCCGCTCGTGCGGTAAATTTGTCTTGGGAAAAACCCACAAACTCAACTAGGAGACAAATGTCTATTTCTTCTGTTAAAAAAGCCGCGCTCGCAATTGCGACTTCGGCTGCTCTTGCATTCACACTTTCAGGTTGCGCAGCTACTGCAGAACCTGAAGCAGCACCTAACGAACTTCAGACCATTACCGCTGGCAAGTTAACCATCGGAACAGGCCTTCCGGCTTACGAGCCATGGGTTGTTGGAGATGCACCAGAAAACGCAGAAGGCTTTGAGGCTGCAGTTGCTTACGCAATCGCAGCAGAGCTTGGTTTTGCTCCAGAAGATGTTGTTTGGGTTCGCACAACTTTCGATGAGGCAATTGCTCCTGGAGCTAAGAACTTCGACTTCAACCTGCAGCAGTACTCAATCACCGATGAGCGAAAAGAAGCAGTTGACTTCTCATCTCCTTACTACTCAACAGCTCAGACTGTAATCACCGTTGCTGGATCTAAAGCTGCAGAGGCTACATCCCTTGCAGACCTGAAGGGTCTGTTGATCGGTGCAGCTACCGGAACAACAAGCTTTTCTGCAATTGAGACCGTAATCGCACCGACTGCTGGTGCTCAGGCGTTCAACTCGAACGACGACGCCAAGGCAGCTCTAGCTAACGGACAGGTTGACGCAATCGTTGTTGACCTTCCAACCGCTTTCTACCTAACCGCTGTTGAACTTGACGGAGGAAAAATCCTAGGTCAGCTAGCTGGGGCAGAAGCAGGAGATAGCTTCGGTCTAGTTCTAGACAAGGGATCACCTTTGACTGCAGCCGTATCGGCAGCTGTTGACGCTCTTCGCGCAAGCGGAAGGCTTGCTGAGCTTGAGACCATTTGGCTAGCAGACTTCGCAGGCGCACCGGTTCTAAAGTAAGTAAAAACTGAGAAAATAGGTGGGGCAGTAATTGCCCCACCTATTTCTATTTGGATCGAGCCATGGACCTAAACGAGAAAGAGCTTTCTCAGGCGGAGAAGGATCGACGCGAGCACCGCAGAGCGCAGCGCAAGCGCTCGGTCTGGATTTCTCTTGCCAGCACCTTGGCATTTGCAGCGATTGTCTGGTTCGGTCTGATCGCAACTCCCGGTTGGGAGCGAGTGGAGCAGTCATTTTTCAACTGGGATGTAGCGGTAGCTAGCTTTCCGAGAGTGATTGACGGGCTGCTGCTAAATCTTCGAGTGCTGGTAGCTGCGGCAATTCTGGTGCTTTTCTTTGGGCTGCTGCTTGCCATAATCCGCACTCTAAAGTCCCCGGTGTTTTTCCCGCTGCGGGTGCTTTCAAAAGGTTACGTTGACCTATTTAGAGGCTTGCCGCTAATAATTGTTTTGTACCTGGTTGGATTTGGAATACCTGGACTAAGACTGGAATTTCTTGGAAGAATTCCTGCCGAGGTTCTTGGCATCGTTGCTTTGACAATCACCTATAGCGCTTACGTGTCTGAAGTCTTTAGAGCAGGTATTGAATCGGTACATTCCTCACAGCGCCTCGCCGCTAGATCATTGGGTCTTTCCTATTCCAAGTCGATGCGCTTGGTTGTTTTGCCCCAGGCGGTTAGAAAAGTAGTACCACCTTTGATGAATGATTTCATCGCCTTGCAAAAAGACGTAGGTCTTATTTCTGTACTGGGTGCAATCGACGCTGTTCGCGGTGCTCAGATTGAAGTTGCGAAGTTTGCCAACTTCACACCGTACGTAGTTGCTGGTCTGTTATTTGTTTTGCTCGCAATTCCAACCATCCGTTTGGCTGACAGGATTTCGGCAAAATTCACTGCCCGTGAGCAGCAGGGAGTCACGCTGTGATCGACTGGAATCGCCCGAGGCTAAAAGTCGTTGGACTCAAGAAGTTTTACGGTGACCGCAGGGTCATAAACGGTGTCGATCTCGAGGTGTTCCCAGGCCAAATTGTTGCGTTGATTGGATCATCGGGTTCTGGAAAATCTACTCTGCTTCGCTGCGTGAATCAGATTGAAAACCTCACCGATGGGCAAATTTTCCTGGACGGTGAAGAAGTCTCCGCACCGGGTGTGAACCAGGATCTCATCAGAGCCCAGATTGGACTGGTCTTCCAATCCTTCAATCTCTTCACTCACCTGAGCATTCTGAACAACATCACCCTTGCTCTGAGGCATGTTAAGAAGATGGATAAGGATGCCGCTAACAAGCTTGCCCAAAGCTGGCTTACCCGAATTGGGCTGGGAGATCGAGGAGATTCTTACCCAGACAAGATCTCCGGTGGACAGCAGCAAAGAGCAGCCATTATCCGAGCGGTTGCCATGGAACCCAAAGTATTGCTTCTGGATGAGGTCACCAGCGCACTGGATCCAGAACTGGTTGGAGAAGTGCTTGATTTGATTCGCGAGCTCAAATCTGGTGGAACAACAATCTTGATGGCAACCCATGAGCTTTCTTTCGCAAGGGAAGTTGCCGACTGGGTTATCTTCCTTGAGCAAGGACAGATCTATGAGCAGGGTGAAGCTAAGGACTTTTTCGAAAAGGCTAGTAAGCCTCGGACTATTGAGTTCCTATCTAGGATGAGATCCCGCTAACACTTTTTTGTGATTAGGGCAAACCCCCGCAGTAAACTTCTGGAATGAAGCCAATCGGAAAACCAGCATTCATAGCTGCCATTATTGGTCCGATTCAGTCAGTTTTGGGTTGGGTAATCGCGGGAGCGCTTTGGTCTGAATACAACCCAGTTACTCAAACCATCAGCGATCTTGCCGCCTTTGAGTCTCCAGTCAAATGGATCATGTCTGGATTCTTTGTTTTCGGTGGAGTGCTTACTCTAATCGCGTCGATTTATGCTCGGACGTTGGCTCTACCTGGACGCATAGCTTTGTTTTTGTCGGCGATTGCAACTTTCGGACTGACAATTTACCCAACTCCCTTGATTGGCTATTCAGTGGAGCATCGGATTTTTGCGATTATTTCTTTTGCGCTCTCGGCTATCTGGCCAATCCTTGCAATGCGATTTCGGAAAGACGCGCCTTGGATAATCAGACCGACCGCATCTATAATCGGCACCACTTTACAGCTAGCCCTCGCAGTATGGTTTTTGAGCACCTGGACAGATCCAGAGACCACCAATGTTGGCGTCTGGGAGCGCGTGGTTACCGTCAGTCAGGCCCTCTATGGATCAATAGTGATAATCACTATTTATCTTGGGTCTAAGCGACGCAAGCCAACAATTAGTAGGTAAAATCGAGGAACAAGCACCTCAGCAATAAGGAGAAAAAAACCATGGCACAAAAAGAACAGAAACCTCAGAAGAGTGACAAAAAGGCTCCAGCTAAGACCCTGAAGGAAAAGCGCGCTGACAAGCAAGCCAAGAAGAACCGCTCTTAGTCAAAAGAAGTATTGGTAAAGCCTTGGAAATCTCGGTTAAAGCTACCGGCTTGATTTCCTTGTGAAAACCTTGTTGAAGCTTCTAGTTGCAGTTTCAGTGCTAGTGATGATTTCTGGCTGCGCACAATTGGAAGCTTCTCAGGCCCCAGAGCCCACCGCCTCAGAGACTGCGCCGGCTCCAGATGGCGAACCTGTTGCTTGCTCAGGCAGCATTCAGGGAGAAATTGAAAACACCGTAAATTCTCAGACCTCGGCGTTCGCAGACAACAACTTCGAACTTGCCTACTCGTTTGCTTCGCCTTCGTTTAGGTCAAATGTGAGTCTCGAAGGTTTCATACAAATAATCGCGAGCAGCTATGGTCCCTTGATCGAGTCATCTCAGCTGAGGTTTAGCAATTGCCTAGTCAATGCCGATACCAGTTTTTCCCTAATTGACGTTAGCTTCCTGGAGGCTGGTGATTACGTCTATGGACTTCGCTACCTAATGGTTCAAACACCTGATGGCTGGAGAGTCGAAGGCGCTGGGGACCTTGAGGTGGTTGGGGAAGGGACCTAGTTGCTCCCGCTAACTGGTAGGCCCCGTCGGGATCGAACCGACGACCCACGGATTAAAAGTCCGTTGCTCTAACCAACTGAGCTAGAGGCCCTAGCGATTACTAGTCTAGCGAGTCGGGACATCCCCAAGACGCTTGAGCCAAGTTGGGCTGATCTAAGTGAAATGCGTTTGTTCTAGTGGGCTCTTGGATTTGCTGTTTGGCCACTCGACAATAAGCATCGCAATCAACATCAGGCCTCCACCCAATACGGTGCGAAGCGCGAGGGTTTCTTGACCCACCGCTACCGCAATGGCGGCAGCAAAGATAACCTCCGTGGTCAAAATGATTGCGACCCTTGATGGGTCCATAATCGACTGAGCCCAGGTCTGCACCAAGAACGCCGCTGCGGTTGCAAACACGGCAGTGAAAACCACAACTCCCCAAACGCTTGCGTTCGGGGGTGGCTGATAGCCATCCGCTACCGCTCCGAGCCAGCAAACAGCCGCACCTGCACCAAGCTGAATAACCGTTAGTGCATAGAGGTCCTTGGCGGTGCTCCAAAAACTAAGACCGATGATGTGAAAAGCAAAAAGCACAGCACAAGCAATCAACCAAACTTGACCGATTTCGATAGAAAAACCATTAAACGAAATCAGCAGTAGGGCAGCAAAGGCAAGTACGGTTCCAACTATGACTTTGCCTTCGACTTTATTTCTGGAAATTAGCCAGAACAAAATCGGAGTAAAGACAACATACAAACCGGTTAGAAAACCGCTGATGGCTGCAGTCGTTAGATCTAATCCAATGGTCTGTGTGATTAAGGCGAGCCCGAGGATAGCTCCCAGAATCGAGCCCCTAAAAAGCAGCTGTTTGTTTATTGCCTTTAGAACTTGAGGTCGAACCGCAATCATCACCAGTGTTGCCAGTGTGAATCTGGTTGCAAGAAAGTCAAAGATGGGCTGTTCGTTAATTGCGTCTTTCATTAATACGAAGGCAGCACCCCAAGAAATGGTGACTCCGAGCAGTGCGATAACAGCCCAGGTGGTTTTTCTCATTTTGACGGATTTCTTATCTTACGAACTGATGGACCAGCCATGTTCTTAACCATTGATGGAAACACCAGTCCGTGCATTGGCCATACTGCCCACCAGTAAGCGTGGCCGAGCAAACCCTTCGGGGCGAACAGTGCTCGCTGGGTAATCAGAGTTCCGGTGCCAGCCGAGTCTTTCTCTGCAACGAACTCCAACCAGGCAAGTCCCGGCATTCTCATCTCGGCCCTAAGACGAAGCAGGAAAGGTCTGTTGATGGCCTCCACTCTCCAGAAATCCAGTGCTTCGCCTTCGATTAGGTGGTCCTCATCACGCCGTCCCCGGCGAAGGCCAACGCCACCGACAAATTTGTCCATGAGACCGCGAAGTTCCCAGGCCCAGGTTGCAGTTGAATAGCCGTGCTTACCACCGATTCCTTCAATTCTTTTCCAGACGGTTTCGATGGAGTCATCTGAATGCACAGTTCGAACGTCGGTGTACAAAGTTCCTCCAGCCCAGTCCGGGTCGGTTGGAAGTGGATCAGAGGGAGTTCCAGGAACCGAGGCGTTAGTCCACCGAGTTTCTACGTTGGCTTCCTTGATTCGAGTCAACGCAAGCTCCACTGCTGTTTTGAACGGGGTAAGCCCGTTTTTGGAATCTGGAATCAGTTTTCTAATTGAGTCGTCGCGGGCAACGACTTCGTTTTTCAAACTCTCAACCAATCTTCTAGCCAAAGTAATTGGCACTGGTGTCACAAGCCCAACCCAACCGCTGGAAAGCTTAGGAGTTAGCACTGGAACCGGAATGATGATTCTTTTTCTAAGTCCTGCAGCCTCGGCGTATTTCATCATCATGTCCCGGTAGCTAAAGACTTCTGGTCCACCAATGTCGTAATCACCGGAGATGGATTTATCCAGGGCAGCTGCTCCAACCAGGTACCGCAGCACATCACGAACTGCAATCGGTTGAATTTTTGTTTCAACCCATCTTGGTGTTGTCATGATTGGAAGGCGTTCGGTTAGGTAGCGAAGCATTTCAAAGGATGCCGAACCGCTACCAATAACTACTCCAGCACGAAGCTCGATGGTCGGAATTCCAAAGCTTCGAAGAATTGTTCCGGTATCAGCTCTGGACTGAAGGTGAGGGGAGAGCGTCTCATCCTGGGCGATGATTCCGCCCAAGTAAACGATTCTTTGAATGTTTGCCTTCTTGGCTGATTCGCCAAACTTTTGAGCGATGTCTTTTTCTTCTTGCTCGAAGTCATCCTTGCTCATCAGTGCGTGCAATAAGTAGTAAGCAACGTCGATGCCCTCAAGGGCTTTATCTAGCGCGGCACTGTCATGGGCATCTCCCGAGACAACTTCAACTCGATCAATCCAAGGATGATCTTTTAGTCTTTCTGGGTTGCGCGCCAGAATCCTCACTCGGTAGCCATGAGCCAGAAGCTCTCTGATTAGGCGACCACCGATGTAGCCGGTTGCACCGGTGACTAAGCACTTGGCTGGCTTACCGTCCCGCCCAGTAAGGGTTGGAAGGTCATGGGCGACGGTTTCGATCATGCCCCAAGCCTACATTTAGCGGTGGCCGCGTAAAAACTTTGGCTAGAGACGCTCTTCTAAACTCTGAGACTCAACTGCAACAAGTCTTGGCTTCTTGCCTGCGGTGGTTAGGTGAAGCACGATAAAGTCTCCTGGTTTTAGTGCCTTGGCCTCGAGAATTAGTTTGGCTAGTTTAGGCTCGGCATAGCTTGCCAATACCTGTGTGATTGTCGGCAGTGTTGGTCGATGAGTACACAGAATCGAAGATCTAGCATCAGCGAAGAGGTTTCTGGCGACTTTGGCAGTTCGCGCTGGCCCCTTAGCGTTTCCCATTTCCGAAAGCTCGCCCCGGTCAATGATCTTGTAGCGGTGTGCCTTGGCGTAAGGAGCAATGGTGTCTTTGCAGCGACGCCAAGGACTCGTGAAAACTCTCTTGGGCCCATAGGCGCTCAATAGTCGAACTAGTTCATTGGCTTGCTTTTTGCCTTCCGGAAGAAGGGGCCGCTTGCCATCTTCGCCAACGTAGTCAGTACGTGGTGTGGCGTGAGCGTGGCGAATGATGATTAGCGGCTTAGTTTTTAGCATTCCGTTTTTGCGAAGATCAATTACTTCTTGCAGTAATTCCTTATCGTGCTTGTAGCTAAGCTTCTCAAATGCCTGCTCTGGCTTTACCCATACCACTTCGGACACTTCCTCATCAGGTTTGAATTTGGAATTAGCCAGTGCCTTATCGGAAACCTTTGCGGCCCAGTAGTGAACGACCTTTGTTCTTTCCTTCTCAATCGGGTAGGAAAAGGTTGAAAGGGGAACGCCAAGCGTTACTTTTAGTCCGGTCTCTTCTTTGATTTCCCGAACAGCTGCCTCGGCAAGTGTTTCACCTGGATCAACTTTTCCCTTCGGGAAACTCCAGTCCTTGTAGCGCCCCCGATAGATGATTGCCACCTTTAGGTCTTTGCCGACTTCTCTCCAGCAGACCGCTCCGGCGGCAAAGATCTCCATAGCTACTATTTGCCTCTTGGCTCTGCGATGGATTTCATGATGGTGTCTTGGAAGTCGCTCAAGGTGTTGCCTTCGGAATCGAACTGGCTTCGTGTCCAAGTGCCACTCGGGCCAAGGTTCCAGGAAGCAATTTGCTCGCTCATGGCAAGCTCAAACATTTCCAGAATGCTGTTGACGTGATCAGGTTCACTTAGACGAACCAGAACTTCAACTCTTCGATCAAGGTTTCGGTGCATCATATCTGCCGATCCGAGGTAGACCTTAGGATCTCCTCCACCAAGGAAGCTAAAGATTCGGCTGTGCTCAAGGTAGCGTCCAAGAATTGATCGAACTCGAATCGTTTCGGAAAGACCCGGCACACCCGGTTTTAGGGCACACATTCCTCTAACCAAGATGTCAATTGGCACACCGGCATTGGACGCTTTGTATAGCGAATCAATGATTTCTTCGTCGACCAAGGCGTTGGCCTTGATGCTGATGCGAGCTTTCATGCCAGCGTTATGAAACTCGATTTCCTGTTCGATAAGGTCTGTTAGTCCTTCTCTAACTCCCACGGGAGAAACTAACAGCGATTTGAAGGTTGCCTCAGGCGCGTAGCCAGACAAGTGGTTGAAAAGTTTGGTTAGGTCCTCGCCAACCGATTCTCTCGAGGTTAGTAGGCCGTAGTCCTCGTAGAACCTGGCAGTTTTTGGATTGTAGTTTCCGGTACCGATATGGCAATAACGAACTAGAGACCCACCCTCTTGTCGAATAACGAGGGCTAATTTGCAATGGGTTTTTAAACCCACCATTCCATAGACCACGTGAACGCCAGCTTGCTCGAGTTTTCTAGCCCAAGTGATGTTGTTTTGCTCATCAAAGCGAGCCTTGATCTCAACTAGAGCCAAAACCTGCTTGCCCGCTTGAGCAGCTTGAATCAACGCATCAACAATTGGAGAATCTCCCGAGGTGCGATAAAGGGTTTGCTTGATTGCTAGAACCTGTGGGTCTTCGGCCGCTTGCTCCAGGAACTCTTGAACGCTGGTTGAGAAAGATTCGTAAGGGTGGTGAACCATGACCTCGCGGCTCTTGAGCACGGAGAACATATTCAACGGTTCATCGTCTCGGCTAAGTAGGTATCTATTCGTGACGACAGGATGAGGTGGGAAACGAAGCTCGGGCCTCTGAAGAGATCCAATATCACTCAGTCCAGTTAGGTCAAGTGGTGATGGCAAGGTGTAAACGTCCTGAGTTGAAATATCAAGCTCACGAATTAGAAGCTCAAGAACCTGCGGGTTCATGTCATCTGCAACTTCAAGACGCACCGGAGGGCCGAATCTTCTGCGAAGCAATTCCTTCTCAAGGGCAAGAAGTAAGTTCTCACCTTCGTCTTCATCAACCTCGAGGTCTTCATTTCTGGTGACTCGGAAGTTGTGATACTGCAGCACTGTCATTCCAGGAAAAAGCAGTCCCAAAAATTCTCCAATGATGTCTTCTAGGGGAACGTAGCGAACCCCTTCGTTTTTTTCCGGGTTAGGAATCAAAACGAACCTGGGAAGAAGAGGTGGCACCTTCACTCTGGCAAAGTGTTCTTTTTCAGTTCCTGGATTCTGCAAAACAACCGCGAGGTTCAATGACAAACCAGATATGTAAGGGAACGGATGAGCCGGGTCAACAGCTAGTGGAGTTAGGACCGGAAAAATGTGTGACTGGAAGTAGTCCTGAAGCGATAGCTTCTCGTCGTCGCGAAGCTCGTTCCATCGAACTAGGTTGATGCCGTGTTTTTCTAGTTCTGGTTCGATTACCTCAAGAAACAACTTGGCGTGAGCCAGCTGGAGTTCGTGAGCTTCCTCAGAAATTTTGGTCAGGACTTCTTTGGGGGATAATCCCGATGGGCTCGCGACCGCAAGGCCGGTGGCCAAGCGTCGCTTGAGACCGGCTACTCGAACCATGAAGAATTCATCGAGGTTTGAGGAGAAGATGCTCAAGAAGTTCACGCGCTCAAGCAGATGCATGGTTGGGTCTTGGGCTAGTTCTAACACTCTGCGGTTAAATGCAAGCCAGCTAAGTTCTCTATCCAAGAAGCGCTCGGCAGCTAACCCATCCCGTGATTCGGGCAGGTTGATAGCCATGGTTTCTTCGGACATAAGGTCAATATTGACACGCCAAGGCGTCCTGGCGGTTAACTTTTATTGAACTACAGGCTTGCTAGCTCTGAATCGCTTGGATTGAAGCGGTATCCAACGTTTCGAACGGTCCCAATCAGGGCCTCAAGATCGCCCAGTTTGGCCCTGAGTCTTCGAATGTGAACATCCACGGTTCTGGTTCCTCCGAAGTAGTCGTATCCCCAAACTTCACTGAGCAACTGATCTCTGGAAAATACTCTTCCCGGGTGCTGAGCTAAAAACTTCAAAAGTTCAAACTCTTTATATGTCAGATCCAATGGTCGGCCGTGAATTTTTGCGGAATAACTCGCTTCGTCAATAACAACTCCCGAAGCATTGATGGTGTCGTTCTGTCCAACTTCTTTGGATCGACTAATTGCAAGCTTTACTCGGGTTTCAATTTCAGCGGGACCTGCTGAATCCAAAATGATGTCATCGGCACCCCACTCGGAGTTCAGTGCCGCCAATCCTCCCTCGGCGATAATCACGATAAGAGGTGCAGATAAACCAGTCGCGTTTAGAAGTTTTGCCATGGCCTTTGATGCGGCAAGATCTTTTCGGGCGTCTAGAAAAACTAGGTCGTGACCTGGAGCATTTACCAAACTCGCTGGCTCAGCTGCGATGTATCGGACCCTGTGGCTTAGTAGTCCCAGGGCAGGAAGTACTTCTGATTCGGCCGAAGCCGTAAGAACCAGAAGCTGTGCCATGAATACTCCAAATCTTTGTGCCAAGTTTAGCCATAGCTGCAAGCTGCTACGGCATGATTGAGATATGAGTAAGCACTGGGGCCAGATAATCAGCATCTGGGTGATTGTTGCTATTTTGGCGCTTTGGGCGATTTTGAGCCAGAGTCAATCAACTGCTCCGGCTTGGTTCGGGACAATTCTTGCCGGGTCAGTTGCGCTGGTGTCTTTGTACCACTTGTTTAGAGCTCAGCCCGAGGGCATTGTTAGAAAGCTCGTCTACGTCGGCGGCGGAAGCTACCTGATCTTGGCGGTTGCCACCGCCTATGTGTTTTTGGCAAGTTAGACTTGATTCATGCTTGCACTCGAGATTTTCTTCACCGGCCTTTTGGTCCTAGCTTCCCTTGCAATCGGATCAATTTCGGCTTTGGTTTTGTATCGACTCTTCAAGGGTCAGAAATAGTTGTTCGTCTTACCAGAGGGATTGCCCCTGGAACTTACCCCTTTTGCATTTCTAGTAGGTAAGTGGTCCGGGCCCGGTCTCATTTCCTATCAGACCAAAACGTCCAAGATTGAACTTGAGTTCACTCAGACAATTGAATTCAGTCACGACGATCAGCCTTTCCTTAGCTACGTGTCTACATCAAAGCTAAGCGACGGAAAATCACTTCCAACCGAAATTGGTTTTTGGCGTTTGGCAAAATCGCCCGAAGGTTCAGATAGCGGCCCAGGCTTACTTCCTGGCACGGGCGAGAAACTTCTTGCAAACCATGAACGGCTTGAAACCCTAAGAAACAAAGATGGTGGCTTCGATATCGAAGCATCCATTCTTCACCCGAGTGGAGTAAGTGAGCTTTACATCGGACAAATCAAAGGCGCGCGAGTTGATCTCTCTACTGATGCAGTTATGCGTTCATCCTCTGCAAAAGAATATGTTGCAGCAACCAGAATGTTTGGTTTAGTTGAAGGCAGTTTGCTCTGGGCGTGGGATATGGCAGCCCTTGGCAATCCTTTGGCATCACACGCATCAGCAAAACTTGAAAGAGTTGAATAGTTGTTAGTCAAAGCACACTTCGGCGATCCAATGATTGAGCAGCGAAAGCTTTCCGAAGGCGATGCGCTTTGCTTGTTGGATGCCCAGGGAATCATCGCTGTCAGCGGTATCGATCGCCTTACTTGGTTGCACTCGCTGCTGAGCCAAAATCTAAAGAACTTAGTTCCGGGTGAATCTGCTGAGGCATTATTGCTGGACCCGCAGGGTCGAATCGAACAAGTTATCAAGCTCATCGATGACGGTGAAACAACGTGGCTTATGGTCGATAAATCCAACACCGAAACCTTGCTTGCTTGGCTGCAAAAGATGGTCTTTCGTATGAAAGTTGAAATCACAGACCGTTCTGCACAGTTTGCAACAGTAGGGGCAACTACGGCATCGCCTGAGATTTCATTTTTGTCAAACGACCATCCATTGATTTGGAAAGACCAGTGGCCAGGAGTTGTTACCGGTGGATATCGCTATTCAACTCGGGCCGTTGATTACACGTGGTTCGAGCATTTGGTTGAAGTGGAAAAGCTAGACCAACTCCTAGCTGGCAAAGTGCTAGCTGGAACGATGGCTGCTGATGGTTTACGCGTGGCAGCTGGCAGACCGAAGGCAATCAACGAAGTCGATGAGAAATCACTTCCACACGAACTGGATCTACTCTCAACTGCAGTTCATCTCTCAAAGGGCTGCTACCGCGGCCAAGAGTCAGTTGCCAAAGTTCACAACCTAGGTCACCCGCCAAGAAGACTTACCTTTTTGCATCTCGATGGTTCGGAGCATGCCCTGCCAGACGTTGGCGATGAAATCAGGGTCGTAGGCGAAGAAAATTCTCGGGGAAAAATCACCTCGGTAGCCCAGCACTTTGACATGGGCCCAATCGCACTTGCCGTTATCTCCCGATCTGTCCCGGAAGATGCTGCTTTAGAGGTTGTTGGCAAGCACGGCTCGATAGCCGCTACCCAAGAGATAATCGTTCCTCAGTCGGCAGGCTCAGTTGCAAACATTCCGAAGCTTCCCAAGCTCAATCTTGGAGCTAGGGCGAAATAGCCTCGTAGGAAACACTCAGCTCCCCAAGTCTCCAGCGCTTCGGGGAGTTTTCAATTGGCCAACCAGCTTCGCGCAAACTCTTTGCTGTTTGCACAAATCGCTGAGCAGAGCCAAAGGATCCAAAGCCAGCGGCTCTATCCCACGCCAGATCTAGTTCCTGCAGGAAACGATGAATGTTGTTCCCTGGAATGTTTTTGTGGATCAAGATTTTTGGAAGCCGCTCCGCAACTTTTGAAGGTCTATCTAGCCCTTGTAGTCGCAACGAAATAGTAAAGGTTAGTGGCTTTGTTTTATCAAGTGTTATCCAACTAGCTACTCTTCCGATTTCATCGCAGGTGCCCTCGATGATTAAACCGTCTTTACTAAGACGCGACTGCATAAGAGACCAGGCTGACAAAACTTCGGATTCCAAGTACTGACGCAGAACATTCAGTGCACGAATAAGATCAACATCTTCTCGGTCCGAGAACGCTTTTGGAATTGGAACCTCAAATCCGCCGTGCTCAAAAGCAAGGCGGGAATGCTCCAGTGCTTTGGCTTCAGTCACCCGAGCCGGATCAATTTCAATTCCAAGGACTCGAATAGTTGGGGCCACTTTTGCAAGTCTTCCTAAAAGCTCAACTGCGGTTACCGGGGTCTTGCCATATCCCAGATCAACTGCAATGGGATTGGCGACAAGCCTTAGGAAGGTGAACTGAGTTAGGTACCGATCGATGCGCCGAAGGCGGTTGGGGTTAGTGGTTCCACGAGTTATTGCGCCAACCGGTTTTTTCAAAGCCACCACTAAAAACTACCCTGCTGACTAAACTTGAGTGTATGACTAGCCAATACACCTTGATTTTGCTTCGGCATGGCAACAGCTTGTGGAACCAACAGAACCTGTTCACCGGCTGGGTCGATGTTGACCTAAGCGATCAGGGCCGCCAAGAAGCTAAGCGAGCCGGAGAGTTATTGGCAGAATCTGGGCTAAAGCCAGACCTTCTTCATACCTCTTTACTAAGACGCGCCATCTCCACAGCAAACATTGCTCTTGATACCGCCGAGCGCAGCTGGATTGAAGTCAAGAGATCTTGGCGCCTGAATGAACGTCACTACGGGGCTCTTCAGGGCAAGGACAAAGCTCAGACTTTGGCCGAGTATGGACTGGAGCAATTTCAGGTTTGGCGCCGAAGCTTCGATGTTCCACCACCGCCAATTGACGATGCTGATGAGTATTCCCAGGCAGGGGACGAGCGCTACGCCGACCTTGGTTCTTCAATTCCTAAAACTGAGTGCCTAAAAGATGTCCTAGTTCGGATGATGCCACTGTGGGAAGAAATCAAAGCTGATCTAAAGGCTGGCCGCACAGTGTTGGTTACCGCTCACGGAAATTCGCTACGGGCACTGGTGAAGCACCTGGATGGAGTTTCTGATGAAGACATCGCTGAGCTAAATATTCCAACGGGTATGCCGCTGGTTTACAAGCTGGATGAGAATTTTGAACCAACCGTCAAGGGTGGTTCGTACCTAGATCCTGAGGCCGCCGCAGCTGGAGCCGCAGCGGTAGCAAGCCAAGGAAAGAAGTAAGTCTTACTCGGTTTCGTTCCACTCACCGGTGGTGAGGTAGCTTACCTTGGCAGAAATATCAACTACGTGGTCAGCGAAGCGCTCGAAGTAGCGGCTTGCCAAAGTTACATCAACTGTAAATATTGCGTTTTCTTTCCAAGACGGGGCAAGGACAACATCGAAAACAGTTCTGTGAAGTTCGTCTACTCTTTCGTCTTCAGCCTGAATAGCACGAGCCTGATCAACGTCGGTGTTGCTCAATACCCCAGCAACTTTCTTGGCAAGCTGGGCATCTAGGGCCCCCATCTCTTCAAAAGTCTTCCTTAGAGAATCTGGAACCGCGGAACCTGGGAAGCGGTAGCGCGCAATTGCAGCGATGTGTCCGGCAAGTGCTCCCATGCGCTCAAGCGACGCACTGATTCGAAGTGCGGAAACCAATACTCGAAGGTCTCGGGCAACTGGCGACTGCTGGGCCAAAACCCTGATTACTAGTTCATCAAGAGCCAATGCCTTTTCCTCGTTGGTGTCGGCAAGAGCAATAGCCTCATCCGCCTGGGCCACATCACTGGTCAAAAATGCTTTTGAAGCCTTCTCCATGATTACCGAAGTGGAATTTGCCATCTCTACTAGGCGCTGCTGCACCTCTTGAAGCTCGCTTCTGAATACTTCTCTCAAGGAATTGCCTTTCTGGCTGGTTGAATGACTATCCCAGCCTTTGGTTAACGCAGGTCAAATAAAAACCAAACCCTTGCCAAAATCCAGCCCGATATGCTGATTTGGACCATGAGTCGACTTTTTGAGCCATATTGTTAACCTTGTGAACAACTTTAGCCTAGCGGTTATCTTTCTAACCATCGCTGTAGCGGTGGTCGGTGCAGCCATAGCTGGCTTTGCAATTGGACGCCGGGGCTTCCAGATTGACTCGAATAGCGACCCAATCCCATTCCCAACTTTGGCAGCTGAAATTCTCGAGCTTTTTGGCTCGGTTGGAATTTTGCTCGGGGCATCCAACCAAGTTGTGCGCATGAATAACCGCGCTGAATCCTTTGGTCTTGTCACTCGTGGCGTGCTGGTGCAACAAGATCTAATTGAACTTGCCCAGCTTGCAAGATCTTCAAAAGAAGTCGAATCCTTCGAAGGAGTTTTGCGCTTTGGACTTGCACAGGAAAAGATTTCAGTTTCAGCAAAGGCCTCATTGGTCGCTAACGATTATGTGGTCTTGGTCCTTGAGGATCGAACAAGAGATATTCGCTTAGATAAAACCCGAAGAGATTTCATAGAGAACATCTCCCACGAACTAAAGACTCCAATCGGAGCAATCGCGCTGCTGTCGGAGGCAATTGCGCAAGCCGGGGATGATCGAGCCACAATTGAAAAATTCGCTGGCAACCTGAACAAAGAGGCAAGTCGCCTATCACTTCTTGTCCAAGATATCATCGAGCTTTCTAGGCTTCAGTCAGAAGAGGTGCTTGCAGAAGCAGAGCTAGTCGATCTAAGCAGTGTCGTAGCTGAAGCGATTGATCGAAATGAGCAACTGGCTGGAAAGCGAAACATCAGATTGCTTTCCGAAGGCGGAAAAGGTCCGGAAGTTTTTGGCAACAAGGAAATGTTGACTGCTGCTGTTAAGAACTTGATCGAGAACGCAATCAGCTATTCAGAACCTGGATCACAGGTTGGAATTGGCTGTACCGTCAAAGGACCACTGGCTGAAATTGTTGTTACCGATTCCGGTGCCGGAATTTCCGCGGAGAATCAAGAGCGCGTGTTCGAGCGCTTTTATCGAATTGACCCATCCAGATCTAGAGAAACTGGCGGCACTGGCTTAGGCCTTAGCATAGTCAAGCACGTGGCCAAGATTCACCGTGGCGATATAAAGCTGTTCTCCCAGTTAGGCGTTGGCTCAACATTCACCATTCGAATTCCGTTGGCTACCGCCGCGGATCCAGTCACAGGCACCATCAAAGTAGTTCCGGAGGCAAGCAAATGACCAAGGTGCTAGTAGTCGAAGATGAGCAATCACTCAGGGAACCACTGGTGTTCATGCTCGAAAAAGAAGGCTACGACGTGATCGAGGCCGAGGACGGTGAGATTGCAATTCAGAAGTTCCAAGCCGAGGGTGCTGATGTTATTTTGCTGGACCTGATGATGCCCAAGCTCGATGGTAATCAAGTTTGCAAGCAAATTCGCCTCAGCTCTAATGTTCCCATCATCATGCTCACCGCTAAGGACTCAGAAGTTGACAAGGTAGTTGGATTAGAAATTGGGGCAGATGACTACGTCACTAAGCCTTACTCCACCAGGGAGCTGCTAGCCCGCATGAAAGCAGTTCTCCGCAGAAAAATTGAGCCAGCCGTTGAAGCCGATTCGGTTTTGGTAGCCGGAGAGCTAAGGCTTGATTCCGATAGGCACCAGGTCACTCTTTCCGGAAAGACAATCGCTTTTCCATTGAAGGAGTTTGAGCTACTCGAGCTACTGATGGAGAACGTGAACCGTGTGCTAACTCGTGGACAAATTATTGACCGGGTTTGGGGAGCAAATTACTTTGGTGATACCAAAACTCTGGATGTGCACATCAAAAGACTTAGATCAAAGATTGAAGAAGACCCTGCCAGGCCAAAGTACATTCAGACCGTTCGCGGTCTGGGATACAAATTTGAAATCTAGTTAGTCGGTTCTGCTTGCTCTGTAGGCTCAGGAGTCGGCGCCACCTGCTGTTCTAGAAGCAAAAGAAGAGCTTTGTATTCGGTAAGTGTCCCATCTAGAACTGGAACTTGGACCCCGTCACTAATAGTGTCCGACTCCAGGAAATAAAAGAGTGCAGTCTGCCCTGGTATCTCAACTACCGGCATAGAAATCGCCGGGTTGCCGTTGTATCCGAAGTCGAGCTTCGCTCCAGGAGCAATTTCAACAAAGTAATCGGTCTTTGCTTGAGAGTTTGGGTCCACGTACTGAATCTTTACAACCTTAGGTTCAGAGGCAGAACTCACGAGCGAACCAATTAGAAAGCCCTGACCTGATTCGGAGACTAGGTACATAAAGTTTCGAGCTTTGATGCTTTCTAGATCAACTTGCTGACCGTCGCTTGGTGAGTATGGCTTTAGGGAGGTGACCTCGCGCGAGAAGCTACAAGCGCTGGTTGACAGCGCCAGGGTGGCTATCAACGCTGAAACAGCTAAACGGCGTACAAACAAGGGTTCCTCCTGTGGTTTCCACCAGTTTATCGCACTAATAAATGGCATTAGCTGTGGTAAAATAGTGGTTTCTGAAGGGAATCCAACACATGAAGTTTGAAGTTGGCGAAACCGTTGTCTACCCTCACCACGGCGCAGCGAAGATCGTTGAGGTTAAAAACCGCAACGTACGCGGCGAGACTCAGAAATACCTACAACTAAAGGTCGCCCAGGGCGATCTGACCATTTGGGTCCCTGCTGCCAACGTTGAAATGGTCGGAGTTAGAGACGTTATTGACCGAAAGGGCGTTCAGCAGGTATTTGACGTGCTTAGGGCAGAATTCATCGAAGAGCCAACCAACTGGTCCAGACGGTATAAGGCCAACCTGGAAAAACTTGCCTCAGGAGATGTAGTAAAGGTGTCTGAAGTAGTTAGAGATCTTTGGAGAAGAGATCAAGACCGCGGCCTATCAGCCGGTGAAAAGCGCATGCTTGCCAAGGCCCGCCAGATTCTTGTTTCAGAGCTAGCTCTTGCCAAAAAGACCGACGAGGAAAAAGCCTCGGCGCTACTTGACCAAGTTCTGGCCTCCTAGGAAAGACAAAAAGCTATGACCCCTCGCGCAGTGGCGGTGGTGCTACTGGCAGCAGGTCGGGGAGAGCGCTTAGGAGCCAATCAACCCAAGGCATTCGTTGAGCTTGCTGGAAAATCCCTTTTAGAGCACTCCATCTATCGAGCTCTAGCAACCGATAACTTACGACAACTAATCATCGCCGTTCCAGAATCTCACATTGCTCAAATTCTCGAGCTTGAAAACCAACTTGATTCTCAAGGTGTTGACATTCGTGTTGTGGTGGGAGGAGCAACCAGGCAGCAGTCAGTTTCAGAAGCGCTCGCAGTTTTGGCTGGAGGCATCGACATAGTTTTGGTGCACGATTCAGCAAGAGCTCTTACCTCCACCAATTTGTTCAATCGCGTTGCAGATGCGGTATTTGAAAATCAAATTGGAGTAATCCCAGCTCTAGCAGTTGCAGACACCATCAAAAAGTATCGAGGCGATCTAGTCGAAGAAACAGTAGATCGCGCTGAGCTAATCCGAGCTCAAACTCCGCAAGGATTTCCCGCTGAACTAATTATTAAAGCTCACGTGTCAGCAGCGGCTGATTACACCGACGATGCAAGTTTGGTCCAAGCTTTTGGCGGAACTGTGATGATGGTTCCTGGCGAGGAAGTGGCGATGAAAATAACCACCGCGGAAGATTTAGAAACCGCGCAAGGATATTTGTTATCTGGAGCCAGAACCGGAATCGGTTCCGACTCTCACCGCTTCAGTGAAGATGCAACTAAAACTCTTCAGCTCGGTTGCCTAGAGTGGCCAGGACATCGTGGCCTTGAAGGTCACAGCGATGGCGACGTCATCGCGCACTCGGTGGTCGATGCTCTGCTAGCTGCAGCAGGACTTGGAGATATCGGTTCCAACTTTGGAGTCGACAGACCTGAATTTGCTGGAGCCTCAGGCGAGGTTTTCCTGCGGGGAACACTTGAGCTATTGACCAAGCACGGCTTCGAGCCGGTGAATGTTTCGGTGCAACTAATTGGCAACGAACCCAAGCTTTCTCCAAGACGGCTTGAGCTAGAAACTCACCTGGGCTCAATTATTGGTGCACCGGTTAGCGTCTCTGCCACCACAACCGATGGACTCGGCTTTTTAGGTAACGACGAGGGCCTCGCGGCTATCGCAACCAGTTTGGTTCGAAAGGTAGGCTTTAGCTCGTGACCCTGAAGCTTTTTGACTCCCGAAGCTCAGCACTTAGGGATTTCAAACCACTAAAAAACGGCGAAGTAGGAATCTATCTTTGCGGCGCAACTGTTCAGTCAGCTCCGCACCTAGGTCACCTTCGATCCGCTTTGGTCTATGACCAGCTTCGTCGCTGGCTAGTTGCCAGCGGATACAAAGTCAGCTTGATTCGAAATGTCACTGACATCGATGACAAAGTCCTAGATAACGCAAAAGCCGAAAACCGACCTTGGTGGGAACTTGCCTTCAAATACGAGCAGCTTTTTTCTGAAATCTATCGTCGGTTAGATATTGCAGCTCCTACTTACGAGCCACGCGCCACCGCAAACATCACCGAGATGATTTCGCTCATCCAACTTCTTATTGAAAAAGGCCACGCCTACCGGGTTGAAGGTTCTGCAGATGTTTACTTCAGCGCAGCGAGCTGGACTGAGTACGGCGAGTTAACGAACCAAAAAGCAGATGACCTAATTGATGATTCTGAGGCTCAAGCTCACGGCAAAAAAGACCCAAGGGATTTTGCTTTGTGGAAATCGCACAAGGACTCAGAACCCAAAGACGCTGCCTGGAATTCACCGTTTGGACTTGGAAGACCTGGCTGGCACATCGAGTGCTCAGCAATGAGCGTTAAGTACTTGGGCACCAAGTTTGATATTCACGGCGGGGGACTAGATCTTCGCTTCCCGCATCACGAAAATGAACTAGCTCAGTCGAGAGCTGCCGGGCACGAATTTGCAAACTTCTGGCTCCACAACGGACTTGTAAACGTCAACGGTCAAAAGATGAGTAAGTCCCTCGGCAATTCAATTCTGGTTAGCGATGTGCTTAACGACTCAAACGCTCTAGCGCTTCGCTATTACCTAGGTTCAGCACAGTATCGATCAGTGCTGGATTACAACGAAGGTGTCCTTGCCGAAGCCGAATCAGCACTAGAGCGAATCAGAACCTTTTTAGAGCGGGCCTCCCGCGCACTAAACGAAAAGGGCCTGCTTGCCAAAATTGAGCTAGATGCCGGCGCGTTTCCCGAGAAGTTCACCGCAGCCATGAATGAAGACTTGAATATTCCAGCAGCTCTGGCTGTATTGCACGAGAGTGTGCGCGAGGGTAATGCCAGCCTCGATGAACAGCTGCCTGATCAGGCAGCTCGCAACTATGCTGAAGTGTTGGCAATGGTGGATGTTTTGAACATCAACCCAAAAGCTAAATTCTGGCAAGGTTCCGCTTCAACTGCTGCAATGAGCGCACTGGATGGCCTAGTTCGATCTCTGATTGAAGAAAGAAACGTTGCAAGAGATAGTAAAGATTTCAAAACATCTGATCGCATCCGCGATCAGCTAAAAGCAGTTGGTGTAGTTCTTGAAGACTCGGCCGGCTCGACACATTGGAGCCTAGGTGCCTAGCAAACCAACTCGACCAGGAGCCGCAAAAGGCAAAAAGGGACCAAACGTTGGCACCGGCGGCCACGGAAGAAAAAGACTAGAAGGCAAGGGCCCAACTCCTAAAGCAGAAGACCGCAAAGGACACAAAGCTTTCCGTGCAAAAAAATCTGCCGACAAAAAGAAGGCCTCTGGAGTAAGGGTTTCCCGCAAGGGTGAGTTCGTAGCATCGGGACCAAAAACCGCTGGTGTTGCTGGCGCTGCTGCAAGAAAAGGCAAGCGCATCACCAAAGCTTCAGACAACTTCGAGGTTCTGTCTGGAAGAAACTCAGTGCTTGAGGCTTTGCGAGCAAAAGTTCCTGCCACCGCTTTGTATCTTGCATCGAGAATCGAAATGGATGATCGCGTCAAAGAAGCAATCACTTTGGCAAACCTTCGCAAGATTCCAATCAACGAAGTCACTCGTCCAGAAATCGATCGTCTAACAGGATTTGATTCTGTTCATCAGGGAGTTGCACTTCAAGTGCCGCCCTACAATTACTCTCACCCGATGGAACTACTAGATAAAGTCTTAGCTCGCGGATCAAAGCCTTTGTTTGTTGCATTGGATGGAATCACAGACCCAAGAAATCTTGGTGCAATCATTCGTTCAGTTGCCGCTTTCGGCGGTCACGGTGTGATCCTTCCGCAGCGCCGCTCAACTGGAGTTACAGCTGCAGCCTGGAAAACTTCAGCAGGAGCTGCAGCCAGGGTTCCAGTTGCTTTGGCTGGAAACTTGAACGCAACTTTGAAGGAATTCAAAAAACGGAAATTGTTTGTTGTTGGCCTTGATGGCGGCGGAGATGTTTCGCTTCCTAAGTTCAATCTTTCAAATGAGGGCTTAGTTTTAGTGATTGGTTCTGAAGGAAAGGGCTTATCCAGGCTGGTTCAGGAAAACTGCGACACTGTTTTGTCTATTCCGATTGCCAAGGAAACTGAATCCTTGAACGCCGGAATTGCGGCATCAGTGGCTTTGTACGAGATATCAAAGTCCCGCCCGAAGCTTTAGACCTTATCGCGCCAGTCGCCTTCTTCTTCCTCGTCCACTTCGATATTTCCTGAGGGAATCGAGGTAGGCAGGATTATGGCTTCAGTCATTGGACCAATTAGTGCCTCTTCGTCGCGGCGGTGGGCAAGCACATTCTCAACATAGGAATTCACGGCGTCAGCTAACGGGACTCCTTTTTGCTGGTTCTCCGCTAGAGATGCGCGATGCTCAAGCACCTGATGGAACACCTCGGCTGGCTCAAGCTTGCCTGAGTACTCGCGTGGAATAGCCTTCACAACCGGTTCAAACACTTCGCTTAGCCAGCGGTGCGCCATTACCTCTTCATCGGCTTCGGCATCAAATTTGACCTTGAAAGCATCGAGGTCATTCAGCAATCTTCTGGCTTGGTTTTCTTCAACGTCTAATCCGGTAAGGCGTATGAGTCTTCGGGCATGGTGGCCTGCGTCGACAACCTTTGGCTGAATTTTTACGCTGCGGCCATTTTCTTCGGTCTTGATCATCAGCTCTTCAATATCGAAGCCGAGTTCGTTCAATCTTTCTACTCGCTGGGTGATTCTCCAGCGCTCATCCTTACTGAAAACTTCAGCTGCAGTTAGTTCAACCCAGAGCTCTTGATACTTTCTTACAATTCGCTCGCTAGTTGCATTTGGATCAACGCCTGGTTTGGCCCGTCCGCTAGCAACCAAATCCATGAGCTCTCCGGCAATGTTGACCCTTGCGATTTCCAAATCGTTTTCGCGCTGGCCGTTCGAGAGCCCGGAATCGTAAAGCTGTCCGGTTTCGGCATCAACTAGATACGCTGCGAAGGAACCTGCATCTCTTCGGAAAAGTGTGTTGGAAAGTGAAACATCACCCCAGAAAAATCCTGCGATGTGAAGGCGAACCAGCAACAGAGCCAATGCATCCACAAGTCTTGTTGCGGTTTCAGGACGTAGACCCTGCGACCACATCGCACGATAGGGAAGAGAGAACTTTAGGTGTCTTGTGATTAGCACCGCAGGCAACTCGTTGCCCTCGTCATCCTTACGATTCTTGATGATTGCGAATGGCTCCACGCACGGAACATCCAGTTTCTGAAGGCTCTTGAGCATTTCGTATTCGCGCACGGCAAGTTCAGGCAAGGTTTCCTTAATTGCAATCACGTAGCTACTCAGATGCGCAAAACGAACAGTATGGCGTGAGAGACCCTTAGGCAGGGCTGCGATATTCTCTTCCGGCCACTGCTCCAAGGGCAATTGCCACGGCAAATCCAGCAGAGCTGAATCGAACGTGGAAGCCTTTATATCTAATGCTTGGGCCATTGAATTAGTTCAGGCGCTCTCCGGTTACAACATCGAACAGGTGCATGATGCCGCCCTCAGGCTTTAGGAAGACGGTTTCTCCCTTGTGAGGGTGATCGCGACCATCGACCCTAGAAACCAGTTCGGAGCGAGCTCCATCAACAGTTGCCGATCCGTATAGGAAACCATCAGAGCCAAGTTCCTCAACAACGTCGACCTCAACAGAGATTCCCTCGCTCTTGGATACAGCAAGGTTTTCAGGCCTTACACCCAAGGTCACAAGCTTCGCTGAAGTCTTTGCAAGTACTGAACTGTCAATCTTGACCACGGTATTTCCGAACTGCACTCCGCCATCGACGATTGGAAGCTGAAGCAGGTTCATGGCTGGTGAGCCAATAAATCCTGCGACGAATACGTTCTTTGGAGTTTCGTAAAGCTCTCTAGGGGTGGCTACCTGCTGAAGCACGCCGTCTTTCAATACCGCTACGCGATCACCCATGGTCATAGCTTCAACCTGGTCGTGGGTCACGTAAACGGTTGTGACTCCAAGGCGACGCTGAAGCGAAGCGATCTGGGTACGAGTCTGAACTCTTAGCTTGGCGTCCAAGTTCGATAGTGGCTCATCCATGAGAAATACCTGAGGCTTGCGAACAATTGCTCGACCCATGGCAACGCGCTGGCGCTGACCACCGGAGAGTGCCTTCGGCTTGCGGTTTAGGTATGGCTCAAGATCAAGCAGCTTTGCTGCGTCAAGAACGCGCGCTGCGCGCTCTTCTTTATCAACGCCGGCAATCTTGAGTGCGAAACCCATGTTCTCTGCAACTGTCATGTGTGGGTACAGAGCATAGTTTTGGAACACCATCGCGATGTCGCGATCTTTTGGTGGGATGTTGGTGACGTCGCGGTCACCAATCAGGATCTGACCACCATTAACTTCTTCAAGTCCTGCAAGCATTCGCAAGGTGGTGGATTTTCCGCAACCGGAAGGACCGACTAGAACTAGGAATTCACCGTCGGCGATTTCTAGATCAATTGCGTCTACTGCTGGGGTGGTGCCGCCCGGGTAGGTTCGGGTGGCTTTCTGGAATTTAACTGATGCCATGATTTTCTCCTTCACCGGCAGGTACGTGCCGGACGATCCTTAGTGAATTCGCTCAACATAGGCACTGTTGAGTACTTCTATTATCCCACCGCTTTAGCCCCCTAAACTCGGGGCCTTCGGAGGGTCCAAAACCTGTTGTAAACTACCCAAATGACCTCAAACACCCCAAGACCCACCAGATCAGAGCAGCGCGAAGCTGCCCGCGCCAAGGCTAAAGCCCTCAGGGAGCAGCAGCAAAAGGGAGATAAGCGCAAGCGCGTTCTCATCCAGCTTGGAATTGCTATTTCGGTGATTGTGGCCGTTGGAGCTGTTGCGCTAACAATCTTTAACGCCAGCACCGCCTCCACCGCAGTTCCTACAAACGCAAGTTTCAATGATGGCGTCAAAGTCGGAACCGACCTGAAGGTGTTCACCGAAGATTTCACACCAGTACCTGCCCCAGGAGAAACTCCTGTGGAGATCATCATTTATGTTGACTACCAGTGCCCGATTTGTGCAGTGTTTGAGCTTCCAAACAGCGATCAGATCAAGAACTGGGTTGCCTCAGGAATGGCAACGGTTGAGATGCACGCCCTCTCGTTCCTAGATGGCCGTGGGTCACCAAACGCATTTTCTTCCAGAGCTGCAAATGCAGCCCTGTGTGTATCCGAGCACTCACCAGATAACTTCTTCGAATACAACACTCGACTGTTCAAGTCCCAGCCCACCGAAGGTGCTCCGGGACCTGAGAATGTTGAGCTGATTAGCTTTGCCGAGGAAGTCGGGGCCAGCAACATTGACCTGATTTCCAGTTGTATCAATGAGAAGGCTTTTGGAAACTGGATTAAAGACTCAACCGAACGAGCTCTAACCGAGCCGATTCCGGGTACTGCCATTCAGGTCAGTGGAACCCCAACCGTTTTGGTAAACGGCGAACAGTACACCTGGGAGACTGGCGAAGAACTTGCCAGCGCAGCGCGCTTTGCTCAGTTTGTGCAGTTTGTCACTACCGGTGCCCAGGGCTAATCTAAAAATTGCTTAGAAGAGAATTCCTCGAAGCCTCGGCCGCGGGGTTTTTCTTTCCCTCGGCAGCTCACGCTGCCGGCGGTCCACTTATTGTTCCTGACCCAATCATTCGCGATCGCGTCGCTTCCCCAATGGGCCCGCTGGGTTTTCAGAGAACAGCACTCAAAGAAGGCAGGCTCATTCGCCTACCTGAATCAGAGATCAAGCGAATTGCTTGGACAGTTGATGATGGAGCAAGCGCCGATGGGGTTCGCGACTATTTGGACTTTGTTGAGCGATACGACTTGCGAATGACATTTTTTATCAACTCTGTTTATCCAGCCTGGAAGAAGAACCGTGAGCAAATTCAGGAACTAGTTGATGCTGGAAAAATTCAGTTAGCAAACCACACCCACTCTCATCCGAGCATGACCAGGCTCTCAAGTGCCGGAATCAAGCAGGAGCTTAAAAGGTGTGGCAGCTTCATTGAGGACAACTTTGGAGTTAGCGCCAAGCCCTACTACCGGCCTCCCTATGGGCGAATTGATCAGAGAGTTATAAACGTTGCAAACGACATGGGATACACATCCCCGGTTATGTGGAGTGGATCGCTGGGCGACAGCGCCGCTCAGCGCAAGAGATACATTCTTCAACTGGGGAACAAGTGGATCCAGGACCGCACAATTTTGCTCGATCACTTCAATGACCGAACCCCAAAGTACGTCTTCAAGGCTCTGGCCAAGCATCTAGAGCAAAGAGAGCTTCTAACAGTGACCCTGGATGATGTCTACTACAGCTAGCTAACTTGGGGGCTTTGTTCCTAGGTATTGGCCACCGCCAGTTAAATCAGCGAAATCACGACTCAATGTCCTAAAGGGACAGGGAAACTCAAGCATTATTCGCCTATTCGAATATTTCGCTGTTTTTATTCGCAGGCGTTGCCTAGGCTAGTTGTAGTTTGTATCAACTACGAAATTGGAACTATGGCACGTCATAGAGCAAAACCAACATATTCAAAGTCATTAGCCGCCTGGATCTGGATTCCAGTCATTTCGCTCCTGGCTGCCTCGCTCACCTACTTGGCGCCGGGAAATGCAAGTAGCCAGGGGATCTCGCTCTATCTTTCTGCTCCATACGTCCAAGGCTCACACGTGACCGAGAGTGTGCTGAGGGAAAATTTCAATGCCCCTAGTACTGATTGCACCTTAGCCACCGGTGTAGGAACCGTAACACTCTCAAGCCCTCACGCTTGCTCAATCGGTGACACCAACTTGTATGGAGGCGCCACTGTTGGCCCAGAAAATTCAACACCTACCACAGGTGGTACGGGAACTCGCTTTCTAACAAATAGTTCCAACACTTCTCTTGTTACCTTCACAGCATCGACACCGGTCAAATACATAGGTGTTTGGTGGTCTGCTGGAAGCACAGGAAACCTCATTGAGCTATACAGCGGCGATACGTTGATTCAGAGTATTACTACCGATGTCATCCTTAACTTGATTCCTAAATCAGGAGGAACAGTTGCAACTCTTGGTGGGGGTACACACCCAAACAACAATTTCTATGGCAACCCACGCAGTTCAGAAGCCGGTCACCAGCCCTTCGTATATCTAAACTTGTTCCTAACCGGAGGGCTCAGTGCGAACCGGGTTGTAATTTCAGGCGCAGGCTTCGAGCTCGACAACCTTGTCACTAGCACGGCAGAACAAAACACAACCTCTTCAATGGTCTTTGTGGCCTCCTCTCAGACAATTGCATGGTCCCCGACCAACACAACAGCTCGAGTGGGAAATTCACCACTCACTCCTAACAACTTGGCCACGGTCACAACTCCGGCCTCGGGTGGAGGAGCAATCACTTATAGCGTCGCGAGCCAAGGAGGGTCGGGGTGCACGGTCCACTCGTCTACTGGAGTGATCAGTTATACCGCTGCGGGCACTTGTGTAGTTAGGGCAACTGCGGCTGCTGTGAATTCGAGTCCTAGGTACTTCGCTTCAACTAAAGAAGTGAGTTTTTCATTTGTTGCTGCCCCTGGAACCCCCGGAACCCCGACAGCTGAAGCCGGTGATGCCTCGGCAAACATCACAGTGGTTCGCGGTAGCGGAGATGCACCCACCTCTTATGCGGTCACGGCAGCACCTGGCGGTGCCAGCTGTACGGTGACCCCGCCGGCATCGAGTTGCCGAATCACTGGACTCACCAACGGGACCGATTACACATTCTCATCAACTGCAACAAACGCTGCCGGAACATCGGGGGTAAGTGTCAGTTCATCAGTTGTGAGACCCACTGCGCCCCCAGCAAACAACTCCTCATCCGGGTCAGCTCCTTTGCCTCCCCAGATCGAATCCATTTCCATTCGACCAAGTAAAGCGTCAGGTCAGTCAATCTTGACTGTTAAGCTTCCTCAGGTTCAGGTAGGTCAAAGACCAACACAGGTTGAGGTAAGGATTCTAGATTTTCAAGGCAAGTTGATTCGCAAGGTACTTGTGCCAGTCGATGAAGGCGCTGGGACTTTAGAACTTGATGTAAATCTTGCCAAGGGCACTTACAACACCCAAGCTATTGCAATCAGTAGCGGTGGTTCGTCCCAACCAGTAGCAGCAAGCCCTGCCCTTGTATACAAGCCATTCTTCCAGCCAGGAAAATCTGTTACCAAGCCAGTGCTTATAGGTACAGAAGTCACAGCGGCTATTTCCTTTCTGCCAAACTCCTCGAAGCTCTCTAGCTCGTCTAAGTCCGAACTGCGAGAGCTTGCTAAGACCCTCATCTCAACTGGTGCAAGAGTAGCCGTGACAGGCTTTAGCGCTAAGTCGGTGCGTGGAAGTGCCAGTGAGGCCAGAATCGCGAAAGCGAGAGCCTATAAAGTGGGGAAGTTCCTGCGAGATCAGGGAGTAGGAAACTGGATTTACTACTACGGCGTTCCCAGCCTCCCAACGAAAGCTCCTTTGAAAGAAGCATGGAAATCCGAGATAAGAGTCCTGACAGACTGAATCTCCGACGCCCAAGAGCGCGGGGGTGCGTTAGGCAAAAAGTTGTAAACGCCGATAAACTTCTAAAGTCTGTAAAAAGGACAGGCCGACCTGGCGCAATTGGTAGCGCACCGCACTTGTAATGCGGGGGTTAGGGGTTCAAGTCCCCTGGTCGGCCCCACTAAATCGAAATCAAAATCAAAGTCAGTATCGGCGCAACTATTAGCGCCGGCAGCATGTTGCCAACGGCAACCTGACGAATCTGCAGAAGCCTCAGGCCAACGCCAAGAAGCAATACCCCTCCGGTAGCTGTCAATGCGGAGATAACTGGAGCCGAAACCACCGAACCAACCGCGAATGCCAAAACAGTTAGCAACCCTTGCCAAATTCCAACCGGAATTGCCGAGAGTGCAACACCCCAACCAAGACTTGCTGCAAAAGCCAAAGAGGCAAATCCGTCGAGGATTGACTTGGTGGCAAGCTCTTCGATGCCTTGACCTAGGCCATCACTAAGAGCCCCAAGGATTGCCAGGGGACCAATGGTGAAAACAAGGGAAGCGTTTACAAACCCTGTTATGAATTTCTCTTTCGAGTCTTTGGAACCTTTGCCAGCAAAACGCTTTTGCAAGACAGTTCCAAAGCTCTCAAGTCGCTGCTCAATTTGTAGAGCCGAACCAATGATTCCGCCAATCAAGATTGCCCCGATGACAATCAGAAGCGGAATGCCAGCTCCCACAGCTACAAACTCAGCATCCAGCAGGGAGATCACGTTTAGACCACCGAGCACTAAAACCACAAGACCCAGGCCGTCGGTGACGACCCTGGAGGTTTTTTCGCTTAGGCGATTGCCAACCAAAATTCCTGCGGCTGTTCCGATAAGTATCGCAAGCACGTTGATGATGGTGCCAAGACCAATAATCACTTTTTTGTTCTACTTTCTTGAACTACTAGTTAGCTTGCTCGAAGGTAATGCTAACGGAGTTGATGCAGTAGCGATCTCCCGTTGGGGTCTGCGGGGCATCTTCGAAGACGTGACCCAAATGCGACCCGCAGGTGCGGCAGCGAACCTCGACGCGCTTCATTCCCAAAGTGTTGTCTTCAAGGAGTTCAACCGCATCGGTTGATTTTGGTTCATAGAAACTCGGCCAACCGCAGTGTGAATCAAACTTGGTTTCTGATCTAAACAATTCAGCCTGACAACCACGGCAGCGAAAGATCCCCAGGCGCTTTTCATCCAGCAGTGGCCCAGTGTAAGCGCGCTCGGTGCCAGCCTCGCGAAGAACGTGGTACTCAAACTCGGTCAATTCCTCGCGCCACTGAGCCTCTGGCTTGTCTTTGGGGTAGTTCATATTGGGGCTACCTTTCTTGTGGTCTTGATGCCTAATATAAAGGTCCCCGACCTTTTTGAATTTAAGAGATCCCATGCCCAAGTCTTTCCAGGACGAATTCGACACCGCTAGCGGTGTTGGAGGAAAGCACCTTGCCCCAAAGAGGGCCCTTGATTACATTGTTTCTTTTCTAACCCTTACCTTCTTATCCGCTGCTTTGGCAGGCGGAGGTATCCTGGGTCTTCAGCTCTGGGATACCGGCGTAATCCTCTCTGGTCTAGTGGCCCAGGATGACCGAGTGCCTCAGCTAGAGGTAGCAATTGTGGATGGAACCAACACTGGCAAGGCCCAGGCAATGGGGGATAGGTTGCTGGAAGAAGGCTGGAACATTGTCTCGGCCACCAGCCTTTCGGATTTTGATCCTGCCCTAGAACCGGCAGCCTCGACTCTGATTTTCCTTTCCAGCGAGGCCTACAGGGCTGATGCGGCGGGACTTTTGGGCACTTTCCCAGGTGCCGCCATCACCGTTTCGGACCAGTTTTTGGCACCTGTTACCGTGCTTATTGGCACCGATTACCTGGGCTAAATCAGCCAATTGGCCTCAAAAAAACTTCTTTACTATTGAGGCCTATTCAGGGATAGAGTTATAAACGGTCGTAGAAAAAGCCCTAGCCCCAAAAGCTGTTGGTTTAGTAATGCAATCCTGGATCCCCCGGTTTGGAAGCGACT
>Ga0247835_1001114_pt1 | contig 34669 bp, 34 predicted proteins | sample LaCtaG_3_FD_189912 | JGI IMG/M metagenome (GOLD analysis project Ga0247835, IMG submission 189912) | Freshwater microbial communities from meromictic Lake La Cruz, Castile-La Mancha, Spain - LaCruzMarch2015_13.5m | ecosystem: Environmental > Aquatic > Freshwater > Lake | place: Spain: Castile-La...
CGGGGCATGGCCGGCTCCGCGTCGCGCAAGCGCTCCGCCGGCCATGCCCCGGCTAGCGTCAGAGCTGATGATGAACTAACAATCGACTTGGACCACTCGATGGGGGCCGATCAGCTGCTGAGGGCCCCTGCTGCTGCTGGTCGAAGGAGTCCCTGGAAGCGGGCATGTGGCGCCTGGCCAGCGATACGGCACGTGGGGCCATGATCTTTGCAACATTGTCAGCTCCGTCCTTGCTTGCATCATCGACGTTACGGCCGATCGACCAGTCGATTTCCTCAACCGCCTGGTCTCTGAAGAAATGATCCGGCCGCCTGTCTCCGGCCTGAGTAATTTCGGCCTGATCGACTCCGACATGACGCACGAGACGCCCGAACTGACCTTTCACGTTGTCGACGAGCACGGGCGCTCGCTTTGCAACCCCGTCTCGCTCGCTGCGTGTGAACTCGTCAACGGGGTATCGTCGTGGGCGGAGAAGAGCCGGCGCGTGTTGGAACTTCGGCATTTTCCCGCTTCGCAGTGGCGTCCCGTACCAGCGTGACAACGTGTGTCCTTGAAACGTGTGTCCTTGACCGGATGACAGTCCCCGCGAGCGAGTTGGAAACCCAACGAAGAAACCCCGGCCGCATTTCTGCAGCCGGGGCGAGATCTAGCGCTGGAAGTTGCTCTAAAAGGTTTTCCGCAACCCGACCTTGTAAGTACGGCCCAACGCATTCCCGATGAACGGGTCGTAGCTGTATTGCTGTTGCGTGAAGGGCGGCTCTTCGTCAGTCAGGTTCTCAACCGACAAGCTGAGTGTGAAGTCCTCGTCCCAAGGCATGGTGTACTGGTAGTAAAGGTTCGATGTGATGAAATCATCAATCTGGTTGTACGCGCTGGGGGCAGGGAAGCGGTCGTCCTCAACGCCCTGGATGTAGCGAAGCTGATAACGCAGATTGTGGTTATCAATGTTGTAGTTGACCGTCGCATTGCCGCGCCATTCAGAGACAAGGTCTCCATCGCGCGAGTAGTTGGCGAAGCCAAGCCCGTCGACCGCAGGAGAAATCTGCACGCCATTGAGGCTGAAGGCAGCCACGTCATAGCTCAGGACGTTGGTCGCTGTGAGACCAAGGTCCACAGTTCCGCCCAGCGCTTCAAAGCCGTAGCTCGCATCGATGTCGACGCCGGATGTCTCAGCGCCGGGTCCGTTGCCGAAGACGCTCCGGATGCTGGTGGCGTCCGTGCCGCGGGTCACGCCCTGAACACAGCCGGCCGCACCCACGCCCGTCTTGAACGAGATGCGCTCGATGAGCGGAGCAGAGCAGTTCACGAACGCGCTTGAGCTGGCGACAGCGGAGTTCAGGATCGCGTTATGGCTGACGGTCTTGATCTCGTCCTTGATGGTGAATTTGAAGTAGTCAAGGCTGAGCCGGAACCGGCCATCGAGCGGCAGACCGTCGTCAAAGTTGAAGATCGCCCCGAAATTCGAGACTTCGGCGGTCTCAGGCTTGATCCCGCTGAGGGTCTCGGTCTCGGTGCGCAGGTAGGAGTTGCCAGCGCGCGCGATCAGCGAAAGACCAGTCGAGATATTCCCCGGAACGACGTTGTTCGGCGGCGTTGCATAGTTGGTTCCGAACGATCCACGAATGGCGAGCCAGTCGAAGGGGTCGTACTTGCCGGCGATCTTGTAAACGGTTGCGCCAAGATCTGCCCTCGGAAACTCTTCCCGGCGAACGGCTAGCTGGAAACTCAGATTGTCGAGGACCGGGAGCTGCAGTTCTCCGAAGTAGGAGTACTGTTGCTGGTCGGACTTCGTCTGGTCGTCGGAGCCGAAGAACCAGTAGGGCGACTCCCCAGTGGGTGGGCAGCCGAAATTGCCTGGGCGCTGTCCCGGCCACTGGCAGGGGTAGTCGCTCGGATCAAGATACCGGCTGTTGCTGGTCTCACGGCCTTCAGCCTGACGCCATTGCGCGCCGGCGGCCCAGGCGATCATGCCGCCCGGCAGATTGATCGGTGTCCCGCCAGAGGCAAGCGCATCGATCGTCAGGTTCATGTTGTTGTTTTCCTCCTGGCGCTCGTCAAAGAGCCAGCTGGCGAGCTCCGCCGACACTTCATTTCCGGCGATATAGCGCGGGTTCGGATTGCCGAAGGTTCCGTTGGCGGCATAGCTCGAGGAGAACGGGTTGAGGTAGAGGCAGCCATTCCTGCCGGCGGCGGCGGGGTTCTGTGTGCCCGCCGTGGCGTAGAAGGTGGCTGTTGCAGCCGCGGTTTCGGCCCCAGAAATCACCCCGTCGCCATTTGTATCCACGACGATGTTGAAATTGTCGGGGACAAGGTCCGGGGCATTGCAGTTGGGGCCGCCAAAGCCGTTGAGGGCTTGCTGCACCTTGTAGCCGACAATGTCGGGCAACGTCGCATCGGTCGTGGACATGTTGAAGGTGACCGAGGTCTTCCACGTGTCGAGCCAGTCGCCTGACCAGTCGCCGAAATCACCTTCAAGCACGGCTGCAGCGTTCCAGTTCTCCAGCTGCGTCGTTGGCGTGGTGCCCTCGCCGCGCCCCCAGTTGGGAGCGCCACTAGGACCAAACAGGATCGAAAGGAACTGCTCGGCGTAGGCAATGCCTGGCAGGGCGGCCGGATTGATCTGGGCTGCGTTCTGCGTAAGGAACGAATTGAAATACGGATTGGTACGCGGGATGCGGTACTGGAAGGCTGTGCCAGAGGACGGTGCCGGGCCGACATTGGCCTGGTATGAGGCGACCGTTCCGATCGAATTGGCGTCGGACTTGCCGTAGGCCAGCGTTGCTGTGAACTTGGTCGCATCGTCAAGATCAGTGGTGAACTGGCCATAGAGGCGGACCTGGTCGACCTCCTCGACAAGATTGTAGGTGTGTATGGCGTAGTTCCACCAGCAGGCGTTTATGCCCGCTCCGCCGAAGTTCGGTTGAAAGAAGCCTGGCACGGGGCCGTTGCTCGATTCGCATTCGCTCTGGGTGAAATCATTCACAGCGCCAAGAGCCGAGCCGTTGGCTGCGCGAAGCACGTAGGCCGCGTAGTTATGATACGGAGCCCAGGACGTATTGTTCTCCTGGTAGGTCCTGACCGCCCAGTCGCGCTCCATGATCGGCAGTTTGCTGCGGTGACTGTACTCGGCGGAGAACATGATGTTCGACTCGCCAATGTCCTTGCCCCACAGCAGGGAGGCGTTGTAGTCGCCGTCGGAGCCGTCCACAAACCTGTAGTCGCCGTCCACGATCAGCCCGTCGAAGCTGTCGCGCGTGATGAAGTTGACGACGCCGCCCGTTGCGTCGGCGCCGTAGATCACCGCCCCGCCGTCCTTCAGGATCTCGGTGCGCGCCAGCGCGATCGAGGGGATCATGTTGGTGTTTTCAGAGAACCGGCGCCCGTTGAAGATGGTCAGCGTCCGGCCGCCGCCAAGGCCGCGGAGGTTTAGCGAGCTTGAGCCGATGCCGCCATAACCGGCCTGAAACTGGTTGGTTTCGCCGACAGTTGAGCCGACGACGCTGAGCGACTTGATGAATTCGAGGGTCGACTGGTTGCCTGTCTTGAAATTGTCTTCCTGAGTATAGACCTCGACAGGCAGGGCGGATGACTCAGCTGCGCCCGCAATGTTGGATCCAGTTACAACGACCCTGTCTTCAGTCTCTGTGTCGTCAACCTTCGGCTGAACGCGCTCCACCGCAGGCGCTTGAGCAGAACCCTGAGCGTAGGCCGCTGGGATGCCCCAGGTCCCGAGCGCCAAAGCCGCCATCGACACGCGCTGAAATCTTTTGTCCTTAAGCAACGGAAATTCCTCCCTGAGTATCTTTTTTTCTATGTTGCGTACCCGTCACCCCAGGGGTCCGCGCGTGAACAATGGGCCCTAACTGCAGCTTGTGGGAAGCAAAAATTGATTGCGCCGTTACGGCGCCTATCGCAGCGAAATTGGCCTTTCCCTTACGGCATTCACCAAAAAGTTCTGACGAAGACAGCCTCGCCACTCCGGCGATATAGCCGCTGCGCTGGCACAGCTAATCGAGGGTGGAGCGAACGTTATCCAGACGGACGAGCCCGAGTGCGGATTCCGCTGTGAAGGCGCCCACCATTCCGGGGAATAGGCGCCCGGGTATTCCGACAAATTGACGCCCACCCATTCCGATTAATTGGCGCCCACCCTGATTTGAGGGGTGAGGAGGCCAAAACGGATCGGATTTTGCGGCCGCGCCGGCGGAGCATCGTCCCCTCGATTGAGGGAGGGACGACATGCCAGCCGCGAGGACGCCGATGCGCCAGGTGCGCGAGATCTTGAGGATGAAGCACGAGGCGGGACTGCCGGTGCGGGAGATCGTGCGCCGCACGGGGATCCCGCGTCGGACGGTTCGCGAGCTGCTGGAGCGCTGCGCTGCGCGAGGGCTCGGCTGGCCGATCGCCCCGGAGGTCAGCGAGGCCGAGCTTGAAGGCCTGATGTTCAAGGAAGCGGGCGCCAGGGTGGGCGGTCGACGGCGCCATGAGCCTGACTGGCGGCTGGTCCACAAGGAGCTCAAACGCAAGCACGTGACCCTGCAGATCCTGTGGGACGAGTATATCGACCAGCACCCCGAGGGTTATCGCTACAGTCGTTTCTGTGAAATTTATCGCGAGTGGGAAGCGAAGCTCTCCTTGAGCATGCGCCAGACCTATCTGGGCGGAGAGAAGCTGTTCGTCGACTACGCTGGCGACACGGTTGCGGTGATCATCGATCGCCACACCGGCGAGACGCGGGCAGCGCATATCTTTGTCGCAGTCATCGGCGCCTCCAGTCTCACCTATGCGGAGGCGACCTGGACGGAAGGGCTTGCCGACTGGCTTGGAGCTCATACGCGAGCGTTCAGCTTTATTGGCGGTTCGCCCAAGCTGGTGGTGCCCGATAATCCCAAGGTCGCGGTGATCAAGGCGTGCTTCTACGAGCCGATGGTCAATCGCACCTATGAGGACATGCTCAGCCATTACGGCACGGCGGCGCTGCCGGCGCGGCCGAGAAAGCCCAAGGACAAGGCCAAGGTGGAAGCGGCGGTCAGAATCGTCGAGCGGTTCTTGCTCGGCCGCTTGCGCAATCGGTTCTTCTACTCATTGGCCGAGCTCAACGTGGCGATCCAGGGCGAGCTGATACGGCTCAATGACGTGTTCAAGATCCGCCGGCTTGGGGTCACCCGGCGCGCTCTGTTCGAGGAGGTCGACCGCCCGCATCTGACGCCGTTGCCGATCGAGGACTACGTCTACGCCGAATGGCGTATCCGTCGCGCCAACCTTGATTATCACGTCGACATCGACGGCAGTTACTACAGCGTGCCGTTCGCTCACGCGCGCGACCAGATCGAAGCGCGCGTGACGGCGCGTACGGTAGAGCTGTTCGTAAAGGGCCAGCGTGTGGCGGCCCACGCGCGCCTGGGGACGTGCGGGCGACATACCACCGTGCCCGAGCACATGCCCTCAAGCCATTGCCGGCATGCCGGTTGGACGCCGAGCCGGATACAGGCCGAAGCCGAAGCGATCGGCCCGAGCACAGCGCTGTTCTGCCGGATGGTCCTCGAACACAAGCACCATCCCGAACAGGGCTTCAGAGCCTGCCTGGGGGTTGTCCGTCTCCGCAAGAGTTATGGGGCCGAGCGCCTGGAGGCGGCGTGCGACCGCGCCCTTGAGCTTGGCGCGCGCACCTACGCCTCGGTCAAATCCATCCTCGACCATCGCCTTGATCAACGCCCGAAACCAAAAGCCGCCGCCGACGGGACGGTGATCAATCATCCCAACATCCGCGGCCGGCGCTATTACCAATGAGGATCATATGCTCGCCCATCCAACACTCGACCAACTCTCGCGCCTCGGCCTTCACGGCATGGCCAAAGCGTTCAGCGACGCCGAAGCTTCACCTGAGGCGGCGTCCCTCTCGCACGCCGAGTGGCTGGCGATCCTGCTCGATCGAGAAACGGCCCTGCGCGTTGACAAGCGCTTAGGCGCAAGGCTCCGGCACGCCAGACTACGCCAACAGGCGACGCCGGAAGACGTCGATTATCGGGCCGCCCGCGGTCTTGATCGGGCGTTGTTCCAGAGCCTGCTCACCGGCGCGTGGATCAAGGCTCATGAAGGGGTTCTGATCTGCGGACCGACCGGGGTCGGCAAGAGCTTCCTTGCCTGCGCCCTCGCCCACAAGGCCTGCCGCGACAATCACTCGGTGGTCTACCAGCGTGCGCCCAAGTTCTTCACCGACCTCGCGCTGGCGCGCGGCGATGGCCGCTATGCGCGCATGATGCGCAGCCTATGCCGGGCCGACGTTCTGGTGCTCGACGACTGGGGTCTGGCTCCGCTCGACGCCGGCGCCCGGCATGACCTTCTGGAGCTTCTGGAAGAGCGCTATGGCCGCCGGTCCATCATTATCACCAGCCAGCTCCCCGTCGACAAATGGCACGATGTTATCGGCGACCCCACCTACGCCGACGCTGTGCTTGATCGCGTCGCGCATAACGCTCACCGCATCAATCTCACCGGCGACAGCCTGCGGCGCACCCGCACCCAGCTCCCCGCCGTTTAACCCGCTTGACCTAGACCCCTGGCCGGGGATTTATCCACACCGCCTGCGCACCGCAAAATGGTGGGCGTCGAATTATCGGAACGCATGGGCGTCGATTGTTCGGAATAGGTGGGCGTCATCATCGGAATCCGCACCCGAGGCCGTACTTGCCCATCTATGCTCGTTAGGCCGACGCAAATAGCTGCGGCGACGCGTTAGTTCAGCTACGGGCCGGCACCCGTGCGCTGCGACTTCTGGCAGGGTCCGCGATGCTCGCCAATAAAGCCCGCGGCCGTGAGGCCGATCGACGGTGTCCACGATCTGCTGGACCCAGAGACCTGCAGCGGAGGGGGCGGTCAGACTGGCGCCAACCAGTCTCTGGCAAGGCCGTGGCTATTGGCCTTAGGGAGTTCCAATGATGCGAATTTGCTCCAAACGTCACGGCTTTCCCCCGGCCGTGATTCAGCACGCTGTCTGGCTCTACTTTAGTTTGCCGCTCAACCTGCGCGACGTTGAACAGATGCTCGCTCATCGCGGCGTCGACGTTGGCTGCGGGAAGATCCGATACTGGACAACGAAGCTCGGCCTGAAGATCGCAGCGAATCTCCGCTGACGCAAAATCTCACCATCACCACGCTGGCACTTGGACGAAAATGGCCTCCACCATTGCAGGTGAACGCGTCTGGATCTGGCGCGCGGGCGACGACGAAGGCGAGGTGATGGACACGATCGTGCAGAAGAGGTGCGACACTGGAGCTGCTGTTCGATTTCTCTGAAGACTATTGACGATCCAGCGTGTCGAGCCCGACGTCATCGTCACCGACGGACTGCAGTCTCAAGGTGCAGCACTTGCCCGACTCGGTCTTGGCGATCGACATCGGCCTGGACAATTGCGCGACAAAAACCGTGCCGAGAATTCAGATCTCAACGTTCGAAGACCCGAGCGAAAGATGCAGGCGCTCAAGAGCCGAGAGTCAGCACAGCGTTTCTTGAGACGCAGGCAGCGGTCTGCAACACGTTCAGCGTCCAGCGGCATCTGGTGAGCCGCCAAGCGTTGCCTATCTGGCGAGCGGGCTCTGAATCTGTCTGGAGCATGGCGGTAGCCTGGCTCGGCGGACCACGACGAAGGCGCAGCAAAACCTTGTTCAGCTGGCCTGACAGCTCTAAGCTGACAACTCCGTCCCGCTCCTTGACTTGGTCCGCCACTACTGGCATTCGGAGTGCCAATAGAGACGTGCGATGAGTTTGCAACGCTAGGGTGCATGGTGCAGATACTTAGAACGCCAGAGGATCGCTTCGAAGGACTGGAAGATTGGTCTTTCCAGCCTCATTATACGATGATCACGGACGCTGCGGGCGATCAGCTCCGCCTCGCATACTACGACGAGGGGCCACGCGACGGTCGACCCGTACTGCTCATGCATGGCGAACCAAGCTGGTCTTACCTCTATCGCAAGATCATCCCGCTGCTGGTTGAAAACGGGCGGCGAGTGATCGCGCCGGATCTGATCGGTTTTGGCAGGTCTGATAAGCCAGCTTCACGCGCGGACTACACCTACGAGCGTCACGTCGCCTGGATGAGTCAGTGGCTGACGTCGCTCGACCTCGGTGACGTAACTCTGTTCTGTCAGGACTGGGGCGGACTGATCGGGCTGAGGCTGGTGGCAGCGTTTCCCGAACGCTTTGCTGGCCTTGTTATCGCCAATACCGGGTTGCCAGTTGGAACCGGCTTCGGCCAAGGCTTCCAGAACTGGCTCACTTTCAGCCAGTCCACCCCACAGTTTCCTGTCGGCATGATTGTCAGTCGCGGAACCACCCGCGGATTGAGTGATGCGGAAGTCGCCGCTTATGACGCGCCATTCCCGGACGAGTCCTTCAAGGAAGGCGCGAGGCAGTTTCCGACGCTTGTACCGATCACGCCGGAACACGGCTCGGTTGCGGAGAACATTGCGGCCTGGGGTGTACTCGAAACATTCAACAAGCCCGTCGTCACCGCGTTCAGCGACAATGATCCGGTAACAAAGGGTGGTGATGCCCATTTTCACGAGCGCGTGCCGGGGGCCAGTGGACAACCACACGAGACGCTTTCGGGCGGCCACTTCCTTCAGGAGGACTGTCCGGCCGACGTGGTGCGCATGATCGAAGGTATTCTGCTACGCACCGGCGGCTAATTCGGCCAGCAATAAGGGTCGAGGCAAGAGCGAAGTTTCGAGGACACGGCCCAACCAAGCTGGACGTGGAATGCATGATGATCTGCCTCTAGCCAGGACAGGAGCCGGCAATGGCGCTGTTTCCGCCCAGCACGAATAGGGACTATCGCGGCGCGACCGTCTCGGCATGGTTCCTGATGCTCGCTGGACTGCTGGAATTCGTGCCTGGCTGCATCCACTTTTTCCTGCCGGATGGTGGAGCAGGGGTCATTGGCGGTCTCGATCTGACCACCCGCGGCTCGACCATCATTGCTGTCTTTGCATGGTTCGGCGCGATACAGATTCCCTTCGCGCTGCTCCTTTTTGTCATCGGACTGCGCTATCGTACCTTGGTGCCGTTGGCGCTTCTGGCCGTCATAACCGCGCGCGGATTGATGGCTATCGACGGCTGGTTTCTCAAGGGGTCGGTAAGTGGCCACCATCCTCCCGAGCACTACGCCAGCCCCGTGACTGTAGCCCTCGCGCTGGTCTTCCTGTTTCTGGCGTTGCGTCAGCGACCCGCTCCGGCCGCAGGGTAAGCCATGTCGCCGCGCACAGCTCTTGTCTCGCGCGTTGCGGAGAAGGTCACCGGCGCAGCCCGTCAGCAGCGTCTGCGTCTGCGCGCGGAACGAAGGCGCCACCAGGCGGGTCTGCCGCATGTCGTCGACTACTTCCATCAGGCGGATGATCCCTATGCGGCCCTGCTGGTCCAGGTTCTGCCCGCCTTTGCCGCCCGCTATGACGTGCAGCTGCGCTGCCACCTCGTTTCCGCGCCCCCTGACTGGGCGGCGCCAGAGCGCGAGCGTCTCGTCAACTGGTCACGCGCGGATGCAGCGCATCTGGCCGGCCGCGCCGGGCTCAGCTTCACCGATGCAGATGCACAACCGTCGGCAGAGCGCGTTGCGAACGCGGAGCGCCTCTTTGCCAGTAGCCTGCGCGCAGGGACGTTTGTTGCAGATGCCGCCGCGATCTCCGCCGCGTTGTGGTCGGGTGCGGCATTGCCTGACGCCTCGGGCGATCCTTCAAAAGCAAAAGCCGGAGGGGATGCCCTGCGCGCCGAGCTTGGTCACTATCTCGGAGCAACACTGCACTATGGCGGCGAATGGTATTGGGGGCTCGACCGCTTACACTATCTTGAAGAGCGGCTTTCCGACCTCGGTGTCAGGCGAGTGAACGTGCATGCCAGGCCAATCTACACCCAGCCACTCTCGCCCGCGCCCGACGCCTCGCCCAACCTGGTGATTTCCGGCGGAGCGATCGATTACTTTCTGTCCTTCCGCAGTCCCTACACATGGATCGCCGCCACACGTGTGAAGGCGCTCGCCGATGCCTACGGCCTCGGGCTGCGGCTGCGGTTTGTGCTTCCCATGGTGATGCGCGGTCTCCCGGTGCCGCCAGCCAAACGAACCTACATCACACTTGATGCTGCCCGCGAGGCGCGACGCAATGGCGTTCCCTTCGGTCGGATTGCCGACCCGGTCGGCCGACCAGTCGAGCGCGGCTACTCGCTCCTGCCATGGGCGATTGGTCAGGGACGCGGGCATGAATACTGCGTCGCCTTCATGCGCGCGGTCTGGTCTGAAGGCGTCGATGCGGGAAGTGACGCGGGCATGCGCCGTATTGTCGAGGCAGCAGGGCTGGACTGGGCGGTCGCTCGGCAGTTGATAGGCAATGACGGTTGGCGCGCTGAAGCTGAAGCCAATCGCCGCGAGCTTCTCGGCCTCGGCTTATGGGGCGTGCCCTGTTTTGCCTACAACGGCGTTTCCGCCTGGGGGCAGGATCGCCTCTGGGTCATCGAGTCCGCAATCCGTTCCACTCAATCCAAAATCTCCGGGAGATAGCGACCATGCAGGTACACAACGACGTCTATCCAGCCGACCCCGCTCAGCTGCAATCGCTCATGGAGAAGGGACCGAGCGGCCCGATCTTCATGGTCAATCTGCTCAAGTTCAAGGACAAAGCCGAGTATGAGGATGGCCGCGCGACAACCCTCAGCGGCCGCGAGGCCTACAACATCTACGGTCGCGCTGTGACCGCCTTGCTGCCGACGTTCGGCGGCCGAGCCGTGTTCGCCGCCGATGTTACCTTCCTCTCGCTTGGTCGTGTCGAGGAGTTGTGGGACGAGATCGCCATTGCAGCCTATCCCGAGCGCGGGGCCATGGTTCGGATGTCGATGTCGCCCGAATGGCGCGAGATGTCCGTGCATCGCACCGCTGGTCTCAAAGGCCAACTGAACATCGAAAGCGTGCTGACACCGGGTATGACGCCCGACTGGCTCGCGCGCATCGCGTCCGAGGTCGGGGCAGGCTCATGATTTGGCGACGGGCTGCCCTTGTTGTCAGCGTCCTTCTCGTTGCTGTTGCAGCCGGCGCGTTCCTGTTCCAGCGACAGATCGGGGAGGCGATCTTCCGACAGGCGGTCGCGGAAAATGTTGGTCGCGATCGTGGAGCAGAGCTGCCTGACGGGTTGCACGTCTTCATGTGTGGGTCGGGATCACCCATGCCCGATCCCGCACGTGCGGGACCCTGTGTCGGTGTGATCGCCGGCAGCCATGCAATGGTGTTCGACATTGGTTCGGGCGGCGCGCGCCGGCTTGCGCGGATGGGCTTCCCGGTTGGACGGCTCGAGAAAATCTACCTCACGCACCTGCATTCCGATCACATAGACGGATTGGGCGAGCTGATGCTGCAGGCATGGGTCGGTGGCTCACGTTCCACGCCGCTGCCGATCGCAGGGCCCGAGGGCGTTGGCGATGTCGTGGCGGGTTTCAATATGGCCTATCGGCTCGACAGCACATATCGCACGGCACATCACGGCCCACAGATTGCCAACCCAGCCGGTTTCGGCGGAGTGGCCGAAGTGATCGCGGCCCCGACCGGCGCCGGCCATGTGCAGGTGCTGCTCGACAGGGACGATCTGAAGGTCACTGTCATCGCAGTGGATCACGCGCCTGTCTCGCCGGCATTTGGCTATCGCATCGACTACAAGGGCCGCTCGGTCGTTTTCAGCGGCGACACCGTTTACTCCGCCGATCTGGTCGCCGCTGCGTCCGGGGCTGACGTGCTGTTCCATGAGGCCCTGCGGCCTTCCATGGTCGAGGAAATGCGCGATGCGGCCGCGAAAAACGGACAGACCCACATCGCGAAGGTCATGGGTGATATTCTCGATTACCACGCCTCTCCTGAAGACGCTGCGCGGGCTGCGGCGGATGCAAAGGCGCGGCAGCTGGTGATCTATCACATCGTGCCGCCCTTGCCCTCATCGATGCTGGACGCAGCCTTTCTGGGCGATGCGCCAAAGCTGTTCTCCGGGCCGATACGGGTGGCGGAGGATGGATTGCTGGTCAGCCTGCCGGCCGGCGGAACTGCGATTGATCAGCAGTTGATTCGTTGACCCCTCGTGAGCATGGCATCCCCCCTTCGCGCTGGCTGCCATCGTGCTAGCTGTAGGGCAGGATTTGACGTTGCCAGAGAGTGTGCCGGTGAAGACGCGTTCGGAGAGCAAGCATCGCGGGGCAGGGGATGCCGATGCGGATGTACGCGATGATGTCGAGGAAGACGGCCGCCGCCAACGCTCCAGCCGCAGCCGCGAACGCATTGTCCATGCCATGATCGAGCTGATCCGCGCCGGCGAGATGTCGCCTGCGGCTGCTCGCGTAGCTGAAAAGGCGAATGTCGGCCTGCGCACCGTTTTCCGGCATTTCGAGGAAATGGACACGCTGGGCCGCGAGATCAGCGCCATCGTCGAAGCGGAAATCCTGCCGCTAGTTGAAAAGCCATTCGAGGGGAAAGGCTGGCGCGCCCAGCTCAACGAGATGCTGGATCGGCGCGCCTTCATCTATGACCGGATAATGCCGCTCAAGATCGCTGGCAGCCTGCAACGCTTTCGCTCCAAATTCCACATGGAGGACCATAACCGCTTTCTCCGCGGGGAACGGGACAGCCTGAGGCGCGTCCTGCCGGCCAGGATCACAGGCAATGCGGTGCTGTTTCATGCCATCGAGATGACGACCGGTTTCCAGGCCTGGCGTCGCCTGCGGCAGGATCAGAGCCTGTCAGCGAAGGAAGCGCTCAACGTGCTGCGCTACACGGTGGATTGCCTCGTGGATGGCAAGTGATGCGCATTCTCCTGCCGGTCGCGACACTTCTTGCTGCCGCCTGCTCGGGCCCGCAGCCGGAAAACGCGAAGACTTCGGAGGTCGCGACCATCTCTGCCCGTGACGGCGAGCGACCGAACTGCAGCCTTCCGGAAGACCAGATCGGCGCATTGGTGACCGTGCCGGAAGGTTCGGTCGAGATGGGCGCCAATGCAATGTATCCGGAAGAAGAGCCTGCGCGCCTCGTCCACGTCGCTGCCTTCCGCATGCAGGCTCACGAAGTCACAAACGCGCAGTTCGAACGGTTCGTTGCTGCAACCAGCTATGTCACGGATGCTGAACGTTCATCCGCGTCAGGCGATCCAGCCGGCGGTTCCGCGCTGTTCGTTACGCCGGAGCCCGATGGTGGCATGAGCGGCTGGACGCTGAAACGTGGCGCCACGTGGAAAACCCCCGGCGGTCCCGGGACGGGCATCGCGCGCAGGATGAATGATCCTGTCGTGCATGTCTCACTTGCGGATGCGCAAGCCTACGCGGCCTGGGCAGGCGGACGCCTTCCTTCCGAGGAGGAGTGGGAATACGCTGCAGCCAGCGGCCTTGCCGATCCGGCAAATCGTCTTTCAGGCGCGCTCGACAAGGATGGCAAGCCTATCGCCAATTTCTGGCAGGGCGTTTTTCCGGTGAAGAACGAAGGGACTGACGGCTTCGCCGGCGCGGCGCCTGTGGGTTGCTTCCCAGCCAGCAAGCTCGGCCTGTATGACATGATCGGCAATGTCTGGGAATGGACCAGCACGCCCTACGCGCCGGGCAGAAATACGATCAAGGGTGGTTCATACCTCTGCGCTGAAAACTTCTGCGCACGCTATCGCAGTGCCGCGCGGCAGGGGCAGGAGGTGGATTTTTCCTCCAGCCATATAGGCTTCCGAATCGTAAAGGACTTGCCGCCGAACTGAGCGATCAGTTCGGCCAGAACACGTACTCATCCTCCGGTTTCTTCTTGTCAGCCGCCGTCTTGTCGATTGCGATCGCTCCTTCCGTTGTGTGTGGATAGAGCGGCGGACGCGCCGTCGCCTGATGATCGGCCAGCAGTTTCTTCAACGCCGCGACCTTGTCGGGGTTCTGCTCCGCTAGATTGGTCTTCTCGGTCGGATCCGTGGCGAGATTGAACAGCCAGGTCCTGGCCGGTTTGTCCGTCACCTGCAGCTTCCAGTCGCCCTGACGCACGGCCTTGTAGTAGGCGCTCTGCCAGAAGATGGCGTCATGCGGCGTCTGGTCGGGCGTGGCCGTACCCGCAGCAAAAGGCATCAGGTTGACCCCGTCGATCTCCACGCCCGCCGGCACTGATGCACCGGCAGCCGCCGCAAATGTTGGCATCAGGTCGATGTGCGCCACCGGCGCAGTGACAGTGGACTTCGCCGGGATATTGCCGGGCCAGCTCACAAACATCGGTACATGGATCCCGCCCTCGAACAGCGTCATCTTCCAGCCGCGATAAGGCTGGTTCACTTCCGGCAGACCGATATAGCCCGCCCCGCCATTGTCGCTCGTGAACACGATCATTGTGTTGTCCGCGAGCCCTTCGGCCTCGAGTGTATCGAGAATCCGGCCCACGCTGCGGTCCAGCGCGCGTACCATCGACGCATAGACGCGCAGACGCTCCGGCTGGATGTCGCCGACAGCGTCATAGTCTGCCCTGGTCGCCTGCAGCGGCGTATGCACCGTCCAGTGGGCCAGATTGAGGAAGAAGGGCTGGTTCTTGTTCTTCCGGATCACCTTGATGGTTTCGTCCGTCCAGTAGTCGGTCAGATAGCCACCCGGCTCGAACCACGGGCCTTCATTGTAGGACGTGGCATATTGCATGCGCGCCCACAGGAAGGCGTCGATCGGGTCGAACGGCACCTTGGCGTTGACAACGTTGGGGTCGTTCTCCTTGAGGTGCAGGCCGCTCGTCATCACCAGGGCCTCGTCAAACCCCTGCGCATTTGGTCCGAATTCCGGCCCTGCACCCGTGTGCCACTTGCCGATATGCGCGGTGTGATAGCCCGCGCTGCGCAGCACTTCGGCAATGGTCACTTCCGATCCCGGCAGACCCTGCCTGGTATAGGTCGGAGCCTTCTCCGCCTGCTCCTTGTTGTAGATCACCGGCGGCAGGCCCGTTTCGTCCGTGTTGTTCAGCATCGAGATCATGCCTCCCATGCCATCCGGCGTCGGGGTGAACTCGAAACCCGTGCGCGTGGGATAGCGCCCCGTCATGATCATCGCGCGCGAAGGCGCACAGGTTGCCGATCCGGCATAGGCCTGGGTAAAGACAGCACCACGCGCGGCGAGGCGATCGATGTTTGGTGTCGGCACGCGCCCGCCGGCCACTCCGCCACCGAAGGTACTGATGTCGTTGATGCCAAGATCGTCCGCGAGGATGAAGATAATGTTCGGTTTGCGCTCCGCTAGCGGCGTTGTGGCCTGCGCCGGTCCATCCTTCCACGGCACGGGAATGTTGGGTCCTACCTCACGCTTGCCGGTGTTGCCGACGACATAGAGGATGATGGCCTCGCGATTGAACCACGCAACGCCCCCGCCCACGAGCACGATGACCAGCAGGCCGATCAGGATTTTCTTGAGCATCGTTGTCTTGCCTCAAAGTCCGGCGATCAGGGCGTCACACCCTGTGCCTGCAAACATGCTGCGCACATCGGCCTGGTCGGCCGGAGACAGCGCGGCGAATTCGTCGCGGATCCATTTCAGGCACTTGGCCTGATAGGGAAAGGTCGGTTGCTTCCAGGCACGGCCATCAATCTCCGTCTCGAAACTCTCCGCTCCAGCCATGACCGCCTTCGCATTTGCCAGAAGGAATGGCGCATAGACCCGGCCGATCTCTGTCAGCATCGGCCTTAGTCGCTCTGCCGCCGTCGCGCGCGATGCCCAGTGGCCGTCGTCTGGCGCAAGGCCCGACAGATCCTCCATCCGGTCAAGCCACCCGCGAACCCTACGCGTGACCTTCGTCATGATGGCCGCCGAGGTGGGCTCGATGATGCCGAGCTGCGTCAGCTGGCCATAGATCGCGAAATCGGCCGACGAAGGCCGCGCGCCGAGCACATAGCCCTGCGCTTGCACCAGCTTGTCCAGAATGACGAGCAGGCGCGAATAGCTGCTCTCGATCGTCTCTGCGGTTATTGCATTCGAGCCAACGACATAGAGCCGGTCAATCTGCCGCCTGGAGATGAAGGCCGCGGCAGGCAAAGCCTCCTCGTCGCTGATCGCTGGTTCGTTCCAGAAGATCAACATCGGCCCGGCATTGTCTGCATCAGCCTGATGCGCCCAGCGGAAGTGGAACATGCACTTGGTCAGCCACTCGTCACCATAGTCTTCGATCAGGTAGTTCAGGAAGGCGAGCACAGGATCGACGGGGAGGGCAGAGCGTCCCTGATGTTCTGCTTCGAGCCTGCGGATTATCGGCGTTGAATCGACAACGGCCTGGTAGCCGCCTTCCGCCTTCGGAAAGTAGAATGTCGGCAGCAGCTTCACCGCGGGCTCGGGATATCCCGCCGGCGGATTGCGGTGGCTGGCCCAGATCACGGCATGCGGAATGCGGCGATAGCGCAACAGCGCCACCATCTTCCGCGTATAGGGCGAGCCCGCCGCGCCCATAAGCGTCAGCGGAGTGGCGGATGCGACCATGTCGAAACCTCCGGCAACTAGAAGTGGCATTTACAATGCCAAAACAGGCGCGCGTCAACCCTTCGGGACGGAAGCAGGCTTCACTTGCCCTTGAAGACGGGTTGGCGCTTCTCGAGGAAAGCCTGCCGCGCCTCCTTGGCGTCCTCGCTGGTGAAGGCGCGCCGGATATTGGCCAGCTCGTAGCGGAGTTGCTGCTCCATGTCGGTGGATTCCAGCGATTTCACCAAACCGCGTTTCAGCAGGCGCAGCGTGATCGGCGACCACCGGCATAGCTCTTCGCAGTACTCGGCGAGCCTGTCGGCGAACTTCGCATCATCCACGACCTCCCCGGCCATGCCGAGCGCCACCGCCTCGTCGCCGAGCACGGTGCGGTTCTCCATCATGAACCGCATGGCGCGCTCATATCCCATGGCCTGGGGGAGGGTGATGGTGAGACCGCCATCTGGCGAGCCGCCAATGCGGGTGTAGCCCGCCATGAGGCGCGCGCTCTTCGCGACCAACCGAACGTCACAAGCCATGGCGAGGCCAAGTCCCGCGCCCACGGCAACGCCGTTGACCCCACCCACCACCGGCTTGTCGCAGCGCTTGCGGATCGAAAGCAGGAAGTGGCCGACCCAGTTGATGTCGTCGAGTTGCGCATTCTGGGGACTGAGCGGAGAGGTTCGCTCCTTCATCGTGAGGTCAAGCCCTGCGCAGAAAGCGTCTCCGGACCCGGTAATTGCGATAACCCAGACATCATCGTCCCTGGCTGCGTCGTCGACTGCATTGACAACAGACCAGGCAAGTTCATCCGACAGCGCGTTCTTCACATGGGGCCGGCTGAGCGTCACTGTGCGCACGTGGCCGCGGTCGGAGATTCTCACAAGGTCAGTCATCATGTCCTCTCTCGCAGCGTGTAACCCTTATCACCTCGGCGGTTTGCCCCATCGCTGTGCTCAGCGCCAGTTGCGGTCCCTTGGTTTGGTCGAAGGTGTGGTCGGCGTGACAGACGGCGTGATCGGCTTCGCCAGCAAGCTGGCCGCGCCGGGCGTGAGGCGGGCGGCGATCGTGCTGCTGGCGGTGGCATCGAGCGCTTGATATGCCGTCTGCAGACTGGCCAGGCACCGGGCGCGATAGGGCGATATCGGGGTCCGCCAGGGCTCACCGAAATTGGTCCAGCGGACTTCGTTCTTCCCCGCGCGTGTCGCATCGCTGTTCGCGGCGAGATAGGGCAGGTATTCCTCACACGCCATCGCGAGAAGTGGGGCAAGATCTGCCGGTGCTTCGGTGACGACGGGTAAAGCCGCCAGCTGTGCGGGCGTGGCGGCCCAGAGGCGCGAGACCCAGGCAAGCGTATGAGGCGCGCGCTCACGAAGAATGGCTGCGGGCGTGGGATCCGAGGAGAAGTGACGGAAGAAAGGTCCGAAGAGACCGAAATCTGCCTCGCACGGGCGCCCCCCGAACAGGTAGGGCCGGACGGCGAAGATCGGTTCGAGAATGGCAAGTGTACGAAGATACAAATGTTCAATCTGGGGCGCCGTCGTGGCCGTCACGCCGTCCCTCTTAAGGAAAGTACGCCGTTGTCGTCGCAGGATAAACTGTCGGCGCAGGAAAAGGGGAGCTGGCGCATCGCGGAGCATTGTACGTGCGAGCTGCGAGCTCATCAGTCGGGCGTCTTCGGCAAAGGCCCAGCGAAAATAGAGCGCAGGACGCCAGAGCCATTCGTCAAACAGGTCTTCCAGCAGAAGGCTGATGAAGGCGATGCCCGGGTCGGCGGGCTTGAGGCGAGGCTCGGCTGCCGCGGCTTCGAAATGAGCGATAATGTCCGTTGTGTCGGTCATCCAGGCACCGCTGCGCATTTCCACCTGTGGCATCTGGGCGATGCCGGTCGCGCGGGCGCAACGGCGGAAATCGGCCAGGTCCATCTCGATGTAATCGAAAGGAACGCCCTTGGCGCGGAAGTAGGCCTCAAGCTTCCCGGTGAAGTAGGACAGCTTGAGGCCATGCAGCCTATAGCGCGCGCCGGTCGTCATGCGCCTGCTGCGCGCTTCCGCTTGCGGCGGCGCAGAAGCCAGAAGATCAGCAGGCTGAGCGACGCAAAAACACCCGCGCCGATTGCGATAAGTGCGCCAGCATGAAACGAGAGTTGTCGCGCAATTGCGTTGTGGCGCACCTGGCGCTCGGCCTGATAGCCGTCCGGCAGAGCAAGAACCCCTGAACGCGCGGCATAGGCGTCATAGTCGGCCAGCATCGCCTCGAAAAGGTCCGGCATGGTTGCGGCGAGATCATTCACCTCGGCGGGGTCTTTTGCATGGTCGTAGAGCCGCCATTTGCCGTCTCCCACCGGCGGTATGTTGCGGACGATCTTCCAGTTATCGCGGAATAGAGCAGAATTTCCCGAGACCTCGACGCCAACCGTGTCGGTAGGGCCGTAGACGCGGTCCACCTGGCCCGCAAGCATGGGCAGGAGGCTGCGGCCTGTGATGGGGCGGGCCCCTTCGGGTGTTGCTGTGCCCGCGCCGGCAAGTTCCAGCAAGGTTGGCGCAACGTCTGTGACAAATGTCAGACCACCATGGCGCTGGCCTGCCTCAACTCCGGGTCCGGCGATGATCATCGGCACGCGCAGACCCCCATCGGAGGCGTAGAATTTGTACAACGACCCTGGCGCCGAAATCGCCGAGGCCCATTCAGGGCCTATGAAGCCGAGGCTGCCGCGCTCGCCCATGTCTTCGAGGTTCCAGCTATAGCCATTGAGGCCCATCCAGATATCCATCCAGGGCTCATTCACAGGGTCGCTGGGCTCAGGCCCGTTGTCCGATGTGACAACAAAGATCGTTCTATCCAGTTCGCCACGCGATGCGATGTGATCCATCAGGCGCCCGACATGATGGTCCATGGCCTCGATCATGCCGGAATAGACTTCCATCGCGCGTGCGTACTTGGCCCGCTTGTCGGCCCCAAGCGAGAGCCACGTGCGCGCGTCGGCCGGTAAGGTGGCGAAGGGCGCATCTGCTGGAACGATACCTGAAGCAACGGCGCGGTCCCAGCGTGCGCGACGGGTCGCTTCCCACCCGGCATCGAACCTGCCGGCGTAATTGTCGGAAAACGCCTTCGGCGCCTGGACCGGAATGTGCACGGCCTGAAAGGCGAGGTATCCAAAATAGGGAGCGCTGCGCTCGCCCTCGTCGATGTACTGGATCAGACGATCGACGAGCAGTTCGGAGGAATAGAACTCATCGGGCAGTTTCGCAGGCGCGCCATCCTCGAACCAGGGCGCGTCCTTGTAGTACGGCATGTAGGCCCTGGCCGCCCAATTGTCGGCCCCGGAGGCATCGAGCGCGAGGGATCTGTCGAAGCCATGATGGTTCGGCAAGTCGCCATCGCCATGGCCGAGATGCCACTTGCCTGACATCAAGGTGCGATAGCCCGCCAGCTTGAGTCGATCCGCGATTGTGAGAACACCCGGCTCGAGGCTGAGTGTATAGCCCGGCTTGCCCTTCAGTTCCGGCGGAAGCACCTCTTCGATAGTGGATAGACCCGTGCGGTGGCTGTCCATCCCGGTTAGAAGCATGGCGCGCGAAGGCGAGCACAAAGGCGATGTGTGGTAGTTCGTCATCATCGCCCCGGAGGCGGCAAGACGATCTATGTTTGGCGTGCGCGCTTCGCCGCCGTAGACGCCGAAATCCATGAAGGCGGCGTCGTCAACCATGATCACAATGATGTTGGGGCGCCTGGCGGCTGTCGGTGCTTCCTGCTGCGCTGATGCAGGCAGGAGGCTGGCCAGCGACAGGATGGCTGCAGCGAGACCTTTGCGGAAGACGTCGCGCATCATTAAACCTCGGCGCTGTACACGGAGGCCATGAGATATTATGACACGCCGAATGTCAATTTAGGGAGTCGTAGATGGAATGGATCATTCTGTCCGCCTTGAGCGGGGCCGTCCTGACCATATGGTTGGGCCTTCCTGCAATGCTAAGGGCGATGGGCCTGCATCATCGCTTTGTCGCCCCGAAGCGCAATCTCAAGGGGAGGCGGGCCCTGATCATTGCAACGAGCCATGACACGCTTGGTGATACAGGCAAGAAGACCGGCGTGTTCGCATCGGAAATGACAGCGCCATACTACGCCTTCCTTGACGCAGGAATGGAAGTCGACGTGGCGAGCATCAGGGGCGGGGCCATTCCTGTTGAACCCATGTCCGTGAAATGGCCTGTGAAATCAGAATACGATGATCGTTTTCTCATGGACAAGGATCTGCGCCAGAAGGTAGGCGCGGCAAAGTCGGTCGGGCAAGTGGATGGCGCGCAGTATGACGCCGTCTTCCTTGCCGGCGGATGGGGCGCAGCCTTTGACTTTGAACAGTCGCCCGAACTGGGCCGATTGCTTCTGCAGGCGGAAGATGCAAGCGCGGTGATCGGGGGCGTTTGCCATGGCCCGCTTGGATTGCTGGCGGCCAGGCGTGGCAACGTGCAGCCGCTCGTGAATGGGCGCACACTGACTGCGGTGACGGACAAGCAGGTGAAGGAGCTGGGCATTACGCACACGCCGCGTCATCCAGAGCGGGATCTGCGCGCCGCAGGCGCCCGGTTCGAGTCATCGACCCGATTCCGGGACATCTTTGCAAGCCATGTCAGCGTGGACGGACGCCTGGTGACTGGCCAGAACCAGAATGATGGAGCCGAGACGGCAGACCGGATGATGCAGGTCATCCTCGATGCATCTCGCAGGGGAGGTTGACGGATATGATGATGGTATTGCGCGCCGTGGTGGGCATTGCCGGCCTGCTGGGCTTGCTGGTTGCGGCGCGGATGTGGATGGCCCCGGAGGAAGTGGCGGCACAACTGGGTGTTGCCGCGTCGGGTCCGCTGGGGCTGGCGACGATCCGCGCCGACATGGGAGGCTTCTTCGCAGCGGGCGGCGTGTTTGGTCTGATGGCGGCGATCAAGGGACGCGGGAGCTTGCTGCTGCCACCGGTCGTTCTGATCGGGTTTGCGCTGACGGGTCGCCTGCTTGCTGTGGCGATGAATGGCTTCGTGCCCGAGATGGGGCCGCCCATGGCGATCGAAGCCGTTCTCCTCGTTCTGTTCATGGCGGGGTGGAAGTGGCTGCCGCGCTGAACCCAGCGGCGCTGTCCGCTTCTTGGTACCGACAAGTTAAGCGTTTTTGGTCCTCGCCGGCACATCAACGCTGGCAAAAACGAGCGCAGATTCGAGAACCGCTTTCGCTCGCTCGTATTCGAATTGCCCAGATTTGCACTTAACTTGTCAGCACCGGACTGCGATCATTCGGTAAAGCGCTTCAGCGTCTTGGCCTAAACGACCGTCATCGGCCTGGACGAGTGCACGACAACAGCCGCGCGGAGAACCCGCATCTCAGCATCCGACGGCGTGAGCGAAAGATGCAGAGCTTCAAGATTCGACCGTCTGCTCAGCGTTTTCTGGAGACGTATGGCGCGGCCTATATTGCTCTCAACATCCAGCGGCGTCTGCTGAGCCGCCATGCAATGCGTGGGTTTCGCATGCGCTCGGAATCGGTCTGGAGCAGGCCGGTCGGGTGAGCGCCACTGGCTTGTCGAAAGCCCCGGCAGAACTGCAGTGAGTTCGTCTGATTGTTCTTCAGCAAGTGCTCAAGCATCGATCACAGCGACGCGCGCGACGAACCCCATGGAGCACCAATAGAAATCGCGCCCCCAACCCGGACTTGGGAAAACCACGCCCTGCAGCGGTCCGCCAATCTTGGCGCGTGCGCGGGTCGCGCCGGTAACGATGTCAAGCACGGCGACACTTTCGCAGCCCTTGTCATAGTCATTGGTCACGAGCTCGCCGCTGCCTGGATAAAGCAGCATATGGCTGGCGGCGCCAAAATTCTCCCGGGCCCAAAGCGGCGTCAGAGACCGCCGATCCGCGTCAAAACGCCAAGCACGAAGGAGTTTGTTCGCTGAGTCCATGGCCACGACGATCTGACGGCCGACGTCGAAAACTGGAGGATTGGTGACGGAGCCGCCGCCTAACCCACTAACCTCGATGGCATCGTTATCAGCGCTATCCGACAAACTGACCCGGATCAGGCGGTTGGGGGTGGCTGAGACACCGGCGCCGACCATGGACGTGCGGTATCGGTGATGGCCATTGTCCATGAACCAGGCCTGATCTTCGGCCAGCACCACGTCCCAGCCGTAGCTCTGCTGGGTGCCGGCGACGTAGTTATGTCGCCAGCCCTCATCGAAAATCAGACGTCCGGCCGCGCGGTCCCAGTGGTAGCGGAAAATCGACTTCACGCCCACGACATAGAGTGTGTCGCCGCGGGCTGAGAGGCGCGCAATCGACGGTTCGGGGCAGTCCAGGTCTGCGCACACCGGCCGTAGCGTTTCCGGATCGATGACGCTCAGACGCGCGGCGACGCGATCGGAGATGTTCTTGCAGACCAGCAGCCCGCATCCGAGCAGCACAAAGGAGTTGTAAGGCAGATCATGAGCCAGGGTGAGACTGGCGCGTAGTGAGAGGTCGCGGCTGAGCCGATGCGCGTGATTGCCGTAGACGACATAGAGGTCGCCGTTGCGGTGCAGGGCCATACCTCCAGGCCACATGCGCCCGCCCGGCAGTCTGGGAGATTTGGCGAGCGGTTGCAGGGTGTTCGCATCGAGGCGGATGACGCGCGATGAGGTGGCGAAACCAAGCTGTGACCGTATCGCCGAATGCGTGAGCAGGAAGACCTCGCCAGGCGCACCAAGTATGGTCATCGTCGACATCTGGGTGCGCCGCCGTGTGACCTGCAGCCTCTCATGAGGCTGGATATTGAGCGGCGTCGTGGATATGGCTGCGAGGCGCTCGGGGCCGCCATCCTCGGCCGGCCATGGCGTATCGAAACAAGCGTCTGCACGCATCAATCTGCCTCATTGCCGATGGCAATGACCCGACCGATCGCGCGGTCGCGAGAGAGCACCCGGCATGGCCGGCGGCTCACGTTGCCAATCCGCGTACCAACATATAATGACATGGTAACTGTCAATACATCGCGCGTTTTCAGGAGCACTCGATATGGCGATCAGGTTTCCTATCGAGGCTGGCCATATCATTATGTTCGCCCGCGCCCTTGGCGACGCAAATCCGGTTTACGCGGACGAATCCTACGCCAAGGCGTCCGAAACAGGTGGCGTCATCGCGCCTCCGACCTTTGCGCAGGCTAGCGCGCAGTTTGATCCCGAATATCCCCTCCGACCCAAGATCGGCAAACCCTGGTTCGGTTCGGGCAAAGCACCAAGCGGCCTGGCTATGACGGAAACTAAAGGAGCCGGAGGTGGGCTGCATGCCGAGCAGCATTTCGAATACCACAGGCCCGTACGGGCCGGCGACGTACTTCACGCCACCGTTAAGCCCGGCAAGACTTGGGAACGCGAAGGTCGGCGTTCCGGCAAGCTGACTTTTTCCGAACTGGTGACGGAGTACCACGATCAGGCTGGCAATCTGGTTGTGACTGCGCGGTCGGTGGGCGTGCGCACCGAGCGCCCCGTCGACAACAACTAGTCAGTGGCGCCAGAGGACACGAACATGACTTTGCGGGCGAGCGACCTGAGGATTGGCATGGTCCATACCGAACGTGTGGTCGAAGATTTGACGCGAACCCAAATTGTCCAATACGCAGGCGCTTCCGGTGATTACAACCCGATCCATACCGACGAGGTCTTCGCGAGGCAAGTTGCCGGTTATCCAGGCGTCTTCGCGCACGGAATGCTGACCATGGGCATGACCGCGCGGATGTTGACCAATCTTGTCGGTGACGCTCGCCTTACGAAGTTTGGCGTACGCTTCACAAATCAGGTCTGGCCGGGTGACACGCTGGACGCGTCCGCAACGGTCACGGCGCTGGCCCTTCGCGACGGCGTCCACTTCGCGGAGTTTGAAGTCTCGACCGTTAATCAAAATGGCGTGCAGGTGCTCAGCGGCTACGCCGAAGCGCGTATTGAATCCTGACCAGCGCGTCGATAGCGCCGAAGCAAACGCCAGTACTTCCGGCCTGGATTCCCGTTTTTGCATGGCCTTGCTTTGTCGGGGCCTCGCTCACGGCGCTCTGACAAGTGGCCGAGCTCGGATGTGTCTACATTAACAAGCTCCGTCCGGATTGCGCCAGCGCGATCGAGAATGAGCTCGTGGAAATCGCGTTGACAGCAGAGCCAACAATTGGCATGTCGCATGTCATAACTATGCCGTGGCTCTGCGACTCGGAAAGTGTGGCGCATGAAAATGCTGAGACCCTTTACCGACAGGTCTAATGATCTGCCGGATTGGCCATTCAACCCGCAATACACAGCCCCGAATGCAGTGTGCGGGTGACCGAGGACATTCGCTCCCGGTCCGGGGGCTGACAAGGATCGCGAGTTGCGTGAGGCACTGGGCAAGAGTGAGTCAACAATGACGACAGAATCGACGCCAATCCAATTCCGGATGGTTCGCTACCCGCACGCCGGTCAGGTCGATGGCGTCTGGTCAATGACCCGAGATCCGTTGCCCGAACTGCGCGACGATGAGGTGACGGTGCGCATGTCGCACCTCTCCGTCGATCCTGGCATGCGCGGTTGGATCACGCCGAAGCGAAGTTATATGCCGCCTGTAAAGCCTGGCGAGGTCATGCGCGCCTTCGGCGTCGGCGAGGTGGTCGACTCCCGCTCCGAAAGATTGAAGGTTGGCAACTGGGTAACGGGTTTTACGGGCGTGCAGACGTTGGCGAACCTGCCGGCGAACGGACTTCGCGCCATTCGACCCGATCTCGCGCCGCCCCAGCTATTCCTCAGCGGACTGGGAATGACGGGGTACACCGCGTATTTCGGGGTCACCGACATCGGGCGTCCTCAGCCGGGTGAGACGATGGTAGTTTCGGCGGCGGCCGGCGCTGTGGGTGCGATCGCATGCCAGGTCGGGCGTATTCAGGGCGCTCGCGTCGTAGGGATTGCTGGGGGGCCTGCGAAGCGGGCCTTTTTGCTCGAGGAGCTGAAGGTTGACGCGGCGATCGACTACAAGGCGGGCGACATCGCGCACCAGCTGGCGGTGGCGGCGCCCGACGGGATCGATGTCTATTTCGACAATGTCGGCGGTGAAATTCTCGACGCGGCGCTGGGCCAGATCAACCGTCACGGCCGCGTCGTCGTCTGTGGAGGCATCTCGCAGTATGGCGACATGGACCTGGTCAGGGGGCCATCCAACTATCTCCAGCTGATCGCCCAAAGCGCGCGCATGCAAGGCTTCACGATGCGCGATTATATCGACCGCATTCCAGAGGCGTTCATGGCGCTGGCGGGCTGGCGCGGGGCAGGCAAGCTGGTCTTCCGCGAACATGTCGTCAAAGGGATCGAGCGCTTTCCGGAAGCCTTCGACATGCTTTTCGTGGGCGCCAACAATGGCAAGCTGCTGATCGAAGTCTGAGTGTGAGAGCCGGTTGACCGGCGCGACAACTACTGGCACGAATAGTGTCATTATATGAGGAGAGAAGGCCAGAATGGAGATCCTGCGGACGCCCGATGCGCGGTTCGAGAATCTGCCCGATTACGATTTCGCACCGTCATACACGGTGGTGCGCGATGCGGACGGCGCCGAGATCCGCATCCATCATGTCGATGTGGGTCCGAAGGACGCCCAGCCCATACTGCTGATGCACGGCAACCCGACCTGGGCCTATCTGTACAGAAAGATGATCCCGGCGCTTGCGGCAACCGGACGACGGGTCATTGCCGTCGATCTTGTCGGATGCGGCCGTTCGGACAAGCCGTCGAAGAAGTCGGACTATACGCTGGCCCGCCATTATGACTGGATGTCGAAATGGCTCGAAGCAATGGACCTCTCGAACATCACGCTGTTCTGCCAGGACTGGGGCGGCACGATCGGCCTTTACCTGGTTTCAAGATACCCGGATCGCTTCGATCGCGTCATTGCGTCAAATACCGGCCTGCCCCTCGGCGAGGGCGAGAGCGACTTCATGAAGATGTGGGTCGGCATGATGCGGCAGGCGACGGAGTTTCCCTGGCCGATGTTGGCGCAAGGCATGACCGCGAAGCTGTCTGAGGCCGAACTGGCTGCCTACCGCGCGCCGTTTCCCTCGCCTGAGTTCGAAGCCGGCATCTGCGAGTTTCCGGTATTGATCGCCGTACAGACAGACAATCCCGGCGCGCCGCTCAATCGCGAGGCCTGGGCGCGCCTTGCGGAGTTTCGAAAGCCATTCCTGACAATCTTCGGAGATCTCGACCCCGTCGCCCGCGGCTGGGACAAGCGCGCACATGAATACATTCCAGGGGCGAGGGGGCAGGCGCACCACAACATCGCGCACGCCAGTCACTTCATCCAGGAAGACGCTCCGCAGGAACTGGTTGACCACCTCATCCGCTTTCTTGCCGTTCAGTAGCGGTGGGTGGGCCGATGTCCGTCTTTCCGCCCGGGGCCAGCGCGGACGATCGCGGCTCGAAGACTGCCGCCTGGCGCCCCACCATGGCTGGCGCGCCTGAGTTGGTGACTGGCTCCGGCGGCTGGCATCCTGAAGGCGCGGGCCGCCAGCATCCACCCGGGCGTTATGCCCGTCCCGTCTCTGCGCTCAGGCTGGTTTTCCTGGTGCTTTCGTTGACGCTGCGCCGCGGCAGGGAGACTGCATCGTGAATCCAGGCATCACGATTTTCGGAGCGCCCGTCGGCCTCTATACCGGCAAGGTACGCTGCTATCTGCGCAAGCAGGGCATCCCCTATGTCGAGGCTCTTCCCGGCGATCCGCGATTCCAGAAAATCGTCCTGGCGGCCATAGGGCGTTTCCAGAATCCCGTCCTGATGACGGACGATGGCGAGATCGTTCAGGACACGGCGGACATTATCGACTGGTGCGAGACGCGCGGGCTTGGGCGCATGTCGGTCTATCCCGAAACGCCGCTTCAGAAACTCGCAGCGCTGACCCTGGACCTCTTTGGCGGGGAGGGCCTGGTTCGCGCCGCCATGCACTACCGGTGGAGCTTCCGGTCCTACCAGGAGCGGTTCATCGCGCACGAATTCGGCTTGTCGATGCGCGCCTTCGGCGCCTCGGACGCAGACATGGCCGCGCGGATCGGTCCGATGATGGACTATTTCAACGGACACCTTCCCATGCTCGGCGTGACGGCTGACGCGATCCCGGCAATCGAGGAATCCTACGAGGCGCTGGCCGAATTGCTGAACGTCCATTTCCGCCATCACCCCTATCTTCTCGGCGGACGCCCGACATGCGCCGATTTCGGATTCATTTCGTCGCTCTGGGCGCATCTGGGACGCGACCCCTATCCGGCCGACATGATGAAGCGCCGCTGGACCAGCCTCTATCGCTGGGTCGAACGCATGAACGCCAATGATCCCGACACGCCGGAATTCCCCAGCTACCCCTACGCGCTTACGGGGGACGACAGGCTGCCGGAGACACTGCTGCCGATATTCGCCCACATCGCCAGCGACTTTCTTCCCGAGATCTCGATGGCTGTCGATGTGATCAATGCGTGGTTGGCCGCGCACCCTGACGCTCAGGGAGGCCAGCTGGCTGCATCCTCCCCGGACGGACGGGGCTTCAAGGGGCGGGAGTTCATGCTTCGCGGCCGGCCGGTTCTCGGTCACGTCAGCGGCTACAAGATGTACATGCTCCAGCGGGTCACGGACTTCCATGCTGGGATGGACGAGGCGAGTCGAAACATGTGTCGAAGCTATTTCGATAGCGCCGGTCTGACGCCGCTTCTTGACCTCGGCGTCAGCCGGCGGATCAAGCGGGAAAATCACCGCGAGGTCTGGGGGCCGCCATCGCTGCCCTCAGAGCTGTAGGGAGAAAGGCATGGCTATCCTTCCCGTCTCGTGGTTGCCTAGAACGACGCAGCTTCTGCCTCGCGATCCCGGCGTCTATCTCGGACCGGGTCTTCCATACGCAATGGCGATTCTCATCCTGCTGGGGATCACCGCCCGGAGCCTCATCCATGTGTTCCTGCCCGATGGCGGGGCGCACGTCATCGCCACCATCGACACCTCCGTTGCGGGCGGATCGAACATCATCGGAGTGTTCGGCCAATGGGGCGCGATCCAGCTTCTGCTGGCGGGCCTGCTCTGGGTCCTGCTGATCCGATACCCGGGAACACTGCCGCTTGTCCTGTGCGTATTTGCGGCCGAGCCCTTGCTGCGCTCGCTCGCCGGACATTTGAAGCCGATCGAGACCGTGGGCACGGCGCCGGGGACCGCCTTCAACTACGCTCTGACGCCGATCGTGCTGAGCGCACTTTATCTTGCCTTGTGTCCAGGGCGCGCCAGGGATCGTTCAACATGACTCACGCGACAGATGCTTCGGCGACAAAGCCCTGGCGACTCTACGGCACGCCGAGCTCGCTCTACACGGCCAAGGCGCGCAGCTATCTCATCAAGCAGGGCGTCCCGTTCGAGAGCTGCGCTGCAGGCGAGGCCCATTTCCGCAATGAGATTGTGCCGCGCATCAGCCGGTGGATCATCCCTGTCGTCGAACACGACGACGGCGCGATCGTTCAGGATGGATCCGACATCATCGCGCACTTCGAGTCGAAGGGCCCCACGCGCTATCCCGCCTACCCGAATACCCCGCTGCATGCGTTGATCGGTCAGATCTTCGAATTTTTCGGTGGCGAAGGCCTGTTGCGGCCGGCGATGCACTACCGCTGGAATTTCGACGACGTCAATCGGGACTTCCTGTCGGTCGACTTCCCGCTCAGCCTCGCGCCTACAGGCGCGCCGCCTGAGCTGAAGGCGGGCATTTTCGACATGGCGAGTTTGCGCATGCGTTCGGCCATGGCCAGCTTCGGCGTATCACCGGAAACCATCCCGACAGTGGAGGCGTCGTACGCTGAATTTCTCCGGCTGTTCGAGGCGCACCTCGAGGGTTCACCCTATCTGCTGGGTGGGCGACCGACGATCGGCGACTACGGTCTGATCGCGCCGCTCCATGCCCATCTCGGGCGCGATCCCTATCCTGCAACAATCATGAAACGTACCGCCTACCGGGTCTGGCGCTGGACTGAACGCATGAACGCCACAGCTCAGGACGCTGGCGAATATGGACGCCCGCCAGAAGAGCTGTTCCCCGCTGACACCGTCCCTGCGACCGTGAAGGCCCTGCTGCGCTTCATCGCCGAGGATTATCTGCCTGAAGTCCGGGCCTATGTCGCCTTCACCAACGCCTGGCTTGCCGAGCGTCCGGACCTGGCGCCGGGCACGAACGGTCTTGATCGCCCTCAGGAAAGACGCATCGGCGAGGTTGAGTTCGTCTGGCGCGGCCATTCCGTGCGGGTGGGCGTTGTGCCGTATCGGCTCTATCTGCTGCAGAAGGTGCAGGACCTCGCCGAGCGAGCGAGCCCAGCTGACCGCGCCGGCATGCAGGCGCTGCTCGCGGAGACTGGCCTTTCCGACCTTCTGACCCTGCAAACCTCGCGTCGTGTCGAACGCGTGAACAACCTGGAAGTCTGGGGAGACCTCAAATGACCATCACTCAGGTCGAAGTGCGCCGTAAGTCGTTTGGAGACACGCGGGTGACGGAGCGACCGACGCCCGCGCTTGCGGATGGGGAGGTGCTGGCGCGGATCGATAAATTCGCGCTCACCGCCAACAATGTCTCCTACGCGCTGTCGGGCGACATGATCGGCTACTGGAAGTTCTTTCCGGTTGAAGAGCCCTGGGGAATTGTGCCCGTCTGGGGTTTCGCTGAGGTGATCGAGAGCCGGTGCGAGGCGGTGAAGGTGGGCGAGCGCATCTGGGGGTTCCTCCCCATGGCGTCGGAAATTGTGCTCCAGCCGGGCCAGGTTTCGGACAGGACCTTTGTCGATGAGGCCGCGCATCGCGCCAGCCTGCCTGCGATCTACAACTCCTACCAGCGCACCGACAGCGACCCGGCTGCTCTCAAGGCCATGGAGGACGAGCGGTGCATCCTGTTTCCGCTTTTCTCGACGTCTTACCTGCTTTACGACTACCTGATCGACAATGCGTTCTTCGGCGCCCGCCAGGTGCTCGTCGGCAGCGCTTCATCAAAGACCGGTTACGGCCTGTGCAACATGTTGAAGCGCCACGCCGGCGCTCGCGCGCAGGTCATCGGCCTCACATCGCCACGCAACCTGGACTTCGTTCGCGCGCTCGACTGTTGCGACGAGGTCCGCACCTATGACGAGATCTCTTCGATCGACGAATCCGTATTGTCGGCCTTCGTAGACATGTCGGGTGACGGGGCGATCGTGGCTGCGGTTCATGACCGGTTCGGCGCGAATCTGAAGCTCAGCTGCGCGGTCGGCGCAACCCACTGGGGCTCGGAGCGCTTCCGCCGCGACAGCGTGGCAACGCCTCACAATTTCTTCTTTGCGCCCGGCCAGTTCCTGAAGCGCGAGCAAGACTGGGGACCCGGGGAGGTGATGCGTCGCGCCGCCGCCGAAGCCGCGCGCATTTCGGTAGAAGTGCGCAGCCACATGTCGATCCGCCCGGTCAATGGTCCTGAGGCGGTTGCGGCCGCGTTCCGTGAACTCGTTGCCAACGAGACGCCGGCGGATGTCGGGGTGATCGCCACCGTTGGCGAACGTTAGGAGAAGAAACCGATGAGCCCGAATTCAATCACTACCCCAGCAAGGCTATCATTATTGGCTTTGATCCTGGCGCTCGCCGCGCCAGGCGCGGCGTCCGCCGATGCTGCAGCCGCCAGGGCCTGCGCGAGCACGCTCTCGGTTGAGGGGCGGATGATGTTCGAGGCGGCTGCCGCGAAGGTGAAGCCGGGTAACAACCTGAGAGATGTACTGATGAGCGAAGTGCGGGGTCTGGTTATGTCGGGAAAGCTGTCCCGTGACATCGCGCAGAAAAACGGGCCTGCTGTCGGGGAGTGTCTGAAAAAACTTCAAAGCTAGACCAGGCGGACACACCAACGGTGACGCTCGATTGCCGGCTGCTGATGGCCGCGCGCTTCCAGCGCTGACGCTAGCGCCTGATGGCAGGATATTCGCGTTGGGCAGGACGGGGACAGCGCAGCATCTGATTGCACCGATGGTGGTCGACTTGGGCGTGTCTGCGATTTCTTGCGTGGGCCGCAGACGGACAGGCGCCCGAGCCAAAGGGTGACCAGGCATCAGGGCAGGTAAATCTGTTGCCCGAGGCGCGTGAAGGCTTTGCAATTGACTCAATGAAGTGGCATTGTAAATGCCATAAGAATGGACGGCGTTACAACGCCAGCAGAAAGGACCTGTCATGACGCTCGAGGAAATCACGACGCAGATGCGCGCACGCGTTGCCGCCAAGGGCGGGATCAAGGGCAAGACCATCAAGTTCAACTTCGGCGACGATGGCTGTGTGCGCATCGTTGGCTCGTCCGATCCTGCAAGCGTTGACAACGATAACGGCGCGGCTGACTGCACCGTCAACGTAGCCAAGGCGGACTTTCTGGATATCTCCGCTGGTAAGCTCAATTCGATGAACGCGTTCATGGCCGGCAAGTTGAAGGTGGAGGGCGATATGGGCCTTGCCATGCAACTAGGCACGCTTCTCGGCTGATCCCGGCTTCATCCGGCCGCAACGCTTAGTCCTTCTGCGCTCAGGTCATGCGTAGATTCCGCTGAGCGGCACAGGGGCTCTCGCGGGGGGACAATGAAGCTGTGGCTCTGACTCGTTGCCGCTGTCTTCGTCCTCATTTGGGACAACTGATGCTGCGAATACCGCACAAGTATGTGCACCATGTTTTCGGCATCCTCCAGTCCGGCTTGACGTCAGGACTTGTCTCCGCAAGTGCGAGCGCGCCCTTGGTCGCACCAGGCTCGTTCCTGAGTCACTGGCTGGGCGCCTGGTTGCTTTCATGGCTGATGATGGTTCCGGTCGTCGTGGTTGCGGCGCCCGGAATTCGTAACGTGGCCAATTTCCTGACCCGAGATGGAAGCCGCTGACCGGACAGGGCGGAGGTTGGTAAGCCGTCCAACCCGGGCCCGCGAGAGTAAAGCGAGCAAAGCTAAATTGCTGGAAGCGCCAGATCTGGTCGGGCGCTAGCGTTACGAATGGTCCAACATTATGGTCGTATTCCGCAGCGAAGCCGCGTCCGAAACACTTCGGCTTCTACAAGCTACATGAGCGCAGTGGTCGCGGACAAACCTCAGCGACTTGCCGGTCAGATGTTCCGCTTTAGATGGTCGCGTTTCATAGCACGCGGTGTGCGACCCTAGAGAGCCCTGCTGACTGACAAAGACCGCTGGCATGCGGCAAGAAGATGGATCCACATCCCTGATGTTGTATCTCGTCGTCGCTTGACCATCCGCCACAAAATAGGCACGACAAATGTCAATAGAGCGGGGTGCTGGCGTGAAGTCATTTCTGGTGTGGATTCCGGCGATCATCATCTACGGGCTGTTCCTTGGCTGGCATCAGAACTGGGGTGGCCCGCTTCGTGCGGTCGAGATCAGCAATATCATGCAACGCCTCGAGGCGAGCGAGGTCGGGGCGAGCGGCCGCAACGAAATCGAGACAATGCGAAAATTCCTGGAAGCCGATGACGGACGGGAATTCTACATGCTCAATCTCGTGCGGGTCGACCCAGGGGAAGTGAAGGGTCCCGATGGCGTCGTGCGTCCGGCCCGTGAGGTGATCGAAGGGTACACCAAGATGTTCATGCCATCACTGTTTGCGCGCGGCGGCTACCCTGCCATCGTGGCGCGCAAGCAAGGCGGATACTTCGATGCCTGGGGCGTCGAGGCCGACCCTGGTTGGTCGATCATCGGCTACATGCGCTATCGAAGCAGGCGAGACCTTGCAGAGCTTGTGCTTGATCCGCGTTTCGGGGGCGCTCACGACTTCAAGTTTGCCGCCATGCCCAATACGTTTTCATTCCCAACCCAACCGGAGTTGCAGGCTCTACCCAGCCCGCAAATCTGGGTGGCGGCATTGCTCGCCCTGTTCGCTTCATTCGGACAGATCGCCTGGCTGTTAGTGGGAAAGGCTGCCGGCGCTTCGGCCACCCGTATCTGACCTGCGCCGGCTTCTGCAGCCCAGCCTCGTGGGCTGCGCTCAACAAGTCGGGCTTTAGGTGATCCGTCCGTGTCTCAGCCCGCACACACGACATTCTGTCCCATGGGCGCTGGATCGACCGTCCACCGATAGTCTGCGAGCGTCTCACCCCTGGCCACACTGTCGTCGACGCCTGCGTCCTGATAAATCGGGTGTATTTGGTCCTCGCGGGCACATCAGCGCTCGCAACAACTGGCTCAGGCTCAAGCGCTTTTTTTCCGCCCGCTCGCGTCCGAACTTCCCGGTTCTATGGTTGACGTGTCAGCTCCGGATGAGGGCTGACGCATCGTTGAGGTTCTGCTCATCAAGAATCGCTACCAGGGCGTTTCGCGTCGCCTTCTTCAAAGGCTGTACTCCCGGGGCATCCAGGCGCCCGCCAAAAAGCGGCGTCATTGCTTGCGGCGTAGGTTGACAGACGCTTATCACGCCATTGGAACGAGTAGACGATCAACCAGCTACTCATGGCAAAGTCTAAGGCTGCTGCGCAGCGACAAGGCACGTCGCCGCTTCCTCGACAAAAGTCACGGTGATCGCTTTGCCGGGGCTGATCTTTTCTCCATCGATCATCGCCGGGATCTCGACGCCATCGACAGATTTAACATGCAGCGTGTCTGCCGGCTGCATTGAGACCTCTTCCCGCATGCGCCAGAGCATTCCTCATGAAGTGGACACGGCAGCGCTGCCAGGTGGCGCCCAGCACCTTGGCGATCGCCGCCTTGAGGCCCTGGTGGGCGTCGGAGACGACCAGCTTCGCGCCACGAAGCCCTCGTCGCATCAGCTTTCTCAGGAAGGCTGTCCAGAACGTCTCGGCTTCGGAGACGCCAATATCGAGGCCGAGAATCTCACGCCGGCCATCGGTGTTGACGCCAACAGCGATGGTCACCGCCACCGAGACGATGCGGCCAGCCTGGCGCACTTTCACATAGGTGGCGTCGAGCCAGACATAAGGCCAGTCGCCCTCGATCGGGCGGTTGAGAAAGGCCTGCACCTTGTCGTCGATCTCGGCGACCAGGCGGCTTACCTGGCTCTTTGAGATGCCTGTCATCCCCATGGCCTGGACGAGAGAGGTGGCTCGGTTTGTCTGAACAGGTTCCGGGGTTGGGATAAGTGGATTTCCGCCTCGGTTATGCTGCGGCCGGGATTGGCTGCAGCTGGTTGAAGTACGCCTCGTCCGGTGTTTGCCGGTCAAG
>Ga0247835_1001118_pt1 | contig 34601 bp, 33 predicted proteins | sample LaCtaG_3_FD_189912 | JGI IMG/M metagenome (GOLD analysis project Ga0247835, IMG submission 189912) | Freshwater microbial communities from meromictic Lake La Cruz, Castile-La Mancha, Spain - LaCruzMarch2015_13.5m | ecosystem: Environmental > Aquatic > Freshwater > Lake | place: Spain: Castile-La...
ACAGCCATTCACCTTGGGGCCAAGGAATTTCTGACCTTCGACGAGCGTCAGCGCACGCTGGCACAGCACGCCGGCCTGAAGATTCCTTTGTAAAGAAAACCAGAGCTGGGGACATTTCTCGCCCATGAGGACGAGCCACAGGCGAATGTAAATTTCCCCATGGGTAAATGTCTCATGGCGTCGCTCAAAGCGGAAGCTGCGCAAGCCGAAAACCACGCAAGCCCATAGGGACTTCACCCCGTGGCATTCAATTATCCTAAATCCGGCAGTTGAAAAACGAAAATGGCGACGATCACCCCGTTGCCAGGGTCGGCAGGCCGGTATTTTGGAGTTTGGGTTGGATAAATTTCTCAAAAATCCGCAGCAGGATGAGTTCCCAGCGTTGTGGGTTAGTCAACTGCTCCGCAGTAGTGATCAAACCCTGTAAAAAAGCGCTGGCTTCAGCGAGTTTTGCCTTGATGCTGTTACTTTTGCTGTGGGTGAGGCTGATGTTGATTTGCGTTTGTCCAGCGTGCTTGGTTTGGCGGCCCACCCCGCCCAGAAGTTCGGGGCGCGTTGTGACGGCTTCCCGATGTTTCTCGGTATCCACAAGTCTCGCATAGAGGCTCCACCAGTTGTAAATCTGGGCTATGAGGCGTGCCGTGACTTGGCAGCGGTCTATGTCTTGGGTGGTAAATCCGGCCCATCCCCACTGGTTTTTCAACTCATCGAAGGGATTTTCGGCATCACCCCGCTCGCGGTATAGGCGAACCAAAGCATCAACCCCATAGGGCATGGTGCTCGCAAGGACAATGTATTCATGGGACTCGGATTCCACGGGCAACATGCCGTAGTGCGTCAAGAGAGGTGTAGCATTTTTTGTCGCTTCTGGATTCTCCTTTTTGACGAGCCTGCGGGCTATGATCACGCGGCGCTGGCGACTCCATCCGCTCAATCTCACTTCGCCCTCGATGCCCTCAAATCCCTGACCGCAATCCACCCATCCGCCTTGCCGTTCCATCAAGGAAATGAGGTTTTTGATCTTCACGGTTTGCCTGAGCTTAAAAAGATAGGGGATGTTTCGTTTTTCGCACGCGAGCATATTGGCCTCGCTCCCGTAGCCGCAGTCCCCACGAATGCCTTGCGGGCGGCATTCGACGGGCAGGGAGTCGATCAACTCCCACAGTGCCGGCATTCCATACGATGAGGAGCTTTGCTTTCCGGGGCGCACCTCCACATCCAGACACAAACGCAAGCGCGCGATCCAGTAAGTGTGGTAGGCATGGCTCGGGCGTCCTGGCTTATGCGGGTTGTAGCCAACCTCCGCGCCCTCCTGATGCCCAAAAACCGTCTTCACGGTGGTGTCGATATCCAGCATCCATGGCTCGTAAAGCAAGCGCTCCCAAGTTTCCCGTAGATGCTTGCGCTGCCACTGGCGCGCCTCCATGGGATCAAACTTCTTGAGATTGCGCCGTGCACTATCCTCGCTCACGACTTTATTCATACCGAGCATCGCCGGACTCACCGCATCAAATCGCACGGCGCTCACATGAGCGTAGCGGGTATGGCCACATAAAATGGAAAAGGCCAGTGAGCCCAATACGTCCTCGTGACTTGGAGCGTTCGGACTCGTAAATCCAAAGGGCGCATCTTTACAGAAATCCTCCCATCGCCCGCCGGCGTGCAGGAACTGCGCAAAGAACACCATTTGCCCCAGAGGAGTCATCGGTGCCGAGTCATCCCACTGCACATGGTAGCGCCCTCCTCCCGTATCAACAGGCATTGGGCCCGCAGCTTTGCTGCTGTTTTCGGGCGAAATACTCTCGAGATTTCCCTCACCCACAGGGTGAGCCGTTTCAGACAAGGCTTTTGATTCCATCAACCATACCGCAAGCAACTTCCACGCCTATTCCAAATCGCCAACTGCCAGATTTAGGTTAAAATATCTATTCATTAAGGCAAGTTATTCTTTTTATATTAATTGCAAGAATGAATGGATTGAAATGAATAGATTTCAAAAGCGATAAATCGCCGCCACGATCATTGAGGCCGCTGTGGAACTGGGTTGCACCACACTTTATTCCGAAGTCCTGAACCACGGTCAGAATTACGACGAAGTCAGGCTGGTGAATCTATTTCTGGGCTGAAAGCCGATAACAATGCGGCATAATCTTTACAGCGTTTCCACCAGATTACCTGCGGCGCAAGCCTCTCTCGGAGACACCAAGACACGGAAAAAACTTCTCGGCCGGAACGCCGAGGTCCTCGTCGGCATAAGCACCTCACACCTCTGACTGCGTCAACTCCGCAAAACCCAATGCGTCAAAATGCGGAGGCAATTCTTGCGCTTGCTGGATTCAAGCGCGTGATTAAAATGATTAAATATCAAAATTTTATGCTGACTCTTTAAACTCCGTCTCGGCGAAATGATCGCGATCAAAAATGATTCAAACCCGCCATCCCCCAATGAAAGTCAATGTGCCAGGCGCAAGCGAATCCAACATCGATAAAACCTCCGGCATCAACAATCGGGTATCCGCAAGACGATTCGTCTTCGCTCGCAGAGCCACCACCGCCAAGCCCAACCTCTCCACATTTTGCTGATGGAAAATCCCGCCATCGATTGTGATAAACACATCATAACCAGACTCAAAAGCCCTTCTCAACAGCGCACCATTTTTTGTCCCGCTCCAGCCAATCAATGGCACCGAATCCACCGCATGCCCCGCCAACTCGCGCGACAAACGCCAGTCCAGGTTTTCATCTAGAAGAATGCGCACTTGATGTTAATGCATTGCCAAAGCATGTTCGCGCGACTCCTCCAAAAGCGAAATCACCTGTTCCCGACGAACGCTCGGGAATCCCTCCAGAAAATCCTCGATCGAATCCCCCGCCTCCAAATGGTCAAAAAGACTTTCCACAGGCACACGCGTGCCAGCGAAAACCAACGCCCCACCCAAAACCTCCGGATTTTGCGAAGCAACCTTCATATGATAGAAAACTTAATCCCCGCCTCCCAACAATCAACTTTTTTCATTCCCATCATTAAAATTCCAATCAAAAATCACGCCTTCAGTATAGAACAACCGCCAATTGGAGTGAATTGGAGTGAATTGGAGCAATCTGTGAGAATCGGATAGTGGATGTGGTAACTGGGAAGGGGTCGAGTGTCGAGTGTCGAGTGTCGAGTGTCGAGTGTCGAGTGTCGAGTGTCGAGTGTCGCCCTCAAACACCTTTCGCACTGAAAGGCGCGCAAAACCAAGGTTGAAACTACACAAGCTTGCGGTGCTTGAGGACGACAAGCCAGATAGCTGTTGTCGCAATGGCGGCGAGTCCGGCCAGAAGGCCGAAGCGTTCGGGCCAGCTGGGAAATGGGACAAGCGTTCCGTAAAGAGCGAGGACGGGATCGACTGTCGCTGCGGGGAAAACGAACCAACGCCAGAGGGGCTGAAATTTTGAGGAGCGAAACAGCAGCACGAGCCCGCCAATGGCGAGGGTGATATCGATGAGCGGCCCAATCGACAAACTCTGGCCTACGATACGCGCCAGCCCGAGACGCTCTGGCTTTTCATGGGACTTCAAATGCGGGTCATGACAATGAGGCGCGCAGGTGCGGATTCTGCGGGATTCGAATCCTTGGCGCGGGTGATGAAAATTTTAAACGGCTCGGCGATCCGTGTGGGCCTTCTCGCCGGACCGGACTGGCCCGAGCAGATAATCGGGGTTGAGCTTTTTTAGGGCGGGAAGGGTGAAGAGACCATCCTTGCGAATGAGTTTGCCGTCGAACCACACCTCTCCACCGCCGTAGTCGGGGCGTTGGATGCAGACCATGTCCCAGTGGATGCGGCTGGTGTTGCCGTTTCCCGCCGTTTTGTAGGCTTGGCCGGGCGTGAAGTGGAAGGAACCAGAAATTTTTTCGTCGAAAAGAATGTCACGCATCGGGTGGAGGATGTGTGGGTTAAATCCAAGCGCAAACTCGCCGATAAAGCGGGCACCGGCGTCGCTATCGAGGATGCGGTTGAGGGCGGCGGTGTTATTTGCCGTGGCGTTTTCCACGCGGCCTTCAGAGAATTCCAGGCGCACATTGTCGAAGGCGTGGCCCTGATAAATGCTCGGGACATTGAAGGTCACATGGCCCTCGACGCTCTTCTTCACGGGGCATGAAAAAACCTCTCCGTCGGGAATGTTGCGGTCGCCGCCGCAAGTCACGGAACCGATGTTTTTGATCGAAAAGCGAAGGTCGGTGCCAGGCCCCTTGAGATGGACTTTGTCGGTGCGATCCATGAGTTCCTTGAGCGCCGCCATGCCAGGAGCCATGCGGCCGTAGTCGAGCGTGCAGACCTTGAAGTAAAAATCTTCGAAGGCGGGCGTGCTCATCTGCGCCTGCTGAGCCATGGCAGGAGTCGGCCAGCGGAGGACGACCCACTTGGTTTTGTTAATGCGCCAGTCCATAACAGGACGCATGGCACCAGAAATGACGCGCATTTTTTCATCCGGCACATCGGACATTTCGGTAATGTTGTGGCTGCCGCGCACGGCTATGTAGACCTGCATTTTTTTCATGCGGGCGAGTTCGACGGAGCGGGTTACCGCGAGTTGCTCGACCTCGGCTCCGAGCGCCATTTCGCGACTGATGCGCGCATGGTGATATTGGACAAATGGCACGGCCCCGCAGGCGCGTGTGGCGCGGATGAGTGCGATGGCAATCGCCTCGGGCGCATCGAAGATATCGATGAGCACATTTTCGCCGGGTTGGAGTTTAGTAGAGTGCCGTGTCAGAACATCGGCAAGTTGGTCACAACGTGGATCGTGCATAGAGAAAATCAGCGTGGGAATCTCGAGGACAGTTCGCCCAGGCGTTGGGCGGCGTAAGCCGAGAGGGCCGGACGGAAAAGAGGAAGGAGGAATTTGACCAGATTGAAAAGCATACCAAATAAGCCGTGCCGACTACGGCGGGCAGGCTCGCTTTTTCCGGGCTTGGCGCCCTTTTTATTGGAAACAATTTTCGGCGCCTTGCGCGTCTTCGGGCCGGCGAGAATGTAGCCAAACGCGGCGGCACTCCCCAGCCAAGCGAGCGGACGGGCCGTCACCGAGCGCCGGATTTTGGAAACAAGGTTCAGCTCCTCTGCAATGGATGACGCGTCGCGGGCTATGGCGATGCGGCTGCGGCGAAGCTCCTCAAGAATTTCCTGTTTACTGGTCATGGAGCGGAGGGTTTGCGAAGCGATTCCAAGTCGCGAGAGACTTCGCGGCGGGTTTCCTCGAAGATCGGCGTGCGGCAGTGGATTTTCACATGGCGGGCGCAGATATAAGCCAGCAGGGCGTGCAGAGAGGTGAATCCCCCCAGAATCCAAAGCCAAGAAATCCCGAGGACAAAGGCCGCAAAAAATGCCAAAGCAAAAATCAGAAGGATGTAGCCAAAAGCCGCAAAGAAAAGGGCCGCCAAGAGCATCACGAGCAGACGGACGCCGAGAGCGGCAGCCTCTCGAGACTCTTCGCCCGCAAGAGCTCCCATGGCCTGCGCGTAGCGACCGATTGATCCAACAAAGCTCAGAAGCTCCACCATCAACCCTCGCGAAGCCCCAAGCGTGGCTTTGGTTTCCAAAGCGTGTTAGCGGCGGAGAAGGATACCGAGGATGAAACCAACGCCGACAGCCACAGCCACGGCTTGGAGTGGGTTTTCGCGGATAAAGCTTTCCGCCTGGTGCTGGCAGTCGTGGGCGCGATCGGAGGCATCCGAGTAGATCGAGTTGGCGCGACTGCGTGCATGACCATAGGACGCACTGGCGGCATCGCCGAGATTTTTAGCGGCGGCGCCGAGGTGCTCGCGACCAGTTTCATAAGCGGCTTTAGCCTCTTTTTTCGCAGTGTCACCCACCGTGCGTCCGGCTTGGGCGGCAGCGTCGATGGCTTTTTTTGCGTGTTCGCTGCTGCTCTCGAGTTTTTTGCTCACGATGTTGCTATCAAGTGTTTCGGACATGGTAAAAAGTTGTTGCAATTCCATCCTGCCACGGATTTGCACCTTGGCAAGCGCCTATCAGGCATCGAATATGGGGGGTGTATGACTCATATCAAAGCGTTCGCGCCCGGTCGCGTGGAAATCCTCGGGAATCACACGGATTACAACGGAGGCGTTGTTCTTTCCGCCGCCCTCCAACTTGGCATCACTGCCACCGGCCGCAAGCTGGAGAATGGCGAAATCCGACTCTCCAGCTCGGGGGTTGTCCATGAGGGGGAAATCCAGCGCTCCGCCGGGCTAAAGAAAACAGGCGAGTGGACCGACTATCCTCTCGGTGTCGCCGAGATGCTCGCGCGCGCCGGAGCTGAAGCGGGTGGATTTGAAGTCTCCTATGAAGCCACCTTGCCGACTGGCGCTGGACTTTCGAGCTCAGCCGCCTTGGAAGTGGCGACGGCGGTCTTTCTCACGCGCCTTTACCCATTTAAAATTTCCCGTATGGACCTCGCCAAGTTGTGCCGACGCGCGGAAAATGAATTTGTCGGGGTTAATTGCGGTCTCCTCGATCAGGCCTCCTCCGTTTTTGGGAAAAAAGACCATTTGGTCTATCTCGACTGCCGCAGCGAATCCGTCGATGCCGTGCCGTTTCCCGCCCATCTCGGGCTCCTCATCATCAACTCCGGAGTGAAGCACGCGCTCACTGGCGGGGAATACAACGAGCGGCGCGAGCAGTGCTTCGAAGCCGCCCGCTGCATGGCCGTGCCTTCCCTACGGGACGCCTCCAGCGCACAACTCGAAGCCACCGAAATGCCCGCATTGGCAAAACGCCGTTCACGCCATGTGGTGGGAGAAAATGAACGCGTTTTCCAAGCTATCGAAGCCATGCGATCCGGACACGCCGAGGCGCTCGGACCGCTCATGTCGGCCTCCCACCGCAGTTCGATCGAGAATTTTGAAAACAGCACGCCCGAGCTCGACTTGCTGGTGAGCCTTGCCACCGCACAGCCGGGCTGTCTTGGAGCACGCCTCACGGGTGGCGGATTCGGTGGGGCCATCGTGGCACTTGTTAAGATCGATGATGCCGAGTCTATCCGCTTGTCGGTCGAACAGGATTACGCTTCTCAAACCAAACACAAAGCAACAGGCGTGCTCTGTCGTGCGGGCGACGGTGCCTTGCCTTCGGAGGATTGAAAGCCTTCCGATGAACGATCCCGGACGCAAAACCATCAGCCAACTCCGTGAGGAATGCCGTGGTATTTCACTCGCTGCGCGCCTGCGCGGCCAAGTCGATGAACTGACCAAAAAGGAATCCTCAAACGGTAAGCCCTATTGGGAAATGAAGGTCCGAGACGCTGGCGATGTGCTCACTTTTCGGGCCTGGTCGGATACGGACGCCTTCGCGGCTTGCCAGAGTCTGGCTCGTGGCGAGTGCGTGGAGGTGGAAGGTGAGTTTGCGGTGAATGGAGGCTTCGGATTGGATGCCCGGCGCTGGAAGGTGCGCGTGCTCAATCCGCAGGAGACAGCGGAACTTTTCGCCGGAGGAGAGGAGGAGACGGCTGCTGGGGAAAAGGACTTTGCCGATGTCGGAGAACTTGTGCAAAGCATGCGGGATCCCCGCCTGCGCGGACTTTGCGAGTTGTTTCTCCAGGAATTTGGACCCCGCTTCCAGCGAGCCTCAGCGGCCCGCCACAACCACCATGCCCACCGAGGCGGCCTGCTGCGGCACACCGGGCAGATGATGCGCTCGGCCTCGGCTGTCTGCAGCGCTTATCCTGTTCTGAACCGCGACCTGCTGCTAACCGGCGTTCTTTTTCACGACTGCGGGAAGCTTTGGGAAATGTGTCCCCCGGAGGCGGGCTTCGAGATTCCCCGCGAGTTGCGTGGCGAATTGCTCGGCCACATCAGCATCGGTATTGAAGCCGTCAACGCCCTCTGGCGGCGGCTGCCACTCGAGAGCTGGCGCGGCATCGAGCCCACCTCGGAGGATGTGCGCCTGCACCTCTTGCACCTCATTGCCTCCCACCACGGGGAACTCCAATACGGCTCTCCCGTCGAGCCCAAGACCCCGGAGGCCGTGGCCTTGAACATGGTCGACAATCTCGACGCCAAATTGGAAATGTTCGCAATGGCCTATACCCGCCAGCCGGAAATTGCGCCGGGCATCCACGAGCGTGTCAAGGCACTCAACACCTCCCCCGTCAGACCCCTCCCCTGCTTCAGCTCCCCGGACGACACCACTTCGTCGGCGGATTGATGATCATGCGGGGCACGGGGAAAATTGCGTTGGACGGGGAGGCTTTGCTCCGCCAGTTTACTCGGCTTTTCTAAAACAGGATGCTGACTCTTTCACAGGTGACAAAATCTTTTGGCGGGCGTGTTCTTTTCGAGGACGCCGCGCTTCAAGTGAACGCAGGCGACCGTATTGGGCTGATCGGCCCGAATGGCGCGGGCAAATCAACGCTCTTTTCCTTGCTGCTCCGCAATGACGAACCCGACGAGGGCCAGGTCACGCTGCAGCGCGGAACGAGGGTTGGATATTTGCCCCAAGAAACGGCGGCAGTGAGCGAGAACTCTGTGATGGAGCTGGCCGCAGGCGCCGAGGCGGATGGCCGTGCGGAGGCCATGGCCAAGCGGATTTTGTCCGGCTTGGCGTTTCGCGAGGGCGACTTCCATCGTCCGCTGCGCGAGTTGAGCGGCGGATGGATCATGCGGGCGCACCTCGCACGGTTACTGGTCGAGGAGCCCGATTTGCTTTTACTCGACGAGCCAACCAACCATCTCGATCTGGAGACCCTCGGGTGGTTCCAAAACCATCTCGTGGGTTATCCGGGGGCCATTCTCACTATTTCGCACGACCGTGAATTCCTCAACCTCATCTGCCGGGGGATTGTTGAAATCCGGCACCGCAAACTCATTCGCTACACGGGAAACTACGATGCCTGTCTGGACCAGAAAAAAGCCCGCGAGGAGCAGCAACTCGCCGCCTACCGCAATCAGCAAAAAGAAATTGCCCACTTGGAGGATTTCATCAACCGCTTCCGTGCGAAAGCCAGCAAGGCCGCACAGGCGCAAGACCGCATCAAGCAACTCGGCCGCATGGTGCGCATCGAGGCGCCCGAGTCCGACGAGCCGACGGTGAGTTTCCGTTTTCCACAGCCTCCAAGAGGCGGTCAGCGGGTCATTGCCCTCGAGGGCATTAGGCAGGCCTACGGCGAAAAGGTTATTTATGAGAATCTCAACCTCGAAATCGAAAAAGGCCAGCGAACCGTGCTTGTGGGCCCGAATGGAGCAGGCAAATCCACATTGTTGAAAATCCTCGGTGGCCAACTGGAACTCGAGGCGGGCTCGCGCACACCTGGCCACAACTGCAGCATCGGCTACTTTGCCCAACACCGCACCGAGGGGCTCAACACCAATCTCTCTGTGCTCGAGGAGGTGCAGTCCATTTCCCGCCCAGTTCCCGAGCAGGCTGCGCGCACCGTGCTGGGAGCCTTTTTGTTTCGAGGGGATGATGTCTTCAAGCCGATCCGCGTCCTCAGCGGCGGGGAGAAAAGCCGTGTGGCCTTGGTCAAGCTTCTCCTGGATCCACCGAATTTCCTGCTCCTCGACGAGCCCACGACCCACCTCGACATGCCAAGCATCGATGCGCTCATTCGAGCGCTCAAGCCCTACGAGGGAACCATCTTTTTTGTGAGTCACGATGTGCATTTCATTCGAGCCATCGCCACTTCTGTCATCCATGTGCAGGCCGGCAAACTCACGCCCTATGCGGGGGATTACGATTACTTCCGCGAGAAGTCGCGTGCAGGCGGGAGCGTGAGGTCGGGCACAGTCGCCTCACTGGGAAATTTCCAGCCCGAGGCCGCCGCCGCAAAGTCCTCGGATCAGCCAAAGATGGGGCTCAAGGAAATCAAAGCCCAACGCCGCGCCGAAGCGGAAGTCCGCAAGGCCGAGGCCGCCGAGAAGCGTGCTCGCGAGAGGCGTGTCGCCGAACTCGAGGCGCAGATCCAGACACTTGAAGCCCGCCAGCGTGAACTCACATCCGCCATGGAAGAGAAGGAAACGCACGACAATCCCTCCCTCGCGATGCGCATCAATCGCGAGCTTGCCGATCTGGGAGACTCTCTGGAAAAGGCCAATGCCGAGTGGCTCGCCAGTGCCGCCCAGTGCGAGGCGGAGTCCGCCACTTAGCTTTTTTCGGCAGGGATCAAACGGATGTCTTGTCGCAGGGCGTATCCTCCGATACGCAGGAACTCGTATGTCCACCAAACCTTTGACCGGCCACGAGTGTCCCGGCGACCCGTGCACCATTGTCATCTTCGGAGCCTCAGGAGACTTAACCAAGCGCAAGCTCCTTCCGGCCCTTTACAATCTCAAAGCCCTTAAACTCCTGCCTGAAAATTTCGCCGTTGTTGGCGTGGCGGTGAGCGACAGCAACGACGAGCTTTTTCGGTCTCAGATCACCTCAGACATCCAGCAATTTGCGACCCGTCCGGTCGATCAGGCCGAGTGGGCGGACTTTTCGAGCCGCAGCTACTACATCTCTGGCGACTTCAACAATCCCGACACCTTCCAGCACCTCGGAGCAAAAATCGCAGAAGTCCAGAAGACTTGGAACCTGCCAGGCAATGTGCTTTTTTACCTCGCCATCTCGCCAAGCTTCTTCGGCAAGGTTGTCGAGCAACTGGGAAATGCGGGTCTCACCGACGAAAAACCCGAGGCCTGGCGCCGCATCATTATTGAAAAGCCTTTCGGCCACGACCTGCAAAGCGCGCGCGATCTGAATGCGGACCTCACCAAGCACGTCGCCGAATCGCAGATTTACCGCATTGACCACTACCTCGGCAAAGAGACCGTGCAGAACATCATGGTCTTCCGATTCGGGAACAGCGTGTTCGAGCCGATCTGGAACCGCCGTTACATCGACTATGTCCAGATCACGGTGGCCGAAGAGCTCGGCGTGGAGCTGCGCGGCGGCTACTACGACCACTCCGGCGTGACGCGCGACATGGTTCAGAACCACATCCTATCCGTCCTCTCGCTCGTCGCCATGGAGCCGCCCACCTCGATCTCCGGCGACAGCGTGCGCAATGAAAAGGTGAAGGTCCTCGAGGCCATCCGCCCGATGGAACCCGAGGAGGTCCTGGCCAACACCGTTCGCGGCCAATACGGCGCGGGAATCATCGGCGGCAAAAATGTGCCCGCTTACCGCACAGAACCGGATGTAAATCCTCAGTCGAATACCGAGACTTTTGTGGCTATGAAACTCGAAGTGGACAACTGGCGCTGGGCCGACGTGCCATTCTTCATTCGCAGTGGCAAGCGCCTCGCCACACGCACGACCCAAATCGTGATCGGCTTCAAGCGCACGCCACTCCTGCTGTTTGGAAAGGGTGCGGATGAAAACATCATGCCAAACCGCCTTGTCATCCATGTGCAGCCCGACGAGGGCATCACGATGGATATCCATGCGAAGCGGCCTGGCCCCGGCGTTTCTATTGCGAATGTGCCACTCGACTTCAGCTACAAAGAATTCGGCGAATCAACTGCCGCCACTGGCTACGAGACTTTACTTTATGATTGCATGATCGGCGATATGACGCTCTTCCACCGCTACGACAGCGTGGATGCCTCCTGGCGGATCGTGAACCCTATCCTTGATGTCTGGCAGGCACTGCATCCGCGAGACTTTCCAAACTATGCGGCTGGCACTTGGGGGCCTGACGCGTCCGACCGTCTCATCGAAAAATCCGGCCACTCCTGGCACCAATACAAACTGGATCGCTAAGTGCCCACACGACCTCACCTCATCCTCGCGGGCGACATAGGCGGCACAAAGTCGAACATCGCCCTCTTTGATGTCATCGGCGGCAAGCTCTCCCTTGTGCGTCAGCAGCGCTACCCGAGCGCGGGTTATCCCGGCCTGAATGCCATCCTGCGCGAATTTCTCGCCGAAGAGACCCAGCCGATCCTCGCCGCCGGATTCGGCGTCCCTGGGGTCGTGCACAACGGTCGCGCCAAGCCGACAAATCTCAGCTGGGGCGTGGACGCTGCAGAGATCTCGGTGGAATTTCAAATCCCACATGTCGGGGTGCTGAACGACCTCGCAGCCAACGCCTGCGGCATCGCACACCTGCCAGCTTCGGACTTTGCCATTGTCCAAAGGGGGGCTACCGATGCCCAAGGCAACCGCTGCATCGTCTCTCCCGGAACGGGACTTGGCGAGGCGGGACTCTTCTGGGATGGGCACCGCCACCATGTTTGGGCCTGCGAGGGTGGACACACGGATTTCGCACCCAGAAATGAGCTCGAAATCGCCTTGCTCGAATATCTCATCAAGCAATTCGGGCACGTGAGTGCCGAGCGCGTGGCCTCCGGCATGGGCATTGAAAACATCTACAAATTTCTCCGCGATACAGGTCGCGGCACGGAACTCCCCGCTGTCGCCGAGGCCATGCAAACCCGAGTCGCCGGCGAGGTCATTTCCCGCTTTGCCGACTCCAGCGAATGCCCGATGTGCGCGAAGACCTTGGATATTTTCGTCAACTGTCTTGGCGCGGAAGCCTCAAACATGGCCCTCAAAACGATGGCTACTGGCGGCGTGTTCCTCGGTGGGGGCATACCCGTAAAGCTCCTCAAGCACATCAAAGGCGTGGCATTCCTGCATGCCTTCAACGACAAGGGCCGCCTCTCCTCATTGGTGGAAAATACACCCGTGTTCGTGATCCTCAACGACCAAGCCGCACTCCTCGGAGCAGCCTACCACGCCCTCGAAAAAAGCACCGTCAGGTAAGAGAAGCGCCTTGCCAGCTCAAACGAGCGCGCTGGCCATCGCATACGGGACAGGCAGCGGAATTTCAAAAGTCGGGCGGATTTTTTTCCCAAGCTTGGCGAGCCACTCGTGCGTGGGACAGGAATAGTCGTGTATGGTGAGCAGTGAACCGGCGGCGGATGGCGCAAGCGAGTAGCGGTCGATCTGGATTTTGACCGGGTTGGGATCCCCGTGCATGGCGATCGTCACGGCCGCACGCTTGTTCGGGGTATCCAGCTCGATGTTTTGAATGGTGCCGATGCCGGAGAGGTGTTTTTCCAATTCGGGCTTAAGAAAGGAGACGACCATCCCGTCCTTGGATCCGCCGAGGGCGCTGAGAAAATTTGCGATCATAATTTGTGTGCTGGACAGTATCGAAACGCCTCCCCACAAAGAAAGGGTGAAGTCGCCATGAAGGGCTGGTTTTCTTTCCTCAAAAGCCATAAGACAGCATCCCATGAGCGATCTTGCCTCCTTGCACAAAAGCCTCCACACCGCCGTCAAAGCCCGTCTCGATATCGTGGCCGACCACGCCTTCCGCGACCGCGATGCAGCAGCTCATCTGGAGGCATTGAAAGTCGCAGCGGGCCAGCTCGACACGCTTGTCGGCAGCCTCCCTGCCAACACCGACCCCACACTCCGCCACTACCTCGAGCGCCAGAGCTACACGAAGGCTCTCGCGTGGCTGGAGGAGGCGTGACGGATCCCTTTTCCGCTCCGATTGACCTCGCCGCCACCCTCCGGAGCGGGCAGGTCTTTCATTGGCATCCGAACGCGGACGGCTCTTGGAGCGGGCTCATTGGGGCGATGCCAGCTCGGGTTTCCGAAAAAGACCGGCGGCTGGTGGTCGAGAAGGGCGATCCTGCCACGATTGCGCGGCACTTTGCGTTGGATCATCCGCTGGACAAGATCGCCGCCGCCTTTCCCAGCGACCCGATGAGCCAGGCGGCGCTCACAGCCTGCCAAGGAATGCGCATCCTGCGCCAGCCACATTGGGAATGCACCGCCACATTTATCACGAGTTCCATGAAACAGGTCGCCCACATCCGCTCGATGTCACTGGCGATCCGCGCGCGCTTCGGCCTTGCTGTGGAGGCATCCGAGATTCCAGCCTACCCATCCTTTGAGGTTTTGGCGACCGCTTCGGAGTCCACGCTACGCGACTGCGGCCTCGGCTACCGCGCCGAAAACCTTCTGAAAACCGCGCTCCTTTTGGCTGAGGGCCGGCTGAGCCTGGATTCCCTTTCCAAACAGCGAACCCCCGCGCTTCGAAAATCCCTCATGACCCTTCCGGGGGTCGGAGTAAAGGTGGCGAACTGCATCCTGCTGTTTGCCTATGAGAGGCTGGATGCCGTGCCCATCGACACATGGATTCACCGTATTTTGCTTGCGATGCGAGGAGGCCGCGATGGCACGGCGGCGGAACTCGCGCGCTACGCGAGGCGACGCCTTGGCCCCTATGCCGGCTATGTGCAGCAATACCTCTTCCACCATGCCCGCTCCCTGAAGCGGACGAAGTCTCCAAGCCCCCCAAAAAACTGAAATTTCCCGCCCAGAGGCATTTCACTCTCGCGGGATTGGCCGTCGGTGTGCTTTTTGGGGGGGAATGAAATTGATATCTTGGAACGTCAACGGCATTCGCTCGATACTCGGAAAGGGGTTCATGGATTATCTGGAGGCCGAACAACCCGATGTAATCTGCCTCCAAGAGGTCAAGGCACGGGAGGAGCAGGTGCCACAGACCTTCGAGGGATATGAGGTTTTCTGGAACGCGGCCACCAAGCCCGGCTATTCCGGCACGGCGATCCTGACCCGTAAAAAACCGCTCTCCGTATTCAACGGCATCGGACGGGCGGAGCATGACAACGAGGGACGCGTCATCAGCGCCGATATGGGGGATTTTTTCCTTGTGAATGTCTACACGCCGAACTCGAAGCGGGAACTCACGCGACTCGATTACAGGACGAGGGAGTGGACGCCGGCATTTATCGACCACCTTGTGGCCCTCGAAAAAACCAAACCTGTCATTTTCTGTGGCGACTTGAATGTCGCTCACCACGAGATTGACTTAGCACGCCCCAAGGACAACACGCACAACGCTGGCTTCACTCTGCAGGAGCGCAAGGCCTTCGACCTCACGCTCGCAGCAGGTTTTGTGGATACCTTCCGCCACTTTGAACCGCGCGGGGGACGCTACACTTGGTGGAGCTACCAGAGTGGCGCTCGCGAGAGGAATATCGGGTGGCGCATTGATTACTTCTGCGCGTCTTCCAAACTCACGCCCAAACTCCAATCCGCCTTCATCCACGACCATATCCCCGGCAGTGACCACTGCCCTGTGGGACTGGTTTTGGGTGCCTGATTTTTTTTGAAAAAAATTTTGAACAACGCCATAGAGCAGGAGTCTAACCTAGCAGTTGAGACAACAACTCAGGTCACCGCGGTTCGGTTTTAATTGTTTTTCCGAACCACCAAGCGGTGGCCTGATCTTTTTGTTGCATTTGTCCACTTGCAGCACCAGCGGCATTTGAGTAGGAGGGCGGTATGGAAGACAGCGTGCTTTTGGTCGAAGATGAAAAGGATGTGGTCGATTTGCTGCGCTACCACTTCAGAAAAGCTGGGTTCAAAGTCGAAATTGCGAATACCGGCGACGCCGGTCTTGCCGCTGTGCGCTCCCAGAGACCGGATGCCGTGGTTCTCGACCTCATGCTCCCAGGAATGACCGGTTTGGAAGTGTGTCGTGCCCTCAAAATCGACAGCGAAACGGCTTCCATACCCGTTCTCATGCTGACCGCCCGCAGTGAGGTCAAAGACCGGGTGAAGGGCCTCGAAATCGGAGCCGACGACTATGTCACCAAGCCATTTAGTCCCAAGGAGGTCGTCCTCCGTGTGCAGGGTCTGCTGCGGCGCATACGCAGCGCTGCCGAGGAGGTCAGTATAGTGGAAGTCGATGGCATCGTGATCGATAAATCCACTCTCAAGGCTTCGATTGGCAACGAGCGTCTGGAGTTGACCACCATCGAGTTCAAGCTCCTCCTCACACTCATCCACAACCGTGGTAAAACTCTTTCCCGCGAAACTCTCCTGAGTGATGTATGGGGGTATTCCACTGGAGCAGATACAAGAACGGTGGACACCCACATGCGGCGACTCCGCGAAAAACTGGGTGACCATGCTACAAAGGTTGAAACCGTGCGGGGCCAAGGATACCGCTTCAACGGCCTCACGACACCTTGATCACAATAGAAATTTTCTTATTGCTCGCGGCCGCTATCGCAGCAGCTGGGTGGTGGATTTACCTCCGGTTCATTAAACCCTTCCGCCAAATCAAGCAGGATATTAAGAACCTTTCGGCAGGTCAGTTCCAACTCCCATCCGTGGACTTGGAGTCCTCCACCTACCAATCCACGGCGAGCCATGTTCGACAAATCGCCGAGCGGTTGAGACAACTCGACGAGGAAACAGTGAAAGGCAGCGTGAGTTTGCGAGGCATCCTGTCCAGCATGAAAGAGGGCATCGTCATCGCAGAAAGAAACAAGAAAATCACCCTCGCCAACGAATCGCTACAGGCGTTTTTTCCGGCAGCCAAGTCGCCAGTCGGACGCTCGCTTCTCGAGGTTTTCCGTCGCCATGAGATCGAGCAGGCCATCTCTGTGACACTCGAAGATGCCAAGAAAAGGGACCTTGCATTGATTTTTGATTTCCAACAGCCGGGCGGAACTGTTCTCCAAAAGCATTTCGACATCCACATTTCTCCTATGTTGCGCCAACCCGATGACCCCCCACAGGCGGTGCTTCTTGTTTTTCAGGATGTCACGGCTATCCGCACGCTGGAATCCGCACGAAGGGAATTTGTCGCAAATGTTTCCCATGAATTTCGCACGCCACTCTCGGTGATCAGCGGGTATGTGGAAACTCTGCAAGACGGAGCGACAGAGGATGCCGAGATGACCGCCCTTTCGCTCGGTGCGATCCACCGCAATGTGCAAAGGCTTTCTTTGCTGCTCGAGGATTTATTGACTATTTCCAGCATGGAAGGCAAGGGACGGCGTCTGAATTTTTCAAGACTCGACCTTCGGCGAATTGCCGAGCGCGTCATTGAAAATTTAGACAGCAGCGGCACGGCGAAGAAGGCGATTTTTGAAATCAACTGGGCGCAGGATGCCATCTATGCCGATGCCGATGAGAGCAGGATCGAGCAGGTTTATTGGAATCTCCTGACCAATGCCATCCGCCACGGCGAGACCAACACACTGCGAATCCAAATCACCTCCCGACTCGCTGGCGAGTTCGTGGAAATATCCATCGCCGACAACGGCACAGGAATCCCTCTCGAGGATCAGGCCCACATCTTCGAGCGCTTCTACCGCGTGCACAAACACAGGGCACGCGACGCCGGAGGCACCGGACTCGGGCTATCCATTGTCAAAAATATCATCCTCGCACACGGAGGAGGGATTTCCCTGCGGAGCACGCCAGGGGACGGTGCCACATTCGTAATTCGACTCCCCCTCTCGCAGAAGGAATCCATCCCCTCCAAATAAAAACGTGCAACTATTCCCTATCGGGCGGGTTTACGCCTTCGAACCTATGAAGACTATCATCCCACTCCTCGCCTTGGCCGCACTTTGCGGTTCATCATTCATCACAAGCGCCCAGCAACCCACAGGCACGCCACCAGCACGGGAGGAAAAAGACAAACCCATGGACTGGAAAAAATACCGGGACAAAATGGAGAAACTTCCCGAGGATGTCCGCAAACGCTTCCATGAAGCCAAAGAGGAGGCCATGAAGGATCCCGAAATCCAAGCGCTCCGCGAGAAGACGGAGTCAGCGGCCAAGGAACTTCGCGAGGCCATGAGAAAAGTCATCTCCGAGAAAAATCCCGATCTCGCCGAGCAACTTTCTACATATTTTAAAACATCCCAGTCGGAGCCCAAGAGAAAAGACAAGAAGCCCCGCCCAGATGCAAATTTCGAGGAACCCCTGAAAAAGCTCGCGCCTGCCGAGCGCACCCGTTTGGAGGCTGCCAGAGAAATCGCCAAACAGGCGCCTGCCGTTCAATCCGCCGAAGCCGCCATGCAGTCTGCATCATCTCCCGAGGCACGGCACGAAGCGGCTGAGAATTTCCGCAAAGCGATGCGCGATGCCATGATCACAGCCGATCCCTCGCTCGCGGATGTCTTGGATAAAATCAAACCCGCAAAAAACGACTCGAAACCCGCATCGGCAGAGAAGACGGGCGAGTGAGGATTCACTCCACCACAGGGGGTTTTACCATCTTCGAATCGGAGGTGGTGGAGGCATCCGCCGGAGAGCCCGAGTCCACACTCACATCGGCAACCTTTTGCTTGCGCCAGCTTCCGTCTTTGAGCATGCGGGTGTAAGGGCCTTCCACAGGTTGGGGAGAGAAGAGATCCCTGCGGTTTTGAATCGTTGTGCAGGAGGAGAGGAGGATTATCGCCAAGATGGAGGCAAGAAGGGCGGGTTTCATTTTTTCCATGTAGAGCTCTCTGTGTGAGACCTGTCAAGAATGCGGAGTTTCTGATTTCAGGCCGTTCGCACTCTGACTATCAAGTTAGCTCACGCCCTACATGGAAATCACAGAAAAACTCCTCGTCTCGCTCGGCGGTTGGCCGGTCTTCAAGGAGGCGAAGTCGATTCGCAACGCGGGACGCATCCAAGATGCCGTTTACGCCCCCCCGATTCTCAAAGGCCGCCTGACCGAGGGTGGTCGCGAGTTTTCGGCAGGGCTGAGAATACGGAATCCCGTGGACATCGAGAATCTCTGCCCCTGTAGGGACTCCCGCCAGCGAGGGCTCATCTGCGCCCACTCCATAGCCGTGGCCCTTCAAATCCTCGCACCGGTTGCTGCGCGGCATGCTGTTGCCGAGCAGGCAGCGGCGAAGTCCTTTTCCTCGACCCCTTCCACTTCCGAAGCCCCGCGTGTGCAACTCGGGATCGAAGGCTCCCTGCGGCACCTCGAGGCCGCCATATCCTTCCACTACTCGCAACCCGGGATTCAGAACCCGAACGCCGAGGCCGTCTCGCTTGCAAAGCTCATCGCCTGCGGATTTGAGAATGACAATGGCAAGGCCGTCCTAAGGGGAGAGGACGCCGTTGTGAGATTTTTCGCCGCCGATCTGCCAAGGCTCAAAAAAATTTGGACGATCCGCGAGGGCGAACGCTTTCAGCATGTCACCAAGGACATCGTCCGCTTCGAACCGCGCTTCGCACTCAAGGAGAGAAGCGATGGCTGGCTGGATTTCCACATCCACTTCACCGCTGGCAAAGAGGCTGTCCTCAGCGCTCATGACCTCCAGCGCCTTCTGCAAAGCGGAAAACCGCAACTCAAACTCGCCGACGGACGCATCGCGGTTCCGGATGCCGATCTCGCCTCCGACTTGGAGGAGGTTCTTCGCGACTGCGATCCCTCTCAGGAGCGCGGGGCCTACAAGCTCCGGCAATCCCAGCGCGGGTATATCGAATCCAGCATCGCTGAATGGACGGGGAAAACTCCCCCACCCGCTCCAACGCTCGATGCAAAAGCCCTTGGACCCCTTCGCGAACGCCTGCGCCCCTACCAGATCGAGGGCGCTCTGTGGCTTTTGAAAAGCGCCCGCAACTCTTCGGCTGGCTTGCTTGCCGACGAAATGGGGCTCGGCAAAACGATTCAAGCCCTGGCCATGATGGAGGCGCTACCGGGCCCTCACCTCGTTGTGTGTCCATCCTCCCTCGTTTGGAATTGGAGCCGGGAGGCATCGGTTTTTTGTCCCAATCTGCGCGTATTGACCATCGAAGGCTCTGAACGCGCGGAGCGATTTCCTAAAATCCCGGATCATGATCTGATCATTACCAGTTATGCTCTTCTGCGTCGCGATGCCGAGCACTACAAGGCATTCGTCTTTCCCACGACCATCCTCGACGAGGCACAACATATCAAAAATCCAGGCAGTCAAAACGCACGGGCAGCTTGTGCCATTCGCTCGAAGTCACGATTCATCCTCACGGGAACACCGCTTGAAAACTCCATCCGGGATCTCTGGTCCCTCTTCGACTTTCTCCTGCCGGGCTATCTGGGCACACGGAAGGACTTCCAGGAACGCTATGAAAAACCGCTCGCAGCGGGAGAATCCGCCGGCGTCTGGCCGCGTCTACTGCGCCGGGTGAGGCCCTGGATGCTTCGCCGCAGAAAATCCGAAATCCTCAAGGAGCTTCCCGCCAAGATCGAGCAAGTCGTGCAGGTGGAACTTTCGCCCGATCAAAAAGCCGCCTACACACAGCTTCAAATTGCAGCCCGCGCGGAGGTCGATGCCATGAGGGAATCCGGCGGGGCCGCCCGCATGAAGGTTCTCACAGCCCTCCTGCGCCTGCGGCAGGCATGCTGCGACCTCCGGTTGTTGAATGGCGAATCCGAGGCTCCCTCGGCCAAGCTCGAAGCCCTTCTGGAACTTCTCGGCGAAGCGGTGGATGGCGGCCACCGCACCCTTGTTTTCAGCCAATTCACTTCCATGCTCGACCTCATCGTTCCCTCACTGGATGAGGCGGGTATTTCCTGGTGCCGGTTGGATGGCTCCACAAAAGATCGAGGCGCCGTGGTGGAGAGTTTTCAATCCGACGAGTCGATCTCTGTTTTTCTCATCAGCCTCAAAGCCGGGGGAGCCGGACTCAACCTCACTGGCGCGGACACAGTCATCCATTTTGATCCGTGGTGGAACCCAGCCGTAGAGGCCCAGGCCACCGACCGCGCCCACCGCATCGGACAGGAAAAAGTCGTCACTTCCATCAAACTTATTGCCCGCGACACCGTAGAACAACGCGTGTTGGAAATGCAGGCCAAAAAGAGAATACTCAGCACAGAACTCCTTGAACCCGATTCTGTCACAAGCTTAAGCATCCAAGATGCACAGGATCTCATCGGGTAAAACTCGTTGAGATCAGGGGTCATATCTGCCAACCTTCGCCCATAGATTGATGAAAACTTCCCAAGACCCGATTTCCTTGACGCCAGCATCCAACCCCTCGCCAGCACAGGCGATCGACCTCGAAGTGAAAGATGCGAATCTCATCTTCAATGCCGCCTGGCAGGATTTGGTGGCCGAGGTGGGAATCGAGGGACTCACCTTCCCCAACGAAGTCATTTGGCTGAATGGAGCGCCAGGAGCCGGAAAAGGCACCCAAACACGCTTTATTCAAAACTACCGCAGCCTCACAGCCGAACCGATTGTGGTTAGTGCGCTTCTTGACAGCCCGGCCGCGCGCAAGCTGATTGATGCTGGGATGATGGTTGGCGACCGCGAGGTGACAGGTCTGCTTTTGCGAGCGCTTTTGCATCCTGAAAACCAAACCGGTGTGGTGGTGGACGGCTACCCTCGCACAAAAGTTCAGGTCCTTTGCCTCCGCTTGCTGCATGAAAAACTCATCGCCCTGCGGAATCAATATATCGGAACCCCTCTGGCCTCGCAGTTCCGCAAGCCGATGTTCCATATTGTCGTCCTCTTTGTGGATGAGGCCGAGTCCGTCCGCCGCCAGATTCTTCGCGGTGAGCGTGCCCGCGCCCACAATGCCGCTGTAGAGGCATCCGGAGTCGGCGAGATGGTCGAAACCCGGTCCACGGATCTCTCCGACGAAGCCGCGCGCAACCGCTACCGCACCTTCAAGGAGGTCACTTACGAATCCCTCAAAACCCTGCGCCAAGTCTTCCACTACCACTATGTCAATGCACACGGCACGGTGGACGAGGTGCAAAGGCGCATTCAGGACGAACTCCGCTACCAGAGCTCATTGGAACTCGATCAGAGCACCTTCGATCGCATCTCCCGCATTCCAATCGCCCGCGAGTTGAGCATCCATGCGAGGCAGGAGCTCGTCATGCGCCTCGACTCCTACAATGCGGAGCACCCGGATCTCTTTGAGCAATCCGTGACGCTCATCGATGAAAAATTCATGCCCATCATTCGCCGTCACAACATGTCCGGCCGAGCGCACATCAATTCCGAAAATTCCCTACTCGAAGAGCCTGTCGTGCTGGCGATGATCATCGATATCTTCGCGGACCGCGGCTACGACACCGTCATCGATATCCGCCGCTACGAGGTTCCTGGAAAAATAAATCCAGAGACATGGGAGATCGAAAACCGTGAGAAGATTGTGTGGCGCTTCATTGTCAACTTCCCCGGATCCCGCATCCGGCGCGGCCAATGACCTGCGGTCGCGGAATCCGAATCCGCCAAGTGGGAAGGCACCTGCGGCGCGCATTTTTGCTATTGCTCTTGCTTGGCGCCCTTCCCCTCCTCAAGAGTGCTGAAGAGGAAGCTCCTCTGCGCGTGGGCATCCATGAAAAGCCCCCATATGCACTCAAAAATCCGGATGGCACGTGGAGCGGCCTTGCTCCCAGCCTCTGGCAGGGAATCAGGGATGCCACGGGGCTGAAATACGAATTTATCGAGCTGCCCTACGAGGATTTAATCCAAAAGGTGGCGGATGGAAAACTCGATGCGGCGGCGGGCGAGATCGAGGTCTCTGCGGATGCCGAAAAGCTTGTGGATTTCACCCAACCTTTCCTGACCTCGAGCCTCTGTATCGCATTGGGTAAGACCCATTGGGAATCAGCTTGGAAAAATGTCATGGAAGATTTTTTCAACTGGCGCATCGCGGGATACCTTCTCTTTATCTTCGTAGCGATGCTGGCTATCAGCTTGTTGCTCTGGTTGGCGGAGCGCCATCACGGGACAAAGCATTTTCATGGGGGACTCAGCGGCATTGGTTCCGCTCTTTGGTTTTCAGCGGTGACGATGACTACGGTTGGCTATGGCGACAAAACACCAGCGACCATCACGGGAAGGATTATCGCTGTTTTCTGGATGCTTTTCGGAGTGATTCTCGTCTCGGCATTCACGGCCACAATCACCTCAAGCATTTCCATGGCTCGAAGGGCCAACAGCATCGAGAGCGCTTCCGATTTCCAGCACCTGTCCTGCGGAGCGCTCCGAGGCTCAGTCTCAGCGGACATTCTCACCCGCATCGGAGTCACCACGCATGAATACGAAAGCATTTCCGAAGCCTTTGAGGATCTCCATGCGGGAAAAATCGAAGGCGTCGTAGGCGACCGAAACACCCTCTCCTACGTGAGCAAGGAATTCGCACGCCGCAAGCCGCCGGTTCACTTCAACATCCCTTCCTTCCGCCTGCGCGAAGCCTATCTCGCCATTCCGATTCGCGAAGGCCACAAGGACTATAAACAGATCAACGAGGCGATGCTCCAATTCATCAACTCGGACGAGTGGCTTGAACTCGTTCAAAAGTGGACGGCAAAAACGAGCTCGGCATTCTAAACAAAAGCTGTCCACTTAAGCTCGGCAGAGGGCATTCACCACCACAGTCCCTCCCATGCCCTGCCCGATCTGGACGGCCATGCTTGGCTGCTGCGATGGAAAATACGGGCTTTCGGGAAGGCCGAATTCAGGATCAATACCCGCAGGCCAAGCGGGCCATTTTCCCAAGCGCAAGCCCTCGACAATCAGGGCTGCCTCAAAAAGTCCGGAGGCTGCGAGGGCATGGCCGGTCGTTCTTTTCATGGCGGAAATCCAAGGCAGACTGTTCCCGAAAACACGCCGCACACAGGCCACCTCCGCCGCATCGAACCGGGGCGTTCCCGTGGCATGGAGCGAAACCCAGTCAATCGTGCGGCAGGCCCCTTCTCGCAGTGAGGCCTGATTTTTCGCATTCGTAAGAAGCTCTTCCAGCACGGGGGCTTCAGGATCCGGGGCCATGAGATGCCTCGACTCGTTGGCACAAAAGCCGCCACACCACTCCGCAAGCGGCGCCGCTCCGCGGCGGGTGGCGTGACTCGCGGATTCAAGCACCAGACAAGCGGCACCTTCCACAGGAGACATTCCCGAGCGCCCGGCACTCAAGGGTCGGCAATCGGAATTCCTGGTCACGCTGCCGCCTCGTCCCATGGCGGATTTGAGAACGGGTGACACTGCGGCGTCCGCTGCAACGGCCACTACGGCATCAAGCATTCCCGAGGCGATGAGCGAAGCCGCCAGATACAGAATTTGAGCCCCGGTCGCTGAAGCGGCATTCAAAGAAAAGTCCGCGCCACCGAGCCCATATCGCACGGTGGTAACTGCGGAGATCGCATTTCCCCGCCAGCGACTGATCGAATAGGGAGAAAGCTTTCCGGAGGCCTTCAGATCCTCCTCCATCGCGACCAACCCACCGAGGGAACTCCCGCTCACGCACCCGAAGCCGGAAATGCGGTGTTTAGTGCCCTCCCCCCGCAGGCGATTACGCTTCGGCGGCAGGCCGGCAGAGTTCCAGGCGCGCTCCACCACGGCCAAGGCGAGAAGTTGATGTCTCGAGAGGATACTGGAATCGCCCGCTTCCAGTCCTGCGATCTCCGCCAGAGCATTGGAAGCGGGAAGCAACCCGCTCACGGTCTTGTCGGCACACAGTAAATCAAAAAGACCATCCAAAGAATCACATCCACCGGTCAGAACGCTACAGCCGGTAACAAAAACGCGGTGGGAATCAGAAAGGGAAGACACCCGTTATTGATAATCGACGGATGCCGTCAATTGAACGCAAAAGTGAATTTCAAAGCCCTTGGCCGCCGCACTTTTCGAGCCAACTCAGACCCAGAGTCGGCGATCCAAGGTGCGGTATTGGATGGCTTCGCCAATGTGGTCGGGGGTTATGGATTCGCTGCCTGCGAGGTCGGCGATGGTGCGGGAAACTTTCAGGATACGATCATAGGCTCGCGCGCTGAGATGGAGATCCTCCATGGCGTGGCGGAGCATTTCGAGGGAGGTGTCGTCGATGGCACAGAATTTTTTGATCTGACTGTGCGACATTCGAGCATTGGAGGCGGTTTTTCTTTCAACGGTGAAACGCTTTTTCTGCAACTCGCGCGCTTGGAGGACGCGCTGGAGAATGGAGGCTGAGGACTCAGCAGATCCGCCGCCGGAGAGCTCCTTGAAAGCCACAGCAGGGGCTTCGACATGGATGTCGATGCGGTCGAGAAGCGGACCGGAGATGCGGTTGCGATAGCGCTCGATCTGGACACTGGAACAGCGGCATTCGCGCTGCGGGTCGCCGTGGAATCCGCAGGGGCAGGGATTCATAGCCGCAATCAGAATAAATTCGGCAGGGAATGTCATGGTGCCGGCAGCACGGGAAATGGTCACCTTGCCGTCTTCAATCGGCTGGCGCATGACCTCGAGTGTGGAGCGCTTGAATTCCGGCAACTCGTCAAGGAAGAGGACGCCATTGTGCGCGATGCTGACCTCCCCCGGCGTTGGGTTTGCAGATCCACCCAAGAGTCCGATATCGCTGATGGTATGGTGGGGCGAGCGGAACGGGCGCTTGGAGACGAAGGCGTTCGACTCGTCGAGCAGACCGCAAATGCTGTGGATTTTTGTGGTCTCGATGGCCTCATCGAGGGTCATGGGAGGAATGATCGTCGGAATGCGCTTGGCCAGCATACTCTTGCCGGAGCCGGGTGGGCCTATAAGCAGGAGATTGTGTCCGCCAGCCATGGCGACCTCGATGGAGCGCTTGACTTGGTGCTGGCCTTTGACCTCTGAGAAATCGACATCGTCGCTGGAACCCGCTGTGAGTCGCTCGGCGGCGCTGCCGCGCACGGGCGTAAGATCCTTTTTCCGAGCGAGAAATTCATAAGCCTCACGCAGATTTTTGACCCCATAGACCTCGATGCCTTCGACGATTGCAGCCTCGGCGGCATTCGCGGCGGGGAGGATCACGGCTTTCATCCCTTGGTCGCGCGCTGCCACCGCGATGGGCAGGGCACCTTTGATTGGGCGAATCTCGCCGGTGAGGGCGAGTTCACCAATCACGAAACAGCGCTCCAGACGCGGAAGCTCGGCGCGCTCGGCCACGGCGATCATCCCAACAGCTATGGGCAGGTCAAAGCTCGGGCCTTCTTTTTTAATATCCGCTGGAGCGAGGTTGATCGTCGTCCGCTCGCGGGGCCAGCGGAAGCCGCTGTTGGAAATGGCGGTGGTGACGCGATCCTTGCTCTCGCGCACGGCGGCATCGGGAAGGCCAACGACAATGACAACCGGGCTTCCAGAGCCGGTGTTCACTTCCACTTCGACTTGGATCGCCTCGACCCCCTGAAGCGCGGCTGAGAACACGCGAGTAAGCATGAAAGTTTTGTAACAGAGGCCAAGGGAACTTTCCAAGCTGGGATTCCTGTTTCGATCGATCGAGGAGCCTGCTAAAATTTCCCAATGCAAAATCCCTACGAGTCTCGAAAGCTGGTTGATGAGTATCTCTTTTTTCACTACGCCACATTCACCGAGGCGGCCGGTGACCTCCCGGTTCCAGAGGAGGCATGGGGTTTCCCCACACGGGTAGTCACCGAGCTCATCGACCGCTCATCCACTCCCCACCGAGCATTGGATGTAGGCTGCGCAGTCGGAGCCTCGTCCTTCGAACTCGCCCAGTCGATTCCCCATGTCACAGGCATCGATTTTTCCGAGGCATTCATTGATGCCGCGCAGGCATTGAAAACCACTGGATCGTTAGAGGCCAAAGTGGCGTTCGAAGGCAAGTGCGAGCAAGCATTCCAAGCACAAGTCCCCTCAGGGATCGACCGTGGGCGCGTTCATTTTCAAACGGGAGACGCGATGGATTTGCGAAATGACATCGGAGTTTTTGATGTCGTGCTGGCCGCGAATCTCATTTGTCGTCTACCGCAACCGATGCGATTCATCGAGCGCCTGAAGGATCTCATCGTCCCCGGCGGGCAGTTGCTGCTTGCGACCCCCTTCTCCTGGCTGACGGAATTCACGCCCGAGGAGAATTGGCTGGGAGGAACGGGGGCTTCGCGTCCCTCGCATGAAATCCTTGCAGAGACTCTGGAGCCGGCGTTTTCTCTTGAACTCACAAAAAATCTCCCATTCCTCATCCGTGAACATTCCAGAAAATTCCAATATGGCATCTCCCTTGGCACCCGCTGGCGCAGGCGTTGACTGGGATGCACGCTATGTCGCCGGCGATACGCCGTGGGACAAAGGTGGCGCCCACCCGGCACTGCGGGATTGGATGAAAAAACACCCTCTTCCGGGCAGGGTGCTGGTCCCAGGTTGCGGAGTAGGCCACGATGTGCGCGCGATTGCCGCAAAGGGGGCCGCGTTCGTTCTCGGACTCGACATTTCGCCCTCGGCGCTGCGACTGGCCGAGAGTTTTTTGAAAACCGGCAACGAAACTTATCTCAGAGGTGATTTTTTGACCGGTGAGGCCGTGCCTGCAGATTCCTTTGATGCGATTTTTGAGCACACCTGCTTTTGCGCCATCCCACCCAGCCGTCGGGGCGATTACGCGAGGGCATCCCACGCCGCACTGGACGCCGGAGGGTTGCTGCTTGCCGTGTTTTTTACCAATCCCGAGAACTCAGACCCCCACTCACCCCCCTTCGGATGCGACCCTGCCGAAATCCGAGCCTGTTTCGAGGGAGACTTTGAAATCCTCGAAATGACCACATGCACTCCGACATTCCCTGAAAGGCTGGGGCGTGAAACGCTCGGCCTCCTCCGCAAACGGCCTGCAGCGTAAAGAATACTCCGCATATCTCCCTTTCCCTTTTCAATACGCCTTTGATTTTTGGCCAGTAGAGGATATTGAGTTTGTGCAGCCACCATGAGCCAACCACCCATTCCCCAAATGCCTGTTGGGACAACTTTTCGGGTTTCCGCCGCCCTGCTGGGAATCTTTCTGATCCTGCAAATAGGGCTGGTCGCCCTGCACTTCGCCCCACTCCTCCAAAAAGAAATCGTTCAAAAAATCACGGCAAAGACTCCCCCCCCGGTTGAGCAAGTGGCAGCAGCCCAAGCGCCAATCGCGGCGGTCCAAAGCACGCCTCAGCCCGTTGAGTCAGGGGCTCAAATCGATGAGGCGCTCATGCAAAGGATCACCCGCCTTGTCGATGAGTCGGACAAGGCTTTTCGAGTGGGCGAATACGACCTCGGTTTGGGGAAAATCCAAGAGGCCGATAAAATTCTGCCAGGCGATCCCGGGGTTATGCTTCGTATCGGGCGCCTGCTGGAGAAAAAAGGTGACATCTTGGCAGCCTCGGACTCCTACAAAAAAGTGCTTGCCCTACCGGACCTTTCCACCGAGCTCCGCGCCCAGACTCAACGGAAAATGGGGATGCTCAGCCTACCTGAGACGGCCCCGGTGCCAACGGTGCTGGCTACTGAAGCCGGCGCCGACATGCGGGATGAGTTTGGACTCCAGCCCGGGGCGAATCTCGGAATCATTGAGACACTTCAAAGCGATGGCCCAAACAACACAAAAATCCTGCGCATATCGATCAAGTCCAGACCCAAACCGGCCGTGGACCCCCAACTCACAGCAGTGCATGTTTTCTTTTACGAACGCGATGAAACCGGCCAAATCCAACTTACAAACTCTCAGGTGCTCACCGAATGGATCAGCCCACCTGTCGATTGGAGCAACAACGAGCCGGAACTTTTGAACGCCATCTACACACCCGCTGCGAATCCCACATTCACCTATGCGGGCTATGTGGTCGGAATCTACTACAAGAACGACCTCCAAGACACGCGGGCCGATCCCGGATCGCTTGCGGCCGACCACCCCCTGCCACTCTACCTCTCCAGCAAACCCTAATGAAGACGCTCATAGCACTCGGCGATTCCGATACCTCATCAACCCTCGCACTGTCCCTGACAGCACTTGGCAAATCCGATCCCGGGCTGGCCACAAACTCGGACGCCGCCATCGAGTGGATTAACACCAATGGAGGCTGCGACCTACTCATCTCGGAAGTTTATTTCACCCCGCTGGATGGATTTTCCCTCCGCGATGCTCTCCTCCCCTACCTGCCTGATCTGAAGGTGATATTCACCTCGCCGCACGACATCTCGCCCTATGTGGAGCGTCTCGCCGGAGCGCCATTCCTTTCTCAACCGATCACAAACGTATCCCTCGCGCAGGCCCTGACAGAACTCGGAATCGCCGACGAATCTCAGGCGGCCCCTCCAGCTCCTAAGCCCGTTGCTGCCGCTGCGCAGCCAAGGCCTGCTGCAGTCGCTCCAAAACCAGCCGCTGCCCAACCCGTGGCAGCCGCTGCCGTTAGGCCTCAAGCCACCGCTGCCCCCAAGCCCCAAGCTGCTGCAGCCAAGCCTCAAGCTGGAGTTGCGGCGACGGCCAAAGTGGCAATGAAACCCGTAGCCAAGGGCGTGGCAACACCTGTTGCAAAAGCCCAGGCAAGGCCCGCTGCGGTGCCCAAGGCCCCCGCTCTCCCGCCCAAGCCCGACCTTCCTCCTGATGAATGGGTCGGAAAAACGCTCCACCATTTCACGATCGAAGCCCGCATTCGCGACATGGAGACCGAAACCTTTTATCGAGCCACACAGACAAATATCGGCCGTCCAGTGATCCTCCGCGTCCTGAAACCCTCAGCAGCAGCCGACCCTGTCATCTTGGAAAAATTCATGGCCGACGCCCGAGCCAAAGCACGCGTGACCCACACCCTCGTGACCACTGTTTACGAACGCGGTGAGCATGAAGGCATCCACTACTACTCAAATGAGGTCGTCGCGGCACCAACACTCGAGGATGTGATTGAAAACGGTCAAAAAATCGATGCCCCGACCGCACTCCAGATTATTAAAACCGTGGGGGAGGTTTTCAACTTCTTCGACAAGGAATGCATAGCCCGCGTTGCACTCCTCCCTCGCCACATCCTTCTCAAGCCGGGAAGCGCGCCGCGCCTTTCCAATCTGGCCTGCGAGCAGGCGCCAACTCCCATCGACCGCCCGGAGGAAATCCAAAATCTGATCAGCCTCCTGAGGCCGCTCTTGGCAGCAGACGCATCCTCCACCGTCGCTCAAACAACGCTGACCGAAATTCAAAACTTGGCCCCTGAAAAATCCACATGGGCCGCCATCGCCGATCTTGCCGAGAGTCGGATGCCAAAAGCCGCTCCCGTCGATGCCGCAAAAATCCAATCCCAGAGCATCGCCCGAATTCGCGCTGTAGAGGACTCTAAAAAGAAAAACCGCCGCAACACGATCATCTACAGCGCCGTCTCGCTGACACTCACAGTGGCGGCCTGTTTCATTGCTTGGAAATCCCTCACGAGGACAAGCGTGACCGTCAAAGACTTGGGTGAGATGGTCGAAATCCCCGCAGGCGAAATCACCATGCAAGGCCAGAGCGTGAAAGTGCCCGCCTTTAAAATCTCCAAATACGAGGTTTCGATCATCGAATACGCCGCATTTCTCAAAGATGTTAGTGGGAATAAAGAAAAAGCGGAGGCAGTGGCCCACCCCAAGCAACCACCGGGGAAATCGCACATTCCCAATGGCTGGGCCGACATGACCCAGCTCAGCCCGCCTAACCCCGGCTACTACAGCAGGGCTAAAAAATGGGGTCGTTATCAGGAGGTTCCCCTCTCCGTCGACTCCCCGGTTTTCGGAGTCGATTGGTATGATGCTTATGCCTACGCCAAATGGAAAGGTCAGCGCCTGCCCACCGAGCAGGAATGGGAGCGTGCCGCACGCGGCGACAAAGGTCTCAACCACCCGTGGGGAAATGAATTTGACAACAAACTTGCCAACACTGGTAGCGATTTCAGCAATAACCCAGACCCAAAGGTCGGCGCTCAAAACGATGGGTTCAAGCGCTGGAGTCCCGTGAACAAGCCCAAAACGGATGTCAGCAGTTTCGGGGTGCAAGGCATGGCAGGCAATGTCTTCGAGTGGACAGATTCGTGGGCCGAGGACGCCGAGCGGGGAGGCGACAAGGTTCCAGTCTACCGTGGCAGCAGCTGGAAGACGCCCGAGGAAAATACCGCCCTTCGCCGAGGAACGAAACTCACGGAATTTCAGAGCGACGACGCGCTGGGCTTCCGAACCGCCGAGGACGTGAAATAAGGGATGATTGGCCACAGAGTTCAGAGAGGACTCGGAGAAGAGTGGGCATGAAAAGAGAGGCTCACTCCGCTTCGCTGCGGCTTGTCGTTCTTGCGCTGGCTCTCTTCGGCTTCATCCACTGCGGCTCCGCGCAATTGCAGGTGGATATCAAGCTCAAGCGCACGCTCTATGTCAGCTACGAGCCGATTTTGATCACCGTGAGCATGACCAACCTGAGTGGAAACCCGCTTCCACTCAGTGATGCGAATGACAACCACTGGTTTGGATTCCAGATCGAGACGCTCGACGGACGCCCGATTGCCCCACGGAGTGTGAACTATACAAACGAGTCTCTCGTCCTCGAGGCGGGTCAAAAGCTGAGCCGCACCGTGAATCTCACTCCCCTCTTTCCGATCGGGGAATTTGGCGGCTACCGCATTCGGGCCGCCATCTACGCCGCAACCCTCAAGCGCTTCTTCAACTCTCCGGCGTTGAACATCGAGATCACCGACGGACGCCCTGTTTTCCAAAAGATAGTGGGAGTCCCCGACGGAATGCCGGGAGCAGGCGAAACGCGCGAAATCACAGCGATGACGCACCGCCTGCCGAACAGCACACAGCTCTACCTCCGTATCGAAAACAAAAAAGGTGGCACGGTTTTCTGCACGCACCGCTTGGGGAGGCTCGTTTCCTACGGCACACCGGAAATCATTCTCGATCAGAAAAATCAGGTTCATATCCTTCAAAATGCGGCTCCCAAGTCATTTCTCTATTCGCACATCGGTCTCAATGGCGAAGTTCTGCAGCGCAAGACCTACAGCCAGATTGTGAAGCGCCCGATCCTTCGCGAAGGCCCCGATGGAAAAATTCAGGTCATCGGCGCTCAAGAAATCGACCCCGCCGCGGCAGCCGCCAAGCCCGCTGTGCCCTCGCTCAGCGACCGTCCTGTAGCGCTGCCAGATTCGGCCACCGATGCCCCAGCGGACGAAAAACGCCCGAATCAGATCCTCGCCGAGTGATAGCGCCCGCCTCACACGCCCCAGTCCCTCAACCGCAAACCACTCTCTAAAAACCCCGGCGTGTCAGCGCTCCTCGCCCCAATGTGAGGGGCATCATCTCGCGTGCCCCATTTTTCAGCCGCGCAGCGGCGTCTCTGTGAGCTCTGGGAATTGGTCGAGCCGCTGGATGCGGGATTCTCAACCCTTTTTAACAAAATCATGGGCAGCAAAATTATTTTTTGGGGGGAGAAGTGTCCTTCTTGGCCGGCACCTCCTGATTGTGAAGCCTACCCTCCGGCGCGTGGGCCTACGGGCAGGCTTCCTGCTCGGAGAGGAGAGAGCGCCCCTTCTTTCGTAGCGGCGAAATATGAATCAGGCGCCTCTTAAAAACTCCCCTTCGCGGGGTTGGCTTAGAGTTCGGCCGCGAAGGATTCGAGGTCGGCGCTGGTGATAGCGGCGCGGTGGAGGTGCGTGAGTTTTTCGGAGTCGGTGATCGCTTCAATCTCTTCACGCAGGCCCTCGGGAGCTCGCTGAAAGCGGATTTCCAACGCCTCGAGGACGGCCTGTTGCTGGGAGAAGATCAGACCTTCTTGACGACCTTCTTGACGAAATTGTTCGGCGAGTGACATGGCGTTTTTACTGAGTTTTGGGTTGCGCAGTGTTTGTAGTTTCCTGCGAAAGGCGGGCTTGTCAAGGTCTCGGTCCAGGATATATCGCATCAGCATCTCGAAGGACGCCGATGGCAACTGGATCAACAACGATTCGTCCCAGACAGGGTCGTCCAGCAGGGCTTGGAGCTTTTCGGCTTTCAAGGCGCGCAGAGTGAGGATTCCCATCGGCGTGCCGAGGATTTTGTCGAAGGGCATGTGGTATAACTCCAGAAGCTGGAATTCGAAGTCGGGGATGTGTTTTTTGATGTCCGCCCCTGCCCCTTCGGGGATGTCGATCAAGTCGGCGAAGCGGGTGGAACTTTTCCAGGGCTTATTGTCCTGCGCGAGGACGAGGGGCAGGATGGCGGGGAGTTTCGTGGCGCCGGGATTGTTGCGGAGGTAGTCGTTCCAGATGCGGATCGTGTAAGTAAGCATTTCCCTCTTTCTCCGGGTTGCAACGAACCTCACCAAATAAGCTCGTTCCCTTGTCAAATGCCCAAGGTTTATTGGAGGGACAGCGGTATCCTTCAATCCCTTGCCGGAATTGATGGTCTGAAACAGTTACTCGACAATCCTCTCTGCGGACATTCTTGAGAAGGTTACTGCTTGGGGCAGATCATCCCCTCGCTCCAAAAAGGCACCGGCTTCACATACTACCGCACTCAAGCCGGAGCCGAAATCGATTTGATCCTCGAAACTTCGTCGGCTGAGGTCATCGCCATCGAGGTTAAACGCACGTTATCTCCGAAGCTCAGCCGCATTTTTTCAGGAAGCGCTCGGGAGAATAGCACGGAGGTCGCCTGTGATGCGACCGTCGTAGAGGGCCTTGCCGATGATGGCGCCGTAAAGGCGGGGCATGGCATTCAGGCGGTGCAGGTCTTCCGCGCAGGAGACTCCGCCGCTGGCGATGAGGTTGCAGTGCAGGAGTGAGAGCATTTTTTCCAACTCGGCGAAATTGGGTCCCTCGAGCATGCCGTCGGTGGCGATGTCGGTGTAGATGATCGTTCCCGCCCCGGCAGCCTGGGCAGCGAGGGCGAGGTCGGTGGCCGAGGTGCCTGTGGTCTCAGTCCATCCCTTCACGGCCACCTTGCCGCCGTGGGCGTCGATTCCCACAGCGATGCGCTCGCCGCCGAATTGGGCACACATTTCCGCAATGGTCTCGGGAGACTGGCAGGCCTTGGTGCCGAGGATGACGCGACTCACGCCGGCATCGAGTGCGGCTTGGATTTTTTCCACACTGCGCATCCCGCCGCCGAGTTCGCAGGGAACCTTCACGGCGGCGCAGATTTTGGCGACGGCGTCGAGATTCTGCGGCTCACCGGAGAAGGCGGCGTCGAGGTCCACGATATGCAGCCAATCCGCGCCAGAATCCTCCCATTTTTTGGCGAACGCGACAGGGTCGGAGGAGTAGACGGTTTTTTCCGTGGCCAGTCCGCGCTTGAGGCGCACGACTTCACCACCCATGAGGTCAATAGCGGGCAGAAGGATCATAGTGTCAAAAGAAAATGGCGAAGCAGAGCAAGTCCGGCGGACTGGCTTTTTTCAGGGTGGAATTGAACGGCGTGCAAGGCCCCCGAGGAGACGCCTGCGGCAAAGGAAACGCCGTAGTCGCTCCAGGCACTCACCAACGAAGAGTCTGCAGGCACCGGGTAATACGAATGCACGAAATACATCGAAACGGCATCGGAGAGGCCTTTGTAAAGAGGGCCTGAGGTTTTCGACAGCGTGTTCCATCCCATGTGGGGAACCTTGAGTGCGGGATCGGAAAATCTGACGACGCGACCTTTGAGCACGCCGAGGCCCTCCACGCCCGGAGATTCCTCACTGGATTCAAAGAGGAGTTGGTAGCCGAGGCAGATGCCGAGGTAGGGCCGACCGGAGAGCGCCCATTCGCGAACGGGATTCCAAAGCCCGGTGGCGCGCAGGTTTTCCGCGCAATGCGCAAATGCGCCCACGCCGGGGACGACGATGGCATCCAGCCCGCTCAGGCTTGAAGGTTCGCTAATAAGACTGGGCGTGCATCCCGAGGCCTCAAGTGCCTTGCACACACTCCGAAGATTGCCACTCCCATAATCGATAACACCGATTTTTTTCCCACTCACAGAACGCCCTTCGTGCTGGGAATGCCCTGAACCCGCGAATCCACCGATGTCGCCTGATCCAGCGCACGGGCAAGCGATTTGAAAATACCCTCGGCCATGTGGTGGGCATCGCGACCGGCCAAGACATCCACATGCAGGTTCATGCCGGCGTGCACCGAAAGCGCCCGAAGAAATTCCTCCACCAGCTGAAACTCGA